>Ga0315336_1000429_pt1 | contig 120023 bp, 111 predicted proteins | sample ASW5metaG_FD_204512 | JGI IMG/M metagenome (GOLD analysis project Ga0315336, IMG submission 204512) | Ammonia-oxidizing marine archaeal communities from Monterey Bay, California, United States - ASW #5 | ecosystem: Environmental > Aquatic > Marine > Intertidal zone | place: USA: California... | reverse complement strand
GGGATGCGCATTTCTACAACCCACCCCGAATCAGACACAGAAGTCGCCACGTCCCAGACTGGATCCCACGATGTATCACCTCGACCGGCTCCATTACTTCTTACCGTTGCATCACCTTTCACTCCGGAAGGGTTTGTCCAAAAACGGTAACCGGTTTCGTGATCGTGATAACTGTCGACTAGAAAGACAAATGAATCTGAATCACCCAATTGAGAATCACGACGCGCTAATCGAGTCGTCACTGGATTCCGATCGCTGAGCTCTGCACCGATATAGATTGCGTCTTCGTCATAGACGATGCGCACCTCAGTCCTCTCAGTTACGGATTCACCCTCTAACGGAAGGGTCTGGAGAAACTCAGAAATCGGGGATGCTTGCAACCAGATCTCTTCCTCGAGAAGTCCATCAACGGTTAAGGACTCGCCCGTTTGAACTGCTCTGGCGACCGGTGCCGACTCATGATCATAACCACCTTCCAGATCACCACCCTGCCGGCCTCGATCAACCTGTAATGCTGATACTGGCAAAGAAACCAGAGCCAAAACACTGAGCAAGGCAGAGGTGCCCAGCAATCGAGACCAAGAGCACATGATCTTATCGATATGCATGTGGGTGGGCGTCAGAATGTTCGTGCAGTGGGCGAAGTACCATATGAGTGTTTACCGAACAGTAACGGGACTTGGCGGCGGAGAACCTCCAGCCGGTAGGCTTGTCTGCGCAACCTGTTAGACCAGCCGGGAACTCCTAACGGTTCACCTGTCTTAGGTCCATGGTCACAAGTTGTGAAAATCTTATCTTAACTAAGCTAAGATTTTCACATGACCACAGATTTCCCACTTATTGCAGCCTCAGGCCTCTGCGTCGTGCTGGGTTCAATGACCCTGCTTTGGCTCGTCAGCCTACGACTCAAAGATGCCAGCATAGTAGACCCATTCTGGGGCCCGGGCTTTGCAATAGCAGCGATGACCTACTACCTCGTAGACGGTAGATACCCGAATCGCGGCACTCTGGTCTTGTGCCTTGTCACTCTCTGGGCGGCCCGCCTCGGCTACCACCTATATGTGCGTCACAGGCGGGAGGGTGAAGATCCGCGCTATGCAGCAATGCGGACAGCGCGGGGAAGGCTATTTCCGTTGATTAGCCTCTTCACCATTTTCTGGTTTCAAGCCTTCCTACTGTGGGTCATATCCTCGCCCATACTCGGCTCTATAGCCTCACAAGCGCCGCTCGGATTCTTCGACGTTTTTGGGACAATTGTGTTCTTAGGCGGGCTAACTATTGAGTCGGTCGCTGATAACCAACTCGCTCTGTTTCGGATTGCACCCGCCAACAAAGGGCAGGTACTCGACACAGGGTTGTGGCATTACAGTAGGCACCCAAACTATTTCGGTGAGGCCGTGCTTTGGTGGGGGTTCTACCTGATAGCTGTCGGTGCCGAAGCGTATTGGACTATCGTCGGGCCGGCTCTGATTACCTTCCTGCTTCTGCGCTTCTCGGGGGTACCGATGCTTGAGGACGGGCTGCGCGCCTCACGGCCAGGATACTCTGAATACATCAAACGAACGTCTTCGTTTGTGCCTTGGCCCCCGAAGAACTAGAGCTTTTATCCCCACATTACCTATGAAGCCCTGCTCCTAGATGTCGCTCGATTACCTGGTGTAGATCACAATCGCCCCGTTACCGGCGATTGTACCGAAACGGAACGAAGCATCGACCGGATTCAGTACTTCAATCCGGTCGATAAAGTTAGGGTCCATATCGATAATTGCTTGTTCCGGATAAGGCACTGGCACGTCGTTGATAAAGACTGCAGCTGGAGCACACCCCTGCCCTCCGGACCGTCGACTAACTTCGATGCAGAGACCTGGCCTGGGTACACCAGTAACTGCATCAACCGTAGAAATCTCGCGGATCCGCAACCCCGGTGCCTGCACATTTCTGAGTAGGTCAACGGTTGCGGTAGTCCGCGGAAGCAGTGCCTCTATCTCTTCTCGACTGATAAAGTCTGCCCTTTTGGCATCGTTTAGTAAGCTTGTACGTCCGAATCGAGTCCTGGCCGTAACAACAAGACCATCTAGTTCAAGGGCTTCGACAGCCAGCCGCACTTCAATATCAACAACTTCTTCACTGAAGATTGTGACCGAGTCTGTTCGCTGTTCGAAGGCGATATGGTCTGTTGTGACTAGATGCCGACCGGGAGGAAGGTCGTCCATTATGAAGCGACCCTCTTCATCAGTGAGGACAAGACCTTCGGTACCGGCTACCATCACGGAAGCCCCCTGGACTGGATCTCCTGAAGCGAAGTCTTCTACATAACCACTGAGGGTCCCTTCCGCAGATACCAACATCACAAGATCCTGGGTCTCACCCGAGCCAGCCTCGACCGAGAGTACCACAGTTCTCCCCGAGCTTCGCCCGAAGTGGGGCTGGAGATTCATTTCCATTTCAGCAGGCACGTCACATATACGGAAATAACCACCGTCGTCCGTCTTTACCTCAGTCGGTGTCCGTACGCCAAATCTTGGAGTGACTGTTGCTTCCAAGGTGACTCGTGCTCCAGGCATTGGTACACCAGTGAGTGAATCCGTCACAATCCCTGAGACCGCGCCATATCCAGGTCCCGGTTGCTCAATCACACACCAACCCGCAAGTAGCGTCCTTTCTGAAGGCACTGCAAGATCGACAGTTACCGTCTCACCACTGAGGAATGTCACCTGGCGCGATGGAGGACTCACTCCTAGCTCTTGAAGCCTTGGGTGAAAGAATGAGACCCAGTGTATTCCTGCTACAATGCCTTCGAGGATAAATCTTCCGTCTGGGCCAGCCACCGTCGCGGAGCTAGTGCCGATTACTCCCACTCGGGCCCCAGCTAGCGGACTCATAGACGTACTGTCGTAGACGATCCCGTTCAGCTCTGCTGTATCCTGCGCCCTACCCGGGAGTACAAAAACCGCTGTCGCAATCACGAGAGCAGCTAGTGCCCTCGCAAAGGGCTCCCAGACGTTCATTTAATCCCTGATCTCTTCACAAACATGTCAAGCAAGCCATCTCCTAACCATAAACTTAGCTACAGAAAAACTACCGGACCGGGGGGATAGTACCAAGCAAGAGACCTAGGGTTCATCGTCCGAGTCGCAGTCCATCGGGCTGAACGCACTTTGGTCACCTCCGCCTTAGGCGAATCAGTTAGCTCCAGATATCGAAGAAATCAACTTCTTCAGATGATCTAATGGGAGCCTGAGGTGTGCTCCCAGCAGTCAAGTAGTGCAGCAGCAGGCTGGTAGCTTCGCTGGCTAGGACATCTCTTGGCAGCGGGCCATCAGCAACCCGGTCCGCTTCAATCATACCCTCTGCCGCCAGAAGACCGAGCCTCACCGCGAGCTCCGGCTCCGGGTGCGACATTTCGCTCCGACGCTCAAGCAGGACCCCAGCCACGTCCCCTAGTACGCTATCTCGAAACCTATTGTAGGCCAATCCACCTATCCCTCGTGCCTGATCCAGCGCACGCAGGTAAACGGCTCTTGACGCTCCAATATCCACCAGAAGGCGCATTGAACCTTCCGCGATGTGTTGTAGATCGATTCCTGACCAGTCGCGAGCCTTCACAGCTCTATCCCAACGTTCCAGGGCTTCATCCCACACCCTTTCTCCGAGGTAGTCCAGCAGGTCTTCCTTACCACTGAACCGAGCATAGAAGGAGCCAACCGACGAATTCGCCCGGTCAACCACGGACTGGACGGTGAGAGCTGTGTAGCCCTGTTCCTCAAGAATCTCCAAGGAGGCTTGAACAATGTGCTCGAGAGTGCGCCTAGAGCGTGATTGCTTGGGCGGATTAAGATGGTTTTTGCCTGACACCCAGATCTCTCGCGACAAAAAATAGAATATATATTCTATATAATCTGTCGGCGGTCACTTCGCAAACCTTAGACTACCTGGCATATGCTGTATTTAGACTCGCAACCTCTAGCTATCTGGCAGTATAAATCACCCTACCATGCAGATCGTCTGGCATTGTTGCTATACCTGCTAAATGTGCCAACGTTGGGGCAATATCCGTGGTATAGGCGGGTGCATCTGATACTCCCGCATCAATACCCTTGCCGAAGAAAATCAAGGGGACGTGTCGATCGTACCAGTAGGGTGTTCCATGACTAGTCCCATTGGCACTGTATAACAGCTCACCTTCCCCATAGCGGGTCTCGACACCATAGCGAGAGAGCGCACCATGCCCTCGTCCAGGGTAGTGGGAATTACGGAAAAGGATAGCGAACGAGTCAACTGGCTCGCCGAGCGTTAATTCCTGGTGCGTGTACGCCTTCGCTACAGTTCCTTCCGCCTCTAGCTGCCTAGCGAGACGTTCAGCAATGTCCTCTGGGGCCCCTCCCTCGGCTACCGCAGCTTGCAGAACGCTAGAACGGTCTCGGGCCTTCTCTCGGGCATTTATCCGACGAGCTGATGTATTTCCCTGTTCTTGTGCGTATTCCGGCATAGTAGCGACACCGTGGTCCGCCGAAAGAGCCACAACCCACTGGCCTTCTCCTACGTTTGCATCGAGGTAGTCGAAGAACTCATCGAGAATGCGGTCTAAGTGTATGAGATTCGAGAGTTGTTCCTGACTGAGTGGCCCAAATAGATGCCCTATGTAGTCCGTGGATGACAACCCAAGAGCAAGGAAATCGGTACTTCCTCGTTGTCCTAGCGCAAGATGTCCTATAGCTACTTTAGCCAATGCTAACACAGCTTCATCAGACTTGGGCGAGTCGAAAACCCACTCATAATGGTCGCGCTCCTCGAGGGAGCTAATATGTGGAAACGTTGAGCTTCCGCGCCGTTCATAGGTAGCAGAGTCGGGGCGGGCTAGGGATTGTATTTCGACTGGAACCTCCGTGTCCCAAACACTGTCGGCCACAAGCGTTGTCATGACTTCTTCATTGAAACCCTGTAGCCACCCAGGATATGCTTGAGCGTAATGGTGTGAAGTGACGAAGCGGGCTTCATCGTGAAGCAACCAATAAACATGTGAGTTTGTCTTCCCTGCTAGAGTGATCGCCGAGCGGTCCTTCGCAGATAGTGACACTGTCAAGGCATTATCATCCGCCTCTCGCATCCAATCTGCCAACCCACTGCGCAACAAATTCTTAGGGGATCTCCCGGGAACCCCGTCTGCGTCTTCAAACCCGAGGATCGGGCTCTCGTCGTCTGCTACGGAATAGGTTCCCCGCCAATCCTCACCTGTCTGCTGGGACCAGGTGTTGGCTACGATCCCGGAACGAGATGGAGGGACGCCCGTGGAAATCGTAGCATGTCCTGCAGCGGTTTGAGTCACGGCGAAAGGGTGCGATGCGTTTGTATACCGGTACCCGTTATCGATTAAGTCCCGAAACCCCCCCGAGAACGCTTCATCGAACTCGTCAAGCATGTCGCCACGCAGTTGGTCCACAACAATCACAACAACCAGCGAGGGGTCCTCCAATGCCTGGGTACAGGCTTGGCCGGTAACCAATACCGCACCGAGCATGATACCCCTCGCTATATTGGGAATCTCGCTGTTTGGCTTCTTCATTCTTTCCTTCTAGGCGCAGGAAACACAGTGGGGTAAGTGTATACCTCTAGATTTCAGCCGCCATACCCTACGCCCTTACCTGATGGCCTTAACATTGGCTCCACCCGATATTCATTAGCACGCTGTTGACACCCCACGTCCTGAAATCTCTATTTCTTGCCCGTGCTTGCTGATAGCCACGGTACTAATCCGGCGTAGCTCAGTTGGTAGAGCAGATGACTGTTAATCATCGGGTCACAGGTTCGAGTCCTGTCGCCGGAGTTCTGTAACGCCTTAACTGTAGGTCCGACTACGACTTACGCTGCTCGATTAGAAATCCAGATTGTTCGGTAGGCGGCAGTACCTACCGCACCTGCGGCGACAAGTATTAACGCGGACGCGAGAAGAATACCCGGGTCAAGGTTACTCTGTTGGCTAATAATCGGGTCAAGAATACCGCCAAGGCCCACCAGGAGCAGCCGCTCGGCCCTCTGCATAACGCCCACATTACATGTGACCCCTAAGCTCTCACCTCTAGCGCGTGCATAACTGACGAGTAGAGACCCTCCCATCGCGCAAGCAACTATGATCGTTAGTGCTGCCGAATAACGGTAGAAAACCGCGAGTCCCACGAACGCACCAACCTCAGCGAACCGGTCTAAAGTAGAATCAAGGAATGCGCCACGTCGTGAAGCCAGCCCCTGAGCTCGCGCGATCCTGCCATCTAGAACATCGAACGCACCACTGAGCAGCATGAGCCACCCCCCCGGGTTGAGATTCCCGGTTCCGAAACAGAAGCCAGCACTTACTCCAAGAGCGACGCCAAGTACGTTGAACGTGGTGGGTGAAATTCTGAACCCTACCGCTATGCGCTCCAGGGGACTCAAGAACCAGAAGAGCCAGCTCCGCACGAACAAGCCAAGGAGAAATTTTCCCCGGTCACTGACCTCATTTTGGTCTTCCCGTCGATAAGCTCCACTAACGACATACATAACTGACGAAACGAGAGTTACACCGACAACGATTACTAGCCCCAAGAGTTCCGAGCTCAAGGTCCAGCCTCATACGCCAGCAGGGCAGTCGCACAAACCGGCAGGTGATTCGACTGCGTCCTGTTACTCACCGGCGCACATCTTTGTTAGGCCTTGAAAGAAAAAATGCAATGGCTCTGGGCCAAAGGAATAGCAGTGGAAATCGGTGTTCAAGCCAAGTGAGTTTGATCTTCTTCCCGCTGTGTCGCTCTGCTTTTCTCACGATATATGGTAACCATTCCTCAAAAGTCACAGTGTGCTTTAGCGTTCGTATTCCCATTCTCAATTTCGACCGCATGAAGTGCCCTCGCCACCTAAGTGCTTCCCAAACGCTAGAGGGTGAGGTTAGTCGATATTTGCCTTCTTCAGCTACTATAAGCCCTTGTCGCTCTGCGTCAGAAAGTACCGGGCTAAGCACTTTGAGAAAGTGATCCGCCTGCGCCTCGTAGGTGTGTTGATGTCTGTCAGTTGCTTCCGGGCGGAACTCCCCTCGGTAGCATACTTCAAGTATACGGCGACCCAAGCCGTCAGCATCGACCGGCTCAGTGAGGTAGGGGCCCATCCACGTGAGTACGCGACCTATCGCACCCGTCATGACGGCTTCCACCCATTCCCGGTCTTCATCTGAGGCGACCCAGATAAACGCCATCCTCTGAACCAGTCTACTGAGTAGATAGTGATCCTTCGGTCGTGGCCCAAGGGCACGATCAAGGTGGATTCGAGTAACCACATGACACTTCGCGACTTTGTCTGTGTCCCCAATCGGTGAATAGGCTATCACGTTGGGAGGTAAGATATGTGCCATGGTTGACATCAAGCGCACTGATCCCCGCATGTGGCCTGAATTCTTGAGGGCAGAGTAGAACGCTCTGTAGTCGTCTACCAAGACAATGAAATCGTAGGCGCTATACCGGTTAGGGTTCGTCCCGTGGAGGTGTGAACCGTACAGCAATACACACCGCACCTGGCCTCCGCCTGCTTGTACTAGTCCCTCGGCTAGTTCCCGCGCACTAGCTAATCCCAATGCTACTCGATCCGTCATGTGATGGAATCCCCGCGCATCCGGGCAAGGCGGGCTACCATCTGGGCACGAATTTCTTCTATGAACGGATTTGGATCTGCTGCGGGATCATTCCACTCAAGCATGTTTACAAATTCCACTTCGCCATTCATCTCGCCTATGCCACTCAGGAAGTCCTTGAACTTCGCATACTTCCAGAATCCGTCTCCCACGAGTATATAGACCTTCCATGCTCGAGCCTGCAGGATCCGCCGGAGCCCCGCCTTCTTGAACCGTCCAATATCGCCATCCCTTGTCCTCGTCCCCTCCGGAAAAATCGCTACTGGCACCTCTGCTGTGCCGGCCGTCTCACTCAGATTACCAGTCATTCCAAGGGCGTCTCGTCGGTTTGCCGTAGGGTCAACGACTGGGTATTGATAGAGCCTGATCATGTGCGAGATTAGCGGAATCCAATGCCGGTATCGCTTACGCGTGACAATTAAGGGGTATCCACCTCGCACTGATGAGCATACCATCGGAATGTCTAGCAGGGATTGGTGGTTCATGATTATGAGGACTCCAGGCTCAAAAGGGACCTGAGGTGGCACAGCGATACTTGCGCCACCCAAGAACACCATTGGCCTACTCGTGAGCCAGGCCATTGCCTGCATCCAGGCCCCTAGAACCCGTTTACGGCTTGAAGGCATTAGCCATACCAAAGGCCCTATGAGAAGTCGTTGCACGAGATCGCATAAGACCATGCCTAAGGTCACGGCCAAGAGAGCTACAACCCCTCGTAACTTCAAATGAGTCATCTCCAAGAACAGAAAGCGCTTCAGGCTGATATGAAGCAGACAAGAAACGCTAACCAGTTACGCTGACAAGCATCAAGGCAAATAAGACTATGAGTCTACCGGATCACACATACTACGGCTTCCGAAATTGCGTGGGCGCATTTTTCGAAATGCCGACTTCAGACGCGCGCACCCTACTCCCCACCCATCTTGAGCCACTTGAGATGCAGCATACACGAAGCATTCTGGCCCTGACTGCATTTCAATTTACACAGAGCGAGGCAGGGGAGTATGAGGAGATTGTTCTGGCGGTGATTGTACCCCCAATGATTGAGGTTGGTAAGAAAATCCCGAAGGCTGCTTTTTATCCTTTCATGGTTGGGACTTCCACCGAAGCATCCCGGCTACATGCGATCGAACGCTGGCACCTTCCGCACTATATGAAGGATTTGGAGATATCGTTCACTGAATCCGAACTACAAATGGATGTCAACGTCCGTGACGGCGATGATGCAGTCCTCGATTTTACTGTGACTAAACACGATTACGTGCCGTCGAAGCACCTCTACAATGCATTTACAGTCGACGAAGGCATAGACGGGCACTTCAAGGCGAATATCTACATGGAAGCCCCTCACTCAGAGCACGAAGAAGAGGGGGGCTCACTCACGCTTTACAAACACCCAATGACGGAAGGGCTGACCCTTGATGACATCAATGCTTATCCCTTCCGCGAACAATGGTACGAAGAGGGGCTGCAAACGTTCGAGCCTCTCCTGGCCCTATAGCCTTACTTTCTTGCCACGGATTGACGCACGGTGAACCGCCACTTTGTCATCTTCAATCCAGCTGCAGGTAGGGGCCGCGGCCTTAAGAGGATTGAGGTCTATCGGGCCCTCCTGGCTGAACACATAGGCAGGGTGACTTTTGCCGAAACCACCCGTGCGGGGGAAGAGCGCGACCTCGCGGATCAAGCCATTGCCCAGGGCTACAATATCATCGTCGCTGTTGGGGGAGACGGAACCTGGGGTAACGTTGCTGACCGTGTCGCAGCCAGTGGTCGTGAGGACGTTGCCCTTGGAATCTTACCGAATGGAACCGGTAATGACTTTGGGAGAAACCTTGGATATGACCCCTCCAGACCCGAACAAGCAGTGCTTACTCTCGCAGCAGGACACATCCGCTTAGTAGACATGGGCCGGGTGGAGACCCTTAGTGCGGCTGAAAACACACCTCATGTCATGGAACAAAGGAATTTCCTAAACTTGGTCGGCTTCGGTTTTGACGTAGCAGTCATCGATGCTGCAGCCAATGCGCGGTTCTTAAAAGGCGAACTGCTTTACAAGATCACGGCACTCCAGCAGCTCTTCCGGTTCACGGGTATCCGAGTGGGCATAACCGGGGAGAAGAGCGAGTTACGCGACGGGCTTCATCTGATGCTGACCATCTCGAATGGACGCTTCTTTGGGGGAGGATTTCCGATCGCGCCCGATGCAAGTGTTCAGGATGGCCACCTTCACGCTTGTCGCATCCAAGATGCCCCCGCATTTACAAGACTCAAGCTCTTTAATAGAGCTGAACGGGGCCTCCACGTAAGCTCAGACCCAGACCGGGTAGAGGTCTTGGCTGACACAAGATTCAGTCTGGAATTCGACCAACCGCCTCGCTTTGAAATGGACGGCGACGTGAGGCTGGCCGCAAGCAACACCATCGAGATGAGCGTTTTGCCACAGGTGTTGGGGGTAGTAGCACCAGAGAGGCTCTGAAGGCTACTCCTTCCTGAGGCTGCCTCCGCCCAGGTGCCAGCGCTCCTCTGCCAACCATTTCGCATCCTCTTCATCATGGCTCACAAGGACAATCGGCACACTCCTATCTAGGGCCCAATCACTTACAAGCTGTGATAGTTCAGCGCGCAAAGGCCTATCAAGCGCTGAAAACGGTTCGTCAAGAAGCAAAAGCCTAGGTTTTGAAAGTAATGCCCGGCCCAGGGCCACTCTCTGCCGCTCGCCCCCAGAAAGCCTTCTGGGCCGCCGACCGAGCAAGTCCTCTATCTGGAGCAAGGCAGCGGTTTCTGATACCCAATCAGGTAATGCACCCCCGTAACTTAGGTTCTCTCGGACAGTCAGGTGCGGGAAAAGAAGTGTCTCCTGGGGGGCCCAACCCACCCGCCTGTCCCAAGAAGGGACCCATGTTTCATTCGAGCTGTCCTGCCAACAGTGCTCCTTAACTAGAACGGTTCCGCGCGCTCGGCGTTCTACGCCTGCCAGAATTCTAAGGATTGTACTTTTTCCCGCCCCCGAAGGACCCACTACGGCAATCCGAGTGCTTGCTGTATTCAGCTCGACCCTTAACCCGCCCCCGGTGAAGGGAATCTCTAGATCTAGGCCTAAACAGAAATTGGTGTCAGCGGGCATGTCGGTCATCCAATCGACGTTTTTGTCTCCGCGAGAGCGCCTCAAAACCCAGCAAAGCGATTAGCGAGATCACCGCACTTGCACCTACCAATACCCAAACCGCCTCTCTTCCACTCGGTGACTCCAAGAGTGTATAGACCGCTAGAGCGATCGTTCGTGTCGACCCTTCAACGTTGCCTGCCAACACGACCGTGGCTCCGAACTCACCGAGTGACCTGGCAAAAGCAAGGACTGCTCCAGCGGCAATCCCCGGCAACGCCAGCGGAAGCGAGACGCGAAAAAACGTGCTCCAGGGAGAAGAGCCGAGTGTCCAGGACAGCTCCTCATACATCGGGTCAACTGCCTCGAATGCACCACGCACAGAGATCACATAAAGCGGTAGGCCTACGACCAAGGCAGCGATCGAGGCACCGAGGATGGTAAACGGTATCGGGAATCCAAGTGACGCAATTAGCCCCCCCAGGGGAGTAGCGGCGCCTAGTACGCTTAGGAGAAGGAAGCCGGTTACCACTGGTGGCATGACAAGGGGGGCCGTAACGACGGTGGAGAGAACTGTTTTCCCGGGAAAATCACGGCGTGCAAGTAGCCACCCGATCCCTATGGCGGGGACTAGGCCCACCAAAGTTGCGAGGAAAGCAACGATAAGGGATAGACGTACCGCAGATGATACCGATGCTACTAAATCGTCACCTGTATCCCCCGCTGCATAACGTTCTTCCTCTTCATCGAGTATGTCGGACTGAGGTGCGCTGAATCCCGCCTCTCTAAGAAAGGGCTGGCCTGACTCACCTAAGACAAAGTTCACGAAATCAACTGCTGACTTCTCGTACACCGTGGATCCTAGCGGGACACCCCAATATTGAGCTTGTGGATACCCGGGTCCTTCAAAAACAAACGCTATCCTGACCGACGGCTCTGCTTCCGCATCCGTCCGATAAACGATTCCGGCCGGGACCTCATTTCGTGCAATCCACTCTAGGGCACCTCGTACTGATCCTCCTCTAACGATGTGCCCCTCAAGCTCTGACCAAACCCCCGCTTGTTCCAGTGCCGTTCGAGCGTACTTCCCAGCGGGTACGTTTTCACCAGCAAGAGCAATCCGCTCGAAACCCGAGAGCATATCAGGCTGTACAGGTACAGAAATATCTCGAGAAACCGCAATTACCAGATCGTTAGCCGCAAAATGTATCGCGCTGCCAGGGGATACAGTTCCTTGCTCTTCAAGCCACTGAATCCATTGAGGGTCAGCGCTGAAGAAAACATCTCCAGATCCGCTTTGTGAGGCCTGGACCGCCAGTCGAGATGTCGCGTCAAATGAAAATACCAAAGGGGTCCCACCCAGCCTTTCCCATTCATCTCCGATTCTTGGCAAGACATCAGCGAGGCTGGCTGCAGCAAGCACCAATAGGACTGAGTCGTTCGCCTGTTGCGCCCTGGGGGGACCTTCGCTCAACACAGCCCCTTTCAGTTGCATCGGAGCTAGTAGCGCCATCGACCAAACAGCTATGAGGATACTCTTTCTTCGTAGCCCCCCGAGCGAGAGTGGCTGGGGCTGTGCCCAGCGGGCGCTAGTCTTGGCTTTATGAAACATGGGGCCGCCAGGGTATCCCTAGGAGTAACACTGGACAAGATGTCCTCCTTGCTCAGGCGCACTGTTCTTGCGTCTTTTCTCGCCATGTCATCAGCACCCAACAACAGGCTAGTCTCCGAAACTCCTATCACAGTTCGGAGTCCCGAGCTTGACTCGTTTGGGCACGTGAATCATGCCGTCTTCTTGAACTACCTAGAGCACGGCCGTTTTGAGGCACTTGAAAAAGCTGGGCTCTCTTGGTCCCGGCTGGACGAAACAGGTCGAAGCATCTTCGTAGTCCGCATTGAGGTAGATTACCTCGAGGAAGCGAAACGAGGCCAACAACTCTTGGTCCGAACTTGGGCACAATCTTTTAGGAGAACCAGCATGGTTCTAGGGCAAAAGATTGTGCGGGAAGAGGCCCCGCAAAGCGTTGTTGTACAAGCTGCCGTCACTGCTGTGTGGATTGGGGCAAACCGAAAACCCCAACGGGTGCCAGAAGAAATCCGGAGAGGACTCCTCGGAGACGCTAACAGCCTACAGAACCTAGACTAACGACTGTGAGTTCTTTGGTGAACTGGATCGGTAACGACGTTGTAGACCTTGAAAACTCTAGCCTCCATGGAAAGCTGAAAAACCATCGGTTTCTGAAGCGTGTTTTCACAAAGTCTGAACAAGCCGTAGTCGCCAGGGCAGGGGAATCTGACATTGAACTCTGGTGCCTTTGGGCCTGTAAGGAGGCAGCTTTTAAGGCCCTCTCTAAAGTTCTCCGTACTCCTCCAGCATTTGTTCACTCTGCTTTTGAAGTCTCATGGACCAGGGTGATTCAGGAAGGAAGTCCGAGTATCAGGGCTGGAAATGTTGTCTATGAAGGGCTCTCGGTACCTGTGTCCGTAGATCTTTCAGAAGGCGTGCTTCACGCCTTCGCCTGGACAGGCCATCTGAATGAACCGATTAAGGGGGTTCCGCCAGCCGAGCTATATCATGACCTTGCCCGGCTTGACGAACCCGGTGCTCCATGGTCTGCCTCGTATCCCGAGTTGCTCGAAAAATTGACTGCTGAGGAGCAAGCTGGGGTTCACTCTAGAGAGTCGGCAGCAGTTCGAATTGGATTAAAGGCCTCTGTAGCTAACACAATTAATGTGGGCCAAGACCACCTCCAGGTTCTTCGCCCCCGCAGTCCAACTGGCCGAAGCCACCCCCTACTACTTTTAGATGGCCAGCCAAGCAGTATAGACATCTCCATCTCACATCACGGAGGCTGGATTGGTTGGGCGTTTCTTGTGATAGGCGACGATGGAAGAGAATAGGAGAAGGCAATGAAGACTTGCGTCCGGGTGAAAGCCGAGACACTGTGCCGGCGATGACCCATAGAGATCAGTTGAAGCACTTGTTGTTAGAGCGCTCTGTGCGTTTCGGTAACTTTACGCTCTCGAGCGGAGCCAGCTCCACCTATTACATCGATGCACGCCGCACAACGATGAGCGCTGAAGGCCAGATGCTCGTTGGTCAGGTGGGCTATGAGATGGTCAGAAACAGTGGCCTTGAGCCTACACATCTAGGTGGCCTCACAATGGGTGCTGACCCCATCTCATATGCCATCGCTCACCGCAGCCACCTAGAGGGCCACCCCTTGGATGGATTCTCTGTCCGGAAGGAAGCTAAGCACCACGGTACCGGGAATCGCATAGAGGGTGGGCTAGACTCATCTTCTCGCTGCCTTGTTATTGAAGACACCCTAACAACTGGCAAAAGCACTCTCTCGGCAGTAGAGGCCCTGCGTGAGCACGGAGTAACCATGGTCGGTGTTTTGGCGTTAGTAGATCGCTCAGATAACGCTGAAGACCTCTTCCGTGAAGTCGGTCTCCCGCTGCTCTCAATCTTCTCTGTACAAGAACTACTGGAGGAGAACCAGCCGTAATTGTCGGAAGGCGGAGAGTGCAGAAAGGAGGTTTCTTCGGTTAAACAACCAGCCCCGTCTGTTTTAGTCTAGTAACCTCAGGGGCATTACTAGACACAGATAGTCCAAATTCTCTGACCCTGAAGGCTCTATCGTCACAGCGCTTTCAGGTGCCTTAAAGGCTATATCTACTTCATCTGTAGGCATGTAGCGAAGTACTTCAAGAAGGTAACTTGCGTTAAACCCTATCTCTATCTCTTCCCCTTCATAGCCGACTTCAAGCTCATCTTGACCTTCTCCAAGATCAGGAGTGAGAACATTTAAATGGAGTCTATTTGATTCGAATTTTAGTCGTATTCTGTGTGTTTGGTCAGATGCTACTACTGCCATTCTTCGTACCGCTGACTCTAGGGCCTTTTTATCGACAGTCGCTACTTTATCGTTATCACGCGGTATAACTGCCTCATAATTTGGATAGGTCCCTTCAATCAACCTCGTATATACCTCAGCAGTTCCAGCTCTAAAGCCTAGGTGGTTTCCACTTCGCGCCACTTCTAGCAATTCATCTTTCTTAAAAAGACGTTGTACCTGCTGAAGAGCTCCTGGTGGTACTATAAAGTCAGCCGAAGAAGTGTCCCCAGATTCTGCAGGAACACCCATACGCGCTAGGCGATGACCATTCGTTGAAACCATCCTCATCGCCCCATCCCGGAGTTCCCATAAGACTCCGTTGAGTATCGGTCTACTCTCTTCATTAGAAACTGCGAAGGATGTGTGATGAATCAGGCGATTTACATCCGTTCCTGTTACACTCCAACCTCCTTCAAAATCTACTTCTGGTAGCGAAGGAAATTCGTCAGCAGGGAGACCATTTAACTTAAAATGACCCCTGCCACTTTTGAGTTCGATCTGGGTTCCTATCGTGGATACTTCGACTGGCTGATCTGGTAATTCCTTTGTGATTTCTTGAAGCTTCTTACCAGGAGCAGTCAAGCTTCCATCTTCTCTCACATCAGCTGGAACCTTAATTCGAACTGCTACATCCAAATCCGTTCCACTCATCCAAACACTTCCGTTTTCAGCCTGAAAAAGGATGTTCGATAAAACCGGGAGTGTGGTTTTAGATGGAATACTTGCAGATACTGCGGCTAGACCATTGTGGAGGTTCTGTCGGGTGATCGTGAAGTTCATTTAGGCGGTTCCTGAAACGGACCGAGTAGGTTTCAACAGTGCTTAGATACTATGTCTTTTTATTAAAGAAAAACATAGTAGTAGTAGTAGGTGTGGAAGTGTGGAAGAAAGAAACAAGAACATCTCAATCTAGTAGGTTCTATAACTGTTTACTTTGATATGTTCCTAAGTGGAAAAGTGCAGGGTTTCTTCACTGATAATCCACAAAAATTAAGGAGAAAACAAAGGTGTGGATAAAGCGTAATTTATCCACGAGTTATCCACACCTTAGCGAGGAGTGCTATCTGTACCTGCGAAGTCTTCTCTCGCAGCCTGTACTAATTCCCTAAATACCGGATCCTGTTCCATCTCTTCCTCAACCTTTCGTATGGAGTGAATCACGGTCGAGTGATCTCTTCCTCCGAAGAATTCTCCTATCTGGACGAGCGACAGATCGAAGGCTTCTTTGATAAGGAACATAGCCACTTGTCGAGGGACGGTTAAATCTTTTGTGCGCCTTTTAGAGGTAAGGGCATCGGCACGAACCCTCCATCTACGAGCAACAATTTCTCTAAGTCTTTCTGGAGAAAGAACCGGCCCTTTTTCTCGTTGTTGCCCCAAGGCACCCCGGAATGCGGCCCTAGCTAAGTCGGGAGTAATTTCCCGGTTGGTCAGTGAAGAGTACGCCAAAAGCTTGATCACCGCTCCCTCAAGCTCACGTACTGAGGCGGTGCATGAGTGGGCAATGAACTCGATTACCTCTGAGTCTAGGCTGAACCCGTCATCGGCTGCTTTCTTCTGTAGGATGGCCATTCGGGTTTCGTAGTCCGGTGGCTTCACGTCCACGACCAGGCCCCACTCAAAACGGGATACAAGTCGGTTCTCAAGGCCCGAGAGGTCTTTAGGTGGCCTGTCACTTGTTAGGACAATTTGACGTTGGGCATCATAGAGCGCATTGAATGTGTGGAAGAACTCTTCCTGCGTTCGCTCTTTCCCTTCTAGGAAGTGGATGTCGTCTACGAGCAGTAAATCCATCTCCCGATACTGCCTTCTAAATGCTGCGGTGGTCCCCTGCTGGATAGACGCGACCAGCTCGTTCATGAATTGTTCCGACGAGACATAACAGACACTCCCCTGGGGATTCTCGCTCCCCATGTGGTGTCCGATGGCATGCATTAGATGTGTTTTTCCTAACCCAACGCCTCCATAAAGGAATAGGGGGTTGTACGTTTTAGCGGGCCGATTAGCTACTGCTCTAGCAGCAGCTGCAGCGAGTTGGTTATCAGCCCCAACCACGAACCGCTCGAAAGTGTAACGGTCATTAAGCAATGGTACGGTCTTGGAGTTTGGCGGAGAGGGAGAGATGCTCAGGTCAGCAGCGTCCTCAGTCAGCGGAGCAGTAAGATCGATCGAAGCGACTAGAGCTGATGAACCCGTGGCAGAACAAGTGACCGTGATTTTGATAGGCTTGCCGAGGATTGCTTCTGAAGATGCGGATAGAGCGGGTCCAAACTTGTCCTCAAGCCACTCCACATGGAAACGCGAAGGTACCTCAAGATGCAGCTCGTTTGAAGTAAAGGCGACGGCTACAGCGGGTTTAACCCATGTCAGGTAACTCTGCTCAGGAACGGAGGCTTGGACTGACTCTCGGATCCGACTCCATAATTCAGGGGCAGTTAATTCCACGAGGTCTCTTCGTCAGCGGAGGGGATCCAGGGTGAGGAATAGCTAGAGACTGTGGGCATGGAGTACGGCGGACCTGCATCATTCGAAGGTGATACTGACGGGCGGGGTTGGCCAACCCGGGGCGCCGAACCTACCAAGCGAATCTCTAAAAATCAAACTTCTACATTCTCGGGCGGGCTTAGGGTATTCGTGCGGGGCTGAAGATGGTCACCGTTGACGCTTTCTCGCCGGCTCGGCTATCTTTTTCAGCTCGTTTCTGGATGCAAGATATAATGGATTGGCCTACTCCCGATGAAGCCGACATACAAGCCACGGAATCGCAAAAGAGTCAACACACATGGATTCCGCGCACGGATGAAAACTCGCGGCGGCCGAAGGGCTCTCAATCGTCGTCGGAGGCGGGGTCGCGCTCGACTGGTAGTCTCGATCGGTCGCAAGTAGCACCAGCCAGGGCGGACCGCTCAGAACACTTCTCGGGAAGTGTTCGGATTCGGCGGAGCAATGAAATCCAGGAGATCCTCCAGCAAGGTAAACGGGAGAGTACGGGGAATCTCGAGATCTTTTTCGCCAGTCCTAAGGCGTCGGTTTCCCGGTTCGGCCTAATTGTACCGAAACATGGACAACGAATTGTGGACCGGAACCGACTTAAAAGGCGATTACGCGAAATTGGTCGGCGAAGGGTAATCCCTCACTTGAGCTCACAGGGTCGCGAAGGAGACGTGCTCATTCGGGCTACGCGCTCAGCATACAGGGCGAGTTTTTCTGAGCTCGAGAGGGAAATAAACGAAGTGGTGGAGGGGTTTTGTTCAAAAGAATCCTGATTGCGATTATCCGGGGATACCAAAGCGGAATATCGGTTTGGACACCACCGACCTGTAGGTTCGTCCCCACATGCTCTGAGTATGCGATTGAAGTGATTCAGTTGCATGGAGCCGCAAGGGGTATCTGGCTTGCAGTACGCCGAATCGGTCGTTGCCATCCTTGGGGTGACTTCGGGCCTGATCCCGTGCCCCTGAGAGTGGAAATGAATTCGGCTGAGAGAGCATGTGTTACGGAGAGGGTTAGATGAACTTCCAAGCCCGCTTTGTCCTAGCATTATCACTCATGTTCTTGGTCATGATGATGACGAACGTGCTGTTTCCGCCCGTTATCCCTGATGAAGCTGTTTCAGCGGATAGTGCAACGGGAGCTGAGCCGTCCGCTGAGGCAGTTCCTGCGATGCCCGAAATTGCTCCATCGCCGAGTGAGGTGCCAGAAACAATAGAGGATGAAGCACTCCCGGAAGAGAAGAGGGTCGTCGTATCCAGCCCACTCTATCGGTTTGAGTTCTCCAATGTCGGCGCCAGGCTGCATGTGGCAGAAATGTCCCAATTTGAGCCATTAAACCATGACGGTCTCCTCGATCTGATCCCAGACGGCGCAGAGGGGTATCTCGGGCAAAAGCTGGTGGTTGGAGCCGATACCCTAGACCTATCAAGGGTGCCATTCACTGTTGAGCCGGAAGACGGACTCGCCCTGGAGGCCGGTGCGGACGCTCAGATACTGCGTTTCACGTACCAACATCCTACAAGCGCATTCAGGTTCGAGACCGAGTATGAGTTTAGTCCCGATGAGTACACCATCCGTGTCAGAGGGAGAGCCTCGGGCGTGGATCGTCCTCAGCTTTTGACGGACCTAGGCGATGGGCTGGCCTTTGCTGAGGCGGACTCTGCGATGGAAGCACGTGAGATGGGATATGTGTACAACCATGTGCAGGAGGGCATCGACGAGACACTTACGAGTAAAGCAGAGCGGATGATTGTGGAAGGTCCGCTGCTGTGGGGGGCACTTCGCAACAAGTTCTTCCTTTTGGCGATCCTTGCTGGCGAAAGCAATGAAGCGACCACAGAGGGGGGTTATCTCGGGGGGCTGCTCGTTGAAGAGAGCCACCTGCCTGAACGGTTCCAAGTGACTGCCGCTCAAGTGGTTGGGGCCGAGGGCGATTTTGTTTACAGGCTCTTTTTAGGGCCTCAGGACTTCGAGATGCTGAGTGCAATCGGTTGGGATATCCAGAATGTGAATCCCTATGGTTGGTCGTTTTTCCAAGTGATCCTGAAGCCATTTGTTTCTCTGATCACAAAGATTCTCATTTGGGTTCATTCAAATTTGAATTTGGGGTACGGGTGGGTGTTGATTCTGTTCGGTGTGGGCATGCGTATAGTGTTGTTTCCGCTGAACCAAAAAGCGATGAAGTCTCAGTTAAAAAATATGGCCGTCCAACCTCTTCTTAAGGAAATCCAAGAGAAGTACAAGGACAATCCGGAGAAACTCACGAAGGAGATGAAGAAGCTATACACGGAACATGGCTTCAATCCGCTTGGTGGATGCCTACCGATGCTTCTGCCTTGGCCAATGCTCATCGCATTCTTTTTCGTATTCCAGAGCACAATTGAGTTACGCGGCGTGCCTTTCCTATGGCTACCTGATCTGTCGACGAAGGACCCTACCTACGTACTACCCTTCTTCCTCGGTGCATCGATGTTTTTGATGCAGTACGTGAGCTACAAGTCGATGGATACTCCGAATCCACAACTGAAGATGATGATGTACCTCATGCCGCCATTCATGATATTCATCTTCATGAACCTTGCGAGTGGGCTGAACCTCTACTACGCGACAGCGAATATTGCGACGATTCCTCAGCAGATGTACATCGCTAGGGAGCGAAAAAAGATGCAGGGTATGAAGCCTCTCGGCCGCTCCCCACCAAGCCCTGGCGGATAGGCTAGGCGCAAACGCCTTCACTGTTCTTTTCGAGGGAGCTAGACGAGTGTGGACGTAGACACGATTGCGGCCATTTCAACCGGACCCGGTGCTGGTGCAATCGCTATGGTCCGGGTTTCGGGCCCGGAGGCTGGCGAGGTGCTTCTTCAGCTGGCACCAGCGCTAGACGAAATCCCTGCCCCGAGAATGGCGAGAGTGATAGATGTCTGTGAGCCAGACGATGGAGAGGTCATTGATAGAGCTGTCGCCACGTACTATCGGAAGCCGGAAAGCTACACGGGCGAAGACGTCGTTGAGCTTACTTGCCATGGGGGTGTTATGGCTCCCCGCCTTGTACTTAGCGCCTGTCTAGCGGCCGGAGCTCGGCAGGCAGAGGCTGGGGAGTTTACGAAGAGGGCGTACCTGCGGGGGAAACTTGACCTCATCCAGGCAGAAGCCGTTTCAGATCTAATTGATGCCCGAAGTAGAGCTTTTCACCGTGCAGCACTGCGGCATATGGAACGTGGACTATCGGCTAGAATCACAGGTCTTCGTGAGAGCTTGGTGCACCTAGAGTCCCTTCTGGTTCACCATATAGATTTTCCGGAAGAAGACGAGCCCCCGGTGGCATTGAATGTGATTGCAGAAGAAGCGAAAAGGGTTGTTCAAGAACTGGACGCACTACTCGCCACAGCTCCAGAAGGGGAACTTCTTCGAGAAGGAGCGCTCACTGTGTTTGCCGGACGACCAAATGCAGGGAAATCCTCAGTGTTTAATGCCCTGCTGGGAGAGGAACGAGCGATCGTTACAGAAGAACCGGGAACGACTCGTGATGCGCTAGAGGAAACGGTTCAGTTAAGCGGCTTCCCGTTCAGGCTGGTCGATACCGCGGGACTCCGGGAATCCGAGGGGCACGTTGAACAACTCGGTATCGAAGTGGCGTTAAGGTACCTGAAGGGCGCCGACATAGTGCTATTCTGCATTCCAGCCCCTGAGGAAACCTCCGAGGAAGACAGGAGTTTTCTCGAAAAGATCACGGCACCTGTCGTTCTCCTGGAAACCAAGGTGGATCTAGCAGACGGTCCTGAGCGGGACACTACAGAACTCGGAGGGTTGGCTGGAGCGATCCGGGTTTCAGCTTCGTCAGGACAGGGGCTAGACCAGATCCGGCAGCTTCTCCCAGAATTAGCCTACTCAGGCTTAGTAGGAAGCCTTGGAGACCAGCCAATCCTTACGCGCCAGCGCCATATCCGTGCCCTAAAGATTGCTCGCTCCGAGGTGGAACTTTTCAGAAGCTCGCTTAAGGACGGTCTCCCGGCGGAAATAGCTTCGACTCATCTTCGGCCAGCTGAGACAGCGCTGGAGGAAGTTTTAGGAGTGATTACCGTTGACGACGTCTTAGATGTAGTGTTCCGAGAGTTTTGTGTAGGGAAATGACAAGGCAGACATAAGTGGCTGAAGATTATCCAGCTGAACCAGTGTCGGAGCCTAAGGACCAAGCATGTCTGAAGGTACTGGTGCGAGCTTATCGCGTTACAGGGCGAGTGCAGGGTGTCGGCTTCCGTTGGTTCACCAGTCGTGCTGCAAAAGGGCTGGGGATATCCGGGACAGTGCAGAATCATCCTGACGGATCAGTCAGGGTCCATGCAAGAGGTGCCCTGGCTGTGCTCGATCAACTAGAAGCAACAATTGCAAGAGGACCGATGGCAGCAAGAGTAGAGGCCGTAGAGAGAGTAGAGCCGTCACAAACAATCAAGGCTGAAGGCTTCCGGATCGAGAGGGCTTAGTAATGGATGCACGGTACGATGTCATTGTGGTAGGAGGAGGTCACGCTGGTGCTGAAGCAGCAGCAGCCTCCGCCAGAGCAGGTGTGCGGACTGTACTGATTACTCCAGATCTCAGTCGCATCGGCCAGATGAGCTGTAACCCGGCTATTGGCGGTATCGCCAAGGGTGTCGTAGCCCGGGAGGTTGACGCGTTAGGAGGTGTCATGGGCCGTGCTACGGACGCTTCAAGGATCCAATTTCGCATGTTGAATCGGTCAAAAGGACCAGCAGTTTGGGGTCCGAGGGCTCAGTGCGATCGGAACCTATACCCCGTCGCAGTGCGGTGTGTGCTCGATGAACTTGAGGGCCTTGATCTCTTTCAGGAGATGGTGAGTGACCTGGTTCTTGAAGGTGGTCGAGTTACAGGCGTGCGGACACGGGGAGGGATCACCTTCTATGGGACTGCAGTTGTTGTTACAGCTGGAACCTTCCTTCGCGGTCGGATTTACATGGGCCAAGAGGCTGGTGCTGGGGCCGGCCGGGCCGGTGAGGCCCCGTCGATAGCGTTAGCAGAAGGACTTGAGAGCCTCGGGCTAGAAATGGCCCGCTTCAAAACTGGCACACCACCAAGAATTGATGGTCGCTCTGTCGATTTCAGCCGAGTGGAGCGCCAAGATGGGGATGACCAAGTAATCCGGTTTGCGGCATATACAGAGGAGATCATTCCAGCCCAGAGACCCTGCTGGGTCACTTGGGCATCGGACGGCCTCAAGAAGGTGGTCTCCGACAACCTTGAGAAGAGTGCTCTTCATGGTGGGAAAATATCGGGACGGGGGCCGCGCTACTGCCCTTCAATCGAAGACAAGGTTGTCCGATTCCCAAACGCTCCCCGACACCAGGTTTTCTTAGAGCCAGAGGGACTACATACAACCGAGTTGTATGTGAATGGGTTGTCGACGTCGCTCCCCGCTGATGTGCAAAGGGATTTTCTTCAAACGGTCCCTGGCCTAGAAAACGTCGTGATGACAAAGGCCGGCTATGCGATAGAGTACGACTATTTTCCTCCCCACCAACTTCGCCATTCACTCGAGCTGAAAGAAATTTCCGGCCTCTTTTTCGCAGGCCAGATCAACGGAACGACCGGATACGAGGAAGCAGCTGGGCAGGGAGTTATTGCTGGGATCAATGCCGCCCTGAAGGCCAAGGGGGAGGACCCCCTTATCCTCCGCAGGGATCAGGCCTATATAGGCGTGTTGATTGATGATCTGGTGACCCGTGGCGTTGATGAGCCCTATAGACTCTTCACGTCTCGGGCTGAATTCAGGTTGCTTCTCCGTCAGGATAATGCCATACGTCGGCTCGGCCTCCTGGCACGTAACGTCGGCCTGCTCACCGAAAAACAGGCACTAGTGCTTAAAGATCGCCTTGATCAGGAAAACAAGCTTACAGCCTGGTTCCACGACACGAAACTTGCCCCAAACGATGTGGATCCACTGCTAGTTGAAGCAGGGTCGGGCCCGATTTCAGGGCCAGTTAGAGCCGTAGAACTTCTTCGGAGGCCCAGGGTGCAGGCTGCGGACCTTTTGAGCGCCGGGAGGTCAGATAGCGATATTGGAAATCCACAAGAAGGGTTGAGAGCTGGGGTACTGCGAGCTGTCGAGGTGGAATTGAAGTACGAAGGGTATGTCGGGCGAGAACGAGAACGAGCTGCAAGGCTTGAAGAACAGTCTAAGTTGTTGTTGGACCATGACTTACCATATCTAGAGTTTGAGACACTATCATATGAGGCACGAGAGAAACTGGCTCGGATAAGACCTGAGACATTCGCCCAGGCAGCTAGGGTTCCAGGGGTATCACCGGCCGACCTCCAAAACCTGCTGCTCGAGGTCCGACGGACACGTGCTAGGGAGGGTCGATCTCTGTAACACGTTGGGGCACAATAAGTTATAGCGCTTCTAGCGACATTGTTTCACGTGAAACAGTTTTGTGCTTATGCCGCGCTGGCCTATCCGGGTGAGCGGCTACTTACGGAGGAGCTCGAAATGTGCGAGCGTGGGGTCTTCTTGGCCGTCGAAGTCAAGGTCGAATTCGGTGTCACCGTCTAGGATCAACACGGTGTCACCGACAAATTGGTAGGCCGAAACCTCATTCTCTCGGGTCGGGAACTCTCGGTTGAGCGTTACCGTGGTGGCGGTTACAGAGATTGTGCCTATTTCCGTCTGTCCAAGGCCCGCGTAAACAAGGATCGCGGTGTAACTCCCACTGGGTTGAATGTTGAGGTCGAAGGTCCCCCCGAGCTGAATCAGGTCGATGGAAACCTGGTCTGACACGGAGCTCGTCAAGACGAATGCGGTTGCCGCCCAATCGCCGACGAACGGTTCGATTAGGGGGTCAGGACCAGTAGGCGCTGGATCGCCGCATCCTAGGAAGGATAATGAGAGCAGGGATAATCCCTTAATTAGGCGAGTTCGCATCGACGTCCTCCAGTTCATTGCCCCCTCATGCTACAAGACATTTTCTATCATGAAGGCGTTGAGAATCTATGAAGTTTAACGTGAAAGTCCGAGGCCCGCTGTCAAATATGTGGGGGCTGGCTTTCGGGGTTACCCATCATAACGATACATTCCTTGCCCTCCCGCTCCGGTAGAGCAGGATCGTTTAGTTTCTCGAGGGCTCATGTCGCACGTTATAGCGATCGCTAATCAGAAAGGTGGGGTTGGTAAAAGCACTACGGCGATCAATCTTGGTGCCTCCTTGGCTGTTGCCGAAAAGCGCACCCTTGTTATTGATATTGACCCACAGGCAAATGCCACCAGCGGCCTGGGGATTGAAAACAGCGACGAACTCAAGACGATCTATGACGTCTTAGTTCGGGGAACATCCATAAAAGACACGGTTTTCAGGCAACTCCACTTCCCGTGCCTCGATGTTATCTCTTCAACTAGGGATCTCGTAGGGGCGGAGATCGAACTAGTGAGTGCCTCAAATCGGGAAACGGTTTTGAGAGATGCACTTGCGTCTATTCAAGGTCAGTACGACTACATCCTTATGGATTGCCCCCCTTCTTTGGGACTTCTTACTCTTAATACCCTTATTGCAGCAGACTCAGTACTCATCCCGATTCAGTGCGAATTTTATGCGTTAGAGGGGATGACACAGTTACTGAATACAGTGCGCTTGGTTCAGAGGTCTCTAAATCCACAACTTCACATCGAAGGGGTATTGCTGACAATGTTCGATGGTCGACTAAACCTCTCAAAACAAGTAGCAGCTGAAGCACGGGAATACTTTGGTGCTAAGGTTTATCAGACGGCGATACCTAGAAATGTTAGGCTCGCCGAAGCGCCAAGCTTTGGAAGACCAATAGTGCTGTATGATGTTCTTTCTAGGGGTGCGGAGGCCTACCTCGAGCTCGCTCAGGAAGTGATGGCGCAGAGGCATCGGGTAACCAGTGCCTCTCGCCCGGTGCTTTCAGCATGAGCCACGACCGTCTTGGAAAAGGACTGGGAGCACTGCTCGGTGACTATTTAGAGCCAAACTTACAGCCCGGTGAAGTTCAAAAGATTAGGATTGGATCAATTTTACCGAATCCGATGCAGCCTCGCCGGAATTTTGTGCAAGCCGAATTAGAGGAGCTAGCATCGTCGATCGAAGAGAATGGCCTTTTGCAGCCCATCGTTGTTCGCGCAGCAGCAGCCAACTATGAGCTGATCGCTGGCGAAAGACGCCTGCGGGCGGTTGGCATCTTAGGATGGGACGAGGTGCCAAGCATTGTGCGGGAAGCATCTGACAAAACCCTTTTAGTTCTGGCCCTTGTAGAGAATCTGCAGCGAGAGGCACTCAATCCGCTCGAGGAGGCTGAAGGGTACGCTTCTTTGGGCGAGCAGTTCGACATGAAGCAGGGAGAGATCGCCGCTGCGGTGGGCAAGAACCGTTCAACTGTTGCAAACTTACTCAGGCTCCTGAAGTTGCCTGTCTCAGTTCGCAGGTTGGTGGAGGATGGCAGCCTGTCGGCGGGTCACGCTCGAGCCCTACTGGCGGTCGATGACGTACTGCGGGCAGCCGAATTAGGTCAACAAGCGGCGAAAGAAGGGTGGTCGGTCAGAGAAGTAGAACGTAGGGTGACCGGTATTTCAAAAAAGAAGAGGAAGGGGAGGGCACCCTCAGACCCAATGGTGAAAGCCCTCGAAGGCCAGCTAAGGGATCACTTCTCTACGCGAGTTACGATTCGAGAGCAAGCAGGCCGTAAGGGCATTATCGAGGTTCAATACCACGGCTCGGAAGATTTTGAGCGTATATACGAGCTTATGACTGGCCAGGACTCTTCTAGGGTTGGTGAATGAACCCATTGGGTCCACGGGATGTAACCATCATGGTAGTTCCAGATGATGGAAGCGTAAGTCGCTCGTACCGGCTAACTTACGGGCGCCTGCGTATATTGATAGTAGTCGGGCTGGTGGCCGGAATTATGATTATCGGTATGGCTGCGAGCTGGTGGTATCTTGCAGCCCGCGCCTCCCAAGCTAGCAACCTCGAGGTGCGCTTGGAGATTATGGGTCGCGAGCAGGTTCGCCTCGAGGCAGTAGCTGCTGACTTAGCGGTTGCGGAAGCGCAGTATGCTCGCCTCAGGTCTCTTCTTCTTCCTAGGTCGCCATCTGGCGATGGCGGTATATGGCTTCCCCTTTCCGGAGGTAGTGCTAGTGAGGGTGAATCGAGGGGAGTGGGAATTGGCGGAGCCACAATACCTAACGTATGGCCATTGTCGGAGAAAGGTTTAATAACACAGGGGCTTCTGCAGGGCGTCGAGGGAGACCACCCAGGCTTGGATATAGCTGTGCAAACCGATTCCTATATTCGTGCTGCGGGTGGCGGGAAGGTTATTGAAGTTGGTACGGATGAAGTTTATGGGCTCTTCGTGGTGATTGATCATGGAGAGGGATATAGCACGGTTTATGCTCATACCTCAGCTCAGATGGTTGAAGAGGGACAGCAAGTGAGAGAGCGGGAAGTTATAGCTCTCAGCGGCTCTAGCGGGCAGTCGACTGCACCACACCTGCACTTTGAAATTCTTTTGAATGGGAGCGCTGTGGACCCCCTGACGATGGTCGAGCAGCCCAATTAGTGCTCATGCTAAAGGTTGCGGCTACTTTGTTGTTTGGTAAGTCCAGAGATTAAAGAGGCCGAATGGTACGTGAACGAAGGAGTAATAAGCCTTCCCCAGAGGCGATCATCTCTATTATAGGGCCGGGTATGAACGTTGTGGGGGACTGCGAAACTGAAGGGTCCATACGGATTGAAGGAAGTGTTACAGGTAGCGTCCGAGCAGGGAAAGCAGTGGTTGTCGGAGAAGATGCCTGGGTTGAGGGGGACATCAGTACGCAGGACGCGGTTGTATCAGGGAAGGTTACCGGCACAATCGTTGCGGCATCCCGCCTTGAGGTAAAAGCAACCAGCCAGATTGAGGGAGATGTACATGCTCGCCGGTTGCAGCTTGAGGAGGGAGGGGTCCTAAATGGGACCGTAAACATGGGAAATGCATCAAAGGCTGCCGGAATCGCTGGTGGAGAGAATCCGAGGGGGTAACAAGGCAGACGCTCTCCCTTGTATGACAGGATGTCGGTGAGCACAGCTTATCTAAGCGTGGCCACTCGTGAGCTGTAAGTGACTGTACTGTAATAAGTTACATAGACGTAGTGACGACACTGTTGTTGACTGGCGGGGTTGGACATGAAATTAGAATCTATATTCCAATATCTTAACGGTTTGCTGTTGGTCGAAGGATATCCTGACTATCCTCGGGCACTGAACGGCATGCAGGTGGATGGCCCAGGAGAAGTTGGACACGTGGCTGTCGCTGTGGATGCTTCTGAGGCGACGATCAGTGAGGCGGTAGACCGAGGGGCGGACCTGCTGATTGTGCACCACGGGCTCTTTTGGAAAGGATTGCAACCGGTAACGGGTCGGCATTTCCAAAAGATTCGTAAGCTAATCGAGGGGCAAGTCGCACTGTATTCGTGCCACCTGCCATTAGATAGCCACCCGGAAGTGGGTAACTGCATTCTTATGGCGAGAGCTTTAGGACTGAAGATTGAGGGGCCGTTCGGAGAGCACCAGGGCGTTAGCGTCGGTTGGTGGGGAAGGAAGGAAGGGGGTGTGGCGAGTGTGGCGCTCGCGAGCAAACTCGAGTTGGTACTCAAGGGCCCAGTTCGGGTGATTGAGGGTGGGCCAGAGGTGATAGAGAGGATCGGGGTGGTAACAGGAGCAGGAGGTTCCTTCATAGAGGAGTCAGTTGGCTTGGGCCTAGATGCTCTGATTACAGGGGAGGTCAGTCATGCAGAGTATCTTGATGCGGTAGAGCTGGGAATATCTGTTCTCTTGGGAGGACATTATGCGACGGAGACGTTAGGGGTGAAGGCAGTGGGGGCACACCTGGAAGAACGGTTCGGGTTAACCTGGGAGTTCTTAGAACAGCCTACGGGATTCTAAAAACGTCGGATGGCAGCGTTGCTAGGCACGAGGCATTGGCTAACGGTTCTCAAGCATAGCGTCTCGCGCACTGATCTCCGGATAAGGTTTGATGGAGGGTCGCACTTTAGCAATTCAGATGCGAGCGGAACAGTTGCCTTGGATTTGAAGGGAGCTCGGGTAGGGACCTAAAGCAGGGGCAGGGATTCCGTTGCAAGCCCAGGGACGCTACGGTACCATCTTCTGCCGCGCCACAAACCATGCTTGGTTCCGGAATCGCCGGGCCCCTTAGGTATAGAAGGAGTTTCAATGACTCGACGTTTAACTGCGATTCTTAGTGTCTTCGTGATCTTAGCCCCCTCGCTCGCAGCTCAGCGGATTCCTTCCCCTCAGCAGTATTTCGGGTTCGAGATGGGGTCAGACCGAAGGCTGGCCAACTGGGACGAGTTGACCTCGTACTATGAAGAACTTGCTGAAAGGAGCCAGCGAGTGATTGTGGACACTCTTGGGACAACAACAACCGGTCACCCTTTTGTGATGCTCACGATCACGAGTCCGGAAAACCACGCTCGACTAGCAGAGCTACAAGACATCCAAATGAAGTTGGCAGACCCGAGGATGATCTCAAACGAGTCAGAACTCAATCAGCTTTTCGATGATGGTAAGGCTGTTGCGATGATCACCCATGGAATCCACTCGACAGAAGTAGGCCCAAGTCAGATGGCAGCCCGGCTGGCTTACACCATGGCCTCGTCTAATGAAGAGAGGATCCTCGAGATTCTGGAGAACGTGATCTTCCTGCAGATTCCTTCACTGAACCCAGACGGTCTCCAGTGGGTGAACGACTGGTATAACGAGCATGTAAGGACGCAGTTCGAGGCAGCTCCTCTTCCTTGGCTGTACCACTTTTATACCGGGCATGATAACAACCGAGACTGGTATGCGTTCACGCAAGACGAAACTATTCTTACCGTAGGTGCCCAGAATGATTGGCATCCGCACATAGTACATGATGTGCACCAGATGGGAGGTAATGGGGCTCGGATATTCTTTCCACCCTATATCGAACCTTGGGAACCAAACATTGATCCGGCTCTGACGACAGCGGTCAGTCAGCTTGGTACCTATATGGCTGCTGAGTTAACAGCTCAGGGAAAAAAAGGAGTCGTGGTGAACGCCCAATACGATGCGTTCACTCCTGCTCGGGCCTATATGCACTATCACGGTGCTGCTCGAATTCTTTCAGAGACAGCTTCGGCACGGATAGCGTCACCGACTAACATCTTGCCCGAGGCCTTAGGCCCCGGACGGAATTTCGATGCGAGCCAGCGGTCTTGGAATTTCCCGAATCCTTGGGAAGGTGGCCCCTGGGGATTGCCTGACATTGTGGACTACCAGTACTCCGGCGCCCTGGCCCTGCTCACGAATGCCGCGAAGAATCGCCGGTTCTGGCTAGAGAACTTCTATGGCGTCAACAAGCGTGCGGTGGACAAGTGGGACGCCTGGCCGGACGCCTGGGTTATTCCAGGTAACCAGGAAAACCAAACTGGTGTGAAGTACGCCCTTCGGTCACTCGTCATGTCAGAAGTGGAAGTAGCTGAGGCGCAGGAGGCTTTCTCAGTGGATGGAGTGGACTTCCCGGCTGGGAGTTATGTCATCCCAATGAATCAGCCATATGCTGGCTTTGCGAATTCAATGCTGGAGGTACAGCACTACCCAGACTTGCGCGAATACCCAGGAGGGCCACCTCAACGTCCGTATGACGTAACTGCACACACATTCGGATATCTACTCGATTTTGAGGCTGTAGAGGTCGAGGGGAACCTTAGGGTTGAATTGTCCGAACCCATCACAGCCCCGGATTTTGATTTTCAATTACCGGCACATCTTAATGAAGTAGATGCACCGCGAGTGGCAATCTACAAATCATGGCAGGAGCCGATGCCGGCAGGGTGGCAGCGCTGGGTTCTGGACCAATATGACATGGCGTATGACACGCTTCATGATGCAGATATTCATAGTGGCGCTCTGGATGACTACGATGTCTTACTCTTCCAGGCGCAGGACGCGAACTCTATTAGAAATGGATTCCGTTCAGGAGAACTGCCTCGCCAATATACGGGTGGGTTAGGTGACCAAGGTGTTCAGGCGGTTAGCAGCTTCGTGCGAAACGGGGGGCGTGTTATAGCCATTGAAGCAGCAACAGACTTTGTGGCCGAACTATTTGACCTAGACATCTCTAATCTGACTTCAGGCCTTCCGAATACCGAGTTCTATATTCCTGGGTCAATCCTAAGGCTTGAACTCGATTCGGCATCGGAAATCAACGAAGGTATGAGAGACGAGATCTCTGCGTGGTACTGGCGGAGTAGTATGGCATACGAAGTCGATGATCCGAGAATTCGAATTGTTGGCCGCTATGGGCAGGGTGACCCTCTGCTCTCGGGCTGGGTACTTGGTGGAGAACACATAGAAGGAGAGGCGGCTATCCTAGAAGCCAACATTGGTGAAGGTTCGTTGGTCCTGTTTGGTTTCCAGCCGAATTATCGTGCACAAACTGTTGCGACCTGGCCCTTGCTGTTTAATGCGATGAGGAAATGACCGCCCTGATCTGCCCGAAGTGTGGTGAGGCTGCATCGGGAAGCTTTTGTCAGGAGTGCGGAGCTAAAGTTGGAGGGCACTTTTGTCAGGAGTGCGGAGCACAGATCACTGCGACAGCGAAGTATTGTAACCGATGTGGAAACCGTATCAGTGTAAGCGAACACCGGGCTGCAGCTACTGCCACGCTTGGAGGCAAGAATCTCCCTTGGTGGATTGCGGGGGCGGCGATGTTCGTGCTTATCGTTGCACTGGCCACACAAATGATGCAGTCAGGAGGGCCATCTATTCCAACCACAAGCCAACCTGGTGGGGGGGCAACGACGGGTATGCCTCCGGACTTATCAACCATGACACCTGTGGAGGCTGCCAACCGCCTTTTTAACAGAGTGATGGCGGCAGTCACAGCTGGGGATTCGACCGAAGCTCAGCAGTTCATGCCTATGGCCATTGGCGCTTATGAGCGAGCACGTCCCCTGGATAACGACGGCCTTTTTCATCTTTCAATGCTCCAGCGTACGGCGATGCAACTCGAAGCTGCTCTCGAGACTGCAGAGGAGATTCTAGAGGATAATTCAGACCACTTGCTCGGATTGAGCGCAGCAGCAAAAGCTGCGGCAGAGCTAGGTCGTGGCGATATAGCTGCAGCGTACTATGAACGTGTGCTCGACGTCTATGAGTCACAGATAGAGCAGGATATTGCCGAATATATGGACCATACTCCGATTACGGATAACCTCAGAACTGAAGCTGAAGCGTTCCTGGGTGGTCGCTAAGTCGGAGACCAGAAAGATACAGAGGGCTCTAGGGATGAGAGTATTTCTGACGGGAGGCACCGGCCTTCTCGGGTCACACTTAGCTGATGAACTTCGCTCGTGTGGGCAAGATGTAGTTGCTCTTAATCGACCTGGATCTAACGTAGCATTTCTTAAGGCCCAGGGGTGCACTCTCGTAGAGGGTGATGTGAGAGACGACATAGAATCTCTCGCCGAACTAATGGCCGGGTGCACGCATCTCGTACACTCTGCTGCAATTGTATACAGCGGTAGCTCTTGGCCGAAGGTCCGTGCTGTAAACGTTGATGGGACGCGAAATGTCCTTATGGCTGCCGTAAAAGCCGGCATTAACTTTGCGGTTCATGTTTCGTCAGTTGTGGTCTATGGGATCGTCGATGGGACTGTGACTGAGGACACGCCACTTGATGGGCGGATCCACGATGGGGATCTGTATGCTCGTTCAAAGCGTCAAGCAGAGGTGATAGCGAGGGAGGTTGAAGAAGGGCACGGACTGCCTGTGTCACTGGTTCGTCCATGTGGAGTCTACGGTGAGCGAGATCGTCTCACAGCATTAACAGTGGCGAAGTTCCTGAGATTGCCGATCATGCCCCTATTAGGATCGGGAAGAAATACCATCCCGGTGGTCTATGCAGGAAATGTGGCTCACGCCTTGCGCTTGGTACTAGAAGCAGCCCGTGGGGGCACCACCTATGATGTCGGATTCGACTTTCCGCTTAGCCAAAGAGCGATGCTAGAGGATCTCGCTGTTGGCCTCGGTAAACGACGAATCTTTCTGCCTATGCCAGCGGGTCTGATCCGCAGGGGAGCCCGTGTACTTGATAGACTTGGAGCATTCATCCCAGGGGTGAAGCATCTTTCAATCTCTAGAGTGGCTGAGTTCGCTCTTGGTGAGAATCCGTATATATCAAGGCGACTTCGCGAAGAGCTGGGCTGGGATCCACCCTACCATCATAAGGATGCTCTCCTAAGGACAGGTCGGTGGCTCACTGAGCACACCTGAGAATGATCATGATACCCAAAGATGTATATAGAGGATGCTTATGACGGAGATGAAGAGGGAATCCGAACCTGACAGGTACCGCGAGGGTTCAACACAAGATGAACGACTGCTTGAACGCGTCGAAGATCTCCAAGCCATGGGTATGGATGCGTGGCGTATTTTCCGAATCATGGGGGAGTTTGTCGAGGGTTTTGAGGAGATGTCAGAGATTGGTCCGGCAGTTTCAATCTTTGGTTCTGCTCGTGCGAACTCCGATACAGACATGTACGAAGAATGCGTAGAAACTGCTCGTCTACTTGGGGAAGCAGGCTTTGCCATTATCACTGGTGGTGGTCCAGGTATGATGGAGGCAGCAAACCGAGGGGCAAAAGCGGGGGGTGCCACATCAGTCGGATGCAATATTGAGCTTCCTTTTGAACAGGAGGCCAATGATTTCATCGATGTATCAATCGACTTCCGGTACTTCTTCGTCAGAAAGACAATGTTCGTAAAATACGCTGAAGCTTTTGTGATTTTCCCAGGAGGTTTCGGGACTATGGACGAGCTCTTCGAATCACTCACGCTCATTCAGACCCATAAGGTTCGACACTTTCCTCTTGTACTTTTCGGGTCGGAGTATTGGGGAGGTCTGCTCGATTGGCTTCGTGAGACCATGGTCGCTGATGGTAAAATCACCCAAGAAGATCTAGACATGATTTTCGTGACGAATGATCCGGTGGCTGCACGGGACCATATAGTAGCTGGGTATAAGAATCGTATAGCAATTCGCGGCGGTTCTTAACCTAAGCCACAGAGGCTTGGGTCAATTCGGGGTGCCAGCCATGCTCGCACTGTAAAAAAAACCTTCCACTGGCTACCTTTTTAGGCTCTGCGATCAGGTTGCCTCATCATAAACATTGTGCGCCTGATAGCTCGGTGACACTGCGCCTGCGACTGGGTCGGCCACCACGACTCGGGATCTTGGCTGGAGGACGACCGTGGTCACTACCACGAAAGATGCGAGCCATGGTTACGCCCCCTCAGGGAAGGACTCGGGGGTCGTAAAGCCCAAGGGAACGCCCAATATTCGGGGTCATATAGGACTGGAAACAGTCAAAATGCGGTCGCGTAAACCTGATTGGCTAAAAGTTCGCTCGCCCGGCGGCTTGAACTATCTAAGACTGAAGCGCTTAATGCGAGCTGAAGGTCTCCATACCGTCTGCGAAGAAGCGGGATGCCCAAATATCGGTGAGTGTTGGGAGGCAGGTACGGCGACATTCATGATTTTAGGGGATGTCTGTACCCGAGCCTGTAAGTACTGCGGCGTAGCCCACGGGATGCCCACTAATCTAGATCTTGATGAGCCTCGACGAGTTGCCGAGACCGTGGCCCGTTTGGGACTAGAGCATGTGGTGATCACGAGTGTGAATCGTGATGAGCTCCCAGATGGCGGTGCCGGGATCTATGCTGAGACTATTCGTCGGATTCACGAGCTGGTTTCTTCCTGCTCAGTGGAGGTCCTCATTCCGGACTTCAAGGGTGATGAGGAAGCACTTCGCGTGGTTGTAGAGGCTGGTCCTGCGATCATAGGGCACAATCTCGAAACAGTGGAGCGGCTGCACCCGGATGTACGACCAGGTGGTCGCTATTGGCGCTCGATCTCTTATCTCGGAGCTGCCAAGCGGATTGATCCACGGATACTGACTAAGACCGGGCTAATCTTGGGGATGGGCGAAGAATTTACCGAGGTTACCCAGGCGATGACTGACCTGAGGGCAGCGGCGGTGGACATCCTTACGCTAGGCCAATATTTGAGACCGTCTTCTATGCATATACCAGTCGCTCGCTGGGTAAGCCCGGACGAGTTTGCAGAGCTCAAACGTATTGGAGAAGCAGAATATGGCTTTAAACATGTCGAGTCTGGCCCGTTAGTGCGGTCAAGCTACCATGCAAAGGAGCAGGCACGAGAAGTGGAAGCCGGGACCCCAGGAGTAATTCAAGAGATCCTTGAAGGCGATGTTCTCGCACCAGCTGAAGTTAGCTTTGAATTCGTTCAACTCGAGGCCGGCCGGCCTGGCCGCCCGATCCAAGGGGCGCAAGATGGCTAAGGCCAAGACCAACACAAGCAGTGAGGCTAAGACGAAGGATGTGCTGGCTCGCCATGGAGTGACCGCGAAAATTGCACTAGAGCTTATGCAGGAAATGCTTCTATACAGGCGCTTTGAGGAAAAAGCTGAAGAAAGTTATGCGATTGGTAAAATCGGAGGCTTCTGCCATCTCCATATCGGACAGGAAGCTGGTGCGGCCGGCGTGATTAAAGTGCTTCAGCCAGAAGATTATGCTATCAGCGCTTACCGATCCCATACACAAGCTATTGCGAAAGGGATTAGCCCTAAGGCAGTTATGGCCGAGCTTTATGGTCGTGTCGGAGGAATTTCTAGTGGGAAGGGTGGCTCTATGCACGTTTTCGGCAGAGATGCCCGCTTTTTCGGAGGCCATGGTATTGTTGGAGGCCAAGTTCCTCTGGCCACTGGTATCGGTTGGAAGATCAAGTACAGCGGGGAGAGCTTGGTTTGCGTATGCTTTATGGGGGATGCGACTGTAAATCAGGGGGGTTTTCACGAGTGTCTCAACATGGCCGCTGTATGGGAGCTTCCCGTGATCTATGTGGTCGAAAATAATGAATATGGTATGGGTACAGCCTTTGATCGGGTCTCCAAGACCGAAATTTCGACAAGATCTGTGCCCTTTGATATTCCCGCCAGTTCTGTGAATGGTCAGGACGTGCTCTCCACATTCGAGCATTTCCATAATCTGACCGAAGAGGTCCGCGGAGGTGGCGGTCCGCGTCTGGTGGAGCTACGCACATACCGGTTCCGTGGACATTCCATGTCAGATCCCGTTTCAGGTACCTATAGGTCGACTGAGGAAGTGGAGCGCCACAAGGAAGAGAGCGATCCAATAGCAATTCTACGGGACCAGCTTTTCGCTGAGGATGTCCTTGATCAGGACACCCTTGAGGAGATGGATGCTACGGCAAAGACAATCTCAGCAGAAGCCGCTGATTTTGCTGACGCGTCGCCCATGCCTGAGCCCGAGGCACTTTATGAGAACGTTTGGGCTGAGACCAACGCTCACGGTCGTCTCTTTTTCGATGGACAAAGAACATGATTGCTCTACCAGCCACTGACGCCCTGCTGGCCGGAGAGTCTTCTTAAATGGCTACTATGACCTATCGCGACGCGCTAAATGAAGCGCTCCGTGAGGAAATGGATCGAGATCCTGACGTCTTCCTGATGGGCGAGGAAGTCGCTGAGTATGATGGGGCCTATAAGGTCTCCAAGGGCCTTTTAGATGTCTTTGGTGATCAGCGCGTCGTGGATGCTCCAATCAGCGAGCTAGGCTTTGCCGGTCTCGGTGTTGGTGCGGCGATGGCCGGACTTCGACCGGTCATCGAATTCATGACGTTTAACTTTGCTTACTTAGCACTCGACCAAATCATTAACAACGCATCAAAGCTGTGCTATATGTCGGGAGGGCAGTTTAAGGTTCCAATTACGTTTCGAGGCCCGAACGGTCCGGCGCTCCAGCTTGGAGCTCAGCACTCTCAGGCGTGTGAAACTTATTTTCTGCATGCTCCGGGATGTAAGGTTGTGACCCCGGCAACACCTGCTGACGCGAAGGGCCTTCTTAAGGCCTCGATACGTGATGATGATCCCGTAGCGTTCATGGAGGGCGAACTACTCTATAATTTTAAAGGGGAAGTCCCAGAAGAAGATGACTTTGTCATACCCCTCGGTGTGGCTGACCTCAAACGCGTGGGCTCTGATGTCTCAATCATCACCCACGGTAAAATGGTACACGTAGCCCTCCAGGCTGCAGATAAACTTGAGAGTGAAGGGATTGAGGCGGAGGTGCTCGACCTCCGTTCAATCCGACCTCTCGACGTAGATGCGATTCTCGAGACGGTCCAGAAGACGAACCGCGTTGTATACTTAGAAGACAGCTGGCCTTATGCAGGCGCAGGAGCTCAGGTCGTCTCTATCATTCAGGAAGAAGCATTTGATCATTTGGATGCTCCGGTGCTTAGAGTAACCCAAGCCGATGTACCTATGCCTTATGCCAAGAACCTTGAGGCCTTGGCTAAGCCAAGTGTCGAGCGAGTGGTTGGGTCATGTAAGAAGGTGCTTTACCGGTGACGCGGATAATCTCTATTTCACTACTATCTAGCCTGACAAGAGGGCCTAGGTGCACTCGGGAGGGGGATTGTGCCCCTCCTTGTACGCTCCGGAGGTGAAAAGGATATGGTGACCAAGGTTCACATGGAGGCCCTCTCCCCTACTATGGAAGAGGGCCAGCTTGTTCAATGGCTCAAATCCGAGGGTGATGAGATTTCCAGCGGTGACATCCTGGCTGAGATCGAGACAGATAAAGCTACTATGGAGTTGGTCGCACGAGGGGATGGGATTCTCAGGAAGATCTTCCTAGATGCAGGGGGTGTATCGGTGGTTGGGGCTGTAATCGCTGTAATCGCAGCTGCTGACGAAGATATATCGGATATTGAAGGAAGCTCGGATGGGAATGGAACCCAGCAAGCCTTACCAGAAGAGTCGTCTACCGGAACAGAACCTGTGGCCCCTGAGGAGCTTGAGGCAGCAGCCACTCCAGAAACCACCGCTGACACTCAGGGCACTGGTAGCGTTAAAGCGTCTCCACTTGCTCGTAGATTAGCGACTGAGATGGGGGTGGATCTCCTGACGATTAAGGGGTCCGGTCCAGGAGGACGGGTTGTTAAACGAGACCTAGAGGGGGCGAAGACCGCTATTTCCAAGGCGGCAGCGACGACGACATGGACATCTGAGGAGAACGAATACGAGGACCTACCAACCTCGCAGATGCGGAAATCAATTGCGAAGAGGCTTGTTACCTCCATCGGTCCTGTGCCGACTTTCTATCTTACTGTAGAAATAGACATGAATCGTGTGATCGGGGCCCGGGAGAGCATGAACAACATGCTCGAAGAGGATGGCTATCGCATTTCGGTTAATGACATTGTCTTGAAGGCAGTAGCAGCTGCGCTCCGGCAACATCCCAATTGTAATGCACAGTGGCATGACAGCTTTGTACGTCGCTTCAATGCGGTTCACCTAGGTGTTGCTGTTGCAATTGACGAAGGCCTGATTACACCAGTTATCAGGAATGCGCACGCTAAGGGAATTATGCAAATAGCTGCTGAAGTGCGTGAATTAGCTGGTAGAGCACGGACAAAGAAGCTTATGCCTGATGAATACACTGGCTCGACGTTTTCAGTCTCTAATCTAGGGATGTTTGGCATACAAGAGTTCACCGCGATCATCAATCCGCCTGAGGCGGGCATTCTTGCAGTGGGTGGTATTGAAGAGACTCCAGTGGTTGTTAATGGTGAAGTTAAGGTGTGCCCACGTATGCGGATCACGATGAGCTGTGACCACCGCGTGATTGATGGTGCTCAGGGCGCACGCTTCCTCGCTACGCTGAAGTCTATGCTTGAGGAGCCGACAGCCATTCTGCTTTAGCCTGGTGGGTCGGTCATGGGTGAAAAGTCCAGCAGCCCATCACGTTGTTCTTACGCAGGAGGCCCTGGGTGTCCAAACAAATCAAATCCCTAGTAGCCTTGCTATGGCTTTCTGTTGCCGTCAGCGCGTGCAACTCAACAACCTCCGATCCCGCCGACCTTATTCTGGTCGATGGCCAGATCATTACCCTCTCCAACCAGGGTGTAGTTGAGGCCCTGGCAGTTCGCGATGAGCGGATTGTTGCGGTTGGATTAAATGCTGACATACGAAAACATCAGGGTCCACAAACGCATGTCATAGAGCTTGCCGGTCGCACGGTCATTCCTGGTCTCACTGATAACCACTTCCATGGGATCGGAGGGGGAGACGGAGTTGATCTTGCTGGAGCTCGTTCTTTACAAGAAGTCTTGAGTGCGATCTCTGCTCGCGCTGAGGAAACACCTCCGGGTGATGTGATCATCACAAATAGTGATTGGCATGAAGGACAACTTGACGAACAACGATTGCCATACCGTGATGACCTTGATCGAGCGACTCGGGAGCACCCAATCGTCGTAGTCCGGGGTGGACATGAGTACGTGCTCAATAGTGCCGCGCTTGCATATTGGGACATCGATGAATCGACCCAGGCCGTAGCGGGTGGCCGGATTGGTAGATATATGGATGGCCGGCTCAACGGTGAGCTCGTGGATCGCGCGAAAGGTTTGGTGCAACTCCCGCTAGTGCCGGATCAAAGTTTTGCTGAAATCCAAGATGATCTCATAAAGAGCCACAAGATTCTCAGCAGTCGCGGGATTACTTCGCTCCGTTATCCAGGAGCCTCTCCGGAGATGTATGACATGCTTTTAACTCTCCGAGAGGAAGGTCGACTCAATATTCGAGTCGACTTCCTATACCGTGGTCCAAGGTCAGGGTCACCGGAGGTGTTGAAGGCGGTCATGAAGGAGTGGGTCCAACCAGAAGGCAATGATTTCTGGTTACGAGTAGGTGGGGTGAAACTTGGGGTAGATGGTGGGTTTGAGGGTGGGTTAATGAGGGAGCCATATGAAGAACCCTGGGGAGAGAGTGGCATGTTTTACGGACTCCAAACGCTGCCACGTCAAGACTTCTTGGAGACAGTGCAAGTACTACATTCAGCCGGTTGGCGTGTTGCAACACATGCAGTAGGCGATGCAGCCATTGATTTAGTACTCGATGCCTACGAGGCTGCAAACTCAGAGTCTTCGATAGCTTCGTCCCGGTGGGTAATAGAGCACGGATTCATACCCCGTAGCGACCAGTTCTCCCGAATGAAAGACCTGGGGCTAGCTGTATCGGCACAGAATCATCTATATCTCGCTGCGCCTAGCTTGATCGAATACTGGGGGGAAGAGCGGGCCGCATGGACGACTCCTGTGCGGGCATATCTCGACAATGGAATACCAATTTCCCTAGGAACAGACTCTCCTGTTGTCCCCTACGACCCCTGGTGGGTTCTACACCATTTTACCACGAGAGAAACGATCAGTGGTGGGGTAGTAGGGGCGGACCAAAGGATTTCGCGTGACGAGGCTCTGCGGTCAGCTACTAAGGGATATGCCTATCTCACATTCTCGGAAGATTACAGAGGCACGCTTGCTGTAGGTAAGCTTGCAGATCTAGCTATCACAGCAGAGAACTATCTCACCTGTGCAGATCCATGCCTCGAAACGATGTTGATCGACATCACAATAGTGGGTGGACGAATAGTCTGGGAACGTTAGGGATGGGCCTCTCCCTCTCGCGATTCAAGACCTTTGTACCGTAGGTTGAATATCGACCTCATCGGATAATTCAACCCACAGCAAGAGGGGCACAGATGTCTGTTCCCACTTTCCGTTCTCAGGCGCCTTGGTTCCTGGTATTAATAGCAGCAACTCTGCCGTCTTTAGCTAGTAGCCAGACAGACGCGGAAACCAAGAAGCTTACACTTGAGATGTATCTCGATCTCGAAAGTGTCTCGAATCCGCAGATCTCACCTGATGGTGCACGTATCGTCTACACTCGTGGATGGGTCGATAAGATGAATGACCGCCGAGAGTCGTCGATATGGATTATGAATGCTGACGGTAATAAGAACCATTTCCTTGTTGATGGTTCGGGACCGCTTTGGTCACCCGATGGAACGCGGATTGCCTATACCGCTAGTGGTGAGCCCGAAGGATCACAGATCTTTGTCCGCTGGATGGATGATGAGGGTGCAACGACCCAGATTACCCGCCTAGAGAAGGGTCCGGGTGGGATTGCTTGGTCGCCTGATGGAAAGTCGATCTCCTTCTCAATGAATGTTGATGGTGAACCCGCGTGGAGTGTAAACCCTCCGGGTCGACCCGACGGTGCTACTTGGACTGAAGGTCCGAAGGTGGTGACAAGAGCGGATTACCGTCAGGACCGACAAGGCTTTGTCGATGAGGGTTGGCAACACATTTTTGTCTTACCCGCTGAAGGTGGTACTCCCCGCCAGCTCACTAACGGCGATTGGAATCATTCAACCGGGCGTTGGACGGCGGATGGAAGTGAACTGCTTTTTTCCTCACTTCGCACGGAAGATTCAGAACTCTCGTGGCGCGAATCAGAAATTTACGCAGTCAATGTTGCTACAGAAGAGATCCGTCAGCTGACGACCCGTCGTGGACAAGACACGGGCCCCCTCCCATCACCCCGCGGTGACCTGGTCGCATATCGCGGCAGCGATTTCAACACGGATACTTACCGGAATTCTGGTGTCTATTTGATGAATCTGGACGGCTCCGGATCTCGGCTTATTTCTGGTGACTTCGATCGTAATATCAACAACATGGAGTGGGCACATGACGGGAGTGGGGTGTATGTCACTATTAGCTATCAGGGTGCTCGCAACGTGCACTTTATATCCGCCCAGGGGGCCGTAAGCGAGGTCACTAGCGGTGCTCATATGCTCGGACTTAGCTCCTTCACTGATCAAGGCTTTGCTGTAGCTACGCTCTCGAGCCCCCAAGTGCCAGCCGACATTGTTTCATTTGATCTCGATGGGCCCATAACCTTCCGACAACTAACGAATGTGAATGATGACATTATGGTAGGTGTCACACTCGCTGATGTTGAAGAAATCTGGTACGAGTCACTTGACGGGTTCCAGATACAGGGGTGGATAATCAAGCCTCCGGACTTCGATCCCAGTGAAAAGTATCCCTTAATGTTGAGCATTCATGGTGGGCCTCACGGGATGTATAACGTAGGGTTCAACTTTGCATGGCAGGAACACGCTGCGAACGGTTACGTGATCCTTTATACCAACCCGCGCGGTAGTTCTGGGTACGGCAGTCCGTTCGGTAATGCGATCAAGAATGCATATCCGGGCAAAGACTTCAACGACTTAATGAATGGCGTTGATCTGGTGATTTCGAGGGGGTATGTCGATGAGCAGAATATGTTCGTCTATGGTTGTTCAGGCGGAGGAGTTCTGACTTCCTGGGTAGTAGGACATACCGACCGTTTCGCGGCAGCTTCAGCTAATTGTCCGGTCACGAATTGGCTCTCATTTGTCGGCACAACTGACGGCATAGGTTGGTACCGGAATTTTGAAAAATTCCCCTGGGACGATCCGAGTGAACATCTGCGCCGTTCACCGCTTATGTACGTTGGTAACGTTACGACTCCGACAATGCTGATGACCGGCGTGAATGATCTCCGTACCCCGATGCCGCAGACTGAAGAGTATTATGCCGCGTTGAAGGTAATGGGCGTGGAGACTGCCATGATTCGTTTCAATAATGAATGGCATGGTACGTCGAGTACACCATCTAATTTTCTTCGCACACAGTTATTTCTAAGGGAATGGTTTAAGCGGTATGAACAAGGCCGCAGCATCACGTTCTAATGGGCTCCTGATGTAAGTTGAAAGCTAAAGGGGCCGGTGTCATGACACCGGCCCTGCTTTCTGTTGATTCCAGCGTACCGAGCACCCCATCTGCTTCCCGGTGGTGTTCACTTTACCCCCCTTCCCACTCTATCTACCTTCGTAGCCCCTAAGAATCGGAGTTCGTCCAGGGGGCGTTTTCTGCCCCTGTTTCTTACAGAGAGGCATCTTGGCCGATAAGAAAAGTGAGCGCTTCGATCTCATTGTCGTAGGTAGCGGGCCAGGTGGTTATGTAGCCGCGATCCGGGCGGCACAATTGGGTTTGACGGCAGCGTGCATAGAGAAGGACGAACTTGGGGGTGTTTGCCTCAACATCGGTTGCATACCGACAAAAGCCCTGCTTTCGAGTGCCTTACTCGTCAGCGAGATGGCTGGTGCCCACGAGCATGGCATTATTGCTAAAGACGTTTCTTTCGACCTAGGCCCTGCTCAGGCCCGTAGTCGTCAAGTAGCCGCTCAGATGGCAAAGGGTATTGCTCACCTCTTTAGGAAAAATAAGGTCACGCACTTAAAAGGTGTCGGTCGGCTTAAGGGTCGTGGAAAAATAGAACTGGAGACAAAGGACGGATCAAAGACTATCTACGAAGCCAAGAATATCATCTTGGCTACTGGATCTAGGCCCCGGGATTTACCTGTCTTGAAGATTGATGAGGACCGCATCTGGTCTTCAACCGGAGCACTAATGCAGGAGAAGGCACCGGAATCGCTATTCATTGTAGGAGCAGGAGCAATCGGCATGGAGTTTGCCGATGTGTATAACGCCTATGGAAGTAAGGTCACCGTGGTTGAGGCGCTAGAAAGAATTCTGCCGCTCGAAGATACAGAGGTCTCAAAGTTCATGGAGCGCCTGTATAAGAAGCGCGGGATGGAGATCCATACCGGAGCACAGTTCAAGCACGCCAAGATCAGTAAGGATGGTGTTTCTGTAACCTTTGAAGACCGTAAGGGAAACGAGCAAACTTTGGACGTTGACTATGTCCTGTCCGCCGTAGGGCGTGTTCCTAATTCTGAGGATCTTGGTCTTGATTCAGTAGACGCTAAGGTCGACGAACGTGGTTTCGTGTTAGTTGACCGGCACTTGTCCACGAATGTTCCGGGTCTTTACGCAATCGGTGACGTGGCAGGCCATCAACTTTTGGCGCACAAGGCTAGTCATGAGGGGATCACTTGTGTGGAGCACATAACTGGACACAGCGATGGAGTGGTGGACTATGATAACGTGCCGAATTGTACGTACTGTCACCCTGAGGTCGCCTCTGTGGGCCTCACAGAGTTACAGGCGAAGGAAATGGGCTATGACATAGAGGTCGGCAAGTTTCCCTGGGCCGCGATTGGTCGAGCGGTTGCATCTGGACACTCAGAAGGGTTCATAAAGGTCATTCGGGACAAAAAGTTCTCAGAGATTCTTGGTGCACACATCGTAGGTCCTCATGCTACCGAGCTGATCGCTGAGTTTGTTGTAGGACGCCACTTAGAGGCTACAGTTGAGGAGTTAGAAAAGGCGATGCATCCTCATCCAACTTTGTCAGAAGGAGTAGCTGAAAGTGCACTCGCATCCTTGGGCCGGCCGATCCACATCTAAGACTTAAGTATTACTGAACTCAGGGCCTACAGCTTATCGGGCTAGAATGTTGATCAGTTTGTGCACAGGAATGGCGAAACCGTTTTTCTCAAGTGGATTGCAAGCCTGCTGTCAGTTCGACCGTAATCCCACGGATTTCTAAAATCCGCAATAGAGCTTCGCCAATCTTATTGTTTGGGGTCGATGCACCGGCGGTAATGCCTAAATCAAAGGCATTCCGAGGAAGCCACTCCTCATCCAGTATCTCCTCAGCCCCTGGGTCCAGTTCGACCTTGTGTTTGATCGTGCCTGCCTCAACATCGATACACGATGCATCCTGAATATGGAATGTATCTGTGTACTGGCGGCAGAGGTGAGCGAGGTGGTTGGTGTTTGAGGAATTGTAACCACCGATCACAAGCATCAAGTCAGGTGGTTTCTCCATCATTTCCTTTACGGCATCCTGTCGTTCCTGTGTGGCTGAGCAGATTGTTCCAAAAGACCTGAAGTGAGCACTGGTGTGTTCTTCACCAAGACGCTCGACGATCGCCTCACGAATCTTGGCACCAATCGCTATCGATTCACTGGCCAGCATCGTCGTTTGATTGGCTACGCCGATGAACTCTAAGTCGACTTCCGGGTCAAAGCCTGCGGAGACCTTCATCTTGAACTGAGCTTTGAAATCCTCAGTTCTAAGGTGCTTAGGCCGCTTCGCTAAGTAGTCGCATAGTAAGGCGGCTTCAGCCATGTCCCGAACGATGATGTACTTACCTCCGGGGAACTTATTGACTTGAGACGCAGTCGCGCGCGATTCCTCATGAGTGTACTTACCGTGAATAACTGCGGTGAAGCCATCTCGAGCGTAGTTTTCAACACGCTTCCAGACGTGGAGTACTGACCCGCAAGTAGTGTCTACCAGAATGCACCCGATCCCCCGAAGTGTCTCAAAATCGTTTAGGGTGACACCAAAAGCTGGCAGGATGACAACGTCTTCTTTACCCACGGACGAAAAGTCAAATACGCCTGTGTCCTGCGGGTAGATGAAGGAGATCCCCATTTCCGTCATCCGCTGGTTGACGTGCGGATTGTGAATGATTTCTCCGACGAGGTAGATCTTCTTGTTTGGGAACTTATGTACAGTTTCGTATGCGTAATCGATAGCACGGTCAACGCCATAACAGAAGCCGAATTCTTGAGCCAGACGCACAGTGATATCGCCGAAGGTATCTGCATAACCACGTGCTCGAATACGCTCCACTAAAGCGGATTGGTATTCAGCATCGATAAGGGGCTGCATTTCCTTCTTGAGACCAAAGCCTTTACGAAAGTAATTCTGCTCCATGCTTGCCTTGCGGTAATCTTGAGGTGTCACTGGGATCGGATACCCCGTCTATCATTGACCGATCCCAGGAGTTGTTTTCATGATTGTATGTTCGGGTGAATTGTTGGATTACATATGGGTGTTATGCAACCCGGACTGGTTGGGTTCATAGTGGGGCGGCAGTTGGTGGCTGGGAACCCAGGGTCTAGGTACAAGGGTACAAGGGTACATGGGTCTACTTGGGCGCCTCGCCTTTCTTTTTGTAATCGTACCGGTCATAGAGTTGATGATTCTTATCGAACTCGGTCGGGTCTTAGGTCTCTTCCCAACGCTTCTCTTAATTCTCTTAACTGGTGCGGGGGGTGCGATCCTCACCCGCCTTGAAGGGTTGAGGGTCTTTTTTCAGTTTCGGCAATCGATTGCTCAGGCACAGATTCCCGGTCAAGCCATACTTGATGGGGTATCTGTGCTCATTGGGGGGGCTTTCCTAATCACACCTGGTGTGCTCACTGACGTTTTAGGGTTTTCTCTGCTTTTACCCCCCTCCAGGCGCTGGATTCAACGTCGGCTGCGTTCTCGACTTGAACAGAAAATTAAGGATGGCAGCATTCATGTGGTAAGCATGGGGCCGGGTCACGGATTCGGAGCAGGTTTTTCCGGTTCAACGAGCAGTAATTCTTGGACACCCAAAGCCGGGAACCCAGGGGCACAGGAGGGTGCACAGCCGAGTCGGGCCTCGAAGAACGAAATCATATTTGAGCCTGAAGACCAGTAAGTATTTACAGGTTCGCTAAATCCAGGGTTGGAAGGAGCCTTGCAGGTTGCCGGTGCTGGGTTGCTTGCTCATATGCGTAGGCGATCCTAATCAAAGCTCCTTCACTCCAGGCCCTTCCAAAGAAGAGGATCCCGGTCGGCAAACCGTGGACATATCCGTTAGGCACCGTAATGCTTGGGTACCCTGCAATCGCAGCCGGACCAGAACTCCCGTTGCTGGACACGTCACGGTTCACAAGGTCGATTTTCCAAGCAGGACGCGTGGTTGGTGCAACGATCGCATCAAGTTGATGCTCCTCCATCACTGCGTCGATTCCCTCGTCCTGTGAAAGGCGCCGGGCAAGTTCTTTTGATTCAAGATATTCACTTGAATTCAGCGAACCCTTTTCTTCTGCTTCGAGAAAGATTTCCTGGCCAAAGTAGGGCATCTCCCGGTCAGTGTTGGATTCATTGAAGACAATGATGTCAGCAAGTGTGGCCATGCCATTTGGGTTGCCGGACATTTCTAAATACGCAGCGAGATCAGCTTTCAATTCATACAACAGTACCTGAAAAGAAGGCTCCCCCATCCTTTCTCTTGTTGGGATATTTGCTGGATCTACGATTATGGCGCCCGCTGTTGACATCGAGCGAATCGCTTTCTCCATGAGTTGGTCTACATCAGGCTGTGCGCCGAAGTAGCTGCGCTCAACTCCTATCCGTGCACCGCGAAGTCCGTCCCGATCGAGAAAGGATGTGTAGTCCGTACCGACGAAGTCGGCAGAGGGAATCGTCATGGGATCACTGGGGTCGGGCCCAACCAGAGCTGTAAGCATCGTGGCGGCGTCAGCAACAGTGCGGGTCATCGGACCTGCTGTGTCCTGAGTGTGGGCGATGGGAATAATACCAGAACGACTAACCAACCCAACTGTGGGCTTTAGGCCAACGATACCGTTTACAGAAGACGGACATACGACGGAACCGTTGGTTTCTGTTCCAATTGCTCCTGCACAGAAATTCGCTGAAACAGAGGCACCTGATCCAGAAGAAGACCCGCACGGGTTACGATCTACCGCGAACGCATTTCCACACTGTCCGCCGCGACCACTCCAACCGGAACTTGATCGAGATGACCTGATATTTGCCCACTCGGACAAATTGGCTTTCGCGAGAATGATTGCTCCCGCTTCCCTAAGTTTCGCTGCGACATGACTGTCCTTCGCCGCGACATGACCTTCCAATGCATAAGATCCCGCAGTCGTGGTCAGTAGGTCCGCAGTATCGATGTTGTCCTTGAGAACGATCGGAATGCCGTGCAGTGGACTTCGGATATTTCCATTCGCTCGTTCCTCATCCAGCCCCTTGGCAATTGTGAGTGCATCCGGGTTTGTTTCGATGATCGACCGAAGCTTGGCTCCTACACGGTCTAGGGCAGCTATGCGATCTAGGTAAAGCTGAGTGATCTTGACAGAAGTTCGTCGGCCCGAAGCCATATCGTCTGCCAGGTCGCTGAATGTAGCCTCTTCAAGTTCAAATATTTCATTGACCCACCAGAAATGTTCGCTATTCCCGGTTTCTCGGGAGTTTCCGGGCTCGCAGCCTGTTGACCCGACAACAGCCGTAGCAACCGTCCCTAGCCCTCCGAGCTTCATGAATTCCCGTCGATCAAGGTTGGTCGCGCCGCGGCTATGCTTCGAATCCACGTTTCCCTCCCCGAGTTACCACTGCGGTGATCAGTTGCTGGCAAGCTGATGTGCTATTGGGTATCCGAGCAAGCCGGAGATGAAAACAGCCGGGTCTTGGCCTCTTACGAGAGGCATGGATAGTTTTGGTTTCCGAATCCAACGTTCCGAGCTAAGTGACCATGAGCCAAGACATTTCATTCCTGAAGCAACTTCTTGATGCCGCAGGACCGTCAGGGTTCGAGGTTCGTGCCGGACGTGTATGGCGCACTGAAGCGTCAACATTCGCAGGACAAGTAGATGTAGATGCGACGGGGAATTCTTTTGCCATGCTGAATGTGTCTGGTAGCCCGCACGTTATGCTTGCAGGGCACATAGACGAAATTGGACTCCAGATCACCCATGTTGATGAAGAGGGGTATTTGTATGTAGCTGAGATTGGTGGCTGGGACCCCCAAGTTTTGGTTGGCCAGCGAGTCACCATACTAGGAAAGAGCGCTGAGGTACCGGGAGTGATTGGGAAAAAGGCCGTTCATCTCATGACTCCAGATGATCGTGAGAAAGCATCCAAAACTCGGCAGCTCTGGGTCGATGTGGGTGCTTCTAGCAGAGATGAGGTGGTGTCACTCGGAATCCGAGTGGGAGACCCTATCGTGCTAGCGCAGAGTATGATCCACCTGGCGGGGAATCGAATCGCTAGTCGTGCAATCGATAACCGGATTGGCGCGTTTATCGTGCTTGAAGCGATTCGAATGCTGTCTGATGACTTGCCAGCTGCGCGAGTGACGGCTGTTGCAACCGCCCAGGAGGAGATTGGGCAAAGCGGGGGTGGTGCCAGAGCGAGTGCCTACCAACTAGAACCCGACGTAGCAATTGTGGTTGATGTGACGTTCAGTACGGATGTTCCAGATGTGGAGAAGAAGGAGTTGGGTGAGCATAGACTAGGTGGCGGTCCGGTATTGAGTCGTGGCTCGGCCTCGCATAACTCAGTGTTTGAGATGCTCTCCAGTGTGGCAGAAGAGGAAGAGATTCCATATACGATTCAAGCTTCGCCGAGGTCTACACGGACGGACGCAGATGGAATTCACCTGACGAGGGGTGGTGTCCCTACCGGTCTCATTTCAGTACCTAATCGCTACATGCATTCTCCGAATGAAGTCGTAAGCGTCGATGACCTCTTCAATACTGCGAAGCTAATTGCGGCGTTTGTTCGCAGGCTTAGGGTAGAGACAGACTTCACACCGAGGTAAAGAGCATGCCTCATCACCGTTGACGCTTTCCGGACCCCCTTCTACCCTTCGTGCCCTACCGTCGAGATGATTGTTACTGTCGGTTCGCGGGGTGCTGGTAGAAAACACTTTCAAGCCAGGCCCTCTCACCCGATCGCGCTAATGCGGTCATGACGTTCTAACGGATGTGATGGAATGCCTTTAGATGCCGGACAATTAGTAATCGAGTTGCAAGAAATGCGTGATGGCGGACACCTCTCTGACGCGATCTTGCGCCGTGCCATTCGATCTATTGAGGAAGCAGATGACCGCTATAATTGGGTTGGGGCATACCTCTTGAACGAAGCGGAACAGGAACTTTGGCTCCATAATTATGTTGGTTCTGGAACCGAGCACGCGAAGATACCAGTAGGTACAGGAGTATGCGGTCGTGCAATAGAGCAGCGTACGAATTTGAATATTGCCGATGTCACTACGGAGGAAAATTATTTAGCGTGCTCTCCAGATGTACAATCTGAGCTTGTCGTTTTGATACGAGCCGGATCTGACATCTTTGGTCAAATTGATATTGATTCTGACGAACCCGCAGCTTTCACAGAAGAAGATGAGATTGCCGTCATAAGTATAGCAGACAAGCTAGCGGAGCAATTGGCTGCAGAGCGGCGATAGTGGGGACCGGGAAGATGCCCTGAGGCTGCGGCCTAAGTGTCTAAATGCAGGGAATGCAGGTCCATTCACACTTGATGGGACTCGTACCTATATCGTAGGACAGGAGCGGGTGGTGATTATTGACCCTGGACCTGATCTAGATAGCCATATCCGAGCCCTGGCTTCAGCAGTTGGGCCCGCTCATCACCGGAAGATCATTCTTACCCACGGTCATTCGGATCACGCAGGATCAGCGAGTTCACTTTCAGCGGCTATAGGTGCTGAGGTGTGGGGTCCAGAGGGCGTAGAATGCGTCGGTCACATACTTACAGATGGTGACGTGATCGTAACTGACGAGGGAAATTTGATTGCGGTGAGTACGCCTGGTCATACCTGTGAGCACTTGTCGTTTTACTGGGAAGCACAGCGAGCACTTTTCGCGGGCGACCACCTGTTGGGTAAGGGCAACACGACATGGGTGGCTGATTATCCGGGCTGTGTCTCTGACTATCTTAACTCCATAGCTCAACTACGTATGCTCAGTCTTTCAGTGATCTATCCTGCCCATGGCCCGCCACTGGAAAATCCAACTGAAGCGTTGAACCGCTTTGAAAGTCACCGTCTGGCTCGCATCCAACAGGTTGAGGAGGCTTTGGAACAACAACCGAGTATAACTGCAGAGGAATTGGTGGCTTTCGTATATAGTGATGCTCTCCCTAATGGAATGGAGCGCGCAGCATCTCAGAGTCTGGAAGCGCTTCGGGAACATGTACAGACTCTTGGAAAAAACTGACGAGGAACCTGTTGCATCTCTACTCACCGGCAAGGTATCCTCGGGCATGACCCGGCCCCTTCCTTCCACTGTCGTCAGCGATCTAGCCAAGATCGTTGGGCACGAACACGTCATCACAGACCCCGACCGTCTGCTTGTATATGAATCTGACGGACTCACTGCATATCGAAGGCCGCCACGTGCAGTGGTTCTTCCATCTTCAACTGAAGAAGTTTCTGCCGTAGTGGGACTCTTACACAGCAATGGTATAGAGGTAATTCCGCGCGGAGCAGGTACAGGATTATCTGGCGGCGCATTGACTACACCAGAAGGCGTCATAGTTGGTACTGCTCGTATGAATCGCATCTTGAAGATCGATGTAGAAAATAGAATTGCGATTGCTCAACCTGGCGTCATTAACGCTCGTTTGACTGAAGCCACTAATCCCCACGGTCTCTATTATGCCCCTGACCCATCCTCTCAGAGTACGTGCACGCTTGGTGGAAACGTTGCCGAAAACTCAGGAGGCCCTCATTGCCTGAAGTACGGTGTCACAGCCCGTTATATTACCGGCCTCACGGTGGTATTGGCCGGAGGTCAGATCGTAGAGATTGGAGGCGTGGGGCGAGATCCGTATGCAACACTGGACTTAGTAGGTCTCTTCGTGGGCTCCGAGGGTTGCTTTGGCATAGCGACTGAAATTGAGCTCCGCCTACTACCAATCACCGAAGGTGTGCGAACTCTGCTTGGAATCTTCGAATCGGTTGAGTCGGCAGGCCGAGCAGTTACGAAAATCATTGCCTGTGGTTTGATGCCTGCGGCAGTGGAAATTGTAGATGGTCCGACAATTAAGGCGGTCGAAGCGAGTGTGTTTGCGGCTGGTTACCCACTTGAGGCCGGAGCCGCTCTTGTGATTGAATTTGACGGTACCGAAGCCGGCCTTGACCTAGACGCTGATCGAGCCGAACAGTGTTGCCTTGAAGAGGGGGCGATCGAAGTTCAGAGGGCCACTGATCCGGAACACCGTGTGAAGCTCTGGAGGGCTCGGAAAAAAGCGTTTGGGGCAATGGGGCGGATTGCTCCAGACCTGCTTGTTCAGGATGCGACGGTACCCCGAACCAAGCTTCCTGAGGTTCTGGCAGGTATTGATGACATCGGGAATCGATACGGTCTAAAGATTGCTAACGTATTCCACGCTGGTGATGGGAATCTGCATCCAAACATCTTATTCGACCGCCAAAACCAGAATGAGCTCGAGTTAGTTGAGCGTGCTTCCAAAGAAATCATGCAACTTTGTGTGGATGCAGGTGGCACGATAACTGGCGAGCACGGAGTCGGCGTGGACAAAAGAAAATATATGACGCTCGTTCATGGGCCAGCTGAACTGGAGGCGATGGCAGCGGCGAAGCGAGTTTTTGACCCAGCTTCCCTGTTCAACCCTGGAAAAGTGCTGCCCGAAGTAGAGGTAAAAGGGGCGACTGATACTGCGAAGATATTGGCCACAGGCGAATGAGGGTCGATCTAACTGATTCACTCTCTAGGCTGTTGCCGGAGGAAGCATTCGGCCATTCCGTTCCGTCAAGTCTATGGACTGTGTTACGTACAGATGTGGAAACGGTTGTTGCACCTGGATCAGCAGAAGAAGTGGCAACAATACTTAAATGGGCGTCTGAGATGGGGGTTAGAGTGGTGCCCATAGGAACAGGGGCACATACGTACCCGCGTTATCCGAGGGATCCATTCATAGTGCTCACAACTTCGCGTCTCAACGAGATCCAGCATTATGAGCCAGCAGATTTAACAATGACCGCGAGTGCTGGAGCATCGATCCAGGATCTTTCAACTGAGATGGCTACTCATGGACAGTGGCTCCCCTTTGATCCACCTGACGTGCCCAACAGGACTCTAGGAGGGCTGGTAGCAACAGGCCTAAGTGGTCCGCTGTGGGCCGGTTATGGACAACTAAGGAACCACGTCCTTGGGGCCACCATCGTATGCGGGGATGGACGAGCACTGAGGCTTGGCGGGAAGGTCGTTAAAAACGTAGCGGGGTTTGACATCCTAAAGGTGATGGTGGGCAGCCGTGGCGAGCTTGCAGTCATCACTTCTGTCACTGTTAGGCTGTTCCCATTACCAGTCGTAGATCGACTCCTTGTCCTGGAAGCTACTGACGTCTCCGAACTTGTATCTACTGCCCGGGCCGTTGCTACGGCACCGATTATGCCTGCGTCGATCATTCTAAGCACAACCTCGGATGGAGGGAGGCTCCTGGTTCGCTTACATGGGGCTAGGGTCTCGGTGGAAGCCGATCAAAAAAGTCTTGAAAAGCATACGGGCGTCTCTTTTGAAGTTAGGAATACTCCTGAGGCCGAGTCTTTGCTGGTGCAAGAAAGAGGTAGCGGTATTGATACGGAACTTGTGGTTCGGGTATGGGCATTGCCGTCTAGAATAGGCGTGCTATTGGATCTTCTTAAGCAGGTTCCAGGGGTGAGTTTGAACGCAGATGTGTACGGCGGATCAGTTCGGGCTTATTTACCTGTGAACCTCTCGGACATCGAGTCCAGCCTCGCAGGCCTACAAAAGGATATCGAAGAATTGGGCGGTACAATTCGGGTACTCCGAATTCCTGCTGAAGTCGATGCTTCCTCGTACTTTGCTAAACCTTTAGTGGATGAGGGGGAGCTTGCCGCGGGCTTGAAGCGTGCGTTTGATCCACATGCTGTACTGTGGGGCATCGAGTGACCGGCGCGCCAGTATACGAGGCGCTCGGACAGGCTCTGGACGCGCAACAGGAACGCCTACTTCCTTGCGTGCATTGCGGCTTCTGCCTTCCTGCCTGTCCCACGTACAACCGCCTTGGGAATGAGGCGGATTCGCCAAGGGGTCGGCTTCACCTCATGCAGGCAGTTGTTGAGGGCAGGCTTGAGCCTAGTTCTGAAGCATTCAGAACACACATTGATCGTTGTTTAGGTTGTCGTGCCTGCGAGCCAGTTTGTCCCTCGGGCGTTGAGTATGGGACCTTACTTGAGCTCGCACGTGAGACGGCGGCTAAAGCAGCACCGCAAGGCTTGCCTACAAGAGTTTTGCTCAAGGTTTTGGGCAATCGTGCACTCCGAAGCCTCTTTTTCTTTATAGGGCGTCTGCTTCGAGGAACTAGACTCGCTGCACTGGGGGCCACCGTCCTGCCTTCATACGGACCCCTTCGGGCGGTCCGTCTTGTTCTTGCAATGTTGGCGTCAACGACGCGTTGGCAGCCAATGGCTTCGGGAGATGCGATATCAGGAAACACTGATTCAGGAAGCGATGACGTTAGTCGAAGAAGCCGCGTTGCAGTTCTCTTGGGTTGTGTGCAGGAGGGACTCTTTACACGCATCAACAGCGCTACTGTGCGAGTCCTAGAGGCGAACGGGTACGAGGTGGTATTGGTTGAAGGTCAGGACTGCTGCGGAGCTCTGCATGCGCATGGAGGAGACCTTGAACGTGCGCGGATGCTTGCCCGCACAAACATAAGGGCGTTTGAGGCATCGGGAGCGGAGTTTATTGCTGTAAATGCTGCGGGGTGTGGGGCAGCCATGAAGGATTATGGGACCCTTCTTGAGGGGGATCCGGATTTTGTTCAAAGGGCTGAAGAGGTAGCGCTGGCTGTGAGAGATGTGTCGGAGATACTAGCAAGTTCAGGTCCCAGGATTGGTGCGAGTATCCCCTGTAAGATCGCGTATGATCATCCCTGCCACCTACTCCATGCCCAGGGTGTGGAACACGCACCAATCACTGTATTGGAAGCTGTGCCGGATGCTGAGGTTCACATAGTTACGGATGCTGAGGAATGTTGCGGGGGTGCTGGGATCTATGGCATCACGCATCCTGAACTCGGCGGATTGATTGGTGGAGATAAAGTTTCTGCGGTTAGGGCTTGCCTTGCGGACGCAGTCGCTACGCCCAATCCCGGTTGTATGATGCAGATTGGTGCGGGTCTCCGACTAGAAGCCTCTAACGAAGGTGTTATCCACCCGGTTGAGCTTCTTGATGAGAGTTATCAGAGAGCGGGCTTCTACCGGGTTAGAGGCGCTGAGTGAGCAAGGCGGGTGATAGGGCTACGGCGATCTTGGCTTACTTAGAAGATCAAGTAGATGCGATGATTGAGATGTTAATGGATCTCGCATCTCATGAATCACCTAGTGATGTGCCTGAGTCCCAGGTCGGAGTTCAAGGTCAATTGACTAAATTCCTTCAGGAAATGGACTTTAGAATCCGACACGTACCAGGCCGAAAAACTGGGGGGCACCTTTTCGCGGTTCCAATAAATCGAGACCGAGATATGCCCGTTCAATTACTCGTCGGTCATACGGACACCGTCTGGCCACTTGGGACTACAGATTCCATGCCAGTTGTGATAGAAAATGGAATCGTTCGCGGTCCAGGTACCTTCGATATGAAGGGCGGTATCGTGCAAGCGATTTTTGCTCTACGCGCCATCCGATCTCTGGGTTTTGAGTTTCCTGCTACCCCTATCTGGTTCATTAATTCCGATGAAGAAATCGGTAGCCCAGAGTCCCAGCGGTACGTACGAATGATCTCGCGAGCTGCTATCAGGGCTTTCATTCTTGAGCCCGGTTTAGGCACGGAAGGAAAACTTAAGACAGCTCGAAAAGGTGTTGGCCGTTTCCGCATACTTATCCATGGTGAGGCCGCACACTCTGGGTTAGATCCTACGAGTGGAGCCTCTGCCATACAGGAACTGGCCAATGTAGTGCATCAACTGCACGGCCTGACTGATCTTGAGAGAGGTATTACGGTGAACGTTGGTGTTGTCCAAGGTGGTACACGTGTCAACGTCAAGGCAGCGGAGGCGGAGGCGGATGTGGATGTTCGAGTTGCGTCCATGGATGACGGAGAAGCAGTCACACGAGCAATTCGAGGCTTGACCGCCAGAACGCCAGGTACATCACTCGAGATTTTGGGGGGTATCCAGGCTCCCCCGCTAGAGCGGACCCCCCGGAATCGCAGGCTCTGGGAAGCTGCTCGGGCTGCAGGACATCGACTTGGAATCGAACTAGAAGAGGGCACTTCCGGAGGTGCATCTGACGGAAATACTACGAGCCAATACGCGGCAACCCTTGATGGCCTTGGCTCGCTTGGTGATGGTGCCCATGCCCTCCACGAGCATGTTGTTGCCAAGGCACTACCAAGCCGCGCGGCTCTATTAGCTGAACTGCTGCTTAGTCCTGTCTCCTCAGGTGATGAATGGTAGCGGGCCAAGAAGCTGGCTCACACGTAATTCGCCCATTTGAGACGATGCAGGAATTTCACAGCTGTGTTGAGCTTCAAGAACAGACGTGGGGGCTCGGTTTTTCCGAGCGAGTTCCGACCGCGATTCTGAAGGTTTCTCAGATTTTGGGTGGCGTGGCAGCTGGGGCATATAGTGAAGATGGAGATCTGGAAGGTTTCGTATTTGGTATGACCGGGATCAGGGATGGGCAACTTGTGCATTGGTCAGATATGCTCGCAGTTATTGAGCATGCGCGAGATGCCGGTTTGGGTACACAACTTAAGGCTTACCAGCGAGAGCAGGTGCTAGCGCGGGGTGTCGAGAAGATGCTCTGGACATTCGACCCCCTGCAGTCACGTAATGCCTATCTCAACTTTGCCAAATTAGGAATTGTGGTCCAGGAATACGTGGAAAACATGTATGGGGAAACGGACTCCCCACTTCATCGGGGGGTAGGAACTGACCGGTTTGTAGCTTTGTGGGAGCTAACCTCGCTGCGTGCCTCACGTCGGCTGGCGGGCAGTAACCCTCCAGCCCAGCCATCGGAACATGCTGTACAAGTCCTATCAGAGGCAGGGCGTTACTCTTTGCCAGAGCCAGGAATACCAGACCTGCAAAGTGAAGAAAAGGAAGTTCTGGTCGCAATTCCATCAGATATCGTGCAGGTGATGAATCTAGATATCGGGCTTGCAGGCCGCTGGCGCGAAGCTACACGAGAGACTTTGGTTCACTATATGAGTAAGGGGTATGAGGTGCACGAGATCTTCTGGGGAGAGCGGACTTCAGACTATCTGTTAGTGCAGCCCGAGATGCCATGACCTGATACCAAGTCGCGGACTAGGTCGGGTGAGCGACCACTATTCTAAGCCGTTTCACTTCTCAATAGAGCAGAAACCAACTGGCCGGAGATCGGATGAAGATCGAGCGAGCAGTTCTGCGGGAGATCCCGCTTCGCCTCAAGGAATTCTTTGAGATTAGTAGTGGGGGTCAACAGGACCGACGTATCCTCCTGCTAACCCTTTTTGCAGAAGGACTCGAGGGTTGGAGTGAGTGTGTCGCATCAGAGGAACCATCTTATGCGTATGAGACCACTGAAACTGCCTGGCATGTTCTCACCGACTATATCCTCCCCCAGATGATTGGGCGTGAAGCTAATGCGCCTGAGAAACTTTTAGACCCGGTCAGCTGGGTTAGGGGTCACCCAATGGCAAAGGCTGCTGTTGAGATGGCAGGCTGGGACTTAGCGGCACGAGCGGAAGGGATTTCGCTTTCGAAGAAGCTTAGGGGTGAGCGAGAGTACGTACCGGTTGGTGTTAGCGTGGGACTCAAGCCGACAGACGCTGAACTCCACGACCAGGTCCAGGGCTATATCGAAGAAGGCTACGCTCGGGTGAAAATTAAGATCAAACCAGGTCGAGACATTGAAATGCTCGCAGGTTTGCGAGAACGCTTTCCAGACACTGCATTCATGGCCGATGCTAATTCAGCATATTCATTGTCTGATATCGACCGATTGAAAGAGTTCGATGCCTTGGGCCTGACGATGATTGAGCAGCCACTGTCGTATAGTGATTTTCTCGATCACGCTCATCTTCAGGAACAAATTGAGACGCCAGTTTGTCTGGATGAGTCGATCAAATCTGTGGGTGATCTAGCGCTCGCTCTACATCTCGGAAGCTGCAAGGTTGTTAACATCAAGCCAGGTCGGGTGGGGGGCTTCGCTGTAAGCCGTAGGATTCACGATACCATGCGTTCAGCGAGCTTGCCGGTCTGGTGTGGTGGGATGCTGGAGTCGGGAGTGGGGCGCGCTCACAATGTGGCCCTGGCATCCTTACCTGGCTTCACGCTTCCAGGGGATATTTCAGCAAGTCGTCGCTATTGGGACCGTGATATTGTATCGCCTGAGTTTGAAGTAGAAGATGGAGCAATGAAGGTTCCGAGTGGCCTTGGGATCGGGGTCGACCTAGATCTAGGTCGCATTCAGAGTCTAACGGTTCGTGAGGTGTCCTTCAGTTAACTCGCTTCTTCACTTGGCTTATCGTCGAGAAGCTTCTGTGAGGGGGGCGCTAGATACTCTCCTGGTCGCAAGTCGACGGTTACCTGGACCTGTATGTGGCCCATGTCTGCTCGGTCTCGGATTGCATCTCTAACCCGTGGCTCGAGCTTTTGGTACGCGGCAAGGACACCGCCGCGGAGCTCTTTGCGAAGAACCCTTAGGGCGTTCACGTCAGCACGACTGGTCTTGGTTTCTTTTTTCGCATCCGCGACTTCGTACGGGCGAATTTCAAACGGGGAAACACCAACATCATCGAATCGCTCATGATCCAAGTATTGGACTGAAATACTCACGTCCCCACGTGCATGGTGGTGATGGATATCGCCGACTGCTTGGAATCGAGCAGCCAGTCTGCCCATTTCTGAGCGCTGTGCAGCTTTGGTGTATGCTTTCTCCAGAACTGCGAAGATCCGCTTAAGACGTTCGGATGTCGTGGCATCTACGTCAGGCATCTCAGTCTCTAAGTCTCGGCCTAGTGCCTGTCGGTCAACCTGAAAGCGTGCACTTTCCGCATCGCGATTTCTGGCTCGATCGATATTATCGAGAATCCGGTCTGGATTGGTCCGGTAGCTCATACGATTGTTTGGGGAAGCACTGTAATTAAGGGTCAGTTATGACATGTAAACATAGGGAAACTAGAGCCTAAGAGGATACAGGGTCGTCATCGAACAGCCAAGGACAGGAGACTATATATGGACCAGACCGGACAAGAATCTAACGGTAAAGAGCGGGCAGATTCGATTGATCTGGTCACGATACCCGGAATTCACAGGCGTTTCTTAGACACATTCTTCAGTCCCGCAAAGATGAATGCATATCTGGTTGCTAAGCCCAGGTGGGTTATGGCTTTGGTGCTTAGCGCAGCGCTCATGAGTCTGCAGGTAGCTCTTATCCCATCAGAGGTTTGGGAAGGCCTCATGAGAGAGCAGGTGTTGGCCGGAGGTGGCACACCATTTCCGATGCCGGATCGGGTTACGGGTTGGATGAGTATTCTAACGGTAGTAGGGGCGGCACTGAGTACATCGATAGCGATACCGATTGGAGCGGGAGTCCTCACGGGCATCTTCGCTTTCGTTCTTGGAGACACGGGGGGTTACCGACAATACCTTGCGGTTACTGCTCACTCGTTTTTCATTCCGGCCCTTGTGGGGCTCTTTATCATACCTCTCAAGATCGCGACTCAAGACCCTCAGTTAACACTTAATCTTGGAAGTTTCTTTTTCTTTCTTCCCTCTGGGTACTGGCTTAGTGTTCTCACAGCTATGGACCTGACTCAGATATGGTCGTCACTAGTTATTGCCCAAGGAGCCCACTGTATCGACAGGAGAAGGAGTTTCACGAGTGCCGCTGTAATCCTTTTGAGCCTGATGTTAGCTATGGCGCTTATAATTGGGCGCTTGATGCCAAGCTAAGTACTGACGCATGAATACTCCTCGCCCGAAAGTGATCGGATGGGTAATCGTTGGTACATCGCTGACAGCAGCTGTATTCCACTTGTATGCTGCGGGCGTATCACCATTTACAGCACTTGTCCAGCGACCGGTCCATCTCGCATTGATGGCAACTCTAGGTTTCTTGGGCGTGGGTGTGCAGTTTCACCAGCGCTCAAGAAAAGAAGGGGAGCTTGATCAAGAATCCGGGTCACCTCGCATCGGCCCGCTCAATTGGGTGCTTGCTGGCCTATCGGTACTGGCATGTCTCTATCTTGCCTCTGAGAACCAGGAACTTGTAAGTCGTTCTGGTAATCCCACGGCCCTGGACTTGGTCGCTGGCGGCATGATGGTGGTCTTAGTACTGGAACTTGCTCGTCGAGCAACGGGGTGGGGTCTGGTTACTGTATGCATCATGGCGCTGGTCTATGCAGTCAGTGGCCCATACCTCCCTGGCTTTCTTGCTCATCGCGGGTACGGAGTCACTCGGATTGTGGAGCAGCTCTTTCTCTCAACCGAGGGAATATGGGGTGTGCCTCTCGGTGTCTCTGCGGATTTCGTCTATCTCTTTGTTCTTTTTGGTGTCGTCCTGGATACCGCAGGTGGGGGCGCCCTACTTATTGCGTTAGCAAATAAGGTGGCGGGGAGGACTCGAGGTGGCCCCGCTAAGACGGCGGCAGTAGCGAGTGCGTTTATGGGCTCACTGTCGGGTAGCGCAGTCGCAAATGTCGTAACGACAGGCACATTCACTATTCCCCTGATGAAGCGTGCAGGCTTCCGACCGTTTTTTGCTGGGGCGATTGAAGCAGCCGCAAGCACGGGTGGCCAATTAATGCCACCTGTGATGGGAGCCGGAGCCTTCATTCTCGCTACCTGGACGAATATCCCGTACTTGGAGGTTGCTGCTGCAGCTGTCATTCCGGCAATCCTATACTACGCAGCCCTTTTGGCCGCCATCCACTTCCGAGCTTCTGCAATGGGTATCGAGCCGGTCAGGGAAGTAGCCCCAGAGAAGATAAGAGATAAACTGCATTTATTATTACCCCTGGGGGCCATAGTGCTGCTGCTGGCCATGGGGCGCTCACCGATGAGGGCAGCTTTTTGGGGAGTGACATCCGCTTTAGTCATGGCATGTCTTCGACCCACCACACGGCCCTCATTGCCTGAATTGGGCGAGGTGATGGAACGTGGGGGTCGTGGTGCTGTTCAGGTCGCTGCGGCATGTGCTGCAGCCGGGATTGTGGTAGGCGTGGCGTCACTGACGGGTATTGGCCTCCGGATGTCGGAACTAATAGTGACGATTTCGGGCGGTAATCTTTTAGCAGCTCTCATGCTCACAGCGATAGGCTCAATTATTCTTGGTATGGGGCTCCCGACAACTGCCGCATACGTTGTCCTTGCAGCTTTGGGTGCTCCTGCGCTGGTGCAACTCGGCGTTCCGCTGCTTGCAGCCCATCTATTTATTTTCTACTTCGGCTGTATTTCCAATGTGACACCTCCGGTTTCTTTGGCGGCGTTTGCAGCCGCAGGTATTTCCGGGTCGCCGGCGCTCAAGACGGCTGTATCTGCCGCGCTCCTTGCAGGGGCGGGATTCCTGGTGCCGTTTATGTTTGTATACGGGCCGGAACTACTTCTAATAGGCAGCCCTGTCGAAATTATGCTGGCTTTTGTGACGGCGCTATTAGGCGTCATTGCACTCGCATCTGCAGGTATGGGATATGCCCGCCGCGCGCTCAGGGTTTGGGAACGAGCGATGGCTATATGCGCTGCCCTATTCTTAGTTTATCCCGGACTCCCAACAGATGCCGTCGGCTTGCTTCTATTAGCGTTCATCTTTACTTCCCGTCGTTGACCTACAGTCAAACCATTGTTTGTTAATTAGAATGGACGTCACTTCCATAGCTTGATTCAAATGCGAGTTGGTCGAGTGAAAATACTGTGTAATAAACCCGTCACTTCTCTGTTGGCATGCCTCTTTTTATTGGCTGGCTGTGGAGATGGGCAGCAATTCTTGTCATTGGGGACTGCTGGGACCGGAGGGATCTATTATCCCCTTGGTGGTGCGTTGGCGAGTCGTATGTCGCTGGCTGATCCTATAAGGCAGTACACTGCAGAGGTTAGCGGTGGTTCAGTAGAGAACATCAATCGACTTGCTGATGGCCAGATGGACCTTGGGATGGTTCTGGCAGTTACTGCGTACCAAGCGCAATTCGGTTCCGGAGACATGGAACCCGTACCCGGACTCAGGATTGTTGCTCCACTGTATCCGAACCTCACCCACGTTATGGTTCCGCGAAATTCCACAGATGTGGGGATTGGTGATCTCGGAGGCAAGAGAGTTTCTGTGGGTCCTCCAGGAAGTGGCACAGAACAGATGGCTCGCCACCTGTTGGCAGCACACGGTTTAACTTACGAGGACCTGGAACCCCGCTACCTATCTTTCAGCGAATCTTCGTCAGCACTCCGGGATGGAGCTATTGATGCAGCGGTGATTTCTGTGGGTTACCCCGCTGCTGCCGTGCTTGAAGCGACAACCATCGCAGGTGTCCGACTGCTACCGGTCGATCCTGAAATTGTGACGTCGATGAGAGAAGAGCATCCTTACTATTCGGTTGCTGAGATTCCAGCCGGAGCCTATCCGGGAGTGGACGAAACCCTCACAACAGCGGCAGTACATAATTGGATTGTTGCTATGGATACATTGGATGATGAGGTGGTTGACATCCTGCTGAACATTCTCGCGAATGACAGGGCATCACTGGAACAAGTACACGACATGGCTGCTCAGATTGACCTTGCTCGACTTTCAAGTGCACCGATCACGCTCCATGCTGCCACCGAGCGCTGGGTAATAGCGAGATAAATGTTGGTAGCTAGCGGATGTTCTAAGTCTTCCTTCTTGGTGGCTATGGCCTTGGCCGTCCTCGTTCCACAGGAGTCACTGACACAGGGTGTTCCGGATCCCCAGTTGTTGGACCGAATAACACCTGCAGATGCTGAATCAGATAATAAATCTGATAAGCTTGCTGAGGAGTTTTCGAATGAGGCCCTTGATGCTACCCGAAAACTCGGACCGATTGAAATCGACGGGCGTATCGATGAGCCAGACTGGCGAACGGCGAAAGTCTTCACCGGGTTCACAGCGAAGGAACCGGTAGAGGGAGAGCCAGCAAAAGATGATACCGAGGTGAGAGTTCTTCTCGGCGACGGGGCCATCTGGATTGGTGCTCGGATGTGGGATTCTGAGCCAGGGGAGATTGTGTCACGACTTACTCGGCGTGACTCCGATGGTATCTTCGACAAATTCTCTGTACATCTTGATCCAAATCATGATCATCTAACCGGTTATATCTTCTCGGTGAGTGTCGCGAATGTTCAGCGAGACCACTACCTGTATGATGACGACAAGCTAGATGGTGCATGGGATGCGGTTTGGTCCTCTGCAGTCCAGCAAGATGAGGAGGGCTGGTCAGCGGAGATCCGCATTCCGCTCTCCCAGATTCGTTATGAGGCGAGCGATGACCTCCAAACGTGGGGGATTAACTTCTTCCGCCGGCGTGTCGCTAGCGCGGAAGAGTCCTACTACGCTTTGCTCTCAAAACTCGAGAAAGGCATCGCGAGTCGGATGGCAGAAATGGAAGGCGTGCTCGTAGATAACCCGTCTCGACGCTTTGAGCTTCTGCCCTACGCCGTCAGTAGTCACCACAGTGCACCCGCTACCCCGGGCGACCCGTTTTTTGATGGCACTGCTACAAATGGGAGAATTGGTCTTGATCTAAGCTATGGCCTAGGGGCCTCGTTTACCCTAGATGCCACAATTAACCCTGATTTCGGTCAAGTAGAAGCCGACCCCGCAGTGATTAATCTCAGCGCATTCGAGACATTTCAAGGTGAGCGGCGCCCGTTCTTCGTTGAAGACGCACGGATCTTCGACTTCACACTGTCGGGCAAGAACAATCAACTCTTTTACAGCCGCCGGGTTGGCCGTGCGCCCCACGGTCGTGCGCCTTACGAAGCTGAGCACAGCCAGGTTCCTGAGAATGCGACAATTCTAGGTGCCGCAAAGCTGTCTGGAAGAACTACTAAGGGCCTTTCGATTGGCGTTCTTGGTGCGGTTACCGGAGATGAGTTCGGCCAGGGAGTTTTTGCTGACGGATCAGAAGATAAGTTCCTTGTCGAACCTCGGTCTGAGGTAGGGGTGCTGAGTCTCGCAAAAGACTTCGGCGATGGGGCTTCACAGGTTCGGGCCCTTGTGAGCGGCTTACGTCGTGCTCTCCCCAGCGATGAATCCTATAACTGGCTTGCATCATCAGCTTTTAACGGGGGCCTCCGACTCGACCATCGGTGGCGGAGTGGGAAGTATGGAATGTTCGCTTTTGTGACGGGCAGTCACGTGCGAGGGGCAGAAGAAGCGATTACAAGGATTCAAAAGGCAAGTAATCACTACTTCCAGCGGCCAGATGTGACTCGGGCATCCTTAGATGAGACCGCCACTACAATTAGCGGACTAGCCTGGCGTTTGAATCTCGAAAAACGGGAAGGTGAGCACTGGACGGGATCAGTCTGGACTTCTCAGATCACAAACGGCTTCGAGATCAATGAATTGGGTTTTTATCCTACTGGAGAGCGCCTCGACGCTGGTGCAAGGATCAATTACAAGGAGATCGTGCCGGGACGATTATTTCGGGGCTATAGCTTTGGTGGTTGGACTTATCACAACTGGAGCCACGAAGTACTCGATGACTTCTGGTCTAGTGGATCATGGCGCGATGCCCGGGTCCGGGGTGCCTTTACTGCAAATGCTAACGGTCAATTCCTGAACTACTGGAATCTCCGAACTAGTGGGACGTATACACCTCGGGCGATGAGCCGGTCTGCCACTCGCGGCGGTCCAATGATGGTGCGTCCGGGTTCTACGAAGTGGTCGGTTAACCTAAGTAGTGATCGGCGGAAGGCGGTAAGCTTCGGCTCTCATTTTGAGATGGAGGATGACCGCCAGGGTGTCGGCGGTGGTTGGACGGTTCGGAGTGATGTGAAAGTTCAACCCTCCGAAAGACTTCAAGTTGTAGTAACTCCGAGGTATAACGAAGACAATTCAGGGCACCAGTATGTTGCTGCGACAGAAACCATGCCCTATGGCCCAACATTCGGAGTTCGTTACCTCTTTGCTGACCTTAGTCGGCGCACGGTATCAATGGAGACCCGATTAGATTGGACTTTCACTCCCCGGCTATCTCTGCAGCTTTTTGCACAGCCCCTGCTGTCTTCGGGTGACTACGTTCAGTACAAGCAACTGGCCACATCGAAGTCCTATGATTTTTTGGAATTCAATCTGGGAGCAGGCTCTAATACAGCAGGAGGGGTAGCTTGTCCAGGAATCTGCGACTTGGAAGGCAGGCAGTACGTCGACTTCGATGGTGATGGCACGGCGGATTATTCTTTCCGTGATAGAGACTTTAATGTACGCTCCCTTCTGGGCAACGCTGTCCTGCGTTGGGAATACAGGCCGGGTTCGACACTTTTCCTAGTATGGCAACGCAGGCAGTCTGATTATGCGTTCGCGGGGAACTTGGATTTCCAGAGAGACGTCACTGCACTGTTTGAGGCGCCGGCAGACAACAGATTCATTATCAAGATGAACTACTGGCTCGGACTGTGAGGATTCCTATAGGCTCTGCTGTTTTTGGTTGCTATACGACGCATCACCGAGTTTCTGCCGATGACCAGGAGTATTTCGGGTGAGAATCAACCCTGGGTGGATAGTCGGTTTTGTAATGCTAATGGCTCTCTTGCCGATGATGTACAAGCTGGTGGTGGGACTCATAGCGGTTGGGTTTGTGGTTAACCGCTTTCTAACCAAGATCATAGGATGGGTGGATACGGGAAGTCGTGTTAAGGCAATGGTTGATGACCTGAACGAAAAGAACGAAAACGAAATCATAATTGAGGATTCCGAGTAGATTTACTCAGATCAAGTCCCTCAACAGATTTTTTGCCAGTTGTGTCTAGTTTTCGCCTGAAAACCCGTTTTTCGGCATGTCTGGGATAATGCGCAGAGCATTCTCGTAGTAGATCTTTCGGAGCACGTCATCGGGTAGTCCCATTCCATAGAGTTTCCAGAAGGCGTGGTAATCCCTGTAGTAGTCGAAGTACTCGTCTTCTGTCTCAAATACCCGCCAATAGTAGGGGTATTCATCGGGTTGGAATGAGTCCTTACCAAATAGGATGCGGTCCTGATACTTGATGAAGAAGTCGCGTGCAAAACGGGGTTGTCTCCCTAGGTCATAAAGCACTGCACCGACTTCTGCATAGACATTTGGAAAGCGGTCGAAAAGTTCGCCCAGCCTACCCAGGTCTTGTGTGTACCAACTCATATGAGCCAGCACCCACGTTGTAGTTGGATGTCTTTCAAGCATGCGGTCACGTTCCTCCATTAGTTCATTAAATTCTGGGAAACGTGAACGATCATTAAAGCGACGGTTGGGAAAGAGTGCCATCTCAAGCCAACGCTCATTCTCAAAGTCGAGGGGTTCGAAGAACTCTGCTGGGTCACCCGTATGCACGAATACCGGGATCCCTAAGCGGCCAGCGGTTTGCCACACAACGTCGAGTTCCGGGTCATCCATTTGTAAGCGGCTACCATCAGCCTTCCGCGTAAGAAGTCCGAACCCCTTGTTAATTTCACCAATACCAACTGCTCCAGCAGTGACGTCTTCTTCCAACTGAGATGCGATCCGAGCGCCAGATCCTGGGCCAACACTTCGGAGGTCAACCGTGGTGAAAAAAACGAATCGGTCTTGCATTCCTGCAGCCCGGACTGCCTGAATTTGCCGTGTTAATGAGGTTCCAGAACTTCCTCGAGCCTGGACCATGACCTGAAGGTTCAGTTCGTCCATTGCTGTGACGACACTCTGGATGGTGCCGGGACTATTGAGTGCAGGAGGGTGGCCGTGGAAATCCACAACTGGGAACTTGGCTTGGGGGACCTCGTGTTCTGGTACCACTAGGGTTGATTGAGGTTTGTACTCCAGGATTGTTGGTGGCGGAATCTGTGGAGTACGGCTCCGTCTGTTGATCTGGGCCTGGCTTTGTGCATTTGGAATGCAAAGTGAAAGGAAGAAAAAGAGGAAGGCCAGGCGGATCGTCATAGTTCTATTCGCATGAATTTGGAGAAGGCGTGAACGGATACTGTAGGTGAAAAGCTAAGGCAACCTCAGTGGTCTACTGCGATTCCCATTACTTCAAAGCGCGCCTCCCGTAGTAAGGTGCCAGATCCGAGAAAGGCTCGTGCTGGGAATTCAGCTGAGAAGTAAGTCCGGTACACTTCATTAAACGTGTCATAGAAAGCCACGTCTGAGCAATAAACTTGAACTAACACAAGGTCGTCCATGGTCATACCGGCAGCCTGAAGTTGAGCCCGTATGTTATTCAAGACATTTCTGGCTTCCACATCTGCTGCTGCAGGCACCTCACCATCTGCATCCAACCCTAACGTGCCTGAGATATAGAGTGTGTTCCCTGCTAGTACCGCACCGCTGAATGGCCCCCCGCTTTCGTTCACTGTGCGAGGATTGATGTAAGTGACCTCTTCTTGTGCAGCGAGCTTAGCTGAAGAGAGTCCAAGAAACACAGCAACGAATGTGAAGAAATATAGTTGGGTTCTCATGGCGCTAGACCTGAGGAGAGGAAGGTTTGGTTGCATTGACATAGGATGCTAGAAGCTGGAGCCCCTAGATGGCAACGCTACTCGAGACGAGAAACGGTGTTTGCTTATCCTAAGATCTTAAGTGCGGGGAAGGTGGTATCAGTGCAACTCTTGCCCAGGTGCGCGATGCTTGCTAGGCATCCCGACCCTGGTTTTCGTCCAGCTAGTCAACATGTACAGATTTTTGGTCTGGCAAGAACAAAGTTCGGGCGATCTACTGACTAAGTGTCCGCTGCTGAACATTCAAAGAGTAACTGGAGATTAATAGAGATGTGCCCTCTAATAAATCATGAGAACCTAGCGTGAGTAGCCGCACCGCTGTTGTGCTGCTGGGGTTCGGGGAGCCGGAGAGTGTGGACCAAGAGGAAGTCACCGGTTTCTTGGAGCGGATTTTTCTAGCAAACGCCAGTTTAGAGGATGAAAGTCCCGGAGGTGCGGAAGCTAGGGCACGGTTCTTAGCCGATGCACGTGCGCCAGCGCTGACAGAAATATATCGGACGATAGGTGGCTCCCCTCTAATGCCTCAACTTCAAGCCAAGCGCGAAGGCTTGGAGAAAGAGTTGGCCCGGCGTAATCTGGCAATACCGGTCACGTTGGGCACTCAGTTTCTGACTCCGTCAATCAGTGATGCTGTGTTATGGTGTCAGGAGAATGAGGTTGAACGAATAGTTGGCCTTACCACGTATCCAGTGTGTGGCCGGTCAACGACGGTAGCTTCTCTCGACGAGCTTTCGAGAGAGGTGGACGCCCGGCAGGGCTTTGCCCAAGTCGTTGCTGTTGGCGGTTGGCATGCGCATCCAGATTTTGCTGCGATTTGGGAGATAGCAATCAGAGAGTATGCTCAAAGCGCGGGAGTGGATTTACTCGAACCGGGCTCACTCCTCTACTTCAGCGCACATGGCACCCCTCTCAAGTATCTGGAAAGGCTGCCGTACACACACTATGTAGAAGCTCTGTGCTATGCTATCGCCAATTCCCTTGGGGATGTGAAGTACGTCCTCGGGTACCAAAACCACGGCAACCGGCCCATCCCCTGGGTAGAGCCCGATAATGAGACACTCATGTCTAGCTTGGATGCGGATCGGGTTGTGGTTGTCCCGATTAGCTTCATACAAGAGCAATCCGAAACACTCTCGGAGCTGGACCACGACCTATCTGATCTCGCGGGATCTCAGGGGTTAGATTTTTATCGGGTTCCAGTACCTCATGATTCACCTGCACTGCTGGAGCTTATGGCAGATTTAGTGGAAGCAGCATTGGCATCCCCCGGGGCCGAGCTCTTACGGGGTTGCAATTGTAACCCCGGAGCCTGGTGCACAAATGGGGGTGTGAATGAATCCTGAATCCAAGGGGGTCTTGAAGTGGACGCTCTGGAGTGCTTTACTGTCGTTCGCTGCTTTCGCTGGTGTAACGGCCACACAGGCCGTAGCTGAAGGGGGAAGCCCCATAGAACATTGGGGTGTGATCGTTGCACTGGGCGTTATCGGCGGTACGGTCGGCGGACTCGTCGGCCCCATGATTCGCGGCATAAGCTTGCGCTTCAGGAAGCGTTGAGCGGATCTGTCGCCCAGTCACGGGAATCTTTACCCTACCGACCATGCCAAAACCGACACCCGCCAGCGAAACCAGTGCTACGCTTCTAGTACTGGGTGCGAGTCATCATACATCCAGCGTGGATCGCCTCGGATCTTTCGCACGTGGTGCGGAACGATTACGTCGACGATTTGAAGACTCCTGGGAGGGCGGCTCAGAGCCACCGATCAGGGAAATGACAGTGTTGGCTACGTGCAACAGAGTCGAAATTTACGCAGTTGTGGACCCTGCCCATGAGGATACAGCGGCCCATCTGATCGCCGGTGAGGTTTTCGTCCATGCCGAGTCTGTTTGCTCTGATGTGTCGTACCAACTGAGAGATGCAGATGCCATAAGACATCTTGCCCGGGTGGCTGCTGGCTTGGATTCCGTTGTTGTAGGTGAACATCAAATCAGTGGCCAGGTCGCGCGTGCATTTGTGAAACCTTCCAGCTGGAATGGCGAGGCGAGTGTCCTGAGGGACGTTGGTCGGATCGCAGCTCGCGCAAGCGGACGTGTCCGGCAGGAAACGGAACTAGGCCGTCATTCTGCAAGTTTGGGTACAGTTGCTTTGGATCTTGCAACAGACGAGTTGGGTGACCTTGAAGGGGGAAGCATTGTAGTTGTTGGTGCGGGCAAGGTAGGTAGTCTGGTATGCTCAGCTCTTGGCCGAGCTCATGCCTCAAAGATTACAGTTGTGAATAGGTCAGCGGACCGTGCTCGTAAAATAGCCGTGGAAATAGGAGCTGATACAGCTCCACTCGATCAGCTTCCTACGCTTCTAGAGAAGGCAAGTGTAGTGATTACCGCAACTACCTCCGACGAGCCAACCATCGATGAAGCTACTGTAAAACAATCTCTTGCAGAACGAGCAAATACAGTGGGTCCGCTCCTGATCATTGACCTCGCAATCCCGAGGGATGTTGACCCGGCCGTCGCAGAACTCGAGGGGATCCGCCTGCTTACGCTCGATGATGTTAAGTCACGCTTGGATCGCCATATGTCTCTCCGGCTAGGGGAAGTAGGTCCCGCGGAAGCTGTGGTCGATAATGTGGTTGATACTCATCTGCACAGTCCGGAATCCACGGAAGTAGAGGCCTTAATAACTCAGCTACGACGTACCACTGAGCAGATCAGAGACCATGAAGTGGGGCGCTGGCTTGGATCAATTGACGGGGCTGCCAACCAAGAGGATGTGGACCGCCTGACTCGGTCTATCGTGAATAAGTTGTTTCACACACCGATGTTGCGGTTGCGCGGAGCCGAAGAACTCAACGGCCGCCACACAGAGCTCTTGGGTGCCGTTAGCGAATTGTTTGATCTGGGTGATCCGGGCGAGCCCACCCCACCAGAGTAAGAACCTTTTGCCCTCCGATAGGGTGCGCGTCGGAACGCGTGGATCGATCTTGGCGATGTGGCAGGCCCGCTGGGTCTCAGAACATCTAACAAGAGTGGCCCCTGAGTGCTCGGTCGAGCTTGTAGAAATCAGGACCCGGGGTGATGAGCATCAAGATCTGGGTAGTCTTCCGGGCATGGGACACTTTACCTCAGAACTCGAAGCCGCTTTAGCTGAGGGGCGTATTGATGTCGCGGTGCATTCTCTGAAGGACTTGCCGGTAGAGGATAGCAAGGGAGTAACAGTTGCAGCGGTACCTCTGCGGCACGACTCGAGTGATTCGTTGGTGAGTTCTTCTGGAGCATCCTTGATGTCTTTGGGCCATGGAGCTCGGATAGGAACTGGAAGTCCACGCCGTGCTGCGTTGTTGATGTTCCACCGGCCTGACCTTGATGTAGTCGAAATCAGGGGCAACGTCGATACCCGAATTCGTAAGGTGGAGGAGGGGATATATGATGCTGTTGTGCTGGCAACAGCTGGCCTGCTTCGGCTCGGACTGGAAGATCGAATCAGTGAAAGACTAGGGGTGCGGGAATTCCCACCAGCGCCGGGCCAGGGAGCACTTGCAGTGCAGATGCGGGATGAGGATTCTGAATTATACCGAGTAGTAAAGAGCTTAGACGATCCAGACGCTAGGGCGACGTCAGGAGCAGAGAGAGCATTTCTCAGAGGCTTAGGAGGTGGATGCACTCTGCCAGTGGGGGCCCATGCCTGGCGAGAGTCCGGTCAACTGAAGCTCCTCGGGTTTGTCGGATCCAATACCAGTGGCCTCTCTTTGAGAGCGGAGGTAACGGGTGGTGATCCCGAGGCACTAGGGGAGAAGCTTGCAGCACAAATGCTTAGCGACGGAGCCGGGGAGCTACTGTGATGCGCGAGAGGGTACAGGGCCCGTTGATGGGAAAGAGAATCGTGGTAACTCGCCAGCTCGAACGAGCTGGATCCCTATCTACCAGACTCGAGGCCCAGGGGGCACAGACGATTCTGTGCCCTACGATCGAGGTCCTTCCCCCGGCTTCTTACTCAGAGATGGACCGGGCGATTTCACGGATTAAGGGTTACCGGTGGGTTGTTTTTCCTAGTGCAAATAGTGTGCGTAGTCTCTTTCGGAGAATGTTAGAGATCGGCATGTCTACAGATTGGTTGGCGGAAGTTTCGTTAGCAGTAGTGGGACCTGCGACAAAGCAAGCGCTAGAAGCTGAGGGTGCGACAGTCTCTTTCGTTCCGGAGGAATATGTGGCCGAGCGCTTAGGCAAGACCCTAACTCCTGTTGCGGACGAGCGAATTTTGGTCATGAAGGCTGATATTGGAGAGCCAACTCTAAGAGAGGTTCTGGCTAGACGTGGTGCCCAAGTCGATGAGGTTGTCGCATATCGGACCGTAACTCAGCCGCCACCACAAAATGCGGTGATAGAGTTGAAGCGAGGAGTGGATGTGCTGACGTTTACAAGCCCCTCAACCGTTAGGGGGTTCCTTGAATTAGGCCCGGACTGGCGAGATGTGACGGTTGGTGTGATGATCGCGACCATTGGCCCACTGACATCCTGCGCCGTTAGGGACATGGGAGTGGAAGTGCAGGTTGAAGCAGAGGAGCACACGATGGAGGGGCTCGTGGGTGCGCTCGTTACTGAGTTCACAAGTAAGGCTGGTAGGTAATGGATACATCATTCAAACAAGACAGGTTGGTCGGGTCAACGAGGCGGATGGATGACCTTCATCTGGTTCATCGCCTGCGTCGTCTGCGTCGCAGTCCTGGGCTTCGAGCACTCATTCAAGAAGCTCGAGTGACGACCGATGACCTCATGCTCCCATTATTTGTTATCGATGGCAGTGGGAAAAGTGAGCCGGTGGAATCGATGCCGGGGGTCTTCAGGGAGTCGGTGGATCGAATGATCGAACGCGCGCGTTCTGCGAGCGCAATAGGTATCCGTGCGGTGATTCTATTCGGCATACCGGACTTGAAAGACGCTGTCGGAAGTGGGAGCCATGATTCTAAGGGAATCATCCAGCGGGCCGTGACGGCTCTCAAGGAGGAAATACCAGACCTCGTTGTGGTGACGGATACATGTATGTGTGAGTACACGGATCACGGCCACTGTGGGCTCTTAGATGATCGAATGGACGTCGACAATGATGCGACACTTGCAGCTCTTGCGAAGATCGCGGTCTCACAGGCAGAGAGCGGAGCGGATTTAGTAGCCCCATCAGGTATGATTGATGGTCAGGTAGGGGTGATCCGTGGGGCGCTAGATGAAGCCGGACACGAACAGGTCGGTATCTTATCCTACTCTGCCAAATATGCCTCGGCATACTATGGTCCCTTCCGGGACGCTGCCCAAGGAGCTCCGTCTTTTGGGGACAGACGTGGCCAACAGATGGACCCTTCAAATGGTTCTGAAGCTATTAGGGAAGCTGCCCAGGACTTAGCTGAGGGAGCCGATCTTATCATGGTCAAACCAGCGCTTGCGTACCTGGATGTCGTTCGGCGGCTGCGAAGGAAATTCGAAGGCGTTCCGCTAGTTGCCTATAACGTCAGTGGTGAGTACGCGATGGTTAAGGCAGCAGCAGAAATGGGATGGCTAGCTGAGCGCTCAGTAGTGCTCGAGACCCTGACTTCAATGAAGAGGGCTGGAGCAGACATCATAATCACATACCACGCGATGGACGTCGCACAATGGATTCACGAAGCATCTTAAGCCACTTTAGCATTTTCGCGTTCAACTCGTCTTTCTGGGCTCTGCCTGAGGAGAGGCGTGCGGAGATTGCTCACGCTTGGCGTACAGCACTTCCGGAGATGGCTGATTCAGTCCACTTGTATAGGACGGGCGGGACCCGGACCGACGGAGACGTGCTTGTGTGGAGTTCAATTCCCACTGAGGACGATCAAGCTCCAGCTAACTTCTTCGAGAAGTTTCTTGAGGTGCAGAGACCATATCGTAGCTATATCCATGTTGTAGATGTTCTCTGGGGATTCACACGCCCATCACAATATGCTCGGGGTAGTGCTGACAGAGAGATTGATCCAATGGCCAAGCGGTCTCTGCCATACCTGATTGTATATCCGTTCGTTAAAACCCATGAATGGTACCAACACTCTGTCGAAGACCGACGGAGAATGATGACGGGACATATTCGTATCGGGAAACAACATGAGGGTATCGATCAGCTTCTACTTTACTCGACTGGGCTCCAGGATCAGGAGTTCGTTGTGGCGTACGAGTCAGCCGATCTGAGTGCTTTCTCTGCACTTGTCGTTGACCTTAGGATGACTGAGGCACGTTTGTATACAGAGCGCGATACACCGGTATATGTAGGAGTGCACGTGTCTCCAGCTGATAAGGGGATGAATTGGCTTTGACTCCTCGCTTGGTGCGCGCGTGCCGGGGTGAGGAAGTTGACCGAACACCGGCCTGGCTGATGCGTCAGGCTGGACGGTATCTACCCGAGTACCGAAAAGTGCGAGAGGCCCACTCTCTGTTAGATATTTGCGCAGATGCTGAACTCACATCCAAGGTCACACTTCAACCCCTGGAGCGCTTTGACCTTGATGCTGCGATCATATTTGCAGATATCCTGCTTCCCCTGGTACCGATGGGCATTGACCTGGACTTTGTCCCAGGCAAAGGACCAGTGATCCAAAATCCAATTCAGTCTCCGTCGGACGTGGAAGCCCTCAAGCCTTTTGATCCAAGGGACCACTTGACCCCAACACTTGAGGCGATCACCTCAGTGCGAACACAAGTGAATCAAGATACGGCTGTCATAGGTTTTGCGGGTGCCCCGTTCACTCTTGCGAGCTACCTAATAGAGGGTGGCCCAACCAAGAATTTTGGTCGAGTGAAGTCTTTTATGTCCAATGAGCCAGAAGCATTTCTTGCACTCATGAAAAAGCTGAGAGAGGTGTCTGGCAGATGGTTAACAGCGCAGGCAGAGGCAGGGGCAGATGCTCTACAGCTTTTCGACACTTGGGCGGGTTGGCTCGATCCCATCACGTATGAGAAGCAGGTTATGGAGCACTCTAGGTTTGTCTTTCATAACCTAAGGGGGACCGGTTGCCCCACGATTCATTTTGCGGTTGGTGCCCCCCACCTCATCGAGTTGCTGTCACAAGCCGGAAGTGACGTGCTCGGTGTGGATTGGCGCCTTTCAATCGATGAGGCTTGGAGCCGCTTTAGCATGGACTGTGCTATTCAAGGCAACCTCGATCCCACGGCACTCCTGGGCTCAGAGCAACACATTCGCAGAGCAGTCATAGATGTGATGCAGAGGGTGGATCAGCGTCCGGGCCATATTTTCAACCTGGGACATGGGATGCTTCCTCAAACGCCACCACACTCTGTGACTATAGCGATGGATGCATTGCGTTCCTACGAGGCCACAGCTGCGTGACGCCAAACCCCCGTATTGTTGTGGTGGGTGGCGGATTGGCGGGACTCACAGCTGCGTTTCGGCTCAGTCCAGCTTCGAATAAGGGAGAGAAAACAGCCGCTTCACAGGTCGTTTTAGTAGAAGCATCAGATCGAATTGGCGGCAAGCTCTGCACTGAACGCACCTCAGGCTTTGTTATAGAGGGTGGAGCAGACTCTTGGGTCCCACGGACCGGAGAGGTGGAGTCTCTAGCAGAGGAACTTGGACTAGCTCATCAGATTACTCCTGCAGTTGAGTGCTCAGTTCGGGCTTATCGCCGCGATAATCATGGGTTCGTGCCCTTCCTGGCTGAAGGCGGGAGTCCTGTCGGACGGCCCTCTTCACTCCTGTCCAATCCAGCTCTATCACTCTTGGGTCGAGTGAGGGTAAGGCTCGAGCCTCTCATACCCAAGCGGCTTAAGGGTGAAGATGAAAGCGTTAAGAGCTTTATCCAGCGTCGGCTAGGAGCCAGGGCTTATAGGGAGGTTTATGAGCCACTCCTAGGAGGAATATTCGGCGGTGACCCGAGTGAACTAAGCGCTCAAGCGACGCTAGCACCTCTCGTGCAGGTAGAGGCCGATGGTGGTAGTCTGATCCGGGGTGCGGGGGCTCAAGAAAATGATAAAGGTAGTGCGCGTCCGCCGATTCTGACTTTCTCCGAGGGGATGTCATCACTTGCAGAAGCGTTACAGGGTAGTCTGGGGGTAAATCATGTTCAAACTTCTACCCAAGCGAAGAGGATATTCCGTGATTCCGGACAATGGGTAGTGCGGATGGATACTGGTGTGGAGGAGAGATGTGATGCGGTGGTCATGGCCACATCCGCCTCTGCCGTTAGGAACATGCTTTCCGAGCTGACAAATGTTCAACAATTAGTGCCGGAGGTTCCCTCAGCCCGAACTACTGTCGTTAACCTAGCGTACCCCAACTCAGCTATCAGTCGTCCCCTAGATGCACATGGTTACCTCAATGGTCGTGGGACTGGCAATGGTGTATCCGCGTGCACATGGTCCTCTGCAAAGTTCCAACATAGGGCTCCTCCTAATCAGGTGCTTCTCAGGTGTTTTATCCGTGCGGCACCAGCCGCTGACAAAGAAGGAAGGCCTGAAAACCCAAAAGAAGCTGTGGCGCTCGCCAGAGATGAACTGGCTGGGAGTCTTGCGATCACTAAGGCCCCAATTCAAACCTGGGTCCACAGTTGGTCCGTTCCTGTATATCGGATCGGCCATGCCCAACGCATTAGTGACCTCCGCGCTCGGTTAACGGAGTTACCAGGTCTTCACTTGGCTGGATCTGCCTACGACGGGGCTAGTATTGAGGCCGTGATCCGATCGGGGATGCGTGCTGCAACAGCTATCCACAACTCTGACATTCTACAGGAGACCTTATGAGCCGAGGTGGTGGTACCAGTTCTCAGGTGCTCTATGAACGTGGTCTCAGGGTCATTCCAGGAGGAGTGAATTCACCGGTTAGGGCTTTCAGGGCGGTGGGCGGTGTACCGGTGGCATTCGAAAGAGGTGAGGGTGCGTATCTGATTGATGTGGATGGGCGGCGGTTCCTCGATTTAGTGATGTCCTGGGGAGCCATGATTCTTGGCCATGCCCACCCGGTGATCGTGTCAGAGGTCGAGACAGCGGTGAGGGGGGGGACAAGCTTCGGGGCCCCCTGCCCTGATGAAGTCAAACTTGCTGAGCATATATGCAAGGTGGTGCCAAGTGTCGAGCGCGTGCGGATGGTGAGTTCGGGAACGGAAGCCGTGATGAGTGCGATCCGACTTTCACGTGCTTATACACACCGCTCAAAGATTCTGAAATTCAAAGGCTGCTATCACGGTCACGCTGATTCGATGCTCGTACGAGCGGGATCCGGAGTGGCAACGCTCAGCCTACCAGATTCCCCTGGGGTTCCCCCCGGTGCAGCCGAGGACACGTTGGTAGCACAGTTCAACAACTTGGATGCGGTTACCGACCTCTTTGACGAGAACCAGGACAACATAGCGGCTGTGATTGTAGAACCAGTCGCGGGAAATATGGGATTGATAAACCCGAATCATGGTTTTCTAGAGGGTCTTCAGTCGCTTACCTCGGAACGGGGAGCCTTACTTATTTTTGATGAAGTGATGACAGGCTTCCGGGTCGGACCATCCGGAGCACAGGGCCTGTACGGGATCACTCCTGATCTTACGACTTTCGGAAAGGTTATTGGTGGTGGTTTCCCGGTGGGTGCCTTTGGTGGTCGGGCAGAAATTATGGACCAGATGGCTCCAACGGGTCCGGTATATCAAGCAGGCACGCTTAGCGGCAACCCAATCGCCATGCGTGCGGGCCTGACCACACTAGAGCATCTCACAGATCCCGCTGTCTACGAGGCTTTAGGATCTAGAAGTCATGCGCTTGTGGACGCGCTCGCGAATGAGGCAAAGAACGCTGGAGTAGCACTTCAGACGTCAGTCGTTGGGGGTATGTTTGGCTTCTACTTTGCCGAGCACACCGTCAATTCCTGGGAGGAAGCTGAGACGTGTGATCGGGAGCGCTTTGCTTCCTTTTTCCATGGCATGCTAGAGGCTGGTGTGTACCTACCCCCTTCACCCTTCGAGGCATGCTTTACTTCGACTGCGCATGGTGACTCGGAGGTTGAATACTTCCAGGCTGCGGCTGGTTCGGTAATGAAAACCCTCTAGGCGCGACAGTTGGGGATCTCGCCAGGAGGAGTCATCTTGTTATGCACCCTACCGCAGTGGTAGGATTTCTGAAGTTGAAAAACCGATCCAACATGGGGTTGGACCGGACTTCCATGGAAGGCAGTCGATACCAACATAGGCTGCTTTCTGATCTCGATTTCTAGGAGGTCGTCGGTGCTCGCTTGGCTTGTTCCAATTGCAGTGTTTTGGTCTCTCGCCGCACTCTATTTGGGTGGGGCTGCAATTAACATTAAGGGAGGAGGGGGTGGTCGTCAGACATTAGGTCTTCTCCTTCTTTTTGCTTCGTATCTGGGCGTTTATACAATCTGTGGTTTGGCTTTAACCGGTGTAGCTGGCGCGGCTTTCGGCGGAATTGTTTTTCCTGTTCTAATTGCCTCGATTTCTATACCGCTACTAACTCGGGTGATGTTTAAGCTTGTGGGAGTGAGTGTTAGCCGAGCTGATTAACGTTGGTGTAACTCACTAATTAGTTCTGGAGTATATCGGAGTGGAGATCTCCCTTGCTGCGGTATGGGTCCTGGGTGGGCTCGTGCTTCTTCGCTGGATCATCATTGGGCTCGGAAGCCTGTTGGTCTTGCGTTCTGCCGATGTTTGCCCAGCCTGCTTTGAACAAACCGTAGCTGTGCAGCGGAAGATCCTAACGGTGCTGGTACGTATAGCCGAATGGCGGTGGTGCCCCCAGTGTGGTTGGGAAGGCCCTTCCCGAAAATCTGAGAGGAGTCCTTGGACATCGAGGAGCGTCAAGTCGCAGGTTTGATGGTCAAGATTGACCGACTTATCTGTGTTGGCTTCGAGACGTGTGTAGATGTGTCACCTGACCTATTCCAAATGGATGAGGAAGGGATCGCTATCTTCACGTCAGATACACATGAAGTTGATAAGGCAACAGTCCTGGAAGCCTGTAAGGAATGCCCAGTTGATGCTCTGGTGGTTCTCGATGCTTCGGGCAACCAACTCCACCCGTAAGGTTGATGACTGAACCGACTTCAGATTCTAGCAAGACACCGCGTAAGAGATCTACGACTCGGGCTCATACGGTACGCGGCTACTCTGATCTCACCGGGGAAGTGGAGTCGAGAATTGTAGAACAGATCGGGGAACAGCATGCCCGCTTGGCGAGTCGACTATCTGAAGTAGGAGCAATCATAGTCATTGCAAGCGGGAAAGGGGGAGTTGGAAAGAGCGCAGTAACGGCAAATCTAGCCGTGGCTCTTGCAGCCCGTGGCGCACGAGTTGGCGCGGTTGATGCTGATCTGAATGGACCTTCTTTAGGGAAAATGCTGGGTCTCTTGGGGAGCCCGTTGGAAGATCGTCCGGATGGTATTGTACCTGCGGTTGGAGTTGCTGGGGTTAAGGGGATCTCGACGGACCTGCTTATAGAAGAAGGAGTGCCCCTGAGATGGAAGGGACCGGGTCACGATCAATTTGTTTGGCAGGGAGTTACCGAGGCGGTAGCACTCCGGGAATTTATCTCGGATGTTGTTTGGGGGCCGATAGATTATCTGATCATCGATATACCGCCTGGTACTGATAAGATTGGGCGTTTTCTCGATCTGGTCTCAGAAGTAGGACCCTCGCATCTCCAGCCGGATCAGGTTCTTCTCGTGACCATCCCATCGGAAGTAGCAGGAGCGGTTGTGGCCAGGTCAGCGACACAGTTACTCGAGGGCGGGGTACCCTGTATTGGCCTTATAGGCAACATGGCCGGGTATACGAAGCCAGGCGAAGATGACTTGCTTCCCCTCTTTACCGGCCCGAGTGCTGGAGAGATAGCCGATGCGGTCGGCCTTGAACTATGGTCGGAAATTCCATTTGATCCGGTATTAAGTTCAAGGACTGACCGGGGTGACCCAGTTGGAGGAGAGGGCGATTCGATTGTAGCTCAGGTATTCACAGATCTGGCTGGGCGAGTAGAGCGCGGTCCCGGAGGAAGGGAGGAGAAAAAGTGAAATTTCTCTGCATTCAATGCGATGAGATTATGAGTTTTTCAGATCGCGATTTGCCTGGAGATGGGACGATTACTGCGTTATTCAGGTGCGGTGCCTGCGGTCGTGAAATGGCAATGCTCACAAACCCCATGGAAACTCAACTCGTGACATCCTTGGGTGTCGAGATAGGTGGCAGGACTGTCCCAGAGCAGCCACTTCAGCAGACTCGTAGTAGGTTGGACACTCCCCGTGACGACGCTTTTTCGGATGAAGAGGTGTCATCGGATGGGGGTGAAGGAAGTTCAAGTGCGACCTCGGCTCCTGATCATGAGTTTGTCAGGATTCGTGTAACCTGGTCTCCCGAAGCAACTGATCGACTTGGGGGTGTCCCTAGATTTGTTCGTGGCATGGTGAAGAGGATCTACACGGAATACGCTCAGGAAAAGCAGATAGAGGTCATCACGCCTGATGTAATGGATCGTGCTAGATCTGAACTAGGTTTAGAGGGCATGTGAACAGCACTACGGCCGATGAGACAGCGGCCATGGACAGTGGGCTGGTCTCCTTGATCAAGGTCTCTGGATTGCATTACCGCTACGCTTCTAGCCCCCCAGTGCTTATCGACATCGATATGGAAGTGTCATCGGGCGAGATAGTTGCGCTACTGGGCCCCAACGGTGCCGGTAAGAGCACGCTATTACGCATTCTGCTGAACGAATTAATCCCCGAAAGCGGAACCATCGCGGGCCCGCTCTTGAGTATGAAGTCAAGCCGAGTCTTAATGGGTTATGCAGGAGAAGAAACTGCGCATTTCAATTCTTTGACCGGTATCCAGAATGCACATTTTTTTGCTCGAGCAGCAGGGGTTGAGAAACATGAAGTGTCAGAGATGGTTTCTGGTCTCATGGACTTGGTTGGTCTATCGAATGAGGCTGATAAAGTTGTGTCCTCGTACTCATTTGGGGCTAAACGGAAGCTGCTGCTACTTGAGGCGCTTGTTCACCAGCCCAAGCTGCTTTTACTAGATGAACCGACTGTCGGGCTTGACCCCGTATCCAGAGATGCGCTGGCTGACATTTTGCGCAAGCGTAGCCAGGAGGGGTCAGCGATCATAATGGCCAGTCACGATCTGAATTTCTTAGAACAATTAGCAGACAGAATCCTTGTAATCGATGAGGGCCGAGTAGTCTCATCTGGTTCTCAGATTGAGCTACTTTCTTCCCTCGGAACAGCGACACGTTTCCAGGTGTCGGTAGACACAGCCTCTATCGAATTACCTCAGTACTTCGGGGAGGATGTAGAATTGGTGGACGACTCTGGTCCACTGTTGTTTGAGACAACCAGGGGACAGGCTGCACTGCCAGAGATATGGGCTGCACTCATATCAGCGAGAGTGAAAATCTTAGGGGTAGAGGTAAGAGAGCCAGGCCTGGCCGAGCTCTTCCGAAGAGTTACTGGACAGGAACTGCCTAGATGAAGTTTCTTGTAACAGTGATGGAGTTTCGCATAGCGCTAGCAAGACCTCGTTTGTTAGCGCTGAATGTTATGGTGCCCGTTGTACTTGTGTTGGCGATCTCATTGGGTGGTGCACCAGAATTTCATGCTGCTGCTGTCTATACGGTGCTCTTCACCCTTTTTGGGACATTTGGATCTGCGATTCCCCTTGTGCGTGATGCCGAAGCCGGGCTTTTCGGCCGCATTATTAGGGCTGGTGTTCCACCATCACATTTTCTTATCGAGCGAGCCGCAGGTGGTAGTGCTATCGATGCACTTCAATTGTTACCAGCTCTCACGATCGCAACACTGGGCTCCATCTCACTGAATGGGTGGATTAGGGCTGTACTCGTCCTTTGGTCCTCCATATGGATTGCGAACCTGTTAGGTAACCTAGTAGCGGCGGCAGCGAGATCTCTCGCTGAGACGGCACTGTTTTCCGCAGTCACAACGCTCTTTCTGCTGCACTTATCAGGTGTATTCAGGACGCCTCTGCCTCAGTCTTCATGGGCAGTGGTAGAAGCTCTCAGCCCATTTCAGGCCCTCCATGAGACCCTCCTTACGGCGCCAGCTGGCAGTAGCACTGAGCTTCCAATGGGGCTCCTTGTTTGGGTGCTGATTCTACCTGTTGTAACTGTACTCTTAGCGAGATCAGTCACTAGGTCTCTGCGGACAGCCAGTGGCGGTTGAGGATACCTGAAACCCCAGTGAAACAGCCCTGCCCACGAAGGACTATTTTGTGCTCCTAGGTGGCACTTTAAGGTCGGTTGCCCGAGTAGAACACTGTAGATATAATTTGTGGCGGCTTTCTTGTGAAAGATGGTGCGAGCACTGGGAATTCCCGTAATACAGGGCTTGTCATGCCTGTAAGGAACATCTGCCTTGAGGCACTTGTCAGTAGTGGTGTTTGTTCAACAAAAGAGTTCTCCACGCTCTATGAAACTTGAAGTCTAACTAGGAAGGCTCGGGGGTTTGGTCCACTGGGCCTGTCACACATATAGCCGTAAGCAGAGCAGATAAAGCAATGGGTCAGAGGTGGCGTGCAGGAGGAAGGAAAATTTCCTTTGTTGTACTGGCACCCGCGTTGGGAGCCAGGTAGAGATTCTATAATCCGAAGGCAAGCATGTATCGAGAGATCCTTGTCCCAGTAGATAACTCAGAAGCTTCACACTGGGCCGTTGACAGAGCAATCGAACTATGTCAGCGCACAGAGGGCCAGATCACCGGAAATCATGTTTATGCAGCCCGGCTCCATGATGTCCGGTTTCGTCAACTCGAGACAGGCCTTCCAGCACAGTTCCAGAGTGCTGAAGAGATTAAGCGTCAGCGTAAGATTCACGACAAATTGATCGAGAAGGGTCTCCAGCTCATCTCGGATTCCTTCCTCGACCAGACGGACAAGCGGTGTAAGGCTGCTGGGGTGCCTCTTACCCGCCAGCTTCTAGAGGGTATTAACTACGAAGAGATCATCCGTGAAACGAACCGTGGCGAGGGGAGATTGCCAAGCCTTATTGGGTTTGACCCCAACATTGCGGACAAGTATGACGGCGGAGATCAAGTTCGTGGAGATGTTCAGATCGATGAAGACGGCCGGATTATAGCTGAGGACGAGGATCAGGATGAGAAAATAGCGGGATCAAGTGGCCGAGCTTATGACTTGCTGGTTATGGGAGCACACGGTATAGGGCAGCAGGAGTTCTCCCAACTCGGAGGAGTTACGAGCCGCGTCCTTCGGAAAATCGACAAAGACGCGTTGGTCATTCGTAATGACCGGAAGCTGGAAGGTGGGAAGTGGATGGTCTGCATTGATGGCTCTGCCTATAGCTATAAGGCAATGCGACTCGCGCTAGAAATGGCCCAAGAGTACGGTGCTACTCTGTACGTATGTTCGGCCTTTGACGTGGAATATCACCACGTTGTGTTCGGTAACATTAAGGATGTTCTGTCTGTACAGGCCTCGAAGATCTTCAAGTTCGAGGAACAAGAGGAACTTCATAACAACATTATCGACAAAGGTTTGCTTAAGCTCTGCAAGGCGAACATAAAGCGCGCAGAAGTTATGGCCGAGGAATTTCCAGATGTGGAAGTTGAGACGCAGATCCTCATCGGAAAGCCATTCGACTGTATTCTCAGGTGGTTAGGAGAAGTAGAGCCTTCTATGCTGATTCTAGCTCGCCATGGTAGCCACCGAATTGAAGGAACTGACCTAGGGTCGCAAGCGGAAAACCTCGCCCGCTTAGCTGGTACGAGCATGCTTCTTGTTGGGACCGAGAACGTCAACCCAGAAGAGATTCCCTGGATTGAAGAAGATGGAGAGACAGGCTTAGAGTGGGGCCCAGGAGCGGAAGTTCGGATCCTACGAGTGCCCCCCTTCGCACTTGGGATTGCACGTCGGGCTGTCGAGGAATTTGTGCTAGACAACTATGGCCTAGGTGCTAATGGAACTTATCGAGAGGAGCGGCCTCGCGAGGCCGTAAATGGGAAGCTCGCCTCGAGCGTAGAAGCTGGATTGCCAAGTAACGGCAATGGTTCAGGGACTCAGTCCTCGAATGAAGAAATACTAATACCTGCCGTTCCACCATTGGGCACCAATGGATTGCCGATGGTGACAAACGAGCGGCTGGACGAAGCCATCAAGAAACTTCTTCCTACGCACATGCAGCTGATCATGGGTATCGGTACGGCGGAAGAACTCGCTCTAGCAGAAGTGAAGGCCCAAGAGGCCATGAAGCGAACCCATGTTGAAGGGAGTGATACTGACCCTGAGCCCAGCACCCCAATGATATCCGTGGCGTGCCCCTACACCGGGCACATTCAGACTCGGGAGCGGAATGAGCAGGATCCAACCGTCTGGACAGTCGAAGCTCGTGAGCGCCTGGAAAATGTACCGCTAATAGCACGTCCGCTTGCGCGAAACACTGTCGAGCGATTTGCCCGGGACAACAGTTTTTGGCGGATTACGACGTTTGTCATGGACGAGAACAAAGACGCCATGGTTGCTGCTGATGAGTTCGATATGGATACGATGCTGGTCATGTTCCGCGAACTTCAAGCGAAACAGCTTCGGGCTACGGCCGAGGGTGTCGACGGCATGACTCCAGAAATGCGTAAATTTATCGAGGAAGCGAAAGCTCAAGGTGTGACGAGATGTCCCGTTCGTGATGTCGCAGAAGCTGCCGATGAATGTCCGGTGGATTTCAAGACCGCGACGCCAGAGCAAGCGAAGGCGGCGGTTGAAGCGTTCATGACGGACGAGGACGCTGGCGAGTGAAACTAGGCACTTTCCCCGTTGGCCAAGATTCGGCCATGGAAAGACCGGAGTCCCTCCCCATTCTAGACTTCCCTGTCGATTCAACTCGCCTGTCCCACAAACGTGATAGAGAGCTTGAGGCTGCGCGTCCAGACACCGCCATTCCGCATGTGGTGGCATGGAATATCACCCGACGCTGTAATCTTGAGTGTTCTCACTGCTATATATCCGCTGGTTCATGGCAGAGTGCGGAGGGCGAGCTGTCTACAGAAGACTGCCACCGCGTATTGGATGATGTGCTTGCGGTGAACCCGGCTGTGCTCTTGATCCTAAGCGGAGGAGAACCACTGGTACGTAATGATCTGGAGGAAATAGCAGATCACGCGTCGTCAGCGGGCGCGACAGTAGTGGTCGGTACCAATGGCACTGGCTTGAGCAATGAACGCATTGAATCTCTTAAGGAAGCGGGTGTTCGGGGTGTCGCCGTAAGTATTGACTCACTGAACCCGGCTTATCACGACCGTTTCCGACATGGCGCAGGATCTTTATCCGCGACACTGGATGCGGTAACACGCCTGGGTGAGCAGGGACTCGATTTCATTGTCCAGACGAGCCTTACTAAAGGGAATCGCTCCGAGCTTCCCGATCTCGTAGAGTGGGCTGCTGAAAAAGGTGCGGTGTCCTTCAATCTCTATTTCTTGGTTCCTACTGGGCGAGGGGAACGCATGGAAGGTCTTTCGCCTTCGGAAAACGAGGAGGTTCTGGCCGAACTGGTAGCGCTAGAGCAGGCTAATCGCGGACGAATGATGGTCCGCTCGAAATGCCAACCTCAGCTGATGAGGCACATAGTTGAGGCTGACGAACAATCCCCCTTACTAAACTACGCTACCCGCTGCCCATGTGGTGTCCAATACTGCAGGATTACTCCCGAGGGAAAACTGACCCCTTGTCCTTATATGCCTGCTGTGGCTGGGGATCTGATGAAGGAGTCATTCGGAGATATCTGGAGAGAGTCGTCTTTATTCGCAGCGTTGCGTGGGGGCGAGCTCTCAGGGCGTTGTGGACGGTGCGAGTACCGCGGAATCTGTGGTGGCTGCCGAGCGCGAGCGTTTGCTCAATCGGGTGATCCCCTTGGACCCGATGAATCCTGTGCTTACGATCCGCCCGGTGACCGTCCCTTTGTGGAGCCACGCCGGCAGGTGACTTATGGAGCAGCAGCAGCTAGAGAAATGGTGTGGACACCAGAAGCAGAAGAACGGATCTCTCGGGCTCCTAGTTTTGTGCGTGGCGTGGTAACTCAGCGAGTAGAAGATTTCGCGCGCAGGCATGGCTACACCGTGGTTGATCTTGAGGTGATGGCTGAGGTGAGGCGGAAAATGCCCGTGGATTTCTCTAAGCGACTGCCTTTTTTCTTAAGGGACCGCGAGAAGGACCCTGAGCACGGAGAGACAACGGATGCTTAAGCGTAGTCGTGGGCGATGGTCCTGGCTGCAGGCTAGCTTGCCAGTAGCAATTGTGGTGGCCATTGGATTACTAGCGATTGCAATTGAACCCTTGGCAGCACAGGGCTACACACCTCGGGAATATGGTGACTTCCCCATCATCGGTAGTCGGGCCGCCATCTGGATTGCGGCTCAGCTTCATCTCTTTTTCGCAGCGTTCGTGCTTGGTGTACCGATGTTTGCCGTTGTTGCTGAGGCGATCGGGATCTTTAGCTCTGACGATCGATACGACAAGCTAGCGAAGGAGTTCACCCGACTGTTGCTGGTTTCATACTCGGCGACGGCAATTTGGGGTGCGATCCTGGTCTTCGGGCTGATCACACTTTATCCCGGGCTATGGGGCTATCTGTCAGAGATCTTTGCGCCGTCCATGTGGGTGTACGTGGGGATCTTCTTCTTCGAGTCGTTCACGCTTTACCTGTACTACTACGGTTGGGATCGGTGGAAGAAGGGTCGGGCTAAATGGGGCCATTGGGGCCTAGGTATCCTTCTCAACCTCTGGGGTACGGCGGTGATGCTGATCGCCAATTCTTGGCTCACATACATGATGAGTCCGCCCGCAGAGGTCACCCCGGATACGGCTCCAGGAATGGTGCAGTTCTGGAGTGCATTTGCGAATGCGACCTGGATGCCAATCAATATCCATCGATTGATCGCGAATGTCGTATTCGGTGGTGCCATTGTTGGGGCTTATGCTGCCTTCCGCTTCCTTTCAGCGAAAACTGATGAGGAGCGAGCGCACTACGACTGGATGGGCTACATCGGGAATTTCATCGCGATGAGTGCGCTCATCGTACTGCCCTTTGCTGGCTACTGGCTGGGCCGAGAAATCTACGAGTTCAACCAGCAGATGGGCACCACGATGATGGGTGGGTTCATGAGCTGGCTGTGGGTGGTACAAGCCTTCTTGATCGCCGTTCTCTTTCTCGCTGGTAATTACTACCTCTGGATTGGTATGGGCCGCATCCCTGGGGCGGAACGCTTCATGCCGTACACGAAATGGATGCTGCTCGTTCTGCTGATTGGTGCGGCTGTTTGGGCAACCCCCCGCAACATGATTGCGAACCGGGCTGAGATTACTGCCATGGGCGGGCAGTTCCACCCATTCTTGGGCGTACTCGGTGTCATGAGCGCGAAGAACACTGCTGTCAACTTTATGATTCTAACGACGTTTCTGTCATTTCTGCTCTACCGTAGAGCCAACAAGAAGGCGGTTGTGTCCTGGGAGAAAAGGGGCACCACAATCCAGGGAGCTCTTTTTGTCACTGCTGCCGCTGTGGTCCTTTTCTACGGAGTATACGGGTACTTCGTCCCCTCGATTGTGCGCATCGGATTTAGTGTTTATCAGGTGCTTGCAGTGATTACCGCGATCATTCTTGTCGTTGTGATTGATATGTTGATGATGCGTGGGGCCAAATCGCGAGGAGAAATCCGCTGGGGTGAGATGCCAGAACGTTCCCAGTACGCTCTTTTTATCCTCGCGGTGACTTTTACTTGGCTCATGGGCTTGATGGGCTTTGCCAGGAGTGGAATTAGACAACACTGGCATGTGTTTGAGGTTCTGAGAGATACAAGTGTGGATGCGGCTACACCGGCGCTTGGTTATGCGTCAATCGTGATTTCCGTATGTGTACTCATCTTTCTCAGCCTGGTCGCCTTTATCTTTTGGGTTGGTGGCCTAGCTGAAAAACCTGTGATCTCGGGTGTGGGAGGTGGAGCAACGAGTTCAGCTCCAGTGGCCGGGGACGGGGAGACATAGGATGACGAATATCAAAATCCTTGGGGTGATGATCGGTACTATTGCCATCTATACGTGGATCGCGAACGCGATTCCGCAGATAGAATCAGCGGTGCCTGAAGAGCTCAGCTTTTCCTCAGATGTTAGCGAAGCTGAACTCGTAGCGGCCGGAGCGGAACTCTACAGCGGTGGAGCTGGGTGCACGACCTGCCACGGGCTGGAGACTCGAGCCCCAAACCTTCTTACGGGCTTCAACGGCGAGGGTACGATCGGAACACGATGCGGGACCCGGGTTCCGGGCCAGGACTGTAAGACCTATCTCCATGAATCGCTGATGAACCCGCTGGCTTATGTGGTTGAGGGTGGCTTCGATCCCATGGTCTTCCAGGCACGAGTGTTTTCAGGGGCGCAAATCTGGGCGCTTGTCGCTTTTCTCCAAGACCAGGGAGGTGTGGTTACGGTCACGGGGGCAGACGTGGCAGCAGCAGAGGAAGCTGATGCAGCAGCCCCTGCAGGTGGGCCAATGGTGGCTTCAAATGATCCGCTCGATATTATGCGCGGCAATCTCTGCCTAGGGTGTCATATGCTCGAAGGCGAAGGAGCTGAGCTTGGGCCAGCGTTCGATGGGATAGGCTCGCGTATCACCACGGATCGCATCCGACGGAGTATCATTGATCCAGCCGCTGAGATTGCGGAAGGATTCGATCATTTGGCTGGCTCTATGCCACCCAACCTCGCTGACATGCTGACCGCGCGGCAGCTTGAAGTGCTCGTGGACTTCTTAGCAGGACAGGGAGGCTAGGACATGGGTGCTCTGAAGTCTGTCTTTCGCCTGCTAGGTGCTCCATTCCGTCCGATAAGCTCAGTGATGGGACGGTTCCTCAATACACCTTTCAGGCAAGCGACCGCTGTTCTTCTCTTCTCCTATGTCTTAATCGAGGTCGGGATCCCATTTATACCCCCAGTGTTCGGTATGCCCAGCGCACCGATACCGAACACGGTGGTTCTGGAGTATTTGATCATCGCCATCGTCGGTATCCTGCTGTGGGTTAGTGATAATGAGCAGCGATGGTCAGAGTTTAAGCAGCCAATTCATGACATTTTGGTTCAGCCAGATCGGCGGGTCGCTCGTGGTGCTCTTTTTGTCATCGTTCCCGCTCTGGTAGCAGCCCAGACGTACTTCAGTGCCCAGCCTGATATATCGGCTCCACCGAGCTTTCGAGCAATTCACCCGGCTCCTCCCTCAAGCATCACGTTCCAAGGTGAACAGATGGTTCTTGATGGACTCGAGAACCCTTTGAGATCCGCAGGCTCACTCGAAGAACACTATGAGACAGGCAAGCAAGTCTACTACCAAAATTGTTTGGCGTGTCACGGCGATGGTCTGCAAGGCCGGGGGCATTATGCACCGGCGTTCAACCCGGCACCCCTCAGTTTCCAGGATGCTGGGACGATTGCGATGCTTACGGAGAGCTTCGTCTTCTGGAGGATAGCCAAGGGTGGTCCCGGGTTGCCGAATGAAGGAGCGCCCTGGAATTCAGCAATGCCGGCATGGGAGAATTTTCTCACTGCTGATGAAATTTGGTCTGTGATCATTTTCCTTTACGAGCAGACGGGTCATGATCCGCGCACGTGGGAAGTAGAAGGGGAGGAGCACTGATGAGTGTGCTTCAGAGTTCTAGCCCTAACGGCTTGAGTAAGATGCTTCGTTTTTCACCACAGCGTGTGGTGCTGAGAGCTTTGCTGTTAGGAGCGAGCCTATTAGTAGTGCCTGGAGACTTGATTGCCCAGGTAGATGGGCAGGCGGTATACGATCAGTGGTGTGCCGGGTGCCACGGCGAGGATGGTGCTGGGGCAGGGCCCGCCGCTAATACGATGCTTCCTAGGCCGAGGGACTTCACGCTAGCCCTCTACCAGGTCAGGACTACGTCCTCCGGTGAATTACCGACCGATGCGGACATACTCAAGGTGATCAATGAGGGTATGCCCGGCACGGCAATGCCTGGTTGGGAAGAAGTGCTTACGGAAGCCGAGAGACTCGCCTTGGTTGACTACCTCAAGACATTCTCCCGGTTCTTTCAGGGTGACCCGCCTACTCCACTGGATTTCGGTAGAGCTACGAGTGGAGGCGAAGACGCTATCGCTCGGGGCGAAGAGGTATACCAATCGGTTGAGTGCTGGCGCTGTCACGGCCAAGAAGGCCGGGGTGACGGAGAATCTGCGCCAACACTTAACGATGATACGGGCTTCCCGATTTTTGCAGCAGACCTGACTGAGAACTGGAGATTCAACGGAGGCGGCGAGGTAGAAGAGATATACCGAGTCCTAAGAACTGGTTTAGATGGGACGCCCATGGCGACCTTTTCTGACATCGTAGATGCAGGGGTAATCACGAATGAGGATCTTTGGAGTCTCGCGCACTACGTTCGCAGCCTTTCACCTGAGGAAGCACCTAGTGTAGAGGAGGTCGTTACCGCGCAGCTTCTGACCGATACACCTCTTCCTCAAACGGTCGAAGATGTTGTCTGGGAAGAAGCCGAACGTTTCTATGTGCCGTTGTCTGGTCAGATTGTCGTCCAGCCGCGCTGGTTCAACCCACGGGTGGATGCTGTATGGGTGCAGGCAGTTCACGATGGTCAGGAGCTAGCGTTACTCGTGAGTTGGGGTGATCCATCTGAGAGCCCTGATACACTGTGGACCGACTTCGGTGGCCAGGTTGTGACTACGATGGGTTCGGATGATGAGGGCGCGGCGACTGGCTCAGGTACTGCTGACCAACTTGTAGTGCAGTTTCCACAACAATTATCTGAAGGCCAGGAGCGGCCTTATTTCCTGCAAGGGGATACTCGAAACCCTACTTACACTTGGACCTGGCAGAGCGATATAGCAGGAGCCTTTGAGAGCATTGCCAGGGGCATGGGCACCGCGGCCAGACAGCCAGATTCTGAGCAACATGTTCGCGCAACTGCACAACATGCTGATGGTCAGTGGAAAGTTCTTTTCGTGAGACCCCTTGATACTGGGGGTGCAGAAGATTTAGCGTTGACCGCTGGTCAGGCAGTACCAATGGCGTTCCAAGCATGGGATGGTGACAATGGTGAAAGTGGCAGCCAGGGGGCGGTAAGTACTTGGTACTTCTTAGTTCTCGGGCAGCCGACACCGGTTGCTGTTTATGTTGCACCGCCAGTAGCACTAGCGCTCACACTCCTATTCGGCCTTCTTGTTGTGCGCCAAGCGCAAGTGGGAAGCGGAATGTGGCGGGCACCAGACGCTACCGCCAGAGCAAAAAGAGCTGCAAAAAGAAAGCAATTGGCCGGGATGGGCGTGGGCGTTATCTGGCTCGGAATGGCATTTGGATCATATCAAAACAGTAGAGCTGGTTGGGAAGCCGGCCATGCGGACCTGGGCTTTTGGTGGGCGATCATTGGAGGACTTCTGGCGATCGCCGGGCTCGGTGCGCTGATTGGGACCTGGATACACACGAGAACCTCGAAGTAGGTACGGAGGAAGCATGATCGAGAGATTTAGTGGGTTGCGGAATACCGCGCTCTTGGTAAGCGTGTTCGTCATTGCCGGTTGTGGTGGCGGTGATGGAGGTGGTGGTGATGCTGGGGCTGCTGATGCTGCTCCCGCCGAGTCACCGGTTGACGCGGCGACTGCCGGAAATGTTTCTGGCATGGTGACTTTTTCTGGTACGGCGCCGATGATGGCTGAGATCAACATGGGCTCTGAGGCCACTTGCGCCTCGAAGCATTCGACAACTCCGACAGAAGAAGGCTTTGTCGGTGGTGAGAATGGTGGGCTGGCCAACGTATTCGTGTATGTAAAGGAAGGGTTGGAGTCTTTGAGTTTTCCAACACCAACAGCAGCTGTAGTCCTAAACCAGGATGGCTGCGTGTACCGTCCACATGTACTTGGTGCTCAGGTGGGTCAGGACATCACACTGCGTAATAGCGATGGCCTGTTGCATAATATCAATGCTTCACCAACAGAAAACCGCGGCTTCAATGTCAGTCAGCCAGTTAACATGGACACAAACCGGTCATTCCCGGTAGCCGAAGTGATGGTCCCGGTGCGTTGTGACGTACACGGTTGGATGAATTCCTACATTGGTGTACTCGATCACCCGTACTTTGCTGTTTCTGATTCAGATGGCTCCGTGTCTCTCGATGGGCTGCCGCCGGGTGACTACGTGATAGAAGCATGGCACGAACAGCTCGGTACGATGACGAGTAACGTTACGGTTACGACTGGCGGAACGGCAGAAATCTCTTTTGAGTTTACTGAAGCAATGGCTGGTTCACCGGTACCAATGGGTGAGCCGATCGACTTGTTGCACCCAGATGGCCACCAAGCGGTGGATTACTAACATCGAGGACTTGTCCAGAGGGCAGGCCTAAGCTCCCTCGCTGGAGAAATCAATGAATTGGAGTTGGATGCTACCTCCGAGCTTTTCGACCGTCTCGGGTGACATTGATGGGATCTACATGGTGATCCTGTGGATCACCGGAATCACGTTCTTTATCACCGAGGGTCTGCTCTTCTATTTCATCTTCAAGTATAGACATAAGGAAGGGCGTAAGGCGACGTACGATCACGGAAGCACCAAGATGGAGATCGCTTGGACGATGGTCCCACTCGTGATCGTCCTGTGGATCGGCGCCGTAAGCAAGGGTGTTTGGGACACCGTTAAGGTTGATGTGCCAGCTGCGGGCCTAGAGGTCATTGTGACGGGCAAACAGTTCGAGTGGACTGTGACGTATCCGGGTCCCGACGGTGCATTGGGGACGAGCGATGATTTTGAGACGCTCAATGAATTGCACGCTCCGGAAGATGAGGCCGTAGTAATTACACTTCGTTCGGAGGACGTTCTGCACTCGTTCTTCCTTCCCGAAATGCGCATCAAGCAGGATGCTGTACCTGGGCGGGACATTACAGTCTGGTTTGAAGCCATCCAGCCCGGTGATTATACCATTGGCTGTGCGGAATTGTGTGGAATTGGACATACGACGATGGGTGGCACACTGACTGTGTACACTGCTGCGGATTTCCAAGCCTGGTCTAGTTCCCAGGCCCAACAACAACAGCCATAAATGAATTCGATAACCTCAATTAACAGCTCTGACCGGAAGACGAGATGAGCACGATCGAACAAGAGATGGTACATGCGGCCGAGGGTGGTCATCACGACGACCACGAGTTGCCTTTTATTCGGAAATACATTTTCTCTACCGACCACAAGATGATCGCGAAGCAGTTCCTGTTCGTGAGTCTCTTCTTCCTGGTCATCGGTGGCCTGCTCGCTATGATGATGCGGTGGCAGTTGGGTTACCCGGGCGAGCCGATGCCTGGTGGGATGATGTTACCGGATGCGATGATGGCCCCGACTCCGGACGGGGCGATCATGCTTCCGGAGTTCTACAATTCTTTAGTGACCATGCATGGCACGATCATGATTTTCTTCGCGATCATGCCATTGCTCGTAGGGTTATTCGGGAATCTCCTCATTCCGCTCCAAATTGGCGCCGAAGATATGGCGTTTCCACGGCTCAACATGATCTCCTTCTGGCTCGCGGTGCCTGCGGGTATCCTGATGCTGGCGAGCTTTGCGGTGGAAGGTGGAGCGGCTGGTTCGGGTTGGACATCATACGCACCATTGAGTGCGTCGGGTGAATGGACCGGGGTCTATCTCGGCCAACAGCTATGGTTGGCTAGCCTCACCATCCTTGGGTTTTCATCACTTGTCGGTGCCGTGAACTACATCACCACTGTGATTAATATGCGGGCGCCGGGGATGACTTGGTTCCGGATGCCACTGCCTACGTGGGCACTTTTTGTCACCGCCATCCTCATTTTGTTGGCGATTCCTGTTCTGGCTGGCGCACTGATCATGCTGCTCTTCGATCAGACAATAGGGACCGGGTTCTTCCGCCCTGAAGTCGGTGGTGAACCACTGCTTTGGCAGCATCTGTTTTGGTTCTTCGGTCATCCGGAGGTCTATATCTTAATTCTTCCGGCTATGGGAATTGCATCGGAGGTTCTCTCCAACCGCGCACGGAAGCCCATCTTCGGATATCACTCGATGGTGATGGCGATCATCGGCATCGGGTTCCTAGGGTGGATTGTGTGGGGCCACCACATGTTCATGAGCGGCATGAATCCGCTTTTGGGTACATCCTTCATGATCTCGACGATGGCGATCGCGGTGCCGTCGGCAATCAAGACGTTCAATTGGTTGGCAACGATCTGGAAGGGAGATTTACATCTCGATTCACCGATGTTGTATGCACTCGCGTTCGTATCGATGTTCATCATCGGAGGTCTTTCAGGGATCTTCATGGCTTCGACGCCCGTGGATATTTATATCCACGACACGTACTTCATCGTCGCACACATCCATTATGTACTTTTCGGTGGTAGCCTATTTGCGATTTTTGCAGGTATCACGTTCTGGTTCCCGAAGATGTTCGGGCGGATGATGAATGAAACCTTAAATAAGGTGCACTTCGGACTGACGATCGTGCTCTATAATCTGGTCTTCTGGCCAATGCATAATCTTGGCCTGCAAGGCATGATGCGGCGTATTTATGATTTCACACAGTACGAGTACTTGGCCCCGCTGCAGCCAATGAACCAGTTTATTTCGATCAGCGTGTTCCTATTGGTGGCAGCTCAGTCGGTTTATGCCTTTAACTTCTTCTGGAGCATCTTCAGAGGCGAGAAGGCGAGTAACAATCCCTGGGACTCGAACACGCTTGAATGGACGGTTCCTTCACCACCTCCACACGGGAACTTCCCTGAGATGCCTGTCGTTTATCGGGGGCCGTACGAGTACAGTTCGCCCGAGTCTGAGACGGACTTCTACCCACAGACGAAGCCGCCGAGTAAGCCACCCGTTCAGGAATTGATTCCCGAGCCCGTTACCCCGACTCCGGAAGGATTCTGAGGTATGACTACTCAAGCAATGACTGCTGGCCGGGCACCAATGCCCGGAATGAAGGTGTACAACCTCAAACTCGGCATGTGGATCTTCCTCTTGTCCGAGGTGATGTTCTTCACAGGCCTGATCGGATCGTACGTTATTCTTCGCTTTGCACATCCCGAGCAGTTTGCGGAGCCTGGGCAAGTGCTGAACATCAACCTGACAGCGTTCAATACATTCTTACTGATCTGCTCTAGCGTAACGATGGTGAAGGCGTATGCAGCCATCCAGCAGGGTGACCAGCAGGGCCTGAAAAATTGGCTTCTTGCTACGATCGTGATTGGTGCGTCGTTCGTGGGCGTCCAGGTTTATGAATACATAGCGCTCGCGGGAGAAGGCTTTGTGCCTATGGCTGAGGCCTATCATGCGGTCGGTCGGCATATGCCGCATGATGGACCTGCAATTGGAGGACAACTTTACGGGTCCACGTTCTACACGATGACCGGTTTTCACGGCACACACGTATCGATTGGTGTGCTGTGTCTCTGCTTCACCTACTGGCGGGCAGCTAAGGGAGCGTACACGGCTGACAGTCTTGGGGGTGTAGAGATCATGGGTCTGTACTGGCACTTCGTAGATTTGGTCTGGATTATCTTGTTTACCATCGTCTACCTCATTTAGCCTCTAACACTGTGGAGACTGATAACATGTCCACTGGTGAAACCCATAAACCACCACCGTACATGCTTGTTTGGGTCGGGCTATTTGTGCTCACGATCATGGAGGTCTTTTACGCTACCCTGAGCTCAATACCCAAGATATGGCTCGCGATCGGATTGATGGCGATGGCCTTTCTAAAGGCTTACTGGGTTGCGATCTACTACATGCATTTGAAGTGGGAGCCCAAGCGACTCTGGTTGTTGGTTTCTGTTCCGATTCCGTTGATCATGATCCTTATCTTTGTTGTGCTCAACGAGATTTTTTAGTCCCATAACGGCTTGACGAAAGATGTCGCTAATCACCTTTCACCGGTTCTTGATTGCTGTAGGGATTCTGTTCTGCCTGGGTTTTGGGTCATGGGAATTTCTGGCAGCACGTGATGGCGGTGGAATGGGCGCGTTAGCACTCGCATTGATTTTCACCCTACTCGGGATCGGACTTATCGTGTACCTCGTGCACCTGGGACGCTTTCTGGGATATGATGAGGGATCCGCTCCGCACGAGTAACTGTGAGAGGGATTGATTCTGGGTTTGAGGGTGCTTTGGGTACGGATTGTCTGCTATGAGTCGCTTCTCCTTTCTTTTACACGACCGGGTTGCCACAACCGTAATCGTGCTAATTGTGCTTGTCGCAGTCCTGTTTATCTGGACTTCACTAGAAAGGCCGGAGGTTCCAACGTTCATGCCCACGGTATCAGCGCCGGCCGAAGTAGGAACAGAACAGGATACGCGCACTGTGACAGTAGACGCGTCTGATCCCGGAATATGGCGTTTCTTTGATTTCTCAAGAGGATCGGTCGTGGAAGCTCCAGGAGCGGAAGAGTGGGACCTCGCGTTTCGCCGCTTCCAAATCATTGCGAACGGCGGCCGCGGTCTGGAGGGACAGGGCGGTGCTGCCTCACTTGAGGACATGACCTTCGAGTCAGTGTCGAGTGTTCCGGAAACAGGCTATGTAGTGGCCGAGAGGAGCGATTCGGTGAATGCTATTCTCGAAGATTGGTACGATTACAGTTTCACGAGCCATGTGCTTGAACCGAAACCGATCGTCTACGCTATACGGACTGCAGATGGTCGCTACGCCAAGCTAGAGATGCTCGGCTACTATTGCGTGGGTGCGCTTCCCGGTTGCACAACATTCAGGTATGTCTACCAGGGAGGGGGTGGCACTGATGTCGTATCAAATTAAGCCGCTACTAAAGCTTCATTCTCTCGCCTGTGCATCCGTACTCATCAGTTCATTGTCATCATGTGGTATCCCAGCAGACGGCGGTTCTGTCGGGGAATTAAGAGGCACGGTGATGGAGGTGCCAATCCTAAAGCCTGATCTGGTACTTACTGACACGGAGGGGAATTTCTACGACTTGCGAGCGGAGACGGATGGCTATCTGTCACTTGTCTTTTTCGGTTACACGAATTGTCCGGATGTATGCCCAGTCCATATGGCTACCCTTGCCGGTGTCTTCGATGAGCTTGCTCCGGAGGTCCGGGATGCGATGAAGGTGATTTTTGTGTCCACGGATCCTGAGCGTGACACCCCAGATCGTCTTCGCCAGTGGCTTCGTGCTTACCATCCATCTTTTCTGGGTTTGAGAGGTGAGATAGAGGCCATCAATGCTGCCCTCGCTGAGATGAAGCTACCTGGGATAGCCGTGGTTCCTGGGGAACATGGTTCGGAACCAATCATCGGCCACCCTTCAGCTGTTTTGGCATTCGGGCGCGATGGACTCGCTCGTGTGCGCTACCCCTTTGGGGTACGACGAGCTGATTGGATCAACGACCTGCCGCTACTGCTGGGTGAAAGCTCTTAGTGCCTCTTCTCTATGCCCTGTACCAGGGGGTTACTCGCAATATAGGTAAGAATCACGAATGAATTGGTGGTGTTTCGCGCAACCGGGGACTGCATGGACCTGGCAGTGGCGGCCGCTCATCGGTGTGTGGCTGCTGCTGCTGCTGCTGATCTGGGTATACCAGCGTGTCTTGAGCCGAATAGATGATTCGTATGAATCCTCTCGACTGCGGAAGAGCCGGCGTGCCGCCTTCGCGCTAGCCATTTTTCTTTTGTGGGCCTCACTAGATTGGCCTTTGGGACCACTCGGGGCGAGTTACCTAGCGAGTGTGCACATGCTGCAATTTCTGGCTGTTGGTATCGCTGTTCCCGCATTGCTCTTGCTGGCTCTTCCAGGTGCAGCTTATGAACCGCTCCGCCGTTACCCTAGACTGATCAAAGCCCTCTCTGACCTTACGCACCCTGTCTCCGCGTTCTTCATCTTCAATATTATGATGACAGCCACGCACTGGCCGGGCGTCGTAGATCTACTCATGCCGACCCAGCTGGGATCTTTTGTGCTTGATGCTGCCTGGATGTTAGGCGGGTTGATTTTTTGGTGGCCATTGATTGTTCCTGTGCCGGAACGTCCAGGTTTTCACTCACTCGGCAAGATCGCGTACCTGGCACTCAATGCGTTCCTTATACGCCCACCTTTCGCAATGATGATCTTCAGTGCATCTCCAATCTACGCGATCTATGAACTTGCCCCCCCCCCTGCCCAGGATGCGCTAAACGACCAACAGCTAGCAGGAGCCGTTATGAAAATTGGGATGGCTTGGATAATGTTTGCTGGTGTCTTGGTCATATTCAGAAACTGGATGTTCTTGGAATCTGACCGGCCGGAATCGGCCTAAAAGGCAGGAGCATGGACTCAGCAGCAGCACTCACTTGCCAGAGAGGTCAGTTCAGCATCCCAGCCGGACTGCATTACCTGAATTGTGCCTATATGGGGCCACTTCCACGTGTGGCTGAAGAGGCAGGGGTATTGGGACTTCGCATGAAGCGTGACCCTTCTGCGATCCTGCCCCACCACTTCTTCGATACCAGCCTTGAGCTTCGGAAGCTCTTCTCTCGCCTTATAGGCGACGCTGATCCTACACGAATCAGTATTGGTCCGGGCGTTTCCTACTCTGTAGCTATAGCAGCGAAGAATCTACCCCTGTCATCTGACCAGAATGTAGTACTCACGTACGAGCAATTTCCTTCCAACATGCATGCTTGGGCCAGGAAGGCCCAAGATATAAACGCCGACTTAAGAGTCATTGGCCCACCTGATACGATCCACAGGGGTGCCAGCTGGAATACAGAGATTCTGACTGCGATCGATTCAGCTACCGCAGTAGTCTCCTTGCCGACAGTCCACTGGACCGATGGAACGATATTCGATTTGGTCGAAATTGGTCGCAGGTGTCGAGAGGTTGGTGCGGCTCTGGTGGTGGATGGGACCCAGTCAGTTGGAGCATTGCCATTCGATGTAAACGTAGTGCGACCAGATGTTCTGATGTGTTCTGGGTATAAGTGGTTGCTGGGACCCTACTCGGTTGGGCTTACGTATTTTGGTCCGAGTTTCGACGATGGCGAGCCATTGGAAGAGACTTGGATCGGGAGAGAGGGGAGTGAGGATTTTGAGCACCTTGTCGATTACAAGGCAGGTTACCAGCCAGGAGCGATACGCTATGATGTAGCGCAGCGATCTAATTTCGCACTCTTGCCGGTTGCAGTTGCTTCACTGCGCTTGATCAGCGAGTGGCAACCAGCCCGCATTCAAGCATACTGCAAGGGTCTTACTGGTAATTTCTTCGAAGAGGTGGAAGAGCTGGGTTTCACAGTCGAAGATGCTCACTGGCGTAGCGCGCATCTATTCGGACTTAGGATGCCGAAGGGTTTAGAATTGGTCGAGCTTCAGCAAGCTCTGAAGGCACGTGGAGTTTCAGCATCACTCCGCGGTAGCGCACTCCGTGTATCACCAAATGTGTACAATGATGCCAAGGATGTATCAGCCCTACTAGAAGGGTTGAGGCAAGCAGTGGCGGTTTAGCGTCCCGTGCGAACCCCAAAAGCAATTTCCGCTTTGTCACCGATACGAATAGAATGTTCCTGGAACCAGCCTTGCCGTACCTCGAGACCAAACATTGCTGGAGCTGCACTCGGGTAGGAATCTGTGACTAGAGGCTCCATTGCAATGATGTCGACGATTACGTAGGAAGGATCCATATATGCGATATCCAATGCGACGTAGGTATTCGCCATCCAAAATGAGCGAACCTGGTTATCCGTGAACACGAAAAGCATGCCGGTACCATCAGGTACCTCGTCCCGATACATAAGGCCCTGAGAACGCTCTTCCGCAGTGGCGGCCACTTCCGCGACGACTGTATCATTACCGAATATCACCCAGGCATGGTCTGCTGGAGGTTGAGACTCAGAGTCTGTTGTCACTCGAGCCGACCTGACCTCAATCCGACCAAATGCCTCACCTTCAGCATTGCTGCAGCTTGATGCGATCGGCAGCACAGCCAGCACTAAGAATGAAAGCTGATACAAACATCGGGTTGTGTGCGGACTGAAGTTGTTGGATTCCCTCACGAGCAGGCTCCCGTTTGTGTACTTACCCTCTTAGTTTAACCAGCTATCGTCGGTTTTCAGAAGGGTCCAGCCACCCGGACGCCGGAGGGTCAAGTATGTTAGATCCAGAGTTACTCGAGATTCTTGTCTGTCCTGAAACCAAACAGCCGATTCGGTTGGCTGATTCCACAGTGCTCCAGAAGCTCAATGCAGCGATCGCCGAGGGTTCCGTAAACAACAAAGGCGGCGAGCCCGTCTCAGAAAGAATTGAGGAAGGCTTGATCCGGGAGGATAACAGTTACTTGTATCCTGTACGCGACGACATTCCCATCATGTTGATCGACTCAGCGATTCCTCTCAGCATGGATACGGCGTCGGACTGATGTCATCAGGGTCGAGGAAGGCGTGCTACGCGCTGCCTCTTCTGATCTGGAGCCTTACCGGATGTTGGACACCCTCGCCAAGCCTGAGCCGTGGCGAAGCACTATTTGATACGTGTAGACTCTGTCACGGATCTGACGGTTTAGGCAATTCGGGTCTTCAAGCACCAGCGATCGCTGGCCTTCCACAGTGGTATATCGAGGGGCAGCTGGAAAAATTCCAAATGGGTATAAGAGGGGCTCATCCAGAGGATGCCCCAGGCATGCTCATGCGTCCATCCGCAGTAGCACTACGTCAGGATGGTGATATTGAAGCAGTGGCTGAACACGTGGCCTCACTGTCTCCGGATAGAGAAGTAACCATGGTTCTAGAAGGGCAGGCAAAAGCAGGCGCTGTAACCTATACCGGCGTCTGTAGCGCCTGTCACGGCCCAGATGCTACCGGTAACGAAGTTTTAGGCGCACCCCCGCTTGTGCTTGTAGACGCTTGGTATATGCTTGCGCAGTTGCGGAACTTTAAGACGGGAATTCGTGGTAGTCACCCGAGGGACACTTGGGGTATGACCATGAGAATCAATGCCGAGGCGCTGTCGGATGATGATATGAAGGACGTTATCACCTACATCAGTACGCTACGCTGGTAGGGTCCGGATTTCTTGACGTAAGATCTCAGGAGATATTGCGCCGCTTATTCTGTAAAAAATCCATCATGATGTACTGACCCAAGGTCATTGTGTTTGTGAAGTATGCCTTCCCTCGTGCGATTTCGGAGACTTTCTGGACGAACTGGATCAAGTAGGGGTCATTTGCAAGCATAAACGTATTGATCAGAATGCCAGCCTTTCTGCATGCGGTTACTTCTTGGAATGTCCTCTTCAATATGTTCGGGTCGAGCGCTCCGGAGTTGGTATAAACTCTTCCGTCGGGCAAAGTCATCGCACTTGGTTTGCCGTCAGTGATCATGATGATTTGACGCATATCTTTCTTTTGGCCCAAGAGCAGGCGGCGCGACATCTCGAAGCCCTCCGCTGTATTCGTGTGGAAAGGGCCAACTTGGGCTTTGGAAAGTTGGGAGAGTGGGATTTCTTGTGCTCTATCCCCGAATGTGATTACACGTAGTGAATCTCCTGGGAACTGAGCACGGATCATATGGGACATAGCTAGGGCGACCCGCTTCGCAGGAGTGAAGCGGTCTTCGCCGTACAGGATCATCGAATGCGAGACGTCGAGCATCAAAACCGTGGCGCATGATGAGCGATACTCAGCTTGGTGGACCATTAAGTCCCCATACTTGAGCTCCAGGGGGATAGAGAGGCCTTCACGTTCAATTGCTTTCTTGAGAGTTGCTGGAATATCCAGGTTGAGTGTATCTCCGAACTCGTATGGCCTTGAGGCCGCTTCCGCTTCTATGCCTGTCGCAAGATGCGCCGTGTCGTGGGCACCCGCGCTCGCTTTACCAATCGCTGACATCAAGCCCTTTAGTGCACTGTGCCCGAGAAAGTCCATCCCTTTTTGTGTGAGATTGAACTGCATCTGCTGAGCGGCCTGCTTCGCTTCGTCAATCTTACCATGTCCAGTGACATCGTAGGTGGCACCTGGTAACTGAGTGTTACCCGTCTCGAGGTTGATGTAACCTGCTTCGACCATCCTCTGGATGAGGCCGTCTAATATTTGGGCGATCTGCTGCTGTACACTTTGATCACCCTCCCCCTCACCACGGAGTTCTTCGATCATATCCTGCGTGAGTTGCCCACTTTCTATCAGCGCTTTCAGGAGGGCATGCTTGAGCGAGTCTGTACTATTGGGATCCTCTGTGCCGGACCAACCCCAATAGGGATGATAGTTTGCTCCGCCCGCGAACCCGCCATCCATTAAGAAGTCGGAGAGCATTTCCAGAAGAGATTCTAGGTTCAGGGCATCGAGCCATCGGCCCTTGTACTTAGAGTAGGTTGTGAAACGCATGACACCATGCTAGGGCTAGAGATACTTTGCCGCCATGAAGCAGCCTGCAAACACCAGCTCATCTGGACCAGCACCTGACCAACTGGGTGATTTTCGTAGCTCTCTCCTTCAATACTATGATCGTTTCTGCCGAGACCTTCCCTGGCGCGGAGAGACGGATCCGTACCGTATTCTGGTCTCGGAAATCATGCTGCAACAGACGAGAGTGGAAACGGTACTCCAGTATTACGGATCTTGGCTGAAGCGGTTCCCAACCCTAGGAGCACTTGCTTCAGCTGACTCTAGAGAGGTGCTCAAGGCGTGGGAAGGGTTGGGCTACTATAGGCGGGCGAGGAATTTGCACAGCGCGGCGCGGCGTATTCGAGAGCTACCGGGTGAGCACTTCCCCACTTCTTATAGGGATCTCAGGAAACTTCCAGGAGTCGGGCAGTACACAGCAGGAGCCGTTGCCAGTATTGGGTTTGGGGAGATTGTTCCAGCAGTGGATGGCAATGTGCGACGTGTTCTCGCCCGACTCTTTGATAAGCGTGAGCCTAGGGCTCGCTGGCTGAATCGCATTGCCGCCGAGTTGGTCGACAAGGATCGTCCAGGGGACTGGAACCAGGCTTTGATGGAACTGGGCGCAATGATTTGTTCACCAAAGAATCCTCGATGCGACGACTGCCCGGTACAACTGTGGTGCACTGCGCACGAACAGGGTACACAGGCCCTGTCTCCTGCTGGAATCCGGAGAGTGCCTGCACGGGAGATCTCTTTCTTACTAGTCATACTCCAGACAGAAGAAGGTGAAGTCATGCTTGTACAGCGGCCCCGCCAAGGACTTCTCGCTGGTATGTGGGCTTTCCCTGAACAGGAACTGGCCGAGCCTTTGGACTGTGCGGCCACATCTAGAGATAGGGCGATCGAGCTCGCGATGTCGCTTGGGGCTGAGGTGGTAGGAGGAGCTTCAGCTTTGGGAGAAATTCAACACCGCTTCACACATCTCCAGGCCAGATATCGACCTTGGGTTGTGCCCGTGGAAAAGCTGCTCACCGGAGAGGGAAATGTGTGGATGACACCTGGTGAGCCAGTAGATTTTCCGATCCCCGTTGCTCAGCACAAAGTTCTGGATGCATTGGCCGAATGTAGAGAAACTCCAGGCAACTCAGAGTCACACGCAAGCAATCCCAGTTGAATTAGATAGTTACGTCGCCTGGCTCGTCGAAGCCTTGATAGTCCTCTTCGGTCTTCGGGCTCTGGTATGGTGCGCGAGTATATCCGGCTGAGCTTCGAGCGATACGCTTCTGTGACACAAGCGCCTCGAGCACGAGTTCACAGGCAGCTGATCTAACACCATTCCCTGCTGATACCTTAGCCAATCCTACATTCTGGATTAATTCAATAAGGCCAGGAACGGTTTCATACCCTTGAACGCAGGCCGATGCAGAGGCGTCTTCACCCACCTGCAGGGCACCTCCTGTCTCGAAATACTCTATGATGTCTTCGACATCGGCACCGCCTGCCCTGATGTCAAAAGTGAGGGAGGAACTTTGTTGAATCAGTTCACGGGCAATCTTGTCAGCGCCATGGAGTTCGCCCTCGTACTCGAGTTCCATCTTTCCAGTGATTGCGGGGAGAGCAGCGTATAGGTCAGCGATGCGAGGAACCGTGATATCCTCACCGTGGCGCAGTGCGCGGCGCTCTGCATTCGATACGATTGTCTCCATAATTGTTATGGGCATGCGTTGGCTGACACCAGAGCGCTGATCAATCCGTCGGTCATCACGAGCCAGAAACGCGATCCGTTCGACAGTTTCTTCAACAAAATCCGGGATTTCGACGCACATGCCGTCACGGGCTACCCAAGCTTCTTGGCGGGTAATATTGATTCCAGTCTCGATCTCGTCTGGGTAATGCGTAAGGATCTCCGCACCGATCCGATCTTTCAGTGGAGTGATGATTTTACCGCGGGCTGTGTAATCCTCTGGGTTCGCAGTAAAGACCATGAGTACATCTAGAGGCATCCGAATTGGGTATCCTTTAACTTGCACATCCCCCTCTTCCAGTAGATTAAAGAGGCCCACCTGGATCTTTCCCGCGAGATCAGGAAGTTCGTTAATCGCAAAAATGCCCCGGTTGGCTCGCGGGAGTAAACCGTAGTGGATCGTCATTTCATCTGCGAGAATGTGTCCGCCGCGGGCGGCTTTGATTGGATCAACATCGCCTAGCATGTCAGCGATTGTCACGTCTGGTGTTGCGAGTTTCTCCACATATCTACTGCCCCGCTGGATCCATGCCACTGGTGATGTGTCACCATCTTCCTCGATAAGTTGGCGACCATACTTTGAAATTGGAGCGAGTGGATCATCGTTTGTCTCGCTTCCAGCCAAGACGGGCACTTCTTCATCCAAAAGCGCCACGAGCTGACGTAGAATACGGCTTTTTGCCTGGCCACGGAGTCCGAGAAGAATAAAGTCGTGTTGTGCGAGGATCGCATTCACGATTCTGGGGATGACAGTATCCGCGTAACCTCTTATTTCTGGGAAAAGCGTTTCGTTCTTATCTAATTTCTTAAGTAGATTCTCACGCATTTCCTGCTTAACTGAGCGTGTCTCGTAGCCTTGTGACTTTAGCTCACCAAGCGTGGACGGGCGTTGCTCGCTCATCCTTTTAAAACTCCTGACCTTTGCGGTCTGTAATTGATGATTTGGTTAGCGATCTGCAGATAGGGTAGAGCACGGTGCGCAAGTTGGCGATCTTATGAGGTTGACATGGTACACGCATCTGGACACCCAGGTCCGGGTGGTTCGTTTTTATTCACTGTACCCTGTAATACTGGAGTGAAGATGCCGACAGCCCCTCACCATGTAAGCACTCCTGTCAAATTACTTAATGTACAGCCTGCTCTCCCGGGTGAGCGCTTTCTGGTCGCTGAGCCACCGGACTCGGAGGCGGTGCCGATGGATGTGGTCTTTGTGGGTGGAGGACCAGCTGGTCTTGCAGGGGCTATAGAGCTGGCTCGGCTCGTTCAGCGTGATCGTGAAACTGGTGGCACCCTCGGTGAACTCGAGATAGGTGTCCTGGAGAAGGCAAGTCAACTTGGCGAGCACAATCTCTCCGGCGCAGTTGTGAATCCGAGTGCTTTTCATGAACTATTTCCTGAGCTCTCGATTGATGATTTTCCGTTGCGTCGGCCTGTTGGTAAAGAGTCTGTATATCTGCTTAAGCAATCAGCCTCTATCCCGGTTCCAGTACCGCCCACCATGAAGAACCACGGGAACTATCTAGCCTCCATTTGTGAGATTGTCCGTTGGCTTGGAGCTAAGGCTGAGGAGTATGGTGTCAATGTATTCCCAGGGTTTCCGGTTGATTCGCTGCTCACCGATGGGGGCAGGGTCGTTGGGGTTCGTACGACTCCTGCTGGATTGGGACGAGATGGGAAACCTGGTGGTCCTGAAGCAATGCCAGCTATGGATCTAAGTGCAAAGGTTACTGTTCTGGCAGAGGGGACACGGGGCCCGCTTTCGCAGGCCTGGCTCAGGTGGCAGGGTATTACATCGGAGAACCCACAGATTTTTGCACTTGGCGTGAAGGAACTGTGGAAGGTCAAAACCCCACTCGATCGTGTGGTGCATACGATGGGATGGCCGCTATCTACCAAGACGTTTGGGGGCAGCTTCATGTATCCCCTGGCGGATGATCTCATCGCTCTTGGACTTGTTGTAGGTCTGGATTATCCGGATGCGCGCTTTGATGTGCATGAGGCGCTTCAGCGAATGAAGATGCACCCTCTTTTTCAGCGATATCTTGTGGGTGGTGAAATGATGGAATGGGGTGCCAAGACAATTCCGGAGGGAGGGTATTACTCAGTGCCCTCCAGGCGTCATGGAGATGGCTTGTGTATTGTGGGAGACTCTGCCGGGTACGTTGAGGTGTCCTCGCTCAAGGGCATCCACTATGCCATGCACTCAGGGATCCTGGCTGCTCGGCAAATCTTCGAGGCCCTTAAGCTGGGTGACACATCAGAAGCAGCTCTCTCTGGTTACTCATCCGCAGTCGATTCTAGCGTAATCATGAGAGATTTGAGGAAGCGTCGTAATATGAGACTTGCGTTCAAGGATGGGCTGTTTACTGGAGGATTGAGGGCCGCCCTGATGACGCTGACAGGAGGGGCCATTCCGAGTGGCAAGATTACGATTGAGGAAGACGCAGCGAAGATCCGTCAGCTTGGAGAGGTACAGGGGCAATTCAGGCCTGATGGGGATCTGACATTTTCAAAGGCTGATGCGGTCTACAAGTCTGGGAATCAAACCCGTGACGACATTCCGCAACATCTCATTGTTGGGGAGGATATTCCTTCTGAGGTGGCAGAGATGCTCGTGCATATGTGTCCGGCAGGAGTATACGAGCGTGATGGGACAGAGCTAATTGTTAACGCTCCAAACTGTATTGACTGTAAGGCAACGGATGTAGTCGGCCCGCGGTGGACGCCCCGAGAAGGTGGCAGCGGTCCAGCTTATCGACAGATGTAACTAACTGGGCTGACTTATCGGTCAGCGTCCAACATTTTCCGGTTCGATGACCCCGTCAGTTGGAAAACTAATGCTTCCTCCGAGCTGCAGGGTTAGGGGAGCGGTATCTACATAGTCAGCTGCCCGCATGATGCGCCCACCCTCTAACTCGATGATGGTTGCACCATTGAGTACGACCTCGCGACTAGTCACGAATGGAACTTGATCACCCATGGGTCTATTCTGGACAGCGGAAAAAACCCATTCCCCTACAGCCATGGTAGGGCCAGTGTTTATACGACCCATGTTCATATAGATATCGTCGCCCCACTCATGTGCGCTGGTTAAGTATCCAACAATCTCAACGATTCCCTGGTAGGTAAGCTGATTAGCGAAGTCATCGTATGTTGCTTCCGGCCAAAAAAGATCAGCAATCAGGGCGGTGTCCGCGCGTTCAACTGCAGTTGCCAACATCAAAATCTTGAGTTCAGACTCAGGTGCAGTGGTCGAGCTAGTGGAGGTTCTGGACGGCCCGCACGCGATGATCACCACCACTGATAGCGACACTATGCGCATGATTATTTGTTTCCCGATACTAGTTGTTTGGAGCACGTCGGGTGATGCCCTGATCACACTTCCTGTTACAAGCCACTTGGGTGACCAAGAACTCTTCAAGATTCCTCCTCACCAACCTGTAAGCGGATACCCTGCTCAGTAAGAACTAACTTGGGCATCAACGTTGGAATAGATGCACCTCCTATTCCTCGAAGGGCATCTCCGACAGTTGTATAATCGGCAAGCCGTTGGAGTGTGTCTATCGTAGGAAAGATCATAGGCAGGGTCCCTCCCTGGTTGCGTGACAAGGCTTCTTTCGGGCTGAGCCAGAGTGCTTCCGTCATCTCTCGTGAATCAAAGATCGGTTCTGCATTTGCTTGAACACGTGCCGCAAAGAAACGTGTATCGAAGCGGCGGGGTTCTCGCTCTGGTGTAATCCAATGCGCGAGGTATTCAATAGAGGATCCGTCGATACGACAGGACAGGTTTTCCAGAGCCTGATTGAAAGATACTGATCCCTCCATTAGACCATTTCTTAGAACTTCAACCTCGACATTTTCCGCTGCGGTAGGTGGAGCCTGAGCATTAGGCCCAACACCCACAAGAATCCCGGTCTCCTCAAACGCCTCACGCAACGCAGCGATATAATACGCAATAGCTGGGGGGCTAGTACCTACAAGGCGGAGACGGGTTGCGGCAGTTTCAGTTGTCAGCCCGTCGACGCTTGCGAGTGTCTGTTTTGTCCAGTCGGCTGGATCAACCCGCCCGCCTGGGAATACATAAGCGCCGGGTACAAAACTGGCGTTACGGTCTCGCTTCAACAGCAGAACTTCCATCTGGGACGGCGAGTCCCTTAATAGAGCAATTGTTGCCGCTGGCTTTGCCGGCACGGGCGGATGGGAAGGGTGTTTGAGACTCTTCATGAATCTTTCGGGTAGATTCTCGAAAGGGATTAGGAAGCCTGAGTCGGTCATTGGTATTCCAACTGAGCTAGCTCAATGTCGAATATAAAAAATCTCTCAACTACTCCACTTATTCTTAGGATAACGCAGAGCTGGTGGCGCGATAAGGAAGAAGATGTCAAGCTAATCGCCGCTACTTCCGTGAAAAAGTGGCACGGTGAAAACGAGTACGACTGTCACAATGGCAGGTTTTCCTGCGTTCTGGGCACAGAAATGACTCTGATTTCTGGCAAGAAACATGCAATGACGCAGATAGGCCACTGAGAACAGCGACCCACCATCGATTCCGGAGATAATTAGGTGACTGAGAAACAGCCGTCCGCATCAATAGATGAGAACGGAAACAGAGAGGACGTCATGAGCGAGCGATTCACACTCCCAGTACTTCCACTGCGAGATACAGTAGTGTATCCCGGTGTGGCAGTGCCTATCTCAGCTGGTCGACCTGGAACTGTTGAAGCGGTTCAGGAGGCGTTGGATGGTGATCGTCGCATGTTTGCTGTAGCGCAGAGAGACAACGTCGATGACCCACTTCCGGAATATCTCTATAGCGTAGGAACTGTGGTCCGGATCATCCAGACACACAGGATGCGCGGAGGTATGCAGCTTCTGGTGCAAGGTGAGGGTAGAGCCCAGGCTTTGTCATATCATGATGAGGGACAGGCAATGCTGCACGCCGTATTGCTCGAGATGGACAGACAGGAGCCTCAAAACCCGAGTGACCCAGCATTTCAAGCTCTAGACCGGGAGTTACGAGACCGGGCAGCAGAACTGGGTACTCGTAGAGGAGTGCCTGCCGAAGCACTAAACCAACTCATTCAGGGTGTCGATGAATCCGGGCCCTTTGCGGACCTCGTTGCTTTCTACCTTGAACTTGATACTCCTGATAAACAAAAACTCCTGGAGACTCTAGCAGACGAAGAGCGAATGCGTGCCTGTCTCGTCGCGGTGGAGCGCGAGCTTGCACGGATTGATGCGCAGGAGGAGATCCAGGCGCAGGTCCAGACTGAGTTAGGTGCACGGCAGAGAGAGATGCTGCTCAGGGAGCAGCTTAAGGCAATTCAAAAAGAGCTTGGAGACGAAGAGGAACGCGACGATATCGAAGAGATGCGGGACCGAATTGAGGAACTGGAACTCACTGAGGATCAGAGGCTAGAGATCAATCGGGAGCTACGCAGACTGGAGCGAACAAGCCCGCAATCAGCAGAATATCAAGTGATCCGAACATTCCTTGAATGGATCACAGAACTACCTTGGAACGAGCGAACGGAAGAGAAGATTGATCTAGAAAAAGCCGAAACGATACTAGAAGAAGACCACTATGGGCTCGAAGACATCAAAGACCGAATCTTAGAGTTTTTGGCAGTTCGCAAACTTCAGCTTGATCGAATGAGCGAAGAAGAGGCAGCACAAGAGACTGAAACTGATGAGGAGATGTCTGGGTCTGAGTCAGAAAATGAGGAAAGTGAATTAGCACCCGAAGAGGCTTTGTCTGGTCGTGGTCCGATTCTTCTCTTCGTTGGACCTCCAGGTGTCGGTAAGACATCAATTGCGCAATCGATCGCCAGGTCTCTGGGGAGAAACTACGTTCGGATTTCTTTGGGTGGTGCACGTGATGAAGCCGATATCAGAGGTCATCGACGGACCTACGTTGGGGCGATGCCGGGGCGAATCGTCCAAGGCATGCGCCAGGCTAAAACGAAAAATCCGGTCTTCCTGCTTGATGAAGTTGATAAACTAGGCGTCTCATTTCAGGGGGATCCGAGTTCGGCGCTTCTAGAAGTACTCGACCCAGCACAGAATTCGACGTTTGTGGACCACTACCTTGGCATACCGTTTGACTTATCTGAAGTGCTGTTCATCGCTACCGCGAACTATCTAGATCGGATACCCGGCCCGCTTCTCGATAGGATGGAAAGGGTGGATTTCTCCGGATATACAGAGGCGGAGAAGCTTGAGATCGGGAAACGTTATCTCCTTCCGCGACAGTTGAAGGAGAATGGGCTTCACGAGCAAGAGCTTGAAATGGGGGATGATGCTCTTCTCGCCATTATTCAGAAATACACGCGTGAGGCAGGGGTTCGGCAGCTTGAACGTGAGGTTGGGAAGTTTGCTCGCAAGGTCGCTAGAAGAATTGCAGCCGATAAGATCGAGGAACTCCAAGCCACAGAGGTGGACGTTCGCGAGTTGCTCGGTCGCCCAAGGGTACATCCGGAGCAAATGGCTGCAGAAGACACCGTTGGTGTAGCGACGGGAATGTTTTACACCCCTATGGGTGGTGACATCATGTTTGTCGAAGCGAGCGTCATGCCCGGAGAAAGCAGCTTAGTGCTCACTGGGCAACTCGGCGATGTGATGAAGGAGTCCGGTCGTGCAGCCCTTTCTTACGCAAAAGCACATTGGAAAGAATTAGGAATAGCAGAAGACTCGCTGCAAGGGAAAGAGGTCCACATTCATGTGCCCGCTGGAGCGGTACCTAAGGATGGCCCCTCCGCTGGTATCACAATGGCGACGGCGCTGATTTCAGCGGTATCCGGGAAGAAGATTCGGAGTGATCTGGCGATGACGGGTGAATTGACTCTAACTGGTCGCGTTCTTCCGATCGGGGGAGTGAAGGAAAAGGTATTGGGCGCGGTGCGCGCTGGAATCAACCAAATCATCGTGCCGATAGAGAATGAAGCTGATCTTGAGGATATCCCAGAGGATCTGCGCAGTTCACTAACCTTCCATTTTGCATCAACCTTGGATGATGTTGTGAAGATTGCCCTTACCGAACGGAAGAAGCGGAAGAGAAAAAGGGCACCAGCCAAGAGGAGGCGGTCAGTAAAAGCTTCAACCGCTACGGCTTAGACATGGAGTTTTTGACAAGCCACTCCGAATTACTCGATGCGGATTGTCCCAGGTTGTCCTGGAATGACCTTCCCGATCACGAATGCTGAAGGGATCTCACCTTTCAAGCCTTTGAGAAGCGCAGTCAAACGATCTGGCGGTACGCACATTAGTAGGCCGCCAGAGGTTTGGGCGTCGACCATAAGGGTACGACTGACCTCATCAATGGAGTCAGCAAAGTCGAGGTCTGGGGCCAGGTCTTCAAGATTTCTGCGTGTACCTCCGGGGATATGACCAGCTTCAGCGAGTTCCCGCGCACCGGGGAGGATGGGTATGCTGGCGGCCTGCAGGGTGGCTGAGGTAGCTGATGCGCTCATCATCCCTCTGAGATGGCCGAGCAATCCGAAACCTGTGATATCTGTAGCTGCTTTGACTCCAACAGAGACCATCGTTTCTGCTGCACTCTGGTTTAATGTGGTCATCACCTGAACGGCTGTGGCGATCACGTCCTCGTCAGCCTCACCCTTTTTTAGAGCGGTAGCGATCACACCTGACCCAAGTGGTTTCGTGAGGACTAACACATCCCCTACCTGAGCTCCCGAGTTTGTCACCATCCTGTCTGGATGGACTTCACCGATAGCGACAAGTCCGTATTTGGGTTCTTTATCGTCAATCGAATGACCACCTAATGTTGGTATGCCTATTGCTCGGGTCACGTCGCTTCCACCCCTCAGGATCTCGTCGAGAATCCCGTCCCCTAAAAGTGTGCGGGGGAACCCTACCAGATTCAGCACAAATAAGGGGCGTGCCCCCATCGCGTATATATCTGAGAGCGCGTTAGTCGCGCTTATGCGGCCGAAGTCGTAGGGGTCGTCAACAATGGGTGTGAAGAAATCCGCGGTTACAACCAGTGCCCGGTCGTCGGCGATACGGTACACGGCCGCATCATCCCCCGTCGTATGACCCACGAGGGCATTAGGATCTTCTACTGGCAGGACATGACGCAGTACCTGCGTCAGTTCGGTCATCCCGAGCTTACAAGCTCAACCGGCACCATGACTGAGTTGAGTCAGCCGGATCTCCGGTCTTTGGTCACGCGGCTCATTTGTCATTGTTCCCCCTGGTTGGGGCGCATGGGTAATGGAGCATGTAATGAACAGACGCGGTGTGCAAATCCCCCCTGTTAGACACGCCCTGCATCAGTGACGCTAAAGCGTAGTGCAAGGTGTGGGGTATAATCCACCCCTGACGTTACTGGTCGCTTCAAGTGAATAACTTTGTTCTCAAAAAGTGGCTGTTTCCTATACTTTCAACTTGCTTCCTGTCACTTGAGTCAGCTGATACACCCCTCACCCCCCTTTGGTTAGCGGCACGGAAGAGGGAAATCCAAGTTGTTGGAAGTGTATGGAAGCAGATTTCTCACCAGGACACTTTTTTTGGTGGCGTGGTGTCGATTAACTCATAAAATCCGGATTAGCTCTTGAGTATGGAAAAGCCCAGCCCACTCTCCAATATAATGATCACATCAGGTGGTGTTGCTACCGAGTATCAGGGTCGCTCAGTGATCCGGCATTTTGGTGATCCGGCAGCTGAGTATAGAGCGGCAACCAAAGAAGCAGTTGTTTTTGATCGGAGCCATCGAGGTAGGTTTGCCATCACAGGCCAAGCAGCCGGTCGCATGCTTGAGGGGATACTAACGGGCCGGATACCTGACTCTCCGTCTCATCTCACAGATGGTGTGTTCGGTGGCTTGGGCACGTACCACGGAGTACTCACCAGTAAAGGCAAGATGATTACCGATCTTTGGGCAATTCTTACCGGTTCTGAAGATGATGCTGGCTTCTTACTAGATATCCCAGTAGCGGGAGTTGCCGGGCTAGCGGAAAACTTCAAAAAATTTCTCCCGCCACGGTTCGCTATTGCCGAGGATGTTTCAGGTGCTTTAGGGATGGTTACTGTCGTCGGTCCTGCCGCTGCTGAGACATTATCCCGCTTGGCGCTTGGCGCTTGTGTGGAGGCAGGCGAATTGGCTCGATTGCCAGAGGGTGCTTGGCGCCTATTAGGTACAGATCTTATAGATGGTCTCTTAGTCATGAAAACTGAAGATGTGTGGCCGGAGGCGTATTCTGTTATCGGGGCCGCTGAAGTACTACAGGATTTCTGGAAAACACTTGTAAGTGATGGCGTGGTTCCGGCGGGCCTGGGTGTATGGTCTACCCTTCGCGTCGAAGCTGGTCGGCCAGTATTTGGTACGGATATGGATGAACAAACGATCCCGATTGAGGCCGGAATTCATAAGAGGTCAATCGACTATGAGAAAGGGTGCTTCACTGGCCAGGAAGTGATCATCCGTATCCGTGATCGCGGGCATGTAAATAAGAGCCTCAAGATGCTTAGGTTCGGTGATGTCCCTACACCCCGGAGTGGTACTGAACTCCATGATGAAAACTCCGATAAGGTAGTCGGCTTCATCACCTCGGCTGTTCAATCACCCAAGTTTGGTGAGGTCATTGGACTTGCGTATGTCCGGAGAGGCTGCGAGGTCGTAACACTCCACAGTCAAGGTGTGACGGTTCCGCAGGAGTAGCATTATCGGGTCTACGGACAGCGCGTACGGATGCGCACCCACCCCTCTCTTCTTCCGGGTCAGTAAATCTGGGCAGGCTTCTTGAGTTTGACGTATGGAGCGCTCGATTCAATTTTCAGCGGCCCACATAGCGGGACTCATGGCAAGGAATAGATCATGCCCAGTTCAAGCCTCCTTAGAATTGCACTCGTTTTGAGCTTCATACCCTGGTCAACACCCCCGGAGGTGTTAGCACAGGCTGAGAATCAGGAAGTGATAAATAGGTCAGACGACCCGGTTCTAAGAAATTTTCATTGGCGCTCAATTGGTCCCGTCGGACAAGGTGGTCGTGTTGACGATCTGGCTGTTGATCCGAGTAACCCACATAGATATTTCGTGGGTTTTGCGACTGCCGGTCTTTGGAGGACCGTCAACAACGGAACAACTTTTGAGCCGGTCTTCGACACTTATACAACTCATTCGGTCGGGTCGGTAGCCATAGCGCCGTCCGATCCTAACGTCGTATACGTTGGGACCGGTGAGGCTAATAACCGTCAAAGTTCTTCGTTTGGAGCAGGAGTCTACAAGTCGACCGATGGTGGAGATTCCTTCACTTATGTCGGCCTCCGGGAGACTCAGTCAATCGCCAGGGTAGTTGTGCACCCTAACGACGCCAACACCGTTTGGCTTGCAGCGACTGGCCATCTGTTCGGGCCAAACCCGGAACGGGGGGTATACAAATCAACCGACGGTGGTGGCAGCTGGGATCTTGTCCTGAGTATTGACGAAAATACTGGTGCAACGGATTTGATTATTGATCCGTCCAATCCCGAAAAGCTTTTCGCTGCGATGTACCAACGACGGAGAAGTGGATGTTGCTTCGTAGGTGGTGGCCCAGGAAGTGGAATGTGGACATCCACCGATGGAGGGGATAATTGGGAGCGCCTTCAGGGCAACGGGCTTCCCAGTGGCACAATGGGACGAGTCGCTCTCGCCACCACACCAGCGGACCCGAGTGTGATTTACGCGCAGATCGAGGTCGTAGCAGACCAGGTAAGCCCACTAACCGACCAGGAACGCGAAGCCTGGCAGGCTCTAGCTGAGGACGGGGAGCCCCCGGATGATCAGCAGTGGTCTGGTATTTGGCGTTCGACGGACGGCGGAGCAACCTGGGGGTTCCGCAGCAATGAGAATGGGCGCCCCATGTATTTCAGTCAGATCCGGGTCTCCACCGAAGATCCAAACCTTGTCTATACCGTGGATCAACAGGTAGCCAAGTCACGTGATGGAGGACAAACGTGGGAAACCCTGAGTGGGTTTGGACACGTTGACCAGCATGCAATGTGGATTAACCCAGAGAACCATAACCACATGCTGATCGGGAATGATGGGTCAGTTGATGTGACGTACGATCAGGGAGAAACATGGGAGTCCCACCGCAGCTGGGCAGTTGGTCAACCATACCATGCTTCGGTGAGCATGGATCGTCCCTACCGGGTTTGTACCGGGTTACAAGATAATGGGACGTGGTGCGGTCCGAGTGCGGTACGTGAAGGAGATATCCTCTCCCAGGATTGGTTCGGAGCTGGAGGTGGTGATGGCTTCTATACTCAACAGGATCCGACGGACTCGAACATCATCTACTCTGAATCTCAGAACGGGAATGTGAACCGGTACAACCTGTATACGGGTGAGCAGCAGAGTATTCGGCCGCGCGGCCAAGGGGGTGGTGGACGAGGTGGACGAGGTGGTGGGGGTGGTGGAGGTACGAGCAACATTGTTCCGGAGCCTGAGGCAGGTACGCAGATACGTTGGAACTGGAATACACCGTTCATGCTCTCTCCGCACAATCCGAGCACGATCTATGTGGCCGGTAACCGATTCTTTATATCCCGTGATCGGGGGAATACCTGGACCATGAGCCCTGATTTGTCCAAGAACGTGGATCGGGACGGTATCGTCCTGATGGGTGTCCAGAATTCACTGCCGCGTTGTCAGCAGCTCGAACGTGGTGTGGAGTGTAACATTTCTCGAAATGATGGTGTCTCGAACTGGAGTACCGGTGTAACCCTTGCCGAGTCATCGGTGATGCCTGGAGTTCTCTGGCACGGAAGCGACGACGGAAACATTAGTGTGAGTCGAGATGGGGGCACGAATTGGGCTGAGGTGAGCGGGAATCTCCCAGGTGGTACGACCCGGTACTACGTGTCCCGAGTCGAAGCATCACACTTCGACCCAGCAACGGCTTACGTTTCAATAGACGGGCATAGGTCTGACGATCTTCGACCCTATGTGTATGTCACACATGACTACGGTGAGAGCTGGCAGGACATATCTTCAGGCCTCCCCGAATTCGGCAACGTAAATACGATCCGTGAAGATCCGAGAAACGCTAACCTTCTCTATGTGGGAACGGAGTTTGGCTTCTTCATTTCTCGCAATGCTGGACAGTCCTGGCAGTCATTCATGAATGGGCTCCCGGTTGTTCGTATCGACGATGTACTCGTACATCCAAGGGAGAATGATCTCGTTCTTGCAACACACGGCAGGTCTGTTTACGTGATGGACGACATCACAGCACTGCAGGAGTTGACGACTGAGGTTGCTATGAGCGATGTACACCTGTTCGATGCGCGTGAGGCGGTGCTATGGAAACGAGATCGACGGTTGGGGCGGTCTGTGACTGGTGACAAGAATTGGACGGGTGAGAATGCGCCAGCCGGGACAGCAATACACTACTGGCTTAAGGATGAGATCGACGGTGATGTTGAAGTCACGATTACGAATCCTGTAACAGGAGAAGTCGTTCGCACGATCGACGGGACTGGAGAAATGGGACTTAACCGCATCCAGTGGGATCTTCGTGGGAGCCCGCCAGCAGCAGGGGGTGGACGTGGTGGACGTGGTGGTGGGCGTGGAAGACAGGGTCAGTTGGCCTCAACAGGCGTTTACCGAGTTCAACTCACAGTAGATGGAGAGAGCTATTACACGACCGTAGCCGTTCTAGAAGACATCTGGATGGACTAAATCCGCATTCCTAAGTCCGCCTTCTATGGTGGGTTTTTCTGGCGGATTAGAGTGAACAGAGGCAGGGGTCGGATTTTCAAGTCCGGCCCCTGGCCTTGTGGGCACTCAGGCCTCTGCTTGACGGCGTCCGTGCTAAGGCTCGAATCTCGATGAGGTTCTGCGCATGTTTCCACCCTAAGGCTCAATTGTGAATAAGATCTATCTATTCCGCTCTGTTACTCTTCTCGCGTTGTCCGCGATCCTGGAAGCCTGTTCCCTAGGGAGTTATCCGCCTCCCCCGGATACGAGGATCGAGACGGTGACAGATGTCCTCCACGGCATCGAAATCACCGACGATTACCGCTGGCTGGAGGAACAGGACGCCCCGGAAACACGGTCATGGATCGAAGATCAAAACACCTACGCCGAAGATGTCATCGGTGAGAGTGAGATACGCGATGGGTTCCGGTCACGATTGAGTGAACTGATTGACACCGACGACATTGGATCAACACGGCAAGCCGGGGATTGGGAATACTTCACCATGCGCCGCAAGGGTGAAGAGGCAGCGAGGATCTACAGGAGAGTTGCCTCCGAAGATTCCGAACCCACCACTGAAGATACGTATGAAGTCGTCCTCGATCCGGCAGACCTAGATCCCACATACCGCACTCTATTCTCCATCATGGATTTTTCACCTGACGGTACTCTGATGATGTATTCAATCAGGCAGGGCGGAGCCGATGAGATTGCTGTCAGGATAAGAAACCTCCAATCAGGTGAAGATCTCCCGGACCGTTTGGCAGATGCGCTCTACAGCGGAGTCGAATTTGACGATAGCGGAACGGGTTTCTACTACACGTACCGTTCTCGTGAAACGGGTCCGCGCATTAGGCATCATACTTTGGGCCAAGACTTTTCTGAGGATGAAGAGATTTGGGGAGAAGGTTATGGACCAACCGCATTTATTGGCATGGATATCATCGCTGAAGGCAAGTACCGAATTTTCACCGTGCAACATGGGTGGGCTAGAAACGACATTTTTATCCAGAGCGGTGATGGTGCAGTGCGTCCTATTGTTGAAGGAGTATCTGCACACTTTCAACATCGCTTCCATGGTGGACGTATTTACCTCAGGACAGACTTGAACGCCCCAAACTACAGGCTTATTGTGGTTGATCCTGAAATTCCGGATCGTGAGGCATGGCAGCAGTTACTCCCAGAGACAGATGATCTTTTCGAGAGTTATACGTTCATCGACGACAAGATTTATGCGACCTATCTACATGAAGTTGCAAACCGGATACGGGTATTCGATCTAGACGGCTCACCCTCAGGAGAGATCGAGGTGCCAGATAATTCGTCGGTCAGCATATCTGCCTCCGAGAACGGCAAAGCGAGCCTGAGTGTAAATGGTTACTTAACACCGCAAACGCGATATCTCCTCGACCTGGAGACAGGAGAGCGCGAGGTATCAGATGCGCCTGAGGTGATTTTTGATTCATCAGCTTATGACTTGACTAAGTTGTGGTTCACCTCAACTGGAGGAGTTCGAGCTCCAGTCTATGTAATGCACAAGGTTGGACTCGACCTGGATGGGAGTCATCCAACCATCCTAAATGGCTACGGCGGCTTTAATTCAAATACGAAGCCGGGTTTCTCGACGACGAGAGTAGCCTGGCTAGAAGCTGGTGGGGTTTATGCGGTCGCTACGCTACGTGGTGGGAGCGAGTTTGGCGAAACCTGGCACCAGGATGGAATGCTAGAGAATAAACAGCACGTATTTGATGATTTCATTGCCGCAGCAGAGAAACTAATTGAAGCAGGGTTCACCGATCCTGACCATCTCGCGATCAGTGGAGGAAGTAACGGCGGGCTTCTCGTGGGAAGCGCGATGACACAACGCCCCGAACTCTTTCGAGCAGTGCTTTGCACCTATCCAGATCTTGATATGGTTCGGTTTTATCAATTCACTGAGACAAATAACATGCCGGCCTTACTCGAATATGGTGATGCGAGTATACCGAACCACTTCGAAGCGATGCGTCGCTACTCACCTTATCAAGCTATTCGCGATGGCGTGAAATATCCCGCGGTTATGCTTACGACAGGCGACTTAGATACTCGAGTCTCGCCCCTTCAGGGAAGGAAGATGGCTGCTCGACTCCAAGCTGCGACTGCTTCTGGTTTACCGGTGGTACTCTGGTACGACTCGCGTGGAGGTCATGCGGGAGGGCGGGGGCGTCCGATCAGTCTTAGGATCGAAGATACTGTGAGAGAACTAGCATTTCTGGCTCAACAACTGGGCTTGGGCGAAGAGGTCAACTAAAGGTTCGTTACCTCACCGAACCCTTACTCAGGTAATCAGTAATGATTAGTCGTCCGTGCTCACGTCCGTTCTCGATGAAAATCTTGTTTGCGTCATGGCCAGCTGCGACTACGCCCGCGATGTATATACCGGGGACGTTTGTCTCCATTGTCTCTTGGCTATAATCCGGGATCCCTGTTTCCGGGTTGATTTGAACGCCGAGCGCTTCAAGGTTTTTATGGTTAGCACGCCAGCCCGTCATGGCTAACACAAAGTCATTCTTGATTTCTGCTTCCTCTCCTGTTTCTTCATGTCGCAGGAGCACTGACGATGGTCTAATCTCGGTGACCCTGTGCTTCCAGTACATCGGAATCTCTCCTCGATCCAGGCGGTTGGTAATATCTGGAACAACCCAAGGCTTAACTCCTCTATCAATTGAGCCAGTAAAGTGAGCCATCGTCACTCTGACACCATTCCGGAACATCTCTAGAGCTGACTCCACGGCTGAGTTGCCCGCTCCAACGACCAAAACCTCTTGGTCGTAGTAGGGATAAGGTTCGTGGTAATAATGGCGAACTTTCGGTAAATCGTCTCCGGGAATGCTGAGGTGATTTGGCTCGTGTAGGCTTCCGGTCGCGACTATGACTGCACGGGCACGGTATGTGTTTTCGGTTCCCGTCATCCTGCGGGTAGAAACCGTGAAACTTCCTTCCTGTCCCGAGATATCTTCCACTTTTTCGTACTGTCTCACATCAACACCGCAATGCTCCACAACCCGGCGGTAGTAAGCGAGAGCCTCACGCCGTGTAGGTTTCGCATTTGGAATCGTGAATGCCACCCCCCCGACTTCAAGCATTACTGTTGTACTGAAGAAGGTCATGTAGTAGGGGTAGCTAACAAGCGAGTTACTGATGCATCCCTTCTCTATCAACATGCATGAAAGTCCAGCCTGTTCAGCCGCAGCGCCGACCGCGATACCACATGGTCCCGCCCCTACAACGATCACGTCGAGTTGCTTAGTCATGTGGGCTGACTACCCCGCGGGGTCAAGCGGTTCCAGCTAACGGTTGTTTGGTCCCTTACCCTGATCCAGTTTGCTAGACCGAACGCTCTTGACTGACAGTTAGAATACTTCACAATGAAAACTGCTGAAGCTGAAGCCAGAAAAGCGCTAAACCGCCTTCGCAGGGCGATCGAAAAAGCAGAAGCGGAATTGCGTTCACTTGAGGGCGCTCTGCGACATGCCGAGGAGACAGATTTTCCCGTCGAATCATATGAAGCTGCTGCGGCTTCCTTGAGGGTTATGGTCAATTTTGCGGATGAAGAAGGAGAGCGCTTGCGTGAGAAAGTTCTCTATGCAGGTGGCCTCGAACCAGGTCGAGTGAGAAGGAGCCAATGTACTTAGTTACTGGGAGGTTACTCTCTTGGCCATCCTCTTCTGACTAGGACACTTGTTACAGAACTTAAAAACGGTACGTATAGTTGGCCTTGATCGCCCCACCCCGCGACAGTGTGATCAGATTCGTGTTATCTAGGATGTCGGTACCCAGGTTCTGCCAGTTGTGTGTGTACACGAAGTAGAGGTCATTTCCCGGCTTCACGATCCAGCGCACTCTTGCGAAAAGTCCCGCGATATCACTTACGTCATCGTACTGCAACTGAGTCGTAGCGCTGACCCAAGGAGTGGGGTTCCATTGGGCCTCTACCTCATATAAATCAGCATCAAACTGTCCCTGCGGGAGTGTCACTTGATTGCGTTGAATATTGGTCCCAATACTGATTCCAGGGTTGGGCCGGAACGTAAGTCTTCCACCGAATTGCAAGCGCTCTCCGTTCCAGAAATCGGCTACCGTGAAACCGCCATACATTGAGATGCGCCGTCTGCCCGCCGTACGGGCAATTACCCGATACTCCCAACTTGTATAATCGCCTTCAGTAATTGGGATGCCTTCACTCACGAAGAACGGGCGATCCAGATATTCAAAAGTCCTCTTGGCATTAAAATCAAAGCCATCTCCGCTCTCGAAATCGAGGCCCAAGAGGCCAAGATCCCATTCGCGCTCTTCTGTGATCCCTGTCCCTAACTCTTCTTGGTGCCGAAACTGTGCGGAGAAACGAACTGTTCGAAGCCAGTCGATATTGGGGCGTGGTGACCAGCCAATGCGAGGTTCCACACGCCGGAAATCATTACGAGTGACAAAGCCTAGAGCAGGACGGTAAGCGTCACCAAATTGACGATAGGATAGGTGCCCGGACCAAGTGTCATTAGGAAAATTAACTCGCAGTCCATGTGCAGAGAGGTCTTTAAGTGTGAGTTCTTGGGTCGGGTCTGGGTTTGAATTCCAGATCACGAATGCTTCGAGTTCCATATTGCTGTTCCCGGCAAAATTCCGGGTATTCACTGCAAGGTCGAGGCCGGCGGTATGGCGGTCTACTGGAAGGAACCCTGACAGATCGGACTCTGTCCCACGCCGGGTGTAGATTGCCCCGATTGTCGATTGTTCGAAGATCTGCCTTTTGATGCGTCCGACCGTGAACTGTTCCGAGGGAATGAACTTGTCCGTCCCTGCACCGTCCAGGTACGTATGGTCACC
>Ga0315336_1000428_pt1 | contig 120409 bp, 117 predicted proteins | sample ASW5metaG_FD_204512 | JGI IMG/M metagenome (GOLD analysis project Ga0315336, IMG submission 204512) | Ammonia-oxidizing marine archaeal communities from Monterey Bay, California, United States - ASW #5 | ecosystem: Environmental > Aquatic > Marine > Intertidal zone | place: USA: California... | reverse complement strand
TGCGGGTGCTGTTCGAACGGGGCGCCTTCGATGCGGTGGCCACCCATGCCACCGCCCTGGCGGTCATCGCCTATGCCTCCGGGGTGCCCGCCTATGTGATGGTCAAGGTCCTGTCGCCGGCGTTTTTCGCCCGCAAGGACACCAAAACCCCGGTGCGCATCGCCATTGTCGCCCTGGTGGCTAACATCGTGCTGAACTTGGCTTTGATGGGCCCCATGGGCCATGTGGGTCTGGCCTTGGCTACCGCCTTGGCGGCGTGGCTGAACGCCGGGTTGTTAGCCTGGGTGCTGGTGCGCCGGGGCCATTGGCAGGCCGATGACCGCCTGCGCCGTCGCCTGCCCCGAGGGCTGATGGCAACCGGTGGCTTGGGCCTGGGATTGTGGTTTGCCGTTCAGTGGCTGGCCGAGCCGTTGGCTGGATCAGGGGCTGAACGCATTGGCACATTGGCTGCGGTGGTGGCGGGTGGCTTGGTGCTGTACGCCGTGCTCGCCTACGTGTTTGGCGCTATAAAATTCGCTGAAATCCGGGCCCTTACGCGCCGAGGTAGTTGACCGTTTTGCAGCGACGGGCCATTAGAACTCGTATGACTGAAACCAACCGTATCTTTTCCGGGGTCCAGCCCACCGGCAACCTGCACCTGGGTAATTATCTTGGAGCGATCCGCAACTGGGTGTTGCTGCAAGCCGATTACGAATGTTTGTATTGCCTGGTTGATCTCCATGCGATCACCGAGGCCCAGGACCCGGCGGCACTGACAACCAGCACGCTGGAAGGGGCGGCGAGCCTTTTGGCGGCGGGAATCGACCCGGAAAAATCGCTGTTGTTCGTACAAAGTCAAAACCCCGCCCACGCGGAGCTGGCGTGGATTTTCAATTGCATCGCCCGTATCGGCTGGCTCAATCGCATGACCCAGTTCAAGGACAAGGCGGGCAAGAATCGGGAAAACGCCACCACCGGCCTGTACGTCTATCCGGTGCTGATGGCCGCCGATATTTTGGCCTATATGGCCACACATGTGCCGGTGGGGGACGACCAAAAACAGCACCTGGAACTGGCCCGGGACATCGCCCAATCGTTTAACGGCCAGTTCGGCGTGGATCATTTCCCGATAATCGAGCCGCTGATTTTCGGCACCGCCACACGGGTCATGAGCCTGCGCGATGGCTCCGCCAAAATGAGCAAATCGGACGCTTCGGATTACAGCCGCATCAATTTGACCGACGACGCCGACACCATCGCCAAGAAAATCCGCAAAGCCCGCACCGACCCAGACCCATTGCCCGGTCACCCGGATGGATTGGCGGAACGCCTAGAAGCCAAGAATTTGGTGTCGATTTACGCCGTGCTTTCCAAGCAAACCCCGGAACAGATTTGCCGAGAATTCGATGGCGCGACGTTTTCCACCTTCAAGCCAGCCCTGGCCGATTTGGCCATCGCCGAGCTCGCGCCAATCACCGAAGAGACCGCCCGTCTAATGGGTGACCCAGCCTATGTCCAAGGCATTTTGCGCCGCGGGGCGGAGAAAGCCCGGGAAATGTCCCAGCCGGTGTTGGCCTCGACCAAGGAAATCGTCGGCTTTCTGGCCCCCTAAGACCCGCTCCCAGACCTGCCTCCCCAACTCCGGGGGGCTTGATCGGCGACATTCGCCGCTTATGTACCGGGAAACAAAGGGGGCCAAATGGCTGACTTCGACAGAACCGGGGAAGACAAACCAAAAGGTATACCGTTTTTCTGGCGGCGCTGGACAATATGCCTCACTTCCAACAGGGAATGATTGCCGCCTAGGCGCGCTTTACCTTTGAGCTGACCGATCAAATTGGCCGGGTCAGGGGATCCAGCCTGACCGATCCCGACCTGCAAGAAGCCGCAGGGTTGCTGCAATATTCCGGCACAAAGTGGGTGTTCGACTTCACCACGTCTGTGGCCCCAACCACCACATCAGAAGCCCAATACAACAAAGCCCGACGCTCGCTACTAACCTATAACGACCGCTTGGCGGCGGGGGATGCGGTATTCGAAGCCCGCTCCGACAACCTGCTGGCCACCCTGGACCGCATTGCCCTGGATTTGGGGTCGTCGTCGGCGTTGTTGGGTTCCGAGGTCGCCCGGGCCGGTGGCTGGCTGGATACCAGCGCCGATGATGCGTTCTACAGCGTCAAAGGCCAGATGTACGCCTATTACATCTTGCTCAGAAAATTGCAGGTGGATTTTGCCACCGTCATCGATGAACGCGATTTGGCTCCGGCGTACCAGCAAATGCTGGATAGCCTGCGCATCGGGTCGACCATTGATCCGTGGATAATTGTCAACGGCAAGCCTGACGCCCTGTTCATTCCCAGCCACCTGGCGTCCCAAGGTTTCTTCCTGTTAAGGACGCGCACCTAGTTGCGCGAAATCACCAATATTCTTCTGAAATAGCACGCCCCTTCGGAGGGCGGATTGTGGCAGGATATCGGCGTGCGATTGGCGCGAACGGGAAATCATCTTGGATCAACCGGACAACGAACAAGATCAGGTGCAGGATGCTCCTGCGAAGGGCAGGAAATTTCTGGTGGTGGTGGACGACACCCAAGAATGCCGGGTGGCGGTGCGCTTTGCTGGGCGCCGTGCCCAGCGTACGGGTGCCAGCTTGGTACTGTTGCGGGTGATCGTGCCCGACCCCAGCCATACCCATTGGTTGGCGGTGGAAGAACGCATGCGCGAAGAAGCCTTTGACGATGCTGAAGTGCTGCTGCAAGACATTGCCACCGACATCAATGAATGGGCCGGGCTGGTGCCCGCTATGGCCATCCGCAAGGGGGAAATCAAAGATGAAGTCCTGGCTCAGATCGAGGAAGATTCCGGCGTCGATGTGCTGGTTCTGGCGGCGTCGCCGGGACCTGACGGGCCTGGGCCGTTGGTGTCCGCGCTGGCGGGAAAATTGTATGAGTCCATGCGCGTTCCGGTCACCGTTGTCCCGGGAAATTTGACCGACGCCCAGGTGGATCGCCTGACCTAGCCCACCCTCATCGCTGGGGTGTGATGACCCAGCAACAGACCTGAAAATACCACCTAACATGTGGGCGAAGGATGTGGACACCCGGGCGTTCTACCCCTAGGTATTGGGCAGGCCAACGGGCAGAATTTTTAGGCCGCCGCGACGCCCCAAGACGCATCAAAAGCGGGGGGGGGGGTTGTGGATGAAATAGAGGAGGATCACTCGGTTTTTTGTTGGAAAAACTAGGTGAGGGTGCGTGTAATCGTGACAAAATTTTCTACGACTAAGAGTCGATTTGAAATCGGCTCTCTGGGCTTGCTCAGCGCCAGCGTTGTGGCGTTGTACGCGGCTGTGTTTGCGGCCCCAATGGTAGCGGCGCCCGCCGATGCGGCGGACGCTCCAATGGTATCTAGCCTGTTGTTCGCACCCGATCCGACGTTGATCCAAGTGGCCGACGCGGCATCCCTTAGCAAAAAATTTTCCGACCTTGGCTACCATTTGCCGGGGGTCCGTACCGAGGGCGATGTGCCACGCATTCAGGTGGCCAATTTGCCGACAGATTTGGTGACGATTCGGCCGGTGGCAGAGCGTAAGTCCTTGTTTATTTTAGCCATGCTGCCCCTGGTGTTACACGCCAACGAAGCGATCCTGGAAGAACGCGGCAAGTTGTTGGCCCTGGCTCCGCAACCGCTTAATTCCTGGGCTGCCCAAGATCGGAATTGGTTGGGCGAATTGGCATTGAAATACAATGTGGAAGACCTTGAAGGCCAGCAGCTGATTGACGAATTGATCCGCCGCATCGACATCGTTCCCGCCAGTTTGGCGGTTGCCCAGGCGGCCGAAGAATCTGGCTGGGGCACCTCTCGATTCGCGATCGAGGGCAACGCGATTTTTGGCCAATGGACCACATCCGAAGCCAACGGCTTGCGCCCCAGCGGTGCTGACGAAGAATTCAAATATTTCGTCCGCGCATTTGATGGTTTGGGGCTATCCGTTGCGGCTTACATGCAAAATCTGAACAGCCACGCCGCCTATATCAGCTTCCGCAATCGCCGTAAAATGCAGCGGGATCAGGCGGGCGAATTGGATTCAATTGGTCTTGTCAAAACCCTGTTGTCGTATTCTGAACGTGGATCGGATTACGTAGTCGCAATTCGCACCATCATGGAATCGAACCAGCTGATGGCATACGACCAAGCGCGTTTGCGGCTGCACACGCCCACCGACCCCAATATCTAAATAATCTCAGACGATCAGCCGGTTACGGGGCGGGGATGTAGAACTGCATTCCGAACCAACGCCAGCGACCGCCCTCCGCGGGTGCGGTGCAATTGAACCGGCCTCGGCCCGCGGGAAACGGTGTCTCCAGCCTGACTTCAAATCGCCGGGGGCCCAGTCGTTCCAGGCGCGCCGGGGTGGATTCGTGGGAGGCAAAGCAATTGATCTGATCGATGGGCCCGATGGCCTCTGACACCGTGAAACCGAACGCCGGGGGGTTGGTGGTCAAGGCGGGCTCAACTGGGACGATTTCCCGCGCCCCCAAAGGCAAGGCATTGGCGGCCAAAACAAATCTGGAAAGCACGCCGTACTGTTCGTTCAGGGAAAACCTGGGCAGGTAAAACCGATCCAGCCCGGCCTCCGCCACCCCGGAATGCTGGCCAAACGCCGCCACAAACCCTGCGCCCTTAACGGCATCGCGCACGGCCAGGCTCATTTCGCCGTACGGGTAGGCGAACAACGTGGGCGTCAACCCCAATTCTTCTTGGAATCGGGCGTTTGACCGGTCTATTTCGGCAATAATTTGATCGGTGGATGGACCTATCATGTGCAAATGGGATGCGGAATGGGCGCCAATTGTGACGCCTTGGGCCGCCAATTCCCGCAACTGGTCCCAATTCATGTACTGGGATCCACCGGCGTCGACCACGTCGGTGGCGACAAACACGGTCACCGGAAACCCGGCTTCACGCAACGCCGGCCCGGCATGGGTATAGGCCGACAAAAACGCGTCATCGATGGTCAGACCCACGGTGCGGTCGGGCAAGGGCTGGCCCGCCTCCATGGCCTGGATGATTTCCGGCAATCCCATGACGGTATAACCGCCGGTTTTCAGTTCTGTCAGATGGGCCTGGAATTGCTCCAATCGAATGTTGGTTGACGGCACGTCGTCTTCGCCAAACCGGTGGAACATAAAAATTACCGCACCAGATAATTGGGTCAGGGTGGCCGGGGCTTGGGCGGTGGCGGGCCCGCCAATAACCATCGCGGCGGTGGCGGTACAGGCAAACGCCATGGCTCGGACCCATGGTCGGCCCATAAATTTTTTCTGGAGTAGCGCCTGTTTAACCATACTGTCAGAATTCATTGCCCATCTGGTCCCAACCTTCAACCCACAGCCCATGAAAATCCTGGCGATCGAAACTTCACTGGCGGCGTGTTCGGTGGCCTTTATCCATGGGGATACGCCGTTGGCCCATCGATTCCAGATCATTGGCCGTGGCCACGGTGAAGCGTTGATCCCAATGATTGAACAGGCCAAAACCCAGGCAGAGGTCGAATTCGCCGACTTGGATTTGATCGCTGTGTGCGTTGGCCCCGGCACGTTTACTGGGGTCCGGGTCGGTGTTGCCACTGCCCGGGCCCTGTCCTTGGCGGCAGATGTTCCAACCCGTGGCTTTGTCAGCCTGGAAATATTGGCGGCCGCCGCCGTGCAATCGGGTGCAGTCCCCGACGATCAGGGGGTGACCGCAGTCTTCGATGCCCGCCGTGGCGAGGTCTATCATCAATCCTTTGGTCCGGGCTTGGTGGCCAAAACGCCTCCGGCTCTAAATACTGTAAAGCAAGCCGCGCGATTGACCCCCAATGATCCGGGAATTTTGGTGGGGTCTGGGGCTTTGTTGCTGGATCAGCATTTGGTGGGGTTGGGCAAACCCTGGTCGGTGGCCGCCGCGCCGGATCAGCCCGATGCCCGTGTGTTGGCGTCGATTGCGGTCAAGGCCATGGCCAACGGGCAGTCCCCATTGGCGGGGGAAATCGATCACCCTGTCCGGCCTTTGTACCTTCGGGCCCCCGACGCCAAGTTGCCCGGTTACCGTGCTGGCGACTTAGCGACTGGCAAATAGCCCGTCAACCGCCAATATAGTTGGCAGGCCTATTCTTTCGTCCAACAATAACAAAAGTAATTGTTCTAGAAAGTCGTTGATGCCATAGTGGATCAACGAGAGCATAGGTGGTTTTTTCCAAAACGTGATGGAAGGTTTGCATGGTTGAAAAAGCGGATCCGAAAATGGATTCAAACGAACTTTTGGCGTTAACCACGGATATCGTGGCATCCCACGTTGCTAATAACTCAGTCGCAGTGGCGGATCTTTCCCACCTTATTCAGCAAGTTTATTCGGCGTTGGCCGGTGTGGGATCCGCTAGGGGTGCGGCAGAAAGACCCCATCCAGCAGTCTCCATTAAGCGATCCATCACGCCCGATTATGTCATTTGCTTGGAAGACGGTAAAAAACTGAAGATGCTGAAACGCCATTTGAAAACGCGTTACAATTTATCCCCAGACGAATATCGGGAACGCTGGGGGTTGCCTGCTGATTATCCAATGGTCGCCCCCAACTATGCGAAACAGCGCAGTGCTTTGGCCAAGAAAATCGGTCTGGGAACCAAGCGCCGCAAGCGTAAACGGTAGAAACCCTCTGGGGGCTAGACGTGCCAGACCAGCCTGCAGCCAAAGGCGTCGCACCGGGGACAGTGGACCCCGAGCGCATCGAGCGCCTGTGCCTGGAAAAGGGGATGAAGATGACCGGTCAGCGTCGGGTCATTGCCCGGGTGCTGTCCGAAGCGGCGGATCATCCCGACGTGGAAGAACTGCATCGCCGCGCCGCCGCGGAAGACGCGCGCATCAGCATTGCAACGGTGTACCGGACCGTGCGGCTGTTCGATGAAGCGGGCATTCTGGAACGCCACGATTTTGGTGACGGGCGCGCCCGGTACGAACTGGCCGACCAGGAACACCACGATCATCTCATTGATCTTCGTACCGGCAAGGTGGTCGAATTCAATGACGAGCAGATTGAAGCCTTGCAAAAACAAGTGGCTCAAAGGCTTGGGTACAAACTGGTAGATCATCGGTTGGAGCTTTTCGGCCTGCCGCTGGACCCCGAAGACGACGCAGACTAGGGCGGCTGGGGCCCTCACTGCGGACAACACATGCGACAATTGACTCCAATTTTGCGCGTGATCATGCTGATCACATGGCTGCTGGCGCTGCTGCCGTTTCAAATCCTTGCACTCTTGTTTCGCTCTGGATTGGCGAAACAAATCCCTATGGTGTTTCACCGGGGGGTCGCTCGGGTCCTAGGATTGCAATTTGATGTGCGGGGCCAGATCGCCGACACTGGGCCAATTTTGTTCGTTAGTAATCATTCATCCTGGTTGGACATCGTTGCGCTTAGCGCCTTGGTTCCCGCTTCGTTTGTGGCAAAAAATGAAATTGCTGGCTGGCCAGGTGTAAGCGTTCTGGCGAAGCTCCAGGGCACGGTTTTCGTCGTCCGCAAACGCGCCAAAACCCGGGACAGCTTGGCCGCCATCGCTGGGCGCTTGGCCGACGGCGCCAATTTGGTGCTGTTCCCTGAAGGCACCCGGGGTGACGGCAATAGTATTCTACCGTTCAAATCCGCGCTGTTTTCCGCCGCCGAAAATAAGGACGCTCCGGGTGCCGCGCCGGTGGTGCAACCGGTCAGCATCGCCTATACCCACCTGGATGGATTTCCTTTGGGCAGGCGTAGTCGGCCACGGCTCACTTGGTACGGAAAGATGCGCTTGGGTCGCCATTTGTGGGGCATGTTGGGCAACGGCCCGGCCCGAATTGCGGTGGATTTTCACCAACCCGTGCGGCTGGCGGATTTGAAAACCCGCAAAGATTTGGCGGCGTATTGTCGCCAAGTCATTGTCGACAGCCATCGTAGTGCGATCTCTGGTCGGCCCCAACCGTTGCCCACCCGGACCACGATCCAAAGCCAGTCAATCCCCCAGGAATCGTGACGCGGGCCCAAGTCACCAAAATGGCCCACCTGTCCCATTTGGCTCCTTGGCTCACTTTTTTTGATCGTTCACCTGGGTCACTTGGCTCTGCGTTTCTTCACACGCACTTGTTCCAATCGTTCCCTTGGCTCACTGTAATGTTGAAACGAGCGATTTCAGGCGATTTTGGGCATTCAGCGAAGCAAACCTTTTGACAAAAAAACTTTTCATCAAGACCTATGGCTGCCAAATGAACGTGTACGATTCCGCCAAGATGGCGGACTTGTTGGCGCTCCATGGGTATGTGTTGGGGGACTCCGTCGACGACGCCGATCTGGTGGTCGTAAACACCTGCCACATTCGCGAAAAAGCAGCGGAAAAACTGTATTCCGAATTAGGCCGCCTGCGAAAAATCAAATCCCGACGCCAATCGATGGGCCTGGATCTGCGGATCGCCGTGACCGGATGCGTGGCCCAAGCCCAGGGGCAAGAAATACTATCCCGGGCGCCGTACACGGATTTGGTGGTGGGGCCGCAATCATATCAACAGCTGCCTGAATTGTTGGCGCAAGTTGAAAAGGCTGCAACGCGACCGGCGGCGGTGGATTTTCCGGCGGTGGCGAAATTCGATGGCTTGGTGGATGCTAGCCAATCTGGGCCCGCTGCGTTTCTGACCATCCAGGAAGGCTGTGATCGGTTCTGCACGTTTTGCGTCGTCCCCTATACCCGGGGTGCGGAATATTCGCGCCCGGTTTCGGAGGTCTTGGCCGAAGCCCGCCGTTTGGTGGAACTGGGTGCCCGGGAACTCATGCTGCTGGGGCAAAACGTCAACGCCTACCACGGGGCGGGGGAGGACGGGACGGCGGTGGCCTTAGACGGACTTGTTCGTGTTTTGGCGGATGTGCCGGGCCTTGAACGCCTGCGTTACACCACATCCCATCCACGGGATATGACGGCGGACTTGATCGCGGCCCATGGCGCCTTGCCCGCATTAATGCCTTATCTGCACTTGCCGGTGCAGTCCGGGTCGGACCGGATTTTGCAAGCCATGAACCGTCGCCATGGGGCGGACGAATATTTGCGGATCATTGATGCCTTGCGCGCTGAGCGCCCTGGCATGGCGATTTCCAGCGACTTTATCGTTGGCTTCCCCGGCGAAACCGACGGGGAATTTCAGGCGACCCTGGATCTGGTGGCCCGGGTGGAATTCGCCAGCGCCTATTCCTTCAAATATAGCCCGCGACCCGGGACCCCGGCGGCGGACTTGGAACAAGTCCCCGATCCGGTGAAAGCAGAACGCCTTCAGGTGCTCCAAAATTTATTGGATGACCAACGGCACGCGTTCAATGATCGTGCCTTGGGCCACACCAATGCTATCTTGTTGGAACGCCTGGGCCGTCATTCCGGCCAACTTGTTGGGCGCACACCGTACAACCAGGCAATCTATGTGGAGGCCGATCCCGACCAATTGGGGACCATTGTCGATGTCAACATCACCGGAATCATGCCCAACAGTTTGGCCGGCGAAATTGTTCCTGCAAACATCGTCCCCAGGACCAGCGATTTGATGGCAGCGTGGGGCCTGGATTGAAATCCACCGGCGCAAAAAAAACAGCGGTCAAATCGCCGCCCTTGCAATTGAATTTTGACGACAATCGGTTCCTTGCCGCGTTGTTTGGCGAACACGATCGCAATTTGCTGCGCATCGAAAAAGAATTGGATGTCGAGGTATCGTCCCGGGGAAATCGAATTTTGATCGCCGGAAATTCGTGGTCCCAACAGGCGGCAAAATCCGCCCTGACCAACCTTTACGAACTGCTTGCCCAAGGCCACGATTTGTCTGACGGTGAAGTCAATGGGGCGATTCGTATGGCAGAGGCAAGCGTGACTGAGCACGGTCCAAATATGGATACAGCGTCCGGCGGTGCCGGCGCCGGATCGGTCATTCGCACCCGCCGTCGGGCGGTGACCCCGCGGTCCCCCAACCAAGCGGCCTATGTCCGGGAAATGCGCGCCGAGGACATGGTGTTTGGCATTGGCCCGGCGGGCACCGGCAAAACATTTTTAGCGGTGGCTTTAGGCGTATCCATGTTGATCGAAGGACGGGTAGAACGCATCGTTCTGTCGCGCCCAGCAGTAGAGGCAGGGGAGCGTTTAGGGTTCTTGCCTGGGGATGTGCGAGAAAAAATTGATCCCTATATGCGGCCCCTGTACGACGCCCTGTATTACACCCTGCCCGCCGACCAAGTGGCCAAGTACTTGGACGCTGGGGTGATCGAAATCGCGCCCCTGGCGTTCATGCGCGGGCGCACATTGGCCGACGCGTTTATCATTTTGGATGAAGCCCAAAACACCACCCGGGTGCAGATGAAAATGTTGCTGACTCGCATGGGGGAATCCTCGCGCATGGTCATCACCGGGGATCTATCGCAAATCGATCTGCCATCGGGCGAAAATTCCGGATTGGCCGAGGCGGCACAAATTTTGGCGAACATGGATGGCGTGGGGTTCGTGTATTTTTCCGACGCTGACGTTTTGCGCCACCCCTTGGTAAGCCGGGTGGTGCGCGCCTATCAATCTCACGACGAAAAAAACGGGCCAAAGGAGGCCAACAAAAAGAAATGAGCGAGATCTGTAAAGTGTCGATCATGGTGCCGGCCGAATCCTGGAGACAGACCATCCAAGGCTTGGCGCAATTGGTGACTAAATCGGTGACCACCGCTGTGTCTGCCAGCAACCGGGTGCATTCCAATTCAGACGTTTCGGTCGTGCTTTCCGATGCCCACGAGCTTCGTGTTCTGAACAGAGAATATCGCCGCGTGGACGAGAGCACCAACGTGTTATCGTTCCCCGGTGATTTTCTAGATACCGATGAAGACTCGTTCACCAGCCTGGGGCGACCCATGGTGTTGGGGGACATTGTCGTCGCTTTCGAAGTCATCCGCGACGAAGCCGCCGACCAGGGTAAAGCTATCGAAGATCATCTGGCTCACATGCTGGTGCACGGCACCTTGCACCTGTGTGGATACGATCACGAAAACTCGAAAGATGCGGAAACCATGGAAGAGTTAGAGCGCCAAATTCTGTTGAGTATGGGGGTCACCGATCCCTATGTGGCCAAGGCGCCGAAGGTGAAATCAAAAACAAAGCCAAAAGCGAAAAAGCTCAGGGCTAAATCCAAATGATCCAATCCAACGATCCAGACCCGGGGACACAGCCAGGCCAGGCCACTGACGACGCTGACGGGGCGACCCAAGACGAAACGTCGATCGCCCAATCGTTTCGCGATTGGTTGCGCGGCCTGACCCGGCGCAACGGCGCCCCCAGCGACCGGGAAAATGTCGCCGAGGTCTTGGGCGAAGAATTGGCCACCGGCGATCACCTGGCGCCAATGGAACGGCTCATGCTGCTCAACATTCTGAAACTTGGCGACACCCGGGTCGGCGACGTGATGGTTCCCCGCGCCGACATATTGGGGGTCGATGTGTCGGCGTCCCTGGACGAACTGATCGACGTGCTGCGGGAAGGCTTTCATTCTCGGGTGCCGGTGTTCCAAGAAACCTTGGATGACATCATCGGCTTCATTCACATCAAAGATGTTTTGGAATTTTGGGGCGGGGCCGGAAAATTTGTTTTGTCCCGCGCCGCCCGGGAAATTTTGTTCGTGCCGTCGTCCATGCGGGTCGTCGACTTGTTGTTGAAGATGCGCTTGGCGCGGGTTCACATCGGCATTGTCGTAGACGAATACGGAGGCACCGACGGCTTGGTGACCATCGAAGATTTGGTGGAAGAAATCGTCGGCGAAATCGAAGACGAACACGAAGATGTCCGCGGCCCATTGTTCACGGTGCGCCCGGACGGATCCATTGTCGCTGATGGCCGCGCCTCGGTGGAGGAACTGGAAAGCAGGTTGGGGGTCGATTTGGTCCCCGATGCCCGGGAAGAAGATATCGAATCCGTTGGCGGCCTGTTGGTCTCTTTGGTGGGGCGGGTGCCCATGCGCGGCGAATTGATCAGCCACCCAACCGGGCTTGAATTCGAAATCATGGAAGCGGATCCGCGCCGGGTGAAGCAGGTGCGCATCGCCGGGTTGCTTGGTCGGTCTCCTCAGTCTTCCAACGCTCCACCCAGGTCGGACGAGCCATCCGATCAATGACATCGCTGGCGGCTAGGCTCGCCGATGCGCACGGCTGGCGCCTTACGGCTGTCGCCTTTTTGCTGGGTGCCATGGCCACCATGGGCTTGGCCCCTATCAATCTGACGCTCTTCTTGGTGGTGGCGTTCAGCGGATTGGTGTGGCTGCTCGACGGCGCTGGGTCGTGGATCCGCGCCGGATGGATCGGTTGGTGGTTCGGCCTGGGCCACCTCATAACTGGGCTGTATTGGATTTCAGGCGCCCTGTTGGTGGAGCCGGCTGAATTTGCCTGGTTGTTACCCTTTGCCATTGTCGGCCTGCCTGCGGTCCTTAGCTTCTTTGTGGCGGCGGCGACCATCGCCGCGCACCTTTTTTGGTCAACCGGGCCGTTCCGGGTGTTGGCACTGGCCTTGGCGTGGACCGCTGGCGAATGGGCCCGGGGCCATTGGTTCACCGGGTTCCCGTGGAATCTAATTGGCTACACTTGGTCTTGGTCCGACCCAATGATGCAATTGACGGCGGTCACCGGCATCTACGGACTTAGTTTGCTGACCGTGTTCGTGATGGGGGCCCCAGCGGTTTTTGCTGGGAACGTTGCGCCGCGACGGTGGACATCCCCACGACGGTGGTCTGTGGTGGCCATCGCAACTGTACTGGTTGTCGGCACCTGGATCGGCGGGGTGGTGCGTTTGGCCGTGGCGGAACCTGGCACCGTCCCCGGGGTGGTGTTACGCGTGGTCCAGGCGAACATTCCACAATCCCTGAAATGGCAACCAGACCAGCGCCAAGAAAATCTTGATCGCCACATGCAGCTGACCCAACAGCCGTCGGACTTGGGAACAATTACCCACGCCATTTGGCCGGAAACCGCGGCGCAGTACTTTCTGGAATTCGACCCAATAGCGGCGGAATTAATTGGCGGCGCGTTGGGCCCAAACGGAATTGTGATCACCGGCGCCATCCGCGCCGCCGCGGCCGATTCGGGCGTCACGAAAACCCAGATTTGGAATAGCGTCCAAGCACTGGATGCAAGCGGCGCGATTATTGCGCAATACGACAAATCGCATCTGGTTCCGTTTGGGGAATATGTTCCTTTCCGCGGACTCTTGGCGGCGATTGGCCTGGGAAGAATTACGCCGGGTTCGCTGGATTATTCCCAAGGCCCTGGGCCACGCACCCTCCACATTGTTGGGGCCCCACCCTTCAGCCCCCTGGTATGTTACGAAGCCATTTTCCCCGGCCAGGTGGTGGACCCGGTCGACCGGCCCGGGTGGATCCTAAATGTGACCAATGACGCCTGGTACGGGCGCTCAGCGGGGCCTTACCAACATTTTGCCATGGTCAAAACCCGCGCGGTCGAGCTTGGACTGCCTTTGGTGCGTGCTGGAAATTCTGGAATTTCCGGGATCATGGATGCCCACGGCCGGGTCGTCGCGAAGCTTGGATTGGGCGAAACGGGTGTGGTTGATGCCCTGTTGCCGGTGGCAATAAATTCCACGCTTTATGCAAGATTTGGCGATGGGATTTTCCTGATTATTTCCCTGATCATTGGGACAGGGTTGATCCATCAAAACATGAAAATAAATCATGATTTGGCAAATGGCAAATAATGACAAACTACATTTTTTAACCAATGCTCTGGTAATTGGGCTCAAACCGTGAATGGCCAAGGTAATATAGAGTTGAGTGTCGATTTGTGTTGACCTGCAATCAGCCGGTCCTATATCAAACGTAAAGTGAAAGCGTCGGAAGATTGATCGCTTTGGCCACCGCCCGAGGCCCAATTTGCCAATTTTCTTAATGCCCAGAAGGAGTGACGAGCGTGGCTAATAGCGCGGCCGATGGAATACCTAAGCCAGGTGGGAAGGGGAAGCCCAACCCTATTGATGTCCATGTTGGCAGCCGGTTACGGCTGCGCCGGACCTTGCTGGGAATGAGCCAAGAAAAACTGGCCCGAGCCGTTAGACTGACATTCCAACAAATTCAGAAATACGAACGCGGCGCGAACCGGATTGGCGCCAGCCGTCTGTTCCAGTTCACCCGAGTCCTTGACGTGCCAGTGTCATTTTTCTTTGATGACATGCCGTCAGATGTCGGGAACGGAATTCCGGGCTTTGCCGCAGGCCCAGCGGCAACCTTCGAGCAAGGTAATCTTGCCCGCCGGGAAACCTTGGAACTTGTGCGTGCCTACTACAAGATTACAGACCCAGCGGTGCGCCGCCGGATGTTTGATTTGACCAAGGCCCTGGGCCGTTCAGGCGGCGACGCCGAAGAATAACCCGCCACGGCGCCCAGTATTCGCCGATTTTCGGCCCGGCAAATCGCGCCGGTGGCCGCCCAGCCCCTGGTCGGGATCGCTTTCTGAAACCCATATACGATTTTGCGATCCCGGAGGCGACGGGTCGCAGCCGCCCATCGGGCTATTTCCGCCATTTGCCTTGACCGGTTGGATAATCCTTGCAACAAGGTCGTCCGGGTCTACGCCGCAGGCATCCGCCTAAAGGTGCGGGGCCCCGATGCATTCTCTCCTGCGCCAGCCCGGCGCCTTCCTTTGAGCCAGGAGTAAACCGTGGCCAGATCCGAATACTTGTTTACAAGCGAATCGGTGTCCGAAGGGCATCCAGACAAATTGTGCGATCGCATTTCTGACGCGATCGTGGATGCCTATCTGACCGCCGATCCCCAATCTCGGGTGGCCGTTGAAACTCTGACTACCACAAACCGCATCGTGCTTTCCGGGGAAGTGCGCGGGCACGAATCAATCACCAAGGCAGTGCGCGAAGAAGTCGCCCGCAAAACGGTCCAGGAAGTTGGCTACGACCAAGACGGTTTCAATTTGGCCGACATCAAGCTGGACGATTACGTTCACGCCCAATCCGCCGATATTGCCCAAGGCGTGGATGCGTCAGGCAACAAAGACGAAGGTGCCGGCGACCAGGGCATCATGTTTGGCTACGCCTGTCGCGAAACCGACGTGTTGATGCCCGCGCCGATTTATTATTCTCACGAAATTCTGAAATCCCTGGCCGAAGCCAGACATTCCGGGGCTGAACCGAAATTGGAACCGGATGCCAAAAGCCAGGTTACCCTGCGCTATGAAGACGGCATCCCGGTCGGGGTCACAACTGTTGTGGTTTCGACCCAGCACGCCAAGGGCGCTTCCCAGGACGAAATTCGTGAAATCGTCCGCCCCCATGTGGAAAACGTGTTGCCCGACGGCTGGATGTGCCCGGAAGACGAATTCTATGTGAACCCCACGGGAAATTTTGAAATCGGTGGGCCCGACGGCGACACCGGGCTGACGGGGCGCAAGATCATCGTCGACACCTATGGCGGCGCAGCCCCCCATGGCGGCGGCGCTTTTTCCGGCAAAGACCCCACCAAGGTGGATCGCTCGGCGGCCTATGCGGCCCGGTATTTGGCGAAAAACGTGGTGGCTGCGGGCATCGCCGACGGATGCACCATCCAACTCGCCTACGCCATCGGCGTGCCCAAGCCTTTGTCCTTATATGTGGACACTTTTGGCACCGGCAGAGTGGACGACGACCGGGTCAGCGAGGCTTTGACCAAATGCATGGACCTGTCCCCTCGGGGCATCCGTGAGCACTTGTCGCTCAACCGGCCCATCTATGCTCGCACAGCGGCCTACGGCCATTTCGGCAGAGTCCCCGAGGCCGACGGCGGATTTTCCTGGGAAAAGACCGATTTGGTCGAAGCTCTGAACGCGGCGGTGGGGTAACCCCAAGCCCACCAATGCTGTGCCCACCTAAATGACAGACCAGCGGCGCGCCAGGGGATTTTTCGGTCGCCGCCACGGTCACCGGTTACGCGCGGGCCGTCAATCTTTGGTGGAGGATCGTCTACCTGAATTGGCTGTAGAGGTGGACCCGGCGGTTGCTCTTGATCCCACCACACTTTTTCCCGAAAATTCCCAAATCTGGCTGGAAATTGGCTTTGGCGGCGGCGAGCATTTGGCAGCCTTGGCCGAAGCCAACCCAGACGTGGGCTTTATCGGCTGCGAGCGGTTCATCAACGGCATTGGAAGTCTTCTAAGCCACATGCGGGCCGCCAGCCTTGGCAACATTCGCATTGCCGATGCCGATGCCCTGGATTTGCTCACCGCACTGACCCCAGCCAGTATCGACAGGGTATTTCTGCTGTTCCCCGATCCTTGGCCTAAAACCCGGCACCACAAGCGGCGCTTCATTAATCATGGCAACTTGGACAATATGGCGCGGGTTCTGATCGACGGGGCCCAGGTGCGCTTTGCCTCGGATCATTCGGGGTATTGCGATTGGACGTTGGAACGTTTTTTGGCCGATGGAAATTTCACCTGGGTCGCGGAATCCCCCGCAAATTGGCGCCACCGCCCAAACGACTGGCCCCAAACCCGCTACGAGGCCACTGCCTTGGCCAAAGGCCTGGAGATTTCCTATTTCACCTTCGAACGATCCGCACGGGCAATTGCCGACAGATAATCCTTGTGGTGGCGTACCAAGCCGCCTATATCCAAGGGGAAATTGGCGCCCGCGACCAGCCAAACCGAACAAGACCAAGTGGGCTGCCGGCCCGCTTTTTTTATGCGGGTTTCGCGAGCGTTTTGGTTTCTTGGGTCCACCAAATTGGACAGCCCGTGATCGGATCGACACACAAGTCTCTTCAGGCGTTGATTGCGCCGCCCTTGGCCGAAATGGGGTACCGATTGGTGCGTCTTAAGTTTGGCTCTGACGTGCCGCCAAGCCTACAGATCATGGCCGAACCCCTGTCGGGGGAAGCTATGACCGTGGCGGGATGCGCCGAGGTCAGCCGCCGGGTTTCGCGGATTTTGGACGACGCGGATCCCATCGACAGCGACTATTTGTTGGAAGTGTCGTCGCCCGGTTTGGACCGTCCCTTGGTGGAGCGTCAAGATTTTGAACGGTTTGCGGGGATGGAAGCCAAGATCGAGGCCGCCAATCTGATTGATGGGCGGCGTAAATTTAAGGGCCAATTGGTGGGTGCTACGGACAAGGCTGCCCGCATTACGATCACCGACAAGGGCGAGAAGCGAGAAATTGAAATTCCCTTCGACGATATTGCCGGGGCCAAACTGGTTCTGACAGACGATTTAATAAAGGGCTCTTCGGGCCGTTCATAATCTGTGCCAAACGTTAAGGAAATAGCCATGGAAACCGATTCAGAACCAGCAACCTCAACCAGCTGGAACCGCATGGAGCTGCTGCAGATCGCCGAAGCCGTGGCCCGAGACAAAAGCATCGAGCGGGAAACTGTGATCGAAGCCATGGAGGAAGCGATCCAAAAAGCCGCGCGTTCCAAATATGGCCACGAACACGATATCCGCGCTGAAATCGACGGGAAATCTGGGGAAGTTCGCATTTTCCGCTGCCTGGAGGTGGTGGAAGACATCGAAAATGAATCCACGCAAATTCTGTTGTTATCGGCCGCCGAACACAATCCCGACGCCCAGGTCGGTGACATTTTGGCGGAACCCTTGCCACCGGTGGATTACGGGCGCATCGCTGCCCAAACCGCCAAGCAGGTGATCGTCCAAAAGGTCCGCGAAGCCGAACGGGAACGCCAATACGAAGAATACAAAGACCGCATCGCCGAAATCGCCAAAGGTCTAGTCAAGCGTGTGGATTACGGCAACGTTGTGGTCGATTTGGGCCGGGCCGAGGCCATCGTCCGGCGCGATGACATGCTGCCCCGGGAATCGTTCCGTCAGGGGGATCGCATCCGCGCCTACATATACGATGTGCGCCGGGAACCGCGGGGCCCGCAAATTTTCCTGTCCCGCACCCATCCGCAGTTCATGATCCAATTGTTCCGCCAAGAAGTGCCGGAACTCTATGACGGCATCATCGAAATTCGCGCGGTGGCGCGAGACCCCGGCAGCCGCGCCAAAATCGCGGTGCTTTCAAATGATACCGCCATAGACCCCGTGGGAGCCTGCGTGGGCATGCGCGGGAGCCGGGTACAGGCCGTGGTCAACGAGCTCCAGGGCGAAAAAATCGATATTATTCAATGGTCCCCGGATCCTGCTACCTTCATCGTCAACGCCTTGGCCCCGGCGGAAATCGCCAAGGTGGTCCTGGACGAAGAAGCCAAGCGCATCGAAGTGGTTGTGCCCGATGATCAACTCAGTCTGGCCATTGGTCGCCGCGGCCAAAACGTGCGCCTGGCGTCCCAACTGACCGAATGGGACATCGACATTCTGACGGAAGCGGAAGAATCCGACCGCCGCCAGGAAGAATTCCGCCAACGCACGGAACTGTTTGTCACGGTCCTTGATGTCGACGAATTGTTGGCCCAGTTGATCGTCACCGAAGGCTTTTCCACCGTCGAAGAGGTGGCCTTTGTGCCCACCGAGGAACTGGCATCCATCGAAGGCTTCGAGACGGAAATCGCCGAAGAGCTGGGCAATCGCGCCCGGGCGTTTTTGGAAGCCGAGGCCGCGCGCCTGGATGGCTTGCGCAAAGAACTGGGCGTGACCGACGAATTGGCGGCCATCGACGGCCTGTCCCCCTACATAATGGTGACCCTGGGTGAAAATGGTGTGAAGGAACTGGATGATTTGGCGGACCTCGCGAGCGACGAGCTGCTGGATTTGATCCCCAATGCCGGCATGACCGTGGCCGCCGCCAACGAGGTGATCATGGCTGCCCGTGCCCACTGGTTCGAAGGGGAAGAAAATGAGGCCCCTGCCGATGGCGAAAACGCGGCGGATGACACCGGCGAGGCAGAGGGAGCCTAGGGCAGAGAAGCCCGATTGGCCCCATGGCCGCAGAAATCCCAGAACGCCGGTGCATTGCTAGCGGCGATGTCCTGGGCACCGACAAATTGGTGCGATTCGTTGTGGATCCTGGTGGAATCGTGGTTCCAGACCTGACTGGCGCCCTGCCCGGTCGCGGCCTGTGGGTGCGGGCCGATGCCGACCATGTGGCCCAGGCGGTGGCCAAGCGGTTGTTCGCCCGGGCGGCAAAGGGCACAGCCAACGCTGACGAAACCCTAACCTCCCAGGTGGAAGCCGGTTTGGCCAAACGATGCGGCGATTTGCTGGGCTTGGCCCGGCGCGCTGGTCAGGTGGTTACGGGGTTTGAAAACGTCCGCAGCGCGGTGGCATCGGGGCGTGCGGCAGTGTTGGTTGCAGCCTCCGACGGGGCCCCCGGTGGTTCCGACAAGCTACGCGGCATGGCGCGGGCGCCGCCGCTGGCGCAATCTCTGACCGTCGGCGAATTGAGTTTAGCCTTGGGGCGCGGAAATGTGGTACATGCTGCCCTTGATCCCGGTGGACTAGCCCAGCGTTTCCTAACGGAAAATGCTCGATTGCAAGGATTCCGGGGCTCCCAAGGTGCGATCGTAGCCAACTAACCAGATCGGCGGCGCGACCGTTCAGTGTCTCGCGACGCCTACGCGCGTGACCAACAGTGACCAGCAATAAGTGCAGTGAGACATTATAGAATGAGCGACACCAAAAACCCGGACCGTGGCGCCAAGCTGACCCTGAAAGGCCCGCAACGCCTTGAATTGAAAAAGGCCACCGGGTCCGGACAGGTCCGCCAAAGTTTCTCCCGCGGTCGCACCAAAGCGGTCACGGTGGAGGTCAAGAAAAAGCGCGTTCTTGCCAATGCACCGGGCGGTGCGGCAAGCCAGGCACCGGCCACCCCCGCACCCACAGACCAGATCACCCCGGACCAGCCCACCTTGTCCCTTGCCCCCCAAGCGCCAGAGGCAAGGGCGGCCGCACCGGCCCCCACCGCGATTCCAGAAGCGCCGACGCCGACGCCTGGGCCCAGCGCAGACCAGACTCCCGTTTCACGTCCGGGCCGCGGTCGGGTGGTGTTAAAGACCCTTACGAATGACGAGAAAGCAGCGCGCGCCAAGGCGCTGGATGGGGCCCGCCAATACGATGAAGGTGTGCGCCTCAAAGCGGACGAGGCGGCAAAGGTCGAACAGGCCGAAACCGTTCGGGCGGAGCGTGAACGGGCCGAAGCGGAACGTCGCATCACCGAAGAAGCCTCACGCAAGAAAGAAGAAGAAGAAGCCCGGGTAAAGGGCGAACAAACCGCGGCAAAACGTCTGCCCGAAACCGCGGCGAAAGAAGCGCCCGAAGCTGCGAAACCCCGGCACGGACGCCCGGTGGAACCCCGCCGTCCTGCAGCCCGCAGACCGGGGAGCCAGCAACGCCGGCGCGGCGGGCGGCTCACGATGTCTCAGGCGCTAAACGATGAAGAACGGGTGCGCAGCCTGTCATCAGTGCGCCGGGCGCGGGAACGAGAAAAGCGAGCGCTGGCGGGCACCGAACCAGAAAAAATCGTTCGCGAAGTCGTGGTGCCGGAAACCATCACCGTGCAGGAACTGGCAAATCGCATGGCCGAACGCAGCGTTGATGTGGTCAAAGCGTTGATGCGCATGGGGGTTATGGCGACCCCGTCGGCGGACCTGGATGCCGACACGGCAGAGCTTATGGTTTCGGAATTCGGCCACAAGCTGAAGCGGGTGGCGGAATCTGATGTAGAGATTGGCATCGAAGGCGATGAAGACACGCCTGAATCGTTGGTGCCGCGCGCGCCCATCGTCACGGTCATGGGCCACGTTGATCACGGTAAAACATCTCTGCTGGACGCCCTGCGCAAAACCGATGTGGCGGTGGGGGAAGCCGGTGGCATCACCCAACACATTGGCGCCTATCGGGTGGAATTGTCGTCAGGGGCGAAGATTGCGTTCTTGGACACCCCGGGCCACGAAGCGTTCACGTCGATGCGCCTGCGCGGCGCCATGGTCACGGACATTGTTGTCCTGGTGGTGGCCGCTGATGACGGCCTGATGCCTCAGACGATCGAAGCCATCCGCCACGCCAAAGAAGCAGACGTCCCGATCATCGTCGCCATCAACAAAATTGATTTGCCTGGTGCCGATACCAACCGTGTGCGCCAGGATTTGTTGCAGCACGAACTGGTGGTCGAAGAAATGGGTGGTGACATTCTGGCGGTGGAGGTGTCCGCCAAGGAAAGTCGTAACCTGGACAAGCTGGAAGAAGCCATTCTGTTGCAGGCCGAATTGCTGGAATTGAAAGCCAATCCCGATCGCGCCGCCGATGGCACCGTGGTCGAAGCCCGGGTCGATACCGGGCGCGGGCCGGTGGCAACGGTTTTGGTGAAACGTGGAACTTTGCGCGTGGGGGACACGTTTGTGGCCGGTGGCCAATGGGGGCGGGTGCGGGCCATGATCGACGAAAACGGCCAAAAAGTCACCGAAGCGGGGCCATCGGTTCCTGTGGAAATTTTAGGGCTCACCGGCGCCCCCGATGCGGGTGATGAATTCTCGGTGGTCTGCAATGAAGCCAAGGCGCGGGAGATCGCCGATTATCGCAACCGCCGCCGTTCGCGCACCCTGACCAAAGAGGCAGAACGCGCCAGCCTGGATCAGATTTTCGAACGAATCAAAGACGGCGAAACGTCGGAATTCACGGTCCTGATCAAGGCCGATGTGCAAGGGTCCCTGGAGGCCATCATCGGTGCCGCCAACAAAATGTCCAACGACGAAGTCAGAGTCCGAGTGGTCCACGGGGCCGTGGGCGGCATCAACGAATCCGACGTCAGCTTGGCCGGCGCGGCGGGGGCCGTGATTTTTGGCTTTAACGTGCGCGCCAATGCCCAGGCCAGGCAACTGGCCAAACGCGATGGCATCGACATTCGCTATTATTCAGTGATCTATGAAATCATCGAAGACTTGACCGGCGTGCTGACCGGCATGTTGGCACCGAGCATTCGCGAAGCCATGTTGGGCAACGCCGAAATTCTAGAAGTCTTTAATGTCTCCAAGGTCGGCAAAATCGCCGGCTGCCGAGTCACCGATGGCCTCATGCGCCGGGGCGCAAAGGTGCGCCTGTTGCGCGATGATGTGGTCATCCACGAAGGCGACTTGGCGACGCTGAAACGCTTCAAAGACGAAGTGAACGAAGTCAAATCAGGCATGGAATGCGGCATGTCGTTTGAACGCTACCAGGATCTGAAACAAGGCGATGTGATCGAAGCGTTCGAGTTGGAAGAAATCGCCCGTACTCTTGCCGATTAGTTCCAGGACAATTGCCATGACCCGGCACCCCCGCAAGGCACCTGGTCAGCACCCGTCAGCGCAACCGCACAGCCCACGCCAATTACGCGTGGGCGAAGAAATTCGTCGTGCGCTGTCGGAAGTTTTTACCCGCGGTGAAGTGCGTGACCCGGTTCTGGCCGGTCGCTCGATCACCGTCACCGAGGTTCAGGCCTCTCCCGATTTGGCCAACGCCACCGCCTTTGTCATGCCCCTGGGAGAGCGCATGGATGCGGACGAAGAAGCTGAACTGATCAAAGCCCTGACCCGATCTGCGCCGTTTTTGCGGGGCCGGGTTAACAAGGCGGTGTATTTGCGGCGCAGCCCCCATTTGTCTTTTGTCATCGACAAAACCTTTGGTGCCACCGAACACCTGGACGCATTATTGCGGCGGCCCGAGGTGGCCCGTGATTTGATTGCGGAGGATGCCCAAGACACAGACGACCCCAACCCGGAAATGAAAGACACCGAGCCCGGCGATGGGGCGTAGGCGCAAGGGGAAGCCCATTAATGGCTGGGTAATTTTGGACAAGCCCTTGGGCCGCTCCTCTACCTGGGCCGTGGGCCAGGTCCGCCACATCACTGGGGCGGCCAAGGCCGGCCACGGGGGAACCCTGGATCCTCTGGCCACCGGGGTATTGCCCATCGCCTTGGGCGAAGCCACCAAAACCGTGGCGTACATTCAAGACGGAAGCAAGATTTATCGCTTCACCTTGCGGTGGGGTCAGGCGACCGAAACTGATGACAGCGAAGGCGACGTGGTGGAAACCTCGACGGTACGGCCAGCGCAAGCCAAGATTCAGGCCGCGCTGGGCGACTTTACTGGCGAAATCAGCCAAGCACCGCCGGCCTATTCCGCCATCAAGGTGGACGGCGAACGCGCCTATGCATTGGCCCGGGAAGGCAAGGCCCCAGATATGGTGCCACGCAATGTGCGGGTGGATCGGTTCGCGCTGCTCGCCTCACCCACCGCGGATACCGCGGAATTCGAAGTGGAATGCGGAAAAGGGACATATATCCGGGCCCTGGCGCGTGATTTAGCGCGGTCTTTGGGCACTGTGGGGCACGTGGCGTCCATGCGTCGATTGGCCGTCGGTGTCATGACCGAGGCCCAAGCAATTTCCCTGGAACGCCTAGGGGAAGTCGTGCATAGTTCCGCGCCGGACGGATACCTGCATCCGGTTGAACTTGCGCTGGCCGACATCCCGGCGCTTGATTTGACCGGGCCCCAAGCCCAGCGCCTTCGGGCGGGCCAAATGGTATGGGTACCAACTGCCGATCCTGGCGCTGTATGTGCCATGGCCGACGGTCTTCCGATTGCGTTGGCGCATGTGGAGGACGGCGAGGTCCGGGCAGTACGTGTTTTCAATCTTTGAACGAAATTAATTTAGAGGAGCAGATGTCGGTAACCGTTGAGCGAAAAAAAGTACTAATTGATACCTTTGCCATCTCCAAGGGGGACACCGGTTCTGCCGATGTCCAGGTGGCGATTTTAAGCGAACGTATTCGCAATTTAACTGAACACTTCAAAGAACACGCCAAAGACCGCCACTCGCGGCGCGGGCTTCTGAAAATGATCAGCACCCGGCGCAAACTTTTGGACTATCTGAAACGCGAGGATTTCAAGCGGTACGAAGCGCTGATCAAGGCGCTCGGCATACGAAAGTAGTCCAGGGTCTTGGCGGCTTTTCAGAAGACCGTTGCTTGACCGATCGGTGGCACATGCCGCCGGTCCGTTGGGTATGGGTGACTTGCCGCTTTCACGACGACGCTACGAAGGACCAAAGCCGCACGGGCGGCTGAGGGTAAGGCCGCATGGGCGGCCGATTGTTCAGACCGTAAGGGCGGTCGAAAATGCATGAAGGAAGAGACAAAGATGTTTGACGTCCATAGACGCGAAATTGAATGGGGCGGGCGCACGCTCGTCATGGAAACGGGCAAGATTGCCCGCCAAGCTGATGCTGCCGTAATGGTCACCTATGGCGATACCACCGTGCTGTGCACCGCCGTGGCCCAAAAGATCCCGAAGGCGGGAATCGACTTTTTCCCGCTGACTGTGAATTATCAGGAAAAGACCTTTGCCGCTGGCAAGATCCCGGGTGGGTTCTTCAAGCGCGAAGGCCGTCCTGCGGAAAAAGAAACGCTGACCTCGCGGCTAATAGACCGGCCGATCCGGCCCTTGTTTGCCAAGAGCTTCCGCAATGAAACCCAAGTCATCTGTACCGTTCTGGCCCATGATTTTGAAAATGATCCAGACATCGTCGCCCTGGTTGGTGCCTCTGCGGCACTCACGCTTTCGGGAATTCCGTTTATGGGCCCCATCGGCGGCGCCAGGGTCGGCTTTATTGACGGCGAATTTTTTCTGAACCCGCTGTTGGATACCATGGAGAATTCCGCACTGGATCTGGTCATGGCCGGCACCGACGACAGCGTGCTGATGGTGGAATCCGAAGCCAAAGAATTGACCGAACAGCAAATGCTGGACGCCGTCATGTTTGGCCACAATGCGTCGCGCGAAGTGATCGCGATGATCGTGGATTTGGCCGAAGGTTGTGCCAAGGACCCCTGGGAATTGGCGCCGGAAGAAGGTGTCGACGAAGCCAAAGCCACCATGGCCAAAATCGCCGAGGCCGATTTACGCGCCGCCTATGCCGAAAAATCCAAACAGGCCCGTACCGAAAAAGTCGACGCGGTGCGCACCAAGGCGCTGACCGAAATTGCCGAAGGCGACGACGAAGCTCTGGCGGCAAACGCCGGTGCCGCCTTCAAAAGTCTTGAAAAGGCCATTGTCCGCGGCAACATCTTGAAGACCGGCGAACGCATCGATGGCCGCGACACCACGACCGTGCGGCCGATCATGGCGGAAGTGGGCATTTTGCCCCGGGCCCATGGCTCGGCCCTTTTCACGCGCGGCGAAACCCAGGCTATGGTGGTAACCACCCTGGGCACTGGTCGCGATGAACAAATCATCGACGCCCTGGCGGGTGAATTCCGGGAAACCTTTATGTTGCACTATAATTTCCCGCCGTATTCCGTCGGTGAGGCGTCGTTTATGCGCAGCCCCGGCAGGCGGGAAATCGGCCACGGAAAATTGGCGTGGCGGGCATTGCATCCGCTCATGCCGACCGCAGAAGAATTCCCCTACACCGTGCGGATCGTATCTGAAATTACCGAATCCAACGGCTCGTCGTCCATGGCCACCGTTTGCGGTACGTCCCTGGCGTTGATGGACGCCGGTGTTCCCATCGGTCGTCCGGTCGCGGGGATCGCCATGGGCTTGATCCTGGAAGACGATGGCTATGCCATTTTGTCCGACATCCTGGGGGACGAAGATCACCTGGGCGACATGGACTTCAAGGTGGCGGGCACGTCCGAAGGCGTCACGTCCTTGCAAATGGACATCAAGATCGCTGGGATTACGCCGGAAATCATGGAAAAAGCCCTGGCCCAGGCCCGTGACGGTCGCATGCATATTCTGGGGAAAATGACCAAAGCCCTGGATCACGCCCGCGACGATGTGGCGGCGACGGCCCCCCGTATCACCACAATCTCGGTGCCTAAGGACAAGATCCGCGAGGTCATTGGCACCGGCGGCAAGGTGATCCGCGAAATCACCGAAGTGACCGGCGCCAAGATCGATATCGACGATGATGGCACGGTCAAGGTCGCTTCCAGCGATCCGGAAAGCTCGGCAGCCGCGGTCAAATGGATCCAAGGCATCATCGCCGAACCCGAAGTTGGGGTGATCTATGAAGGCAAGGTGGTCAAGACCTTGGACTTCGGCGCATTCGTCAACTTTATTGGAACCCGGGACGGTTTAGTCCACATCAGTGAATTGACCCCCTCGCGGGTGGAAAAAGTCACGGATGTGGTCAACGAAGGTGACCAGGTTTGGGTGAAAGTTCTAGGGATCGACGATCGTGGCAAGGTGCGTCTGTCGATGAAAGTGGTGGACCAGGAAACCGGCACCGAAATCAAAAAGGACGACGGCGAATAAGGAGCGGCCAGTGAAGCCCCTGAATGGCATTCGGATCTCCGGGACTGAGGTTTTGCCTCTGGTGGAGGGCGGCAAAGGCGTCGCCATCACCAGCGGGCTGGCCTCGGGGGCCTGGGCTGCGACCGGTGGCATCGGCACGTTTTCCGGGGTCAATGCTGACTCCTATGATGATGATGGCAAAATCATCCGCCAGATTTATCACGCCAAAACCCGCCGGGCACGCCACGAAGAACTGATCGAATACGCCATCAGCGGCGGCGTCACCCAGGCCAAAGTTGCCCACGAAACCCGCAAGGGCCAAGGGCTTTTGAATGTGAACGTCCTGTGGGAAATGGGCGGGGCCGAACGGGTGTTGGCGGGTATTTTGGAAGGTGCCAAAGGCCTGGTCAACGGCGTAACCTGCGGTGCCGGCATGCCCTATCGGCTGGCCGAATTGGCCGCCAAATACCAGGTTGATTATTACCCCATCATTTCATCGGCCCGGGCGTTCCGGGCTTTGTGGAAACGGGCGTATCACAAATTCGCCGATCGCCTGGGGGCGGTGGTGTACGAAGACCCGTGGCTGGCCGGTGGTCACAACGGCCTCAGCAATTCTGAAGACCCGGAAGCCCCGGAAGACCCCATGCCCCGGGTGGTGGCTCTGCGCCGCCAAATGGTCGATTTGGGCCTACCGGAAGTCCCCATTGTAATGGCCGGGGGCGTATGGTGCCTGAACGAATGGCAAGATTGGATCGACAACCCGGATTTGGGTCCGGTGCTTTTCCAATTCGGTACCCGGGCGTTGTTGACGACCGAAAGCCCGATTTCGGACATCTGGAAAGAACGCCTTCTGACCTTGAAAGAAGGCGATATCTACCTCAACAAATTCAGCCCCACGGGGTTTTGGTCGTCAGCGGTGGAAAACGATTTTCTCCGGGATCTAAAAGCCCGGTCCGACCGCCAAATCGCCTACTCGAAAGAGCCGGTGGGCGAGCTTCAAGCGGAATTCGGTGTCGGCCCGCGCAAACGAATCGTTTATGTGACCACGGGCGACAAAAAGGCTGCGGAGCCCTGGATCGCCCAAGGTTTCACCGAAGCCATGCGCACACCATCGAAGACCCTGGTGTTCGTGACCCCGGACCAGTCCAGAGAAATCCGCAGGGATCAGGTGGATTGCATGGGTTGCCTTTCCACATGCCGGTTTTCAAACTGGTCCCAGGACGAATCCGGCACCACTGGCAAGAAAACCGATCCCCGCAGTTTTTGTATTCAAAAAACCTTGCAGGATATCGCTCACGGCGGCGACCCCGAAAACAATCTGTGCTTTGCTGGGCACGGGGCTTATCGCTTTGCTTCCGACCCATTTTATTCCAATCGCTTTATTCCAACGGTTAAGCAATTGGTCGAACGCATCAAGACCGGGGCTTAGACAGTGCGGATCGTGGCGCAGTTTTGCGCCGCGTGAATCTGAACGGCATCCGAGTGCAGATCGTGGTGCAGCTTTGCGCCGCGTGAATCTGAACGGCATGAAAAAAGCGAACCACTACCTTGGAATCGTTCCAAGTCGGTACTATCTTTGGTTTATGGCTCGAAACCAATCGTCAGACGTCACCCGCGATTTACTGCGGGCCCACGATTTGCGACCCACTCGGCAACGGGTGGCGCTGGCAAATCTGTTGTTTCCGAAACCCGGTCACAAACAACACGTGACGGCCGAGGCTTTGTTTGCCCATGCCACCAAGGCCAAGGCTGGGGTGTCGTTGGGCACCGTCTACAACACCCTGAACCAGTTCACCGAAGCCGGGCTGCTGCGGGAAGTGTCGGTGTCATCCGGGGCGTCCTTTTTCGATACAAACACCACCCCGCACCACCATGTGCTGGACGAAGACACCGGAATGCTCACCGATCTGAAGCCGGGCCGATTGAAAATTGCTGGAGTGCCTAGCCCTCCGCAGGGATCGGAAGTCACCAGCGTCGACGTCGTCGTGCGCATGCGTAAAAAATAAACTAGATTAGAATTATTCTAAACTGTTGACTGGCGGAAATTTACGCCTATATTCATTTTCTAAATCAGGAGGATAAAGTAGATGCCATCACTTGCCGGATCAAGAACTGAAGGAAATCTGAAGGACGCGTTCGCTGGGGAATCCCAAGCCAACCGTCGTTATCTGTATTTCGCGCAAAAGGCGGATGTGGAAGGCTACAACGATGTGTCCACCGTTTTCCGTTCTACAGCGGAGGGGGAAACCGGCCACGCCCACGGCCACCTGGAGTATCTGGAAGAAACCGGCGATCCCGCCACTGGCCTGCCTATCGGCAACACCCGGGAAAACCTGGCCGCATCGGTGGCCGGTGAAACCCACGAATACACCGATATGTATCCGGGCATGGCCAAAACGGCGCGGGACGAAGGCTTTGAGGAAATCGCCGATTGGTTTGAAACCTTAGCGAAGGCGGAAAAATCCCACGCCGGTCGGTTCCAAAAGGCGCTGGATACCCTCGACTAAAACAACCTGTTGATGGAGGGCGGCACAAAGGCGCCAGTGCGCCACCCGATCCCGTGGCAGGACCCGGCGTTCACCGATGCCAAGGCATTGGATGATGAATTGCGCCGGGTGTTCGACATCTGCCACGGGTGCCGCCGGTGTTTCAATCTTTGCGATTCCTTCCCGCGGCTGTTTGATCTGATCGACGGGTCCAAATCAGGCGAATTGGATTCCGTTGCGTCGGACGATTTCACACCGGTCATTGATGCTTGCACGCTTTGCGATTTGTGCTTCATGACCAAATGCCCCTATGTGCCGCCCCACGAATTCGATCTGGATTTCCCCCATCTGATGCTGCGGGCCCGGGCTGCTCAAAATGCCAACGGCGAAGTCCCCTGGGTCGCCAAACAAATCCGCAAAACCGATCGCAACGGCCGATTGGCGTCGTCGGTTGCTTGGCTGGCCAATTGGGCAACGCGCACTGGCAATTGGTTCACACGCCCGGTTTTGCAGGCCTTTGCGGGGATTCACCGGCGGGCAAGGGTGCCCAAATATCACGCCCAAACCCTGATGCGCCGGGCCAAAGATTGGGCGAAACCAACCACGGCACCCGCGCGCAAAGTCGTTTTGTTTGCCACCTGTTCCGGCAATCACAACAACCCGGAAGTCGGCGTCGCCACCCACGCCATTTTGGCAAAGGCTGGTGTCGAAGTGGCGGCGGCCAATCCGGGATGTTGCGGCATGCCGCAATTAGAACTGGGCGACATCGCTGCGGTGGCACAGTCCGCCGAAAAAGTTTCCGCCGAATTGGGAAAATGGATTGCCGATGGCTACGACGTGGTGGCGTTGACCCCGTCGTGCGCGTTAATGCTGAAATTCGAATGGCCGTTGATCTTGCATGACCATGCTGGCGTCAAAACCCTGGCCGCTGCCACATCCGACGCCCCGGAATACATTGTTGATCTGGCCAAGTCCGGTGATCTGCCCGGGGATATCGCGCCCCTGGATGGGTCTGTGGCGCTGCATTTGGCTTGCCACGCCCGGGCTCAAAACATGGGCCCCAAGGCTGCCGATCTACTGGAATTGATCCCAGACTCCGACGTCACTGTGATCGAGCGATGCTCGGGTCACGGAGGCGCGTGGGGCATAGAAGTCAAAAATTTTCCGGTAGCCCTGAAAATCGGCAAGCCTGTGGCGCGCCAGGCAGTGGAGATCAAGGCGAAATTCGTCGCCTCCGAATGCCCCCTGGCCGGGGACCACATTGCCCAGGGCATGGAAGAACTGGATCCGTCCACATCGGTGCCCCGGGCCTGGCACCCCATCGAGCTATTCGCCATGTCCTATTGCCCTGAATTATCGCCCCGGGACCCTCAGTGAAAACCGACATCACCCACGCCGACATTTTAAGCCTGGACGCTTACGAAGCTGTGCGCGTCGACAAACGCTGCGATGTTCGCGCAGCCAAACAAAATCGCCGGGTGGAGGTCGGGGCCTTCGCCAATTTTGTGTTCGAAAATTATGAGTCTCTGTGGCTGCAAATTCACGAAATGCTGCGCATCGAAAAAGGTGGCGACCCACAAATCGCCGATGAACTGGCGGCCTATAACCCCATGGTGCCAAAAGGCCGGGACCTGACCGCGACGCTGATGTTCGAAATCGCCGATCCCGATCGCCGGGATGCAGAGCTGGGCAAACTGGGCGGCATCGAATCCACGATCACATTGTCATTCACCGGCCACACCATAACGGCGGAGCCCGATGACGATATCGAACGCACGCGGCAAGATGGCAAAACCTCGGCTGTGCATTTTTTGCATTTTCGTTTCACCGATGACCAGGCCGCAGCGTTCAAATCCACCGACACCGAAATCACGTTGGCCTTTGGTCACCCCGGATTTCGCCACGCCACGGTTCTGGGTGAAAACGTCCGCGCCGCCTTGGCGGGAGATTTCGCCTGAAAGAGGGAGGGGTGCATTTTTTTGCCGTTCAGATTCACGCGGTCGGCAGGTGCCGCCCACGATCTGCACTTGTTAATCCACTGCTTCGTCGCGATACACGCCCCAAATCTGGGTGCGCAGCAGCCAACCCGTGTGGCCACCCGCATGCAACCGGCACCAATCCCCACGGCACCGCAAAACCTGAGTGATGACCCCGGGCTCGATCACTGCCACCGGCACTCCGCCGATCTCGGGGTCGCGCACCATCATGGCCACATCGCCGACAATCACCGCAAACCGGTTTCGCGATAACAGATTTTGGTGAATCCACCCGGTGTCTCCGTCCATGTCACGGATTTGCCGCCAGTTGTCGAATTCGGCGATGACCTCCACCGGCAAGCTTTCGCGCACAAACACCCATTCAATGGGGTACCGGGTGCCGGGTCCGGTCCGCACATTGACCTCGTCGGACCGCAAAGACACCCACCGGGGCAGGTCCTGTTGGGCTATGGAAGTTGGAATAGCCCCAACCAGCACCGCAGCGACGAGAAAAAATCTGACAATTTTTGGGCTCATTGGCCCGGATATGACCGTGCCAAGTGGTGTATGGTCAAGGGGGCCGTGAAAGACAGAAACTCGGTCGGATTTGCTAGGGAACCGGGGAAAATGACGTCAGGCAAGCCTCTGGTGGTGGTCACGCGCAAACTGCCGGATCAGGTTGAAACCCGGATGATGGAGTTGTTCGACGCCCGTCTGAACACCGACGACCACCCGTTTAGCCAATCCGAGCTTGTGGATGCCGTCACCCAAGCCCATGTGCTGGTGCCCACCGTCACCGACACCATTGATGCCCATGTGATCGGGGCGGCGGCGGAAAACTTCAAATTGATCGCCAACTTTGGCACCGGCATCAATCATGTGGATTTGGCGGCAGCGGAGGCGGCGGGCATCACCGTTACCAACACCCCCGGGGTTCTGACCGAAGACACTGCGGATCTGACCATGGCGCTGATTTTGGCCGCCCCGCGCCGCATCGGCGAGGGCGAACGACTGTTACGGTCGGGCGAATGGAAAGGCTGGGCCCCCACCTTCATGTTGGGCCACCGCATTGCCGGGGAACGATTGGGGATCATCGGCATGGGCCGCATCGGCCAAGCGGTTGCCCGGCGGGCCTGGGGCTTTGGCTTGGCGACCCATTATCACAATCGTACCCGGGTGCCGGACGCCACCGCGGCGGAATTGGAGGCCACCTATTGGGACGACCTGGACCAAATGCTGGCTCATGTGGACATCGTCTCGGTCAACTGCCCGCTGACCGATGAAACCCGTCATTTACTGAACGCCAAACGGCTCGCGTTGTTGCAGCCCCATGCGGTTGTGGTGAACACGGCGCGGGGGGAGATCATCGACGAGGAGGCATTGGCCGATGCTTTGGAATCCGGCGCCATCGGCGGCGCTGGGCTGGACGTTTTTGCCAGAGCCCCGGATGTAAATCCCCGCCTGTTGGCCGCCAAGAACGCGGTGCTGACCCCACACATGGGCTCCGCCACCCATGCCGGGCGCACCGCCATGGGCGAAAAAGTCATCATCAACATCAAAAGCTTCACCGACGGTAACCCCGCCCCCGACCGGGTCATCGAGGGTGTGACGACCTAGTCTGGCAGCATCGTACCGGTCAGATTGGCCCCGGCCAAATCCGCGTGGGAAAGGTCGGCTTCGGTCAGGATCGCATCGCGGAGGTCGAGATTGGGCAGCCGCAGGCCCGGACAGGTTCTGGCCGGTCAAATCAGCCCGCACGCCATCTGCTTGTTTGCGTAACAACCGCTGGTGCCCATTGATCGTCGCGACAAATTCCTGGGGTGTCATGAACGTCCGATCCATGGGGATGATGGGTTAACCCTAAATTAACCATAACCGCCGCCCCCGTCGCGGCGAATCGATTTCACCCCGAGAAATTCGGCCGTGGCGGCTAAGCCGTGGCGGGCTCGTAGGCGGATAAATCAGTGATGGTGGGGTGGTCGCCGCACAGGGTGCATGCGGGGTCCCGGCGGACTTTGACCTTGCGCCAGGATGCGTGCAGAGCGTCGTAAATCACCAGCGACCCGGACAGACTTTCGCCGATGTCCAATATTTCTTTCATGATTTCGACCGCTTGCAGGGAGCCGACGGTTCCGGCCAGGGCTCCCAAAATGCCGGCCTCGGCGCAACTGGGCACCATGCCTTGGGGCGGAGCTTGGGGGTAGATGCAGCGATAGCAAGAATGCTCAGGCCCCAAATGGGACTTGAACGTGGAGATTTGCCCGTCGAATTGGGACAACGCCGCGGACACCAGCGTCTTGCCCGCCAAATGGCAGGCGTCGTTGATCAGGAACCGCGTGGAGAAATTATCGCTGCCGTCGGCGATGATGTCGTAGTCGGCCAAAATGTCCATGATGTTGGTGACGTCCAACCGGTACGGGTGGGTCACCAAACTCACGTCGGGATTCAGGGCGGCGGTGACCTTGGCGGCACTTTCCGTCTTGGCCATGCCCACCCGGTCGGTGGTGTGCAAAATTTGGCGCTGCAAATTGGATAGCGAAACCTCGTCATCATCGATGATACCGATGGTACCGACGCCTGCGGCCGTCAGATACATGATCACCGGGGATCCCAATCCACCAGCCCCCACCACCAAAACCCGGGCCCCCAACAGCTTGGCTTGGCCCGCGCCGCCCACGTCCTTCAGAATGATGTGGCGGGCGTAGCGCTCGATCTGGTCTTCGGTGAAATCCATGAACCCGCTGCTTTTACAAGTCGTCGAATAAGGGCGTGGACAAATAGCGTTCCGCCATGGACGGCAAAATGGTGACAATGGTCTTGGTCGCCATGTCCGGCCGGGCGGCGACTTCGAACGCCGCCGCCAACGCCGCACCCGAAGAAATGCCGCACGGCAGCCCTTCCATGCGCGCCGCCACGCGCGCGGTCTCGAACGCCGTTTGGTTGGCGATGGTGATGACCTCGTCGATGACCTCGGTGTTTAGATTGCCCGGCACAAAGCCCGCACCGATGCCCTGAATTTTGTGGGGGCCGGGTTTGCCGCCGGATAACACCGGGCTGTCCTCCGGCTCCACCGCAATCATTCGCAATGATGAGTTGCGAATTTTAAGCAATTCCCCCACCCCCGTAAGTGTGCCACCTGTGCCAACGCCAGAAATCACGACGTCCACACCACCATTGGTATCAGCCCATATTTCTTCCGCCGTGGTGCGACGATGGACATCCGGGTTGGCCGGGTTTTCGAATTGCTGCAGCATGATCGCGTCGCCAATCTCCGCGACCAGGTCTTCGGCTTTGGCGATGGCCCCGGACATGCCGTTGCCCGCCGGGGTCAAAACCAATTCGGCGCCCATCAGCAACAGCATCTTGCGGCGTTCCATGGACATGCTTTCGGGCATGGTCAGGATCAGGCGATAGCCCTTAGCGGCGCATACAAATGCCAGGGCGATGCCGGTGTTGCCCGACGTTGGCTCCACAATGGTGGTGTCCGGGCCAATTTTGCCCGTGGCCTCGGCGGCCTCCACCATGGCCAGGCCGATGCGGTCTTTTACCGAGCTTAAAGGGTTCAAAAATTCCAGCTTGCCAAGCACCTGGGCAGTCACGCCGAAATGGGCACACAGGCGTGGCAGCCGTACCAGGGGCGTGCCGCCGATGGTCTCCAGCAGGCTGCCGTAAATACGCCCGGGGGCTTGGGGTTCATTGGTCATGAAAAGCTTGCTTAGATATCAAATTGGACGCGTTCGCCGGATTGGCTTTCGACGCCCTTGGCGTGGGCGCTTTGGCACAGGTCTTCGATGGTGATCGCATCGAGCTCTTTCATGATGGTTTCTCCCAAATCGCGCCACAGGGGCCGCACGACCCGATCGGCCAATTCCGAAATGTCCTCCCCTGCCAAAGGATCCTGGGCGACGTCTGCGTCTTCCAACACCCGGGCCACTTCGCCCACCGTGATGCGCCGCCTCTCGCGCGCCAGGCGATAGCCGCCGCGGGGACCGCGCACGCCTTTTAGCACGCCGGCCCGCACCAAGCGTTGCATGACTTGTTCCAAATACCGTTGGGGAATGCCTTGGCGTTTGGTGATATCGCGGGATTGGGCGGGGTGTTCGCCGGCGTTGTAGGCGATGTCCACAACGGCTTCCAGCGCATAGACTAATTTCTTGGATAGCCTGAACATGCCCATGGCTAGCTGCCCCCTTCTGCCGCGGCCAAATCGGTTATGCCGCCGGTGGAGCCAAAGGCGCCATCGCCGCGCTGGGTATCGGGAATCTCATCGGTCTCGACCCATTCGATTTGCTCGACTGTGGCGATCACCAGTTGGGCCACGCGCATACCGCGTTCCACGGCAAAGGCCTCGGTGCCCAGATTGGCTAGCAACACCCTGACCTCGCCGCGATAATCGGAATCGATGGTACCCGGGGCGTTCAACACGGTGATCCCGAATTTCCAGGCCAAGCCGGACCGCGGCCGGATCTGGCCTTCGGTTCCCGTGGGCAAGGCGATTTTGATGCCGGTGGGAATCAGTGCCCGGGCCGACGGCTCCAGGATCACTGGGTCGCCTACCGCCGCCGCCAGGTCGAGCCCAGCGGCCCCGGAGGAAGCATAGGCGGGCATCGCCAGATCGTCGGTTCCCGGCAATCGTTCCAGCGGAACCTGGGTGACAAAGCTTGGCCCCGTCATGCGGCGCCCGCCAAAGCTGTCATGTGTGAGGCGATGCGCGCCACCAAGCGTTCCGCCACTTGGACTTTTTTCAAAGGGCCCCAGGATTCCGCCCCGGGCTCGGTAACCAGGTGGACAGAATTGTGGTCGCCACCGAATGTGTCGGTGCCCGGGGTCACATCATTGGCGATGATCCAGTCGCACGCTTTGGCAATTCGCTTTTCGCTGGCGATGGCCACCAAGGCGTCTGGGTCGGATTCGGTTTCAGCGGCGAAGCCCACCACCAACCCGGGCCGGTCGGGGCCGGGCGCCGCCAAGGTCGCCAAAATATCGGGGTTTTTCACCAAGCTCAGTACCGGAGCCGCACCGCCCTTTTTGATCTTCATGGCGTGCGGTTCGGCCACCCGCCAATCGGCGACAGCCGCGGCGCACACCGCGATATCGGCTGGTAGCGCGTCTTGTGCCGCGGCCAACATGTCCCGGGCCGTGCGCACCCGGTGCACGGTCACCCCGTCTGGGTCCAGCAGTTCGGTGGGGCCGCTGATCAATGTGGTCTGAGCCCCGGCCCGGGCCAGGGCGGCGGCGATGGCGTGGCCTTGTTTGCCCGACGATGCATTGGCGATGAAGCGCACCGGATCGATGGGCTCCAAGGTTGGTCCCGATGTCACCAACGCGGTCATCCCAGCCAACGACGCCACTTCCACCAAGGCCGAGCGATCGACCATGGGGGTGTCCGCCAATAGGCCTTCGATCGCCGTCATCAGATCGGCCAAATCGGCCAAGCGCCCGGGGCCGACCTCGCCATCGGCCAGGGCCCCGATGGCCGGTCCGACGAAGCGAATGCCGTCGTCGCGAAGCTGGGCAATATTGCGCTGGGTCGCGGGGTGCTCCCACATTTTCACGTTCATGGCCGGTGCCGCCAAAACGAGCTTGTCCGCGGCCAGCAGGACGGCGGTGGCCAAATCCCCGGCCAGCCCCGACGCCATTTTCGCCAGGATGTCAGCGGTGGCCGGGGCCACAACGATCAAGTCGCATTCTCTGGACAGGCGGATATGGCCCATTTCGGCTTCGTCGATTAGCGAATGCAAATCGGTGTAGACGTTGGCCCCGGACAGGGCCGAAACCGACAAGGGTGTCACGAACTGCGCCCCGCCCTTGGTCAGCACCGCCGGGACTTCCACGCTCTTTGCGCGCAGCAGACGGATCAATTCCAGACATTTATAGGCGGCGATGCCCCCTGGAATAATCAACAGGACTCGACGCCCATCCATCGCGCTTTTGGTCATTTCAAAGCCTTTGCAGTGCTACTCAGCAAGATTCACGACAAAACTGTGTGAATTAATATATGGGGTCAGAGGCCGGTGGGCAAGGACGCTGGGTCGATGCCCTGAGGGGGGGTCAGAACAGTTGGGTCACCACCACGATCACCAACACCAAAATCACTCCATACAGAATTTTGTTGGTGGACATCCGCCGGGCGCTTTCCCGGGGACCAAACACTTGCGCCGCATCCCCATCGCTTTCGGGAAACAGGCCTTTGGGGGCAAGCGCCAGGGCGGCCAATTCGGCTTTTTCCACCAGCCCAGGAAGTTTGCGGGTGGCGTCGGCCACCTCGGTAATGGCTTCTTTGGCTTTGGCCATGGGGCCCAGATTTTTCGGTACCCAATCGTCCAAGAATTCCCGGGCAATGGCCCACTGATCCGCATCCGGGGCCAAATCCCGGCAAATGCCCTCGACCACCACCATGGTTTTCTGCAACAGCAACAATTGCGGTTGGGTGCGCATATTGAAGGACTCGGTGATGGAAAAAAGCTGGGTGAACAGTTTGGCCATGGAGACTTCGGCCGGGGGCCGGTCAAAGATCGGCTCGGCGATGGACCGGCACGCCTGGGCAAAGGAATCCACCGATTGATCCCGGGGCACGTATCCCGCTTCGAAATGGACCTCGGCGGCCCGGCGGTAATCGCCGACCAAAAACGCCAAAAGCATTTCCGCCACATAAAGCCGTGTGCGCCGGTCCAACCGGCCCATAATGCCGAAATCCACGGCGACGATGTTGTCATGATCGTCCACGAACAAATTGCCTTGGTGCAAATCCGCGTGGAAAAACCCGTCGCGGAACGCTTGTTTTAAGAATCCTAAAATCAAATTGCGGGCGATTTGTTCCAGATTGCGCCCGGCGCTGGTCAGGCCTGACTGGTCGGCGATGGGAATGCCGCCAATGCGATCAGTGGTCAGCACCCGGCGTTGGGTGTGGCTCCAATCCACATCGGGGACCTGGAACGTGGGATCGCCTTCGAAATTCTCCGCTAACTCGCTGGCAGCCGCGGCCTCCAAACGCAAATCCATTTCGGTTGCCGCCGATTTGCGAAACGTTTCCACTACCCGTACCGGGGCCAATCGCCGCATGGGCGGGTACAAGGATTCTAGCCATTCCGCCCCCCATAAAAAGAAATCGATGTCCCGGGCAAATTTTTCTTCGATCCCCGGGCGTAAAACTTTGACCGCCATATGGCTGCCGTCCGCCAACCCAGCGAAATGCACCTGGGCAATGGAGGCTGCAGCCACCGGCTGATGGTCAAAATCGGCAAAAATTTCGTCCACGTCGCGACCCAACTGTTCACCAATGATCTGGCGGGCGGTGGCCCCGGAAAACGGCTCCAGTTGGTCCCGCAATTCCGCCAAATCGGCGGCGATTTGCTTGCCCACAACATCGGGGCGGGTGGACAACGATTGACCGAATTTAATGAAGGCTGGGCCCAATTCCTGGGCCGCTGCTGACAATTGCAAGCCCAGGCGGTTTGGAGCCCCCTTTCGCGGCGCACCCACGCCCACGCAAAGGACGGCGCGCACCGCTTTCGGCACCCCCAATTGGTCCAGAACCTCCCCGGCCCCATGGCGGGTCAGGGTCCGGGCAATGGTGATCGCCCGGGAAAAATTGCGGATCGAACGGGTGACCATCAAGTGCGCCAGGCCGAATGCAGGGCGGCGATGCCGCCGGACAAGGGCCTGATGGCCACGTTACCGAAACCGGCGGCTTCGATGCGCTGAGCAAAGGTATCCCGGGATGGGAACTTGGCAATACTTTCAATCAGATACCGGTATGCGTCGCCGTCACCGGTGACCGCCTGGCCCAGCCACGGCAAGGTGGCGGAATACGCCCGGTAAGCCATGTTTAATCCCGGAACCACAGGGCTGCTGAACTCCAAGCAAAGAAACCGCCCGCCCCACCGCAAGACCCGGCGGGCTTCCGCCAACGCGGCGTCCAAATCGGTGACGTTGCGAATACCAAAGGCAGTCGTATAGGCGTCGTGGCTTTCGTCGGCCAAGGGCAGGGACTGGGCGTCGCCGGTGACCCAATCGATCCCACCCATGATGCCGTGATCAAGGGCTCGGTCGCGGCCCACCCGGACCATGTCTTCGGTCAGATCGCATACGGTAATGGTGTTAGGCTGATCGCCGCGGGAACTGCCATTGTTCAGGCGTTTCCACATGCGAAAGGCAATGTCCCCGGTACCCCCGGCCACGTCGGCGATGTCCATTGGCCCTTGGGGGTTCAGCCAATTCACCATCTGGGTTTTCCATAAACGATGAATGCCGCCGCTCATTAAATCGTTCATCAGGTCATAGCGACCGGCGACACTGCGGAAGACGTCGCGAACCATTCCCTGTTTTTCGCCCAGGGGCACCGTGCGGTCGCCAAAAAATGTGGTGCCGGAACCGGCCCCCGGATCGCTTGACCCAGTGCTGTTCATGGCTTTGACCATAGCCCACACCCCCTGATCACGCTACGATTCCATAAAGGAGGGCCCATGCCAGAATTGCCAGAGGTCGAAACGGTGCGCGCTGGCTTAGCCTCCAAGCTAGTTGGCAAAACAATTGACCATGTTTTGGTCCGCCGCACGGATCTGCGCATCCCCATTCCGGCTGGGTTCGTTGAACGCTTGGGTGGGCAGCGATTGGCAAGCCTGAACCGCCGCGGAAAGTACCTGTTGTGGAATTTCGACAATGGCTTGGTGTTGCTGTGTCACTTGGGCATGTCAGGGCAGATGGTGTTGGGGTCGGGGACGCTACAGCCACCGGGAAAGCATGACCATGTGCGACTAGCCTTCACATCGGGAGATTGGGTCACGTTTCGCGACCCCCGGCGGTTCGGACTGATGGATTTGACCACACTTGACGAAGCACCCCACCATCCGTTGCTGGTGACCATGGGGCCAGAACCCTTATCCAATGCGTTCAATGGCCCAGTGTTGGCGGCGGCGTTGGCGGGCCGGGGGTCCACCATAAAAGCCGCGTTGTTGGATCAAAAAATCGTCGCAGGCATCGGCAACATTTATGCGTCCGAGGCCCTATACCGGGCGGGCATATCCCCCCGCCGTAAAGCCGGCTCCGTGGGGCCGGTGCGGGCCGAACGCCTGGTAGTCGCCATTGTCGCCACCCTCAATGACGCCATCGCGGCAGGGGGCTCCAGCCTAAAAAACTATGTCCAGGCCACCGGGGATCTTGGCTATTTTCAGCACCAGTTCGCGGTCTATGGGCGGCAAGGCGAGGCCTGCCCGCAATGCGATCCCAACAGCACCTGCCGAGTGCGGCAAATCACCCAGTCGGGTCGGTCCACCTATTATTGTCCCACCCGCCAACGGTGACGGTGTACCCTCTCGCCCATGGTCTTTGGCGTCAAAAACAGTGTTCGGGGACTGGCTGTAGCGACGATGGTGGCGGTGTGCGCCGGGCCTATGGCTCAGGCCACGGCCCAGGATTCGTTTTTCACGACCGTCGCGGATCTACCCCTGATGCCTGGCCTGGAGGAACACCTGGATACCGCCCTTGTCTTTGATAATCCCGGTGGGCGCATCATTGAGGTAACAGCGGCGGGCATACTCACTACCCAGGCTATCTTGGCGTTCTATGGAGAAACCTTGCCTCAGCTGGGTTGGACAGGGGTGGCCGACGACCGGTTCGAAAGAGAGGGCGAAGTTTTGCGGCTTGTATTCATCCAAGTAACCGGGCCGACAGTCGTGATGTTCACCATTGCTCCGGTCCTTTCACCGGCACCGTGACAGGGCGGGCCTGAGGCTCCAAAAAAATGGCCGTCTTGACGGCCTCGAAGGCCGCAGATATACACCGTCGGTCGCACTTTTCGGCAGAAATCACGAGCATTCATGGCCTATCACAAGTCAGCCAAAACGCGCATCCGTCGTAACGCCCGACGCGCCGATATCAACCGAGCCCGCCGCACCCGCATGCGCGGCGCTTTGCGCCGGGCCGACGAAGCCATTGCCAGCGGCGACAAGGCGGCAGCCCAGGAAGCATTGCGCGCCGCCCAGACAGAGGTCGCCCGCGGCGCGGGCCAAAAACTTCTGCATCGCAACACGGCGTCGCGGAAAATTTCGCGTCTGGCCAGCTCCATCAAGGCGATGGAAGGCTAAAGCTTCTGCGGCGCATTCGTTGTGACGAACTTTGCATAAGAAAATCTTCGGCTAAAATCGTTTTGTATCCCGGGCCAAAGCGTGCCTGGCTTGCAACAGTCCAACATTCTTGAGCCATCTCGCGATCACTTTTGATGTGTTCGCTTTTCGGTCCCTTGCAGCTTGGGGACGGGTTCCGTACCCTTACTACTCGTCTAGGGTATTCAGTTTTAAAAAGTATCGGTGACAGTGATTAGCGTCGAATTTTGACGCTAATCAGTATTACAATTTTTTTTACTGTCAATACTCTAGTTCTCGAATATTTTTCAATGAATCGGCGTTCACGCGTTGCTATCGGGCCTCGAATCAAATAGAAATGTGGAAGTCGGGGCTGTGGGCAGTTCGGGCGGTTCGGGGGAGCCAATATCGAACGCGTTGGAAGACTTGTTTCGATTTTGCCGAACCAATCAGGGACCCAACCAGGGGCCGCACATTGGGCTCAAAAAGCGGTCGAATCAGGGTGGGGTAAAAAAAGCAAAATGCATGTCTGACGGTCCCACAATTCAATCAACACCGACGCTTGGAAACGCTTTTGCTGGGGATGTCACAGCCCAAGCCGCGTGGGACGAGCTTGGCCAAAATCCAGATGCGATTTTGATCGACGTGCGCTCCGATGAGGAATGGACTCAATTGGGGATCCCGGATTTGTCGTCCCTTTCCAAAACCACCGTGCTGATTGAATTGGAAACCCAGACCGGCCCAAATCCCAACTTTGTCACCCAGGTGACGGACACTGTTCCGGCAAAAGACGATGTGGTGATTTTTATATGCCGGTCCGGCGCGCGGTCGGCGGCTGCGGCGACGGCCATGGCGGCCCAAGGCTTCACCCAATGTTACAATCTGTTAGGTGGGGCTGACGTCGAGGGCTGGAACGCTGCTGGATTGCCGTGGAGGGCCAAATGACCATCGATGGCACCCCTTCCGACGCCACCGCACTCACACCCGATCAAGCCGCCCAGTGGGAACGTGTGCGCGGCAGGCTGCGCGCCGAAGTTGGGGAGGCGGCGTTCAACAGTTGGCTGAAACCATTGACTCTGCAAAGCATTGATGACCGTAAAGTGACCATGGTAGCGCCGACCAGGTTTATGCGGGACTGGGTAGTAAAAAATTACGCGGATCGCATTCGCACCTTGTGGCAGGAACAAGATCCGCATTTTGATTCCATCGAAGTCGCCGTTTCTTCGGCGCAGGCCGCGGCGCAAACCTCTGAAAATCGCCAGCCTACGGATGGCGGCTTGGCGGCCCCGAACATCGTGGCCTCTGGCGGCGCCAACGAAGGGGCGTTGGATCCGCGGTTCCAATTCGACCAGTTCGTGGTCGGCAAACCAAACGAGTTGGCCTATGCCGCCGCCCGTCGCGCCGCCGAAGCCGAAACCGTTGCCTTTAACCCGCTGTATTTGGCCGGTGGGGTGGGCCTGGGTAAAACCCATTTGATGCACGCCATCGCCGCCCACATCCGGGGGCGTTTTCCGGCCCGCCGAGTGGTTTATCTCAGCGCCGAACGCTTTATGTACGAATTCATCAAGGCTCTGCGGTTCAAGAACGTCATGGCCTTCAAGGACAAATTCCGGTCCGTGGATGTTTTGATGATCGATGACGTGCAATTCATTGCCGGCAAGGACTCCACCCAGGAAGAATTCTTCCACACCTTCAATGCGTTGATCGACCAGAACCGCCAGATCGTGATTTCCGGCGACCGCTCGCCCTCGGACCTGGACAACATGGAAGAACGCCTGCGCTCGCGCCTGGGGTGGGGCCTGGTGGCGGATATTCACGCCACGGATTACGAATTGCGCCTGGGCATCCTGCACAGCAAGGCGGACCAGGCCGGGGCCGAAGTTCCGCAACAGGTGCTGGAGTTCTTGGCCCACCGGATCACCTCAAATGTGCGGGAATTAGAGGGCGGCCTGAACCGGGTGCTGGCCTATTCCAACTTGGTGGGCCGGCCGATCACTTTGGAATCCACCCAAGAAGTGCTGCGCGACTTGTTGCGCGCCAATGATCGCCGGGTGACCATTGAAGACATCCAGCGCCGGGTGGCGGAACATTTCAACATCCGCATGGCGGACATGCATTCGCCGCGCCGGGCCCGCGCGGTGGCACGGCCGCGCCAGGTGGCCATGTATCTGTGTAAGCAACTGACGGCGCGATCCTTGCCGGAAATTGGCCGAAAATTCGGTGGTCGGGACCACACCACGGTGATGCATGCGGTGCGCCGTGTGGAGGAGTTGAGCCAGATGGACGCGGCCCTTGCCGAAGACGTCGATCTGCTGCGCCGGATGCTGGAAGGCTAGCGCCGAATCTGGTCTTTGTCGCGATCGGGTTGCACCCCATCGTCAAGTCAATAACCTATTGATTTTGCAAACTGTTTTTGGGCCGCTCCAGGTCCGAAAAACCATGCGGTCTGGGCCCGGTTCTGCTATAGTTGCGGGACTGAATTTCTGGCCAATTTCGGCGACCCAAACCCGGGTCTAACACCTCCCAATTCATCGGCCCAACGCGCACCAATAACGGTTTTTAACAACAGCAATGTCCACCGCATGAAATTCGAAATAGAACGCTCAAGTCTCCTTAAATCCCTGGGGCACGTGCATAGCGTGGTGGAGCGTCGAAACACCATTCCCATCCTTTCCAACGTTTTGATCGAAACCGCCGGTGGCAAAGTCAGCATGACCGCCACGGATTTGGATATGTCGATCGTGGAAAGTGTGGCGGCGGAAGTGGGCCAGGATGGCGCAACCACCACGCCGGCGCAAACCTTGTACGACATTGTCCGCAAGCTGCCTGACGGGGCACAGGTCGAAATGGCGGAAGAACCCGATGGGCGGCTGTTGGTGCGGGCCGGGCGGTCGCAATTTCATTTGCCCTGCTTGGACCGCCAAGATTTTCCCATCACCGATGAAGGCGACCTGCCGTCGCGATTCGACATTGATGCGCAGGCTCTGCGCCGATTGATTCAGAAAACCCGGTTCGCCGTTTCCACGGAAGAAACCCGGTATTATTTGAACGGGATTTACTTGCACACTGCGGATGTTGATGGGGTTGCGGTGTTGCGGGCTGTGGCCACGGACGGCCACCGCCTGGCCCAAGTGGATATGCCCCAACCCGATGGTGCGGCTGGGATCCCCGGGGTTATCGTGCCGCGCAAGGTGGTGAACGAGCTGTACCGCCTGATCGAAGATTTGGACGGCCCCGTCACGGTTGCCCTCAGTGATGACAAAATTCGCATCGCATTCGGCGAAACCGTGCTGTCGTCAAAGCTGATCGACGGCACTTTCCCCGATTACCAACGGGTGATTCCTGAAGGCAACGACAAGAGATTGTCGGTGATCACAAAGGATTTGATCCAAGCCATTGACCGGGTCGCCACGGTTTCCACGGAAAAATCCCGGGCCGTGAAAATCGCGGTGGAAAAGGCCAAAGCGGTGCTGTCGGCGAGTTCGGCGGAAAACGCCAGCGCCACCGAAGAATTACCAGTGGATTACGACGCTGAGTCCCTGGAAGTCGGATTTAATTCAAAATATCTGATCGACATCCTGAACGAATGCGAAGGGGAAAACGCCCAGTTTCTGCTGGCCGACGCTGTTTCCCCCACTATCGTTCGCGACGGGGATGATGACGGCGCGTTTTACGTTTTGATGCCCATGCGGGTGTAGCGGGTGCTGGCGCCCGCCTCGGCATCCCCTGCCGCTCCAGCGGACCTCAACGCTGCTGCAGAACCCGCTGTGACCCGGCTGGTGCTGACCGAATATCGCAACTATCAGAGCCTGACATTGGACGTGCCGGCCCAATCTGTGGTTCTCACCGGGCCCAACGGTGCTGGCAAAACCAATGTTCTGGAAGCCATATCGTTGTTGGCCCCCGGACGCGGTCTGCGCCGGGCAAAACTGGCGGATTTCGCCCGCACCCAGTCGGCGGGTGACGCCTCTGCGCTTTCTGGCACGGCTAGGTGGGCCGTGGCGGCGGAAATCACCGCGGGCGCTGACACCACCCGCATCGGCACAGGGGTCGAGGCGTCTCAGCCAAACGAAGGTGGCCTGGAGCCATCAGCAGAGCGCCCCACAGAACGACGTGTCGTGCGCATTGACGGCCAATCGGCCCGAGGTCCGGCGGCCCTTGCAGAAATTGTGGCGGTGCGCTGGTTGACCCCGCAAATGGACCGATTGTTTGTGGAGGGCGCCAGCCATCGGCGGCGGTTCTTGGACCAAATCACCGGCGGTTACGATACCAACCACGCGGCGCGGATTTCGGCCTATGACCGCACGTTGCGCCAACGATCGGTGTTGTTGCGCGAAGGCCGTGGGGATCGTGCCTGGATTGGGGCCCTGGAAGAAACCATCGCCGAATTGGGGGTCGCGATTGTCGCTGCGCGCCGCGATGTGGTGTCTAGGGTTTCGGCGGCCATGGCCGATGGCGGCGAAGTCCATCCCGGTGCCCACCTGGCCGTCCAGGGCGATGTGGAACGCTGGTTAGAAGGCCAGCCTGCCTTGGCAGCCGAAAGCAATTTCCGTGAAGCGTTGGAACGCGGCCGCGACCAAGATGCCCTGACCGGCGGGGCCGCAACCGGGGCCCATCGCAGCGATTTGGCGGTTTGGCAGACCGCCCGGGACATGCCGGCCCATCAATGTTCCACCGGCGAGCAAAAGGCGATTTTGATCGCCATTGTGCTGGCCGATGTGCGGCTGTTGGCCACCACCACAGGTCAGGCTCCGGTGGTGTTGCTGGACGAAGTGGCGGCGCACTTGGATGAAGATCGCCGGGATGTTTTGTTCGACCTGGTCTTGGGGCTCGGCGCCCAAATTTGGGCCACCGGAACCGATGTCAAAATGTTCCGGGGCCTGGAAGACCGGGCGCAATTTTTGAAAGTCGTCGCAGGCAAAATCACATGAGCGAAAGCGCTCAAACCAACATTGACCCCGAAGTGGAAGACTACGGCGCAAATTCCATCAAGGTCCTGAAGGGCTTGGATGCCGTGCGCAAACGCCCGGGCATGTACATCGGTGACACCGATGACGGCTCCGGCCTGCATCAAATGATTTACGAAGTGGTCGACAACGCGGTGGACGAAGCCCTGGCTGGGTTTTGCGACAAAGTCGAAATCATTTTGAATGCAGATGGCACCGTCACCGTGCGTGACAATGGCCGCGGCATCCCTACGGGAATCCACGAAGAAGAGGGCATCTCGGCCGCCGAAGTCATCATGACCCAGCTCCATGCCGGGGGAAAATTCGACCAGAATTCCTACAAAGTTTCCGGTGGGCTCCACGGGGTTGGGGTGTCGGTGGTCAATGCTTTGTCCAAGTCATTGGAACTGCGGATTTTCCGTAATGGCAAAGAACACTGGATGAAATTTGCCGATGGCACGCCAGAAGGCCGACTGGAGGTCCTCGGCAATGCCGGGGATCGCGCGGGCACCGAGGTGCGGTTTTTGGCATCGGATAAAACCTTCACCAACGTCGAATATGATCGCGCAACTTTGGAACACCGGCTGCGGGAATTGGCGTTTCTGAATTCCGGCCTGAACGTGATTTTGGAGGACGCCCGCGGCGTCGATCCGGTGCGCGAGCACTATCACTACGAAGGCGGCATCGAAGAATTTGTGCTGTACCTGGATCGTAAAAAAAACCCAGTGCACCAGCCGCCGATCACCATCCGTGGCAAGAAAGACACGGCAGAGGTCGAATTGGCCCTGCAATGGAACGACAGCTACCACGAAAATGTGCTGTGCTTCACCAACAACATTCCCCAATCCGATGGCGGCACGCATTTGGCAGGCTTGCGCGCGGCACTGACCCGCACGGTGAACAGCTATGCTGCGGAAAAGGGATTGGCGAAAAAGGACAAGGTCCACTTGACCGGCGATGACGCCCGGGAAGGGTTGACGTGCGTGCTTTCGGTCAAATTGCCTGACCCGAAATTTTCCAGCCAAACCAAAGAAAAACTGGTGTCGTCCGAAGTCCGCCCGGTGGTGGAGAGCGTTGTGGCTGACCACTTGGGGGAATGGTTTGAAAAGCACCCGGCCGAAGCCAGGGCGGTGGTGGCAAAGGTTTCCGAAGCGGCGGCGGCGCGGGAGGCGGCGCGCAAAGCGCGGGAACTCACCCGGCGCAAAAGTGCACTGGATGTCTCCAATCTGCCCGGAAAATTAGCTGATTGCCAGGAACGGGATCCGGCGAAATCCGAAATCATCCTGGTGGAGGGTGATTCCGCTGGTGGTACCGCTAAACAGGGCCGCGACCGCCGTATCCAAGCGGTGTTGCCGTTGCGCGGCAAAATTCTAAACGTGGAACGAGCACGGTTCGACAAGATGCTCAGCTCGGTGGAAATAGGCACGCTAATCACCGCCCTGGGCACTGGCATCGGGGCGGAATTCGATATCGAAAAAGCCCGATATCACCGTATCATCATCGCCACGGATGCCGACGTGGATGGCGCCCATATCCGCACCCTTTTGCTAACATTTTTCTTTCGCCAGATGCGGCCGCTGATCGACGCAGGCTACATCTATATTGCCCAAGCTCCCTTGTACAAAGCCACCCGTGGCAAGTCCGAAGTCTATTTGAAGGACGAGCGGGCCATGGAAAATTACCTCATCAAGACCGGTTTGGAAGAAGCGGTGTTGTCTGTTCATGGAGGCACCGAGCATTCCGGGGCGGACCTGGCGGAACTGGTGGAACACGCCCGCATCGTCCGTAAGCTGCTCGAAGGGGTGGCCCAGCGGTATTCGACGGCGGTGGTAGAACAGACCGCCATCGCCGGGGCCTTGAACCCGGAAGCCCTGGCCAACTCCGAACAGGCCAAAGGCGCGGCGGACTATGTAGCCAAACGGCTGGATCAATTGGCGCCGGAAACCGAACGCGGCTGGCAGGGGGAACCGACCCCGGATGGCGGGTTAAAATTCACCCGCACGGTGCGTGGCGTGAAAGAAGTGGAAGTCATCGATGGCCGTCTGATTGGCTCCGCCGAAGCCCGCAAACTGGATGAACAAGCGGTGGAACTGCAAGCCACCTATTTGACTGCGGCTACTCTGCGACGCAAAACGGAAACAACGTCGATTTCGTCCCCCACACAGTTGTTGGATGCGGTGTTTGCCGTGGGCCGCAAGGGGCTGTCAATCCAGCGGTACAAGGGCCTGGGGGAAATGAACGCCGATCAACTGTGGGAAACCACACTGGAGCCCGATGCTCGGTCTTTGTTGGAGGTAAAGATCGCCCACGCCGACGAAGCCGACGAAGTGTTCACTACCCTGATGGGGGACGAAGTGGAACCGCGCCGGGAATTCATCACCGAACACGCCCTGGAAGTCGCGAATTTAGACGCTTAACTCTCACAGACTCCGCTGAGGTGAGAAAGTTGTCGCGCTAGCAGATCGTGCCTGACGCTTGTCAATCGCGTGAATCTGATCGGCAAATTTAGAGAATTTCCCGTAGCCGCTGGACCATCTTGTCCATGGGCGTGGCGTGGGTGAAATGGGCGACGTACTTGCCGTCGGGGCCGATGACGTAAATCACCGATGAATGCTCCATCAAATAAAAGTCGGTTTCTTCTGGCTCGCTGACTCGCCCATAGAAAATCCGAAACACCGATGCAGTCTGGGTGATCTGTTCCGGTGTGCCGGTCAGGGCCACCAATCTGGAGTGAAAATGGCTGCTGTATTCCGCCATCACTTCCACTGTGTCGCGGGCGGTGCCGATGGTGTTCAGATAGGGCAAAACGTCGTCGGCTTGGCGGCCAGGATTGTCCAGGGCGGCGGCGATCTGGGCCTTTTCCGAACCAAACTGGCCGGTGACAATCACGCCATAGATGGCGGCGCCAACCACCAAGGTCAGAGCCAGAATACTGATGACAACTGTGCGGTTCATAAGGTCGTCCGTGCTTACTGAGAGGGGGGGGATATAGCCGGTTTCAGAACTTTTTCCCGACCAAGCACGTCACGATTTGCTCTCCCGTGGGATACAGTGCCCGCATGGATGGCCTGCAAATCAGTTTTCAAAGCCTGTCTGTCGCCCCGGATTCCTTGTTGCTGTTGCTGGCGGCCATGGTTCTTGACCTGGTGACGCCGGGGCGGGGGCGCCAGTGGGGCAATCTGGACCCGACCCAGTGGTTGATCGCCGCCACTGGATTTCTGGAAAGCCGCCTGAATCGCGCTGATCGCAGCGTCGCCAAGCGCCTGTTTCGCGGCACCATCGTCGTGGTGATTTTGGTCGGGGGTGCCTGGAGTGCGGGCTGGGGAATTGGCGTTTTGGCGCGGGTGGCCCCCTTTGGCTGGGTGGTTATGGTTGCGGTGATGGCCGGTTTGATCGTTCAACGTCGACCCGTCGACGAAGCCCGCAGGGTCGGCACCGCCTTGATCCACGATGGCCTTGGCCCCGCCCGCACCCAAGCCGTGGCGGTTTTGGGGCCGCGCGCCACCAAACTCGACGCCGCCGCACTGGTGCGCAACTCGGTGGCCTATGTGGGGGAACGCCTGGGAGACGGGCTTGTGGGGGCGGTTTTTTGGTTTGTGCTGTTGGGGCTGCCGGGGCTGTTCGCATACCGCGCCATCCGCATTGCCGGAACTTTGATGCCCGAACATGATCGCCGGTTCGAAGCCTTTGGCATGGTGGCGACACGCCTGAGCGGCGTTGTGGTTTTGCTGCCTGCCCTGTTGGCGGGAGTGTTGGTCGCCGCAGCATCAATTTTCTCTCCCGGTGCCGACCCCGGCCGGGCGCTTCGGGTTATGGGGGCGGATCGCGGCATGCACACTCCCCCCACATTGGGGTGGTCGGTGGCGGCCCTGGTCGGGGCGCTGGGCTTGGCCGTGGGGGCCATGGACTCCGGTGGCCGCCGCGATGCCGGGCCGGCGGATATCTCCCGGGCGGTGTACGTCTATGGGATCACCGGGCTGCTGACCTTTTGCCTGGTGGCGGCGCTGGCGCTGGCGCGCTTCATGGGATGACGCGGCGACTGGTCTTGGCGCTGGCGGCGGCGTTTGTGGCGTGGTTCGCCGTGGGGACCACGGCTGCCGACGACGGTGATCCAACAAAGCCCTGGCATACGGCGGACGGATTTCAGAATTTGCCCGGGGCGCTCAATCGCGATGTGGCTTGGACCGTGTATTTGCGGTTCAGCATGGCGCGATTCGGGGCCAAAGACCGACCCGTGCCGACCCCGGGCCATGTGGTGCCGGAACCCCAGGCGCTGGCCGACTTGGCGGCAATGGCCGGGGCCGACAGCTTGACCTGGTTGGGCCACGCGACGTTTTTGATCCGCCTGGACGGGGTGACCATTTTGACCGACCCGTTTCTGACCGACCGGGCGTCGCCGTTCGCTTTTGGCGGTCCAACCCGCTACGCCCCGCCGGGGATCACTCTTCAAAACCTGCCGCCCATCGACGTGATTGTGCTGTCACACTCCCATTACGATTCGTTGGACATCCCGACGCTGAAGGCCTTGGCAAATAAGCAAGACATCCAGGCGGTGGTGCCATTGGGCCTGGGCGAGAGGTTTCGGGATATAGGATTTGGCACGGTGCACGAACTGGATTGGTTCGAAGCCGCCGATGTGGATGGCTTGGCCATTACCGCACTGCCCTCTCAGCATTGGTCCAGGCGCACGCTGTTCGACCAGAACAAGACCCTGTGGATGGGGGCGGCGATCGAAAGTACGGGGCTGCGCCTGTACTTTTCTGGGGATTCCGGGTACGGCCCGAATTTCGCTGATCTGGGGGCGCAGTTTGGGCCCTTTGATTTCGGCATCATCGGCATCGGTGCCTATGCCCCCCGGGAAATGATGAAAGCCACCCATACGACCCCGGAAGAGGCCGTGGCATTGGGCCTGGATATGGGCGTCCGGACCATCGTTGGCATGCACTGGGGGACGATTGCATTGGGCACGGAACCGCCGTTCGAGGCCCCGTCACGGTTCCTCAACGCCGCCCAGGCTGCGGGTTTGAGCCCGGAAAACGCTTGGATTTTGGCCATCGGCGAAACCCGCAGGATTCGGTAGGCCCTTATATCCCGCCGCCGCCCCCACCGTTACAAAGATTAACGGACGAAGGGGGAGCGCGTGACGCAAATGATCGACGAGGCCAGCACGATGCTTGGACTGGTGCGCCTCAAATGGAGCCACCAAGCGCGGGGCCCCCTGGGCGGGGTCCCCGCCTGTCTACACTGGTACTGATCCGCTGGGTCGCGATTGCCGGACAGCTGGCGGCGATCTTGCTGCTGCATTTCATCATGGAGTGTGGCTGCCGGTTTTTTTATGCCGTTGGTGCCGTGGCGGCGTCAGCGCTGTCGAACGTGATAATCACCACGACCCAACCCTTTTCGCGCCGCCTGACCGACGGCCAAGCCGCGCTGTTCTTGAGCTACGATACTTTGCAGCTTGCCGTTTTGTTGTACCTCACCGGCGGCCTGCAAAACCCCTTCGCCCTGCTGTTTCTGGCGCCGGTAACGGTGTCGGCCACCATCCTGAGCTTGCGATCGACCATCCTTATTTTGATCCTGGTTCTGGCGTCGGCCGCCGTGCTGGCGGTGTTTCATTTTCCCTTGCCGTGGCCAGAGCCGGGGATCGATCTGCCCCAGCTATATTTGTTTGGCTTGTGGGTGGGCGTCTCCATGGGGGTGTTTTTCGTTGCCGTCTATGTGTCGCGCATCACCGCCGAAGCCCGGCGATGCCAGGAAATTCTGGGAGCCATGTCGCGACGCCCGGGTTCCGGGACCGGCGCAAAGGCCGATCAGCGGGGATTGGCCGACCCTTCGCGAAGAACGCCCGGATATGCGCATCGTCATTTTGACCGGGACCGGAAACATCGCCAGCGCAGTGGCGGCGGCTAAGGCCGGGGCAGTGGATTACCTGGGCAAACCCGCCGATGCGGATGAAATCCAAGCGGCGTTGATGGCCCAGCCCGGCTCCAACGCGGCACCCCCTGACAAGCCCATGTCGGCCGATCGGGTGCGGTGGGGACACATCAGCCGAGTGTACGAATTGTGCGATCACAATGTGTCAGAAACGGCCCGTCGCCTGAACATGCATCGACGCACCTTGCAGCGCATTCTGGCCAAGCATTCCCCCCGAGAATAATTGCCATTACACAAGGCCTTGCCATCGCCTGGTTAGTGCCCTGGGCTGCCAAACCTGATAGGGATTCAGGGATGGATGTGGAAGAATTCTTGCGGGCGGCGTTTGACGCCCATGTGGCGGTGGCCCAGGCCACGCCCGACCAAGTGGCAATCCCCATGGTTGAACTTATTGGCCTATGCACCACAGCAATTTCGGGTGGCGGCAAGCTAATGTTTTTCGGCAACGGCGGCAGTGCCGCTGACGCCCAGCATTTGGCCGCTGAACTGGTGGTGCGGTACGCCAAAGACCGGGCACCTGTGGCCGCCGTGGCACTGTCCACCGATACCTCCATTTTGACCGCGGCTGGCAACGATTACGGCTATGACCACGTGTTCGCGCGCCAAGTACGGGCCTTGGGCCAGCCCGGGGACGTGGCGCTGGGCATTTCCACCTCGGGCAAGAGCAACAATGTGGTGGCTGCCCTGGAAGCGGCGAAAGACATGGGGCTGACGGCCGCTGCGTTTTCCGGTGCCGTTGGCGGCAGGTTGGTCGGCCTGGCCGATCCATTAATCCTGGTGCCCAGCACCGATACTGCCTGTATCCAGGAAATACATATCACACTGGGGCACATACTTTGCGCTGGCCTGGAAATCCAACTGGGGCTGATTTAGATACTCATGCCTGACACGTCGAACCTTTCTGATATTCTTTCCTTGCTTTCAGGGATCCGGGTGCTTGTGGTGGGGGACGTGATGCTCGACCGCTTTATCACCGGCCGGATCGAGCGCATTTCCCCCGATGATTCCAATCCCGTGGTGCGCATCGAACGCGAAGACGCCATGGCCGGCGGCGCCGCCAATGTTGCCTGCAATGTTGCCTCGCTGGGCGCGCGGGCAGATTTGATCGGCGTGGTGGGCGACGATGAACCTGCCAGCCTCCTAAAAGCGATGATGTTTGACGCCAACCGAGTGACAGACCGGTTTGTCACCGAGCCCGGCCGCGCCACCACTGAAAAAACCCGGATTTTTGGCGATGGCCGCCAAATCGTCCGCACTGATCGGGAATCAAGAACCGAATTGGCTGAGACCACCGTGCGGGCAACCCTTTCGGGTCTGAAGGCCGTGATCGGTGAGGCCCATGCCGTGATGGTGTCGGATTACGCCAAGGGTGTTGTTGGCGGGGCGTTGTGGGCGCAAGTGGTCGAATGGGCTGCGGCGACCGGCAAACCGGTGATCGCCGACCCCAAGGGCGCCGATTTTTCTATGTATCGCGGGGCCACGGTTTTGACCCCCAACGCCAGTGAATTAGCGATTGCCACCGGAAGTCCTGTGGGCTCGAACAGCGAAATTGAATCGGCTGCCTTGGCGGTCATGGAGTCTGCGTCGATCGGCGCCATGGTGGTCACCCGTGGTCGGGATGGTTTGTCGATCATTTCGGGGCCGGGGTCGGCCGTACACATTGGCACTTTGGCTGGGGACGCCATTGACGTGTCAGGAGCTGGGGATACGGTTGCCGCTGCTTTGGCCGCGGCCCTGGCGGCTGGTGCCGACCTTGTAGACGCCGCACAGCTGGCCAATGCGGCGGCGGGAGTAGTGGTAAGCAAGGTGGGCACGGCGACACCCCACGCCAGCGAAGTCCTGGCGGCGTTGTCCGGCACGGATATGAAAATCACCACCTTGGACCCGGCCTTGGACCGCATCCAACATTGGCGGGACCAGGGCCAATCCGTGGCCTTCACGAACGGATGTTTCGATCTGGTCCATCCCGGCCATGTGTTTCTGTTGACCCAAGCCCGGGCCGCCGCCGACCGGTTGGTGGTGGGTCTAAACACCGATGCCTCTGTGCGGGGCTTAAAGGGTGAAGGCCGACCCATTCAAAACGAAAACGCTCGGGCTGCCGTGTTGGCATCGATGGGCGCCGTTGACATGGTTATCCCGTTTGCAGAAGAAACCCCTACGCGCTTGATCGAAGCCATCCGCCCCGATGCCTTGGTCAAGGGAGCCGACTACACTGTGGACCAAGTGGTGGGCGGCGCGTTCGTGAAATCCTATGGCGGCCGCATTGTGTTGGCGGCGCTGGCACCGGGAGAAAGCTCCACCGAATTGGTGTCGCGCATCGGCGAACTGAAACGCCAGGCCGGGGAATGATTGTTGTCACCGGCGGCGCCGGGTTTATCGGATCTAACCTTGTGGGCGCACTGGAAGGCCGGGGCGAAACAGAAATTTTGGTTTGCGACCGATTGGGCAGCGATGACCGTTGGCGCAATCTTGCAAGGCGGGATTTGGCCGATTTGATCAAACCCGATCAGCTGTTCGACTTTCTCGATGCAAACGCCGAAACGGTGGAGATGATCTTTCACATGGGGGCGATCTCCGATACCACCGCCACCGATGCTGAACTGGTCATGGAAAATAATTTCGGCTTCACCGTGGCCCTGTGGGAATGGTGCGCCGTCCATAATTTGCGTTTGGTTTACGCTTCATCCGCAGCGACATACGGAGACGGAGAAAACGGTTACGACGATGATTCCAGCGTCGCCGCCCTGGCAAAAATGCGCCCGCTGAATCCCTATGCCTGGTCCAAGCATTTATTGGATCGCCGGGTCGCCCGGTTGCTGGAAAGCGGTGTCAACGCCCCCGCCCAATCGGTGGGATTGAAATTTTTCAACGTTTACGGGCCGAACGAATATCACAAAGGCGCCCAGTCCAGCGTCGTCCACCATGCGTGGTCGCAAATCACCGATGGCGGATCGGTGCGGTTGTTTAGGTCTCACCGGGACGACATTGACGACGGCCACCAAGCCCGAGATTTTGTGCATGTTGATGATTGCGTTGCCGTCATGATGTGGCTGTTGGATACGCCATCGGTATCCGGGTTGTTCAATGTCGGCACCGGCAAGGCTCGTACGTTTTTGGATTTGGCGAACGCCGTGTTCGCGGCCTTAGGCGTCGAGCCACGGATCGAATTCATTGACACCCCCGCAGCCATTCGCGATCGCTATCAATACTTTACCGAAGCCCCCATGGAACGTTTACGGGCGGCTGGTTTTGACGCCGACTTCCTTAGTTTGGAAGATGGTGTGGGGCGGTACGTGGGGGAATATCTTATCCGCCAAGATCCCTATCGCTGATCGGCGGGCCAAGCAAAACTCCCAGGCGGGACGCGGCTGTGCGGGCAAACCGTACCGTCAGCGTTTTGCGGCGGCTGGGGTTCATGGGGCGGGCCGGCGCCCGCCGAAGGATGGCGTTGCCAAATCGGTCGACGATCATCAATCCGTGGTCGTCGGGCAATATCTCGGTGGGGAAATTTTTGGGAACGGCAAAATAAAAGACGTGGCAAAAATCCAAATACTCCGGCCATTTTTGATCAGCACGACAATCAGCGGTGCTGTTTTTAATTTCGATAATGATGAACATGCCGCGTCCGTCCAGGCCGGCCACATCAGCCCGGCGATTGTTTCTCAGGAAAAATTCCGCAAGCGTGCTATGGCTCATGTTCTCCGCCAAGCGACTGGTACCGCGGGCCAACGCTCTGGCATCATCCGGGGCGCAGGATTCTGTGGTCAGGCGTTCCTAAATCATCAAACACACAATAGGCGCGTATGGCTTTGACATCTCTAATCTTTGATGTGGATGGCACCTTGGCGGAAACCGAAGAGGTGCATCGCCAGGCATTCAATGAGATTTTTGAAGAGCGTGGATTCGATTGGCATTGGTCTAGGGAAAAATATTCGCTGCTTTTGAAAGTGACCGGCGGGGTGGAGCGCATCACGCATTTTTTGCGCACCGATCATGACGGTGTCTTCAGCGATGACTGGATCGCTACCCATGTGCCGGAAATGCATCGGGCCAAAACCGCCCGATACGGGGATTTGTTGGCCGCCGGGGGTGTGGCCCTGCGGCCGGGGATCGAACGGCTGTGTAAGGAATGCCTTGACCAGGGAGTGACGTTGGCCATCGCCACCACAACAAGCACCGCAAACGTGGCGGCGTTGATCGATCATTCCCCCGATGCCGTAGCCATGGATTGGTTTGCCGCGGTGGGCGCCGGGAACATTGTGGATCACAAAAAACCGGCCCCAGACATCTACCAGTGGACTCTGGATCAATTGGCAATCCCGGCATCGGACTGCGTGGCCTTGGAAGATTCGTTGAACGGCCTGATGTCGGCTACTGCGGCGGGGCTGGCGACCGTTGTGACCTATTCCAGCTATACAAAGGGCCAAGATTTCACTGGGTCGCTGGCGGTGGCGGATACCTTTGGCGATCCTGGAAATCCGGCGACCTTTCTATCGGGCGACCATGCCGGCAAAGATTGGATCGACCTGGATTTGATTCGCGCCTGGCACGCGGCGTACTAGCAACAATTTGAGTGGATGGGCTAGCGCCGGGCCCGGCCTCCGCGTAGTGTCCCCCGGCGTTCGATCTGGGGGTAAATAACAATGCGCAAGGGACTGATCGCGGCAACCTTCGCCGGAGCAGTCGCCATTCCGGGCCTCGCGGTGGCCGGACCCTCGTTGTACGACATCAGCATTTTACTTGGGGCCGATGATCCGTTTGCTGCGGCGTTTTACGGGGTCGCCCCAGTGTTGCCCACCGAGATACCAGCCCTTCATCCGGCGCCCATCACCCGCGGCCCCTTTCCTCCCACGCCTGTGGCTCCTCAACCAATACCAGTTACCCCGACGGTTCCTGTTGCTGTCGTGGCGGCTGCGCCCACGGCGGTGCCGGTTGAAGTGCGCCTGGATGCGGCGGCCCAGCGGGATTCCACCGTACGTCGGATCATGGGCCTGGCGTTGGATCGAGCGTATTTGGCGGGCAGCATTGGGGTTTTGACCGGAGGCGATGCCTCTAATTCCGGAACGGGGGTCAACAATAAATGGGTCTTTGAGTCGGGGATTTTGGTACAAGCCGCATACGGCTACCGCTGGCAAGACAGAACCACCACCGAAATAGAGATCGCCGGGCGCGCAGTCGGCGCCAAAACGGTTACGGAATCCGGGGGGGCGGCGGTCAAGGCCACCGGCAACGTCACGGTGCTGTCGTTCATGGCCAATGTGACCTATGAATTTCCCAATCAATACCAAGTAACGCCCTATGCCCTGGGCGGGTTGGGGTTTGCACGATATTCGGCGGCCAGCGTCGTCGCCGCCGGATCATCAACCGTGAAATCTGACGATTGGGTCATTGGCTACCAACTGGGTGCAGGTTTGCTGTACCCCCTTAATGACAAGTGGGCTTTGGACGTGTCGTATCGGCATTTCGCCACAACCCAGCCAGAACTTAAAAACGCCGCCGGATTGGCGTTCAAGACCGATGTCTCCCACCACAACTTTTTATTGGCGGCTCGGTTCAAACTGTAGCTTTCTGCAGAAATTGGACGCTGCTTAAACACCCATTAACCCAAATTTTTCAAATTGCTTCCTTTGGGCTCTGACGTCCTAGGGGGGCTATGACAATTCATCAATCAATTGGATTGGGCTCTAGAACTGCGCGATTTATCGGCGGCTTTTTCCCCGTCGTCCTGTGGTTAACACCCACGTGGGTCCTTGCCGAAACCCTAAAAATCGGCGGGACTGGTGGTGATCTGCGGAACATGGAGCGTTCACGACGATAGGGGGAGGCTGGGAATTGGTAGTTGGTGCGCCCGGCGAGAGTCGAACTCACGACCTCTGGCTTCGGAGGCCAGCGCTCTATCCAGCTGAGCTACGGGCGCACACTTTTTAAGAGGCGCACAATACTCTGAAATGATTTGGGGGCAACTGTTGCTGCCCGCAGAGATTGACGCGGCGGTAAAATTTCGGTGGCCCTAGTCCTTCCCCGTCTGGGGGTCTTGCGAGGACGTCAGGGCCAAGAACACCACTTCCAGGTCGCTTTGCTCGGTGGTCAGGTCGGCGATGGTCCACCCGGGCCCACGCACCGCATCCAATATCTGGCCCACAGCGGTCTGGCTGGGGGCTTAGCGCACGGCCAAGGTTTGGGGTGACGTTAATTCGGAATCAAACTGCTACAGCACATCGGCAATCGCGGTCTGGGGATCGGCCAGCGTGATGCTCACTATCTTGCGATCCTTAGCCAGCAATTGGGCGGTGGGCTCGTCCAGCACCAAAACCGGCGGCTGATGGGACATGGCTTTGGCCAGCAACAATCGTCTGCGCATCCCCCGGACAACCGTCGGGCATGGGCGCCGGCCTGGTCGGTCAGGCGCACAGCCTCCAAAATTTCAGTGGTGCGGGGTTCGGATTTCGGTACCTCGTACAACCCGGCCTGAAATGCCATGGTCTCGGCTGGTGTAAAAATGGGTCCAGGTTTAGCTCTTGGAGGACCACGCCGATGGCTGCCCGGGCCGCCCGAGTTTCAGAATCAATGTCGTGGCCCCACACCGCGACAGACCCATGGGTCTTTTTCACCAGGTCCGCAAGAATGTTGATGAAGGTGGATTTTCCGGCCCCATTTGGGCCTAGCAGGCCAAAGAACGAGCCCACCGGAATGGTCAAATCCACAAATTTCAGGGCCTGGACCACCGGCGTTTTTCCACTGGGGGGATAGGTTTTGGTGAGGCCCTGGGCGCAAACGGCGGCCGTGACCCCTTCTTTCGTGTTTGATTGGGCGGCAGGTTCCCGGCCGGGTGAGTGTTCGTTCATTGAGACCAAACTCTAGCGTTGATCATGGCTGCGCAACAGGTATCATTCGCCGGACCAGAAAGCCCGCCCGCCACAACAATGTTCCAGGTGCCATGAAACCCGAACCGCCCGAAGTTATCGAAATCACAGGAAAATCCATCGCCTGCGATGGCGGTGGGGGGGCGTTAGGACATCCAAAGGTGTTTTTGACCCTGGACGCCGATGGCAGTGTGGAATGCCCCTACTGCGACCGCATGTTTGTGCAGGCCAAAAAGGGTTAAAGGCAGTCCCGCACAACCACTTCGATTTCGGATTTTGACATGAAAATTTTGGCGGTGAGCGTTGGCCAAGAGCGCGAGATCGGCGATGGGTCAGCCGTCCGATCAGCAATTTTCAAGAAACCCGTTGAAGGCAAAACCATGCTGCGTTTGCGGGGCCTGGATGGAGACGTGCAAATGGATGCCGATGTCCATGGCGGGTTCGAGCGCGCGGTCCTTGTGTATTCCTGGGACAATTATTCCATTTGGCGTCAGGAACTTGGCCGGGACGATCTGGCCTATGGGGAATTTGGCGAAAATTTCACCGTTGAAGGTATGGTGGACAGGGATGTGCACATCGGCGACCTATACAAAGTCGGCGACGCGGTGGTGGAAATCACTCACGGGCGCATCCCTTGTCACAAATTGGGCATCCGATTCGGCGACCCTGGCTTCCCAAAGGTCTTCTTGAAAAGCCTGCGCACCGGGTTTTTTCTGCGGGTATTGGAAGAGGGCACAGTTGGGGCGGGCGACAGCTTTCACTGTCTTGCCGTGGGCCCCGAACGGATCACGGTGAAAGAGGCGGTGGATTTGCTGTTCGGCGACGCTGTTGATCCCGAAAGGTTGGCGGCCCTCGCCGATTTATCGGCGTTGGCCTTGTCCTGGCGAAAGCGGGCCGAACACAAGATGCGCCAAAAATAGATGCCAGCACCCCGGTGACTTGTTTGCGCGAGGCCGGGGTATACTTAAGCCATGGCTGCCAGCAAAAAAAAATCCGCCGATGCCGGGCCCCTGTATTTGGTGGATGGCTCCGGCTTTATCTTTCGCGCCTATCACGCGCTACCCCAACTCACACGCAAGCGCGACAAATTGCCCACAGGTGCGGTCACCGGCTTCTGCAACATGCTCAACCGCTTGCTCACCGACATTGGGCCTAAGGGCCATCTGGCGGTGGTGTTCGACGCCGGGCGCAAGACCTTTCGCAACGAAATTTACCCGGAATACAAAGCCCACCGGCCCCCGCCACCCGATGATCTGATCCCGCAGTTTGCGCTGATCCGCCAAGCCACTAAGGCGTTTAACGTGGTGGCGGTGGACCGGGTTGGCTTCGAAGCCGATGACCTGATCGCCTCCTATGCCCGGGCCGGTCGCGACGCCGGTTACACCGTCGTCATCGTGTCATCGGACAAAGATTTGATGCAGCTGATCGAGCCTGGAATTTCCATGCTCGACCCGTTGAAGAATCGCGCCATCGGAGAGGCAGAGGTGCGCGAAAAGTTCGGCGTCGACCCGGAAAAAATGATTGATTTACAGGCCCTTGCGGGTGATTCCACCGATAACGTACCGGGGGTTCCGGGGATTGGCGTGAAAACCGCGGCGGAGCTGTTGGGGATCTATGGTGACCTGGAGCAACTGTTGCAACGGGCCGAAGAAATCAAACAACCAAAGCGTCGTCAGAATTTGATCGACCACGCCGATATGGCCCGCATCAGTCGGGATCTGGTGACGTTGCGCCAGGATTTGCCTCTGGAAGACGGGCTCGACGCGCTGGCGATCCAAGCCCCGGACCCGGAGATCCTATTCCCGTTCTTGGAAGCCATGGAATCTTCCAGCCTGCTGAAACGCCTGTGCAGTGGCGACACGGGGGCCGGTTCCGCCCCACCCCGACCGGTATCCCAAGCGGCGTCGGCAAAAAAAGTGACGCCGACGTCTGACGCTGGCGATCAAGCCGTCATGATCATTCAAGACGAAGCCGATTTGGCCCAATTGGTGGCGGAAGCCCACCTGGCCGGGGCCTTGGCGGTCCATGTGGAAGGATCAAGCGCGGACCAAATGCAGGCCGATTTAGTTGGCTTGGCGTTCTCCCATGCTCCCGGCCGGTCGTGGTACGTGCCATTGGCCCATGGGCCGGGCCAGCAACAAGAAACCTTAGATCTTGACGCCGCCAAGCCAAACGAAACCCCGCAGCAGGTTACCATGGATGCGGCGATGGCGATGCTGACCCCCTTGTTGGAGGACCCCGGGGTCGTAAAAATCGGTCACGATATCAAGGGCCCGGTGAAGCTGCTGGCCCGGTTGGGGGTAACCCTGGCTCCGGTGGAAGACACCATGGTGTTGTCGTTCACCTTGAGCGGCGGCCGCGTTGGCCACAGCCAGGCCGATATCGCCGGGCGACTTTTGGATGCCACTCCGGGGTCGCGCAAGGACCTGTTGGGCACCGGTAAAAAGGCGGTGCCCTTCGCCCTTGCCCCCCTGGCAGACGCTGCCAAGTTGGCCGGGGAAGCTGCCGATCTCACGTTTTGCGCCCACAAAAAATTGCGCAGCGATTTGGTGGCAACGTCCATGGTCGGTGTGTTCGAGACTATCGAGAGGCCCTTGATCCCGGTGTTGGCATCCATGGAACGCCACGGGATCAAAGTGGACCAAAAGGCCCTGGGCGCCTTGTCAAAAGATTTCGAAAAACGCATGGCGGACTTGGAATCGGACATCCACAAACTGGCCGGGCGCGACTTCAACGTGGGGTCTCCGAAACAGTTGGGCGAAGTTCTGTTCGATGAAATGGATTTGCCCGGGGGCAAGCGGGCGAAAACCGGCGCTTGGACCACAGGGGCCGAGGTGCTGGAAGCCTTGGCCGATGATGGCCACGAACTGCCGGAAAAGGTTCTGGCCTGGCGGCAATTGGCCAAGTTGAAAAACACCTATACCGATACCTTGGGGGAACAGATCAATCCCGCCACGGGCCGGGTCCACACCACCTATCACATGGCGGGGGTGGCCACCGGGCGCTTGGCGTCGGTTGATCCAAACCTGCAAAACATTCCGGTACGGTCCGAAGAAGGCCGCAAAATCCGCCAGGCGTTTGCTGCGGAAAAGGGATCGCAGTTGGTGTCGGCGGACTATTCGCAAATCGAGCTGAGGCTTCTGGCCCACATGGCGAAAATTGACACTCTGAAAGACGCCTTCACCTCCGGGGTGGATATTCACGCCTTGACCGCGTCCCAGGTTTTCGGCGTGCCTGTCAAAGGCATGGATCCGGCGGTGCGCCGCCAAGCCAAAGCCATCAACTTTGGCATTATCTATGGCATCTCGGCGTTTGGCCTGGGCCGGCAATTGGGGATTAGCCGCAAAGACGCGGCGGACTACATCGCGGCGTATTTCGAACGCTATCCCGGTATCAAGGACTACATGGAAGACGCCAAATCCTACGCCCGGGAGCATGGCTATGTGACCACTTTATTCGGCCGCCGGGTTCACATCGCGGGGATTTTGGACAGCAACCACAGCCACCGGGCGTTCTCCGAAAGGGCTGCCATCAATGCGCCATTGCAAGGTACCGCCGCCGACATCATCAAGCGCGCCATGGTGGCTATGGACCGGGAACTGGGGCGGTCAAAGCTGAAAGCGAAAATGTTGTTGTCGGTGCACGACGAATTGCTATTCGAAGTCCCGGAAAAAGAAATCGATGCCCTGTCGGCGCTGGCCAAACAGGTCATGGAAAGTGTCGCCCACCTGGATGTCCCACTAACCGTGGAAACTGGCGTCGGCAAAAATTGGGACGAAGCGCATTAGGTAGGCCGAAGGCCGATCTAATGGTTTGTTAGGTGTCGCGCGGATTCACTACGCGCTTAGCGCTCGATCCGCACCACCACCCGGCGGTTGACGGCCATGTTTTCCGGGATCGGCACGCCGTTGATGTCGCGATTGTCTTCCTTTGGCCGGGTATGGCCGTATCCGATCACTGTGATGCGTTCGGGGTCCACGCCTCGGCCGATCAAGAACCGCGCCACGGAGGCGGCACGGGCAGCGGACAGCTCCCAATTCGATGGGAATTTTGAAGTGCTGATGGGGTCGTCGTCAGTGTGTCCTTCCACATCGACCTTATAGGTCTGGATCCCCAGCAAAATTAGATTCTGCGCGATCCGGTCCAATGTCGGCTCACCCGCGGGCAAAATGTCAGCGGTGCCCGGCGCAAACATGTCGCCTGATTTAAATTCGAACGTGCTCGACCGCCGGGTGCTGGTGCTCTCCACCTTGCCTTCTCCGCCTTCCCCCGCTGCTTCGTTCATTTGCTCGACCATGGCCATGAACGGAGTGGGTGGCGCGGCGGTCTTGCCGACAATCGTGCTCATGATGGCTCCAGCGGCCACAGAATTTTCCATGGCGTCCACCAATTCCGGGCTGGTGGGTTTGATGATGGAAAACATCATGACGAAAAAGGCCATCAAAATGGTGATGGCGTCGGCATAGGTGACTAGCCAGTCTTCTGACGGCGGGCATTTACATTCTTCTTCGTCCATTACTCGTCCTTTTTATTGTCCTTCTTGTCGATGTTGTAATGGATCGCCGGGTCAAGATAGCTGTTCATCTTGTCCTGAATGAAGCGCGGGCTTTTCTGTTCAGCCAACATGGCAAAGCCCTCGGTGATCAGAAAATTGCGGAACTTCATGATGCCTTCTTTTTGGGTGACTTTGCTGGCCGCGGGAATGAATATAAGCCGTGCCACCAGCACGCCGTACAGTGTGGTCAACATGGCCACGCCAAGACCTTCGCCGACACCGTCGGGATTGGCGGTCAGTGATTGCAGCATAACGATCAGGCCCACCAGGGTGCCGATCATACCAAAAGCCGGGGCTGCGGCGGCCATGTTCTCCAAAATATCGGCCTGAACCATGGCCCGGGAATAGGATCCACTGGAGGCGGCGCCCAACATGCCGCGGACTTCGTCGCCGGAATATCCGGTGATCACCAATCCGATGCCATAGGTGAGGAAATGATCCTGGTTTTTGGACCCTTTAATTTCCTTTTCCAGCGCCAGCAGGCCGGATTTTTTGACCAGGTAGCCCCAGCGGATGATTTTGCCGGTCTCCACGGTCAGCAGCTTTCGGTCAGCCTTGCCCTTGATGAACAGTTGGCCGATGTCCTTCAGGGCCAAAATCACATATCGGGCCTGGTAGCCGATAAACGTGGCGGCGAAGGTCCCGCCCACCACCATGACGGCGCTGGAGCCGGACACAAAGCTCATATAGTTGTTGGTCGACGTCATGATGGCGCCAACGAACAAGCCTATACCGCCCAAAAAACCCAGCAGTGTCGGGATTGACATGGCTGACCTTAGTTAGAAGATCCCATTACGCCCGGGAGTATAGCCAATTCCCCGGGGCCTAGGAATCCCCACTTAAACCCGAGCGGGCATAAACCTATGACTTAGAGGTTGGCGCCGCCGCGATGATCTCCGGCGTCACGTGCTCCTCAAATTGCTCAAAGTTCGCAACAAACATGTCCACCAAACGACCAGCAGTGGCGTCATAGGCGTCCTTGTCGGGCCATGTTTCTCTGGGGCTCAGGATTTCCGTCGGCACGCCTTCGCACGATTCCGGCACGCTCAGACCAAAGGCCGCATCGACGAAGGTCGGTGTGTTGGCAAGATCGCCGTCCAGCGCCGCTCCAAGCAAGGCCCGGGTATGCTTAATCGGCATGCGGTGGCCAGTGCCATAGGGCCCGCCAGTCCAGCCGGTGTTCACCAGCCAGCATGTGCAGCCATGGTCGTCCAGCAATTTGCCCAGCAGATTGGCGTACACTGACGGGTGCCGGGGCATAAACGGTGCGCCAAAGCATGTGGAAAATGTTGCTTCGGGCTCGATCACGCCGCGCTCAGTCCCCGCAACCCGGGCGGTGTACCCGGACAGAAAATGAAACATGGCCTGGGCCGAGGTCAGCTTAGCGATCGGAGGCAATACGCCGAACGCGTCGGCGGTGAGCATCACCACGTTTTTCGGCTGGCCCGCAACGCCGGTCTTGGAGGCGTTGGGGATCGACGCCAAGGGGTACGATGCCCGGGTGTTCTCGGTCTTGGTTTCGTCGTCCAGGTCCAGCACGCGGGTGTTTTCGTCGAACACCACGTTTTCCAGGATGGTACTGAACATCGATGTGGTGGCGTAGATTTCCGGCTCTGCTTCGGCCGACAATTTGATGACCTTGGCGTAACAGCCGCCTTCGAAATTAAACACGCCGTCGTCGGACCAACCGTGCTCGTCATCGCCCACCAAGGTGCGGTTGGGGTCGGCTGACAAGGTGGTTTTGCCAGTGCCAGACAGGCCGAAAAAGATAGCGCTACTACCGTCTTCGCCCACATTGATGGACGAATGCATGGGCATAACACCACGGTCCGGCAGGATGTAGTTCATTACGCTGAAGACCGACTTTTTGATCTCGCCAGCGTACTGGGTGCCACCAATCAACACTTCGCGGGCACCGAAATTGACCAAAATAAACGTTGTCGAATTGGTCCCGTCCACCTCTGGGTCAGCTTCGTAATCCGGTGCGTGAATGACGGTGAAATCGGGTTTGAAATTGGCCAATTCGTTGGGGTCGGCATCGATGAACATGTTGCCGGCGAACAGATTGTGCCAGGCGTGTTCATTGATAACCCTAACCGCTAAGCGGTTGGCGTTTTGGGCCCCGGCCCAGCAATCTTTGACGAACAATTCGCGACCGTTCAGGTGATCGATCACCTTTGCGCGCAGGGCTTTGTATGCGGATTCTTCGATGGGCTTGTTGACTTTACCCCACCACATTTTGGCATCGGAAGACGCCTCTTTGACGACGAATTTGTCGTTGGGTGACCGGCCCGTGTGATGACCCGTGTCGGTCAACAGTGCTCCACCGATGCCAAGGACGCCTTCGCCTCGTTCGATGGCTTCTTGGTAAAGGCCCGGCACGGAAAAATTCCAATGCACGTCCTTGGTGGGGTTCAACCCGTGGTTCGACAGTCCGTTTGAACTTATGTGCGCTCCGATATCACTCACCTAGAAATCTCCCAAATCAATTTCAACATTTGCCCAAAGCCATCAATCGCCGCATAGTCCGGCGAGAAAACCGTTCATATTCACCCGTTATTTCCGATCGCGCATTTGGCGGAAAGCCTCGCGCGCTTGGTCTTGCGTAAAAACAGGATTAGGAAAGCCGACTCTTGCCACCTCCCCTTCGCGGCGCAAATCGCATCCCTCAGGGTCACAACCTGTCATTCTCCAGCCATCCCCGTCAAGCCCCAGGTTCTCAGCCAAAAACCGTACTTTTTGTGGGTGATTTTCGTTCAAATCAGCGATTAATTCCGCCTCTTCCACGGCCTCAGCCAAGGGTGTGGCGGGTTTCGCGGCGAACAGCAAATCTGGCCCGTCGATCCAATCGATGCGGCCAAACCCCGCTACCAGGTGAACCCGGGTCACTTCCACTCGAAAAAACGCGAAATCAGTAAATCCCGCGTACCCTTCAGCCGACGGGTGGCGGGCAAGATAGCGGGCGGCTGTCCCCGGGGTGTCATCCCGCACCGCCCGGCCCAATACCGATACCCGCTCACCGCTCAAGCGGTCGGATTTTTGCCCGGTGCCGTCGTACAGCAACGAAACCCGGTTATCCGCCGCAATATTCTTGGTGTGCTCGGCCAACTGCGAAATTAACAGGATCGGAGAAGCGTAAACGTCGCAGGCTACCAAAACCAACGAGGCATAGGGCCAACCGCTCTCGTTGCCATCACCGGCCAGTGCCGTCGCCAATGTGGCGGCGTCCAGGGCGCGAATTAGCGCTCGGGCCGCGTCGCCAGGGCTTTGGTTGGGGGCTTCCTCGGGCTGATCGTCCATTCGTCCCTCGTTTTGGCCCCAATTGTGCCCCGGAATGGCCGCAATCCCCTGCAACATGCCAGTTTCGGTGCGAAGTGTGCCGACACCCATGGTGTATACTTCACTTTCGGCCCAGGAGGTTCCCCTTGTACGAAGGGTTTGATGTGGCGGCGACGATTGCGCTGGTAGACGACGACCGAAATATCCTGACATCCGTGGCCATGGCCTTGGAAGCCGAGGGCTTCACGGTGCGATCCTATGTGGACGGGGCAGAGGCCTTAAAAGGCCTGGCCCAAACCCCGGCTGATTTGGTGGTGCTGGATATCAAAATGCCGCGCCTGGATGGCATGGAATTGCTGTCGCGATTACGCCGAACGTCTGATGTTCCCGCTATTTTTCTGACATCCAAGGACGACGATGTGGACGAAGCCTTGGGTCTGAAAATGGGCGCCGACGATTATGTGCGCAAACCGTTTTCCCAGCGGTTACTGATTGAACGCATCCGCGCGGTGCTGCGCCGGGCCGGTGGCGACGGCGATGGATCCGGGCAAAAACCCATGGTCCGTGGGGATTTGGTGATGGATCCGGTGCGCCACCAATGCACGTGGTCGGGCAAGGAAGTGGCCTTGACGGTCACCGAATTCTTGATTTTAAAGGCGTTGGCCGCCCGGCCTAGCTACGTAAAGAGCCGCGACCAGTTGATGGATGTGGCCTACGATGACAACGTTTATGTGGATGACCGAACCATCGACAGCCATATCAAGCGATTGCGCAAGAAATTCCGCGATGTGGATGACAATTTTGCCAGCATCGAAACCCTTTACGGGGTGGGATACCGCTACAACGAAACCGGATAATCCCCGGAAATCGAGGTTCTGATGGTCAGCGAAACCCATCAGAACTCATTGATGGCGCCGGCGCGGGCGACCCAACCAGAAAACGCCAAACCAGCAGCCCGGCCACGGCACAAGCGGCTGCTGTCACCGCTCACGATCCGCATCTTGCTTCTGAACATTCCCGCATTGGGTATTCTTTTGGGCGGTGCTTTGTTCCTGGGCAACTACCGGGACGGCCTGGTCGAAGCCAAAATCGAGGGCCTGATCACCCAAGGGGCAATCATCGCGGGGGCCCTTGGCCAATCTGCAGCGCCCCCGGTCGATGGCCCATTTGATCAGGAAATCGCCAGGGCATTGGTGCTGCGTCTGGCCGTGACATCGGAAAATCGCGCCCGTCTGTTCGATGTGGATGGGCGGTTGGTCGCCGACAGTCGCCAACTGGGTCCGGCGGCGTTAGAGGTGGAAGCGCGGGATTTGGCTCCCCCAGGGGCGGATGAAGGACTGGGGCCGCGTATTTCTCGGGTGTTTGACTGGCTTTTGCGCCTGTCCTTGGCCGAACCACGATTGCCCCCCTACAAAGAATCTGCGACCCAAACGGCGTTGGATTATGGCGAGGTCATGCTGGCCCTGACCGGCGAGGTGGGCACCGGCCTGCGCCAAATGTCCGACGGGGAAATGATCGTCACCGTGGCGTTGCCCGTGCAACGATTCAAATTGGTACTGGGGGCCCTGATGCTGTCCGCCGGAGCGTCGGACATCGAAATCCGGGTGCGCGAAGTCCGTATCGCTATTCTTCAGGTGTTCGGCTTGGCCTTGCTGGTGACCATCCTGCTTTCCATCTACCTGTCCGGGACCATCGCCCGGCCCGTGCGCAAACTGGCCGTTGCCGCACAAACGGCGGGATCACACAAAAGCGGGCGCAATACCATCCCCGACTTCACCGGCCGCCACGACGAAATTGGCGATTTGTCCGGGGCGCTGCGGGGCATGACAGATGCCTTGTACGACCGCCTCGATGCCATCGAAGCCTTTGCCGCGGACGTGGCCCACGAAATAAAAAATCCTTTGTCCAGCATTCTCAGCGCCGTGGAAGGTATCGAAAACGCATCGGGCCCGGATCAAGAGGCCAAGTTGATCGCCATCATCATCGATGATGTGCGCCGTCTGGATCGGCTGATCAGCGATATTTCCGACGCCTCGCGGTTGGGGGCGGAAATGGCCCGGGCTGAATCCACTCGGGTGGATTTGGTAGCGTTGCTGGAAACCCTGGTGGATATTCACCGCACAACTTCCGAAAAACATTTGCGGTTTGAATTCGAAGCGGCAGAACGCTTTTCCATTCCCGGCATCGAAGATCGCATCGGCCAGGTCATGCGGAATCTGATCGCCAACGCCATATCCTTTAGCCCAGAAAATGGCCGGATCGGGGTCTCGGTGCGTCGGGTGGGAACCCAAGCAGAGGTGGTGTTCGAAGACGAAGGCCCAGGAATCCCCGAAGAAAAACGCGAAGCGGTGTTTGACCGATTTTACTCCGAACGCCCGGCGGGCGAGGCGTTCAGCACCCATTCAGGCCTTGGGCTTTCCATTTCGCGGCAGATCATCGACGCTCACGGTGGGTCGATCCGGGTGGAAAATCGTCATGGGCCGGATGGCGGAATACGAGGGGCGCGGCTCATCGTGACCTTGCCGGCGGAGGGCTAGGCGGGCCATGGGGAAAACAACGGCCGATTTCAAAGCGGCCAGGGTGGTTATCGTCACCGGTATGTCCGGGGCGGGGAAAAGCAGCGCATTGAATTTCCTGGAAGACGCCGGATTCGAGGCCATCGACAATCTGCCGGTGTCGTTGTTGGGGCGATTGCTGTGGCGCGAAGGCGGTGGCGAGATTTCAAACTCTGTGGCGGTGGGCCTGGACATCCGCACCCGGGATTTCCATGCCGACGCATTCCCCCGGGAATTTGCACCTTTGCGGGCCGCCGAAGACATTGATGTGTCCGTGGTGTTTTTGGACTGCGATTCGGCGGTGCTAGGCCAACGGTTCACCCAAACCCGGCGCAAGCACCCCCTGGCTGCGGACCGCCCGGTCATGGATGGCATCCAGCAGGAACGCGAATTGATGGCCACGGTGCGGGAAGCTGCCGACCTGGTCATCGACACCACCGAGCTAACTCTGGCGGATCTGCGCACAGTGTTGGAACGCCGGTTCACCCCGGGTGCGGGCCATGAACTGACGGTTTCCGTGGTCTCCTTTGCCTATGGCCGCGGCCTACCTAGGGAAGCCGATTTGGTGTTCGACGTGCGGTTTTTGGAAAATCCCCATTACGTGGACGGCCTGCGCCCCGGCACCGGGTTGGACCAGGACGTGGCCGATTACATCGCCAAGGATCCGGCATTTCCCAAATTCTTTGGCACTCTGGTGGAATTACTGGACGGCCTGATGCCGCGGTACGACGAAGAAGGCAAGAGCTATCTGACCATTGCCTTTGGCTGCACCGGAGGCCGCCACCGGTCGGTGTTTTCAGCGGAACGCTTGGTGGATCACTTGCGCGACCAAGGTCGCCGGGTTTTCGTGCGCCATAGGGAATTGGGGACGCCTGCCAACGCTGATTGGTCCTAATTTTCTGCCCTATATAGATACATAAAGATTTATTTATATTTATCAGCTATGGTGCGTCCTGGAAATCGGGAAAGGCGATGTTCGCTTTTGGCGGGCCCGCAGTAACCTTTTGATATTTATAAAATTTTCACCGATTTCTCGTAAATTGAGCGTGATCACTTGTGAGCCAATAGGAGCCAATAGGAGCCAATAGGACGCATGACCGAATTCACAGACTACAAAGTTGCCGACATTTCCCTGGCCGACTGGGGTCGCAAGGAAATCAATATTGCCGAGACCGAAATGCCGGGGTTGATGGCTTTGCGCACCGAATATGGCGATACAAAGCCCTTGGCCGGGGCTCGCATCACCGGCTGCCTGCACATGACCGTGCAAACTGCTGTGCTGATCGAAACGCTGGCGGCACTGGGCGCTGAAATTCGCTGGAGCAGTTGCAATATTTTTTCGACCCAGGATCATGCGGCGGCGGCTATCGCCGCGGTGGGTATTCCTGTGTTTGCCTGGAAAGGCGAATCGGAAGAAGAATTTTGGTGGTGCATCGACCAGACCATCGACGGTCGCGACAATTGGCGTCCCAACATGATCGTGGACGATGGCGGGGATTTGACCTTGGTTTTGCACCGGGACCACCGGGATGTGCTGGAAGACATCAAGGGCTTAAGCGAAGAAACCACGACCGGCGTGCTGCGGCTGCATCAAATGCAAGAAGCTGGAGAATTGGCGGTTCCGGCCATGAATGTCAACGACTCGGTAACCAAATCAAAATTCGATAATCTTTACGGGGTGCGTGAAAGCCTGATCGACGGCATCAAGCGCGGCACCGATGTGATGTTGGCGGGCAAGCGCGCCGTGGTCTGCGGTTTTGGCGATGTGGGCAAAGGCTCTGCCGCCAGCCTGCGGGGCCAGGGCGCCCGGGTTCTGGTCACCGAAATCGATCCCATTTGCGCGTTGCAGGCGGCCATGGAAGGCTATGAAGTCACCACCATGGAAGACGCTGCGCCCATCGGCGATCTGTTCGTCACCGCCACTGGCAACGCCGACATCATCACCCTGGAACACATGCGGGTAATGAAAGACCGGGCGATTGTCTGCAATATCGGGCACTTCGATTCGGAAATCCAAATAGCCGCCCTGGAAAATTTTATGTGGCACGAGGTCAAACCCCAAGTGGACGAAGTGGAATTCTCCGACGGCAAGCGCATCATCGTGCTTTCCAAGGGTCGCTTGGTGAACTTGGGTAACGCCACGGGTCATCCCAGCTTTGTCATGAGCGCATCATTCACCAATCAGGTGATGGCCCAGATCGAGTTGTGGGAACACACGGACAATTACGAGAAAAAGGTCTATGTGCTGCCGAAAATCCTGGACGAAAAGGTCGCGCGATTGCACCTGGATCGCCTGGGGGCAAAGCTGACCAAGCTGACCCCCGCCCAGGCCGGATACATCGGTGTCACCACCGACGGCCCGTTCAAGCCCGAAACCTATCGGTACTAGGTCCGCTTTTACATACGGGGCCGCCTTTCGTTACGATCAGCCGTTGATTCTGGTTGACGGATGGTTCGATGGCGAAAGGTGACCCCTTTTTATTGCGGGTTGGACTGACGGCGCTCAGTGCGGTCGGCGCGAGTGCAGGCCAGGCCCATGCCCAAGAAACTTCGCTTAGCGCGTTAGCTGGGCTATCGGTTGCCGGGTCAATCGTGTTGGCCGCCACATCGGTGGCGATCGCCGGCGGCATCTGGTTTTCGTCGCGTCGTCGTGCAGTCACGGACCGGGCGGCGTTGGCGGCATATCGCGAAGTGTTGGCGCGGTCCACGGCGGTACTCAGTTCCGCCCCGGATGGATACTTTGAATTTTCGGCAGGCTCGGGATTGGAGTCTTGCTCTCCCGGCCTGGCGGCGATCCTGGGAGTGCCTGTGGTCGGGGTCAATCAATTCTCTGACCTAAGGGACAAATTCGATCGTCAAGAATTCGCGGCGTTGGAGGTGGCAGCCCAAGGATTGCGTCGCGATCGAACGCCATTCGATCTGCGGGTGACCACAGGGGCTGGCCGTTTGCTCCAATCCCGGGGCAGGGTGGTGACGGGCACCGGTGCCGAGCCGATTTCCTATCTGATTTGGTTCCACGATATCAGCGGATTCCAAGCGGACGCTGTGGCCATGAAGGCCCAAACCGATCGGGCCGAGGAACAGCGGGTTTTGACCCAAAAGGTCTTAGACACCGTGCCGTTTCCCGCGTGGCGTCGGCGTCCAGATCTGTCCATCAGCTGGGTTAACACAGCGTACTGCGAGGCGGTGGAGGTGGATGCGGAAACCGCGGTGCGCGACAATGTCGAATTGACCCCGGGGCCGAGACCCAATCGCGGCGGCCCCTTGGCCGACATGGCGCAAAAGACCGGCGAACCCCAAAGTGAAAAGCGGCGATTTGTGGTGGGGGGAGAGCGCCGGTCGTTCGAGATCGTCGAGACGCCAATGGAGATTGGTGGAACCCTGGGGATCGCCCGGGACGTCACCGGGCGCGAGGATGCGTTGGGTGAGCTGGACCGCCACACCGAAGCCCACGCCAGCGTCATGGATCGCCTGCCGTCGGCCATCGCAATCTTTGGTCCCGACAAACGCCTGAGTTTTTTCAACGAAGCCTTTTTTCGCCTGTGGGGGCTGGACGAAGATTGGCTGGAACAGCACCCCAGCCATGGCGAAGTTCTGGAAGTCTTGCGGGAATCAAGGCGGCTGCCGGAACAGGCAAACTTTCCCGCGTTCAAGGCCCAGGTTTTGGAACAATACACCTCGGTGATCGAGCCGCTGGAAGAGCAATTGCATCTTCCTGATGGCCGAACCCTTCGCGTGGTCACCGCCCCCCATACCTTGGGCGGGCTACTGTTCATTTACGAAGACGTGTCTGATCGATTGGAAATGGAACGGTCGCGTAACACCTTGGCGGCTGTTCAGTTGGCGACCCTGGACCACTTGTTCGAAGGGGTTGCGGTGTTCGGCAGCGATGGTCGCCTTCAGCTTTCCAATTCCGGGTACGCCAAAATTTGGAATCTCGACCCAAAATATCTGGCCACCGAACCCCATGTGGCGGATTTGGCGGAACGCTGCCGCGATATGTTCCCGGCCGCGGTCGAGGAAGATTGGCCGACGCTGAAGGCGAAAGTGGTGGACCGCACGCTTGATCGCAGGGCGCGGGCGGCGCGCCTGGAGCGTCCGGATGGAACGATTGTCGATTACGCTTCGGTGCCTCTGCCCGACGGCAACACCCTGTACACGTACTTTGATGTCAGCGACAGCACCCGGATCGAACGGGCCCTACGCGATCGTGCCGAAGCCTTGGAAGCCGCTGATCGGCTGAAGACAGAATTTTTGGCTAGCGTCAGTTATGAATTGCGCGCGCCGTTGAATGCGATTATCGGGTTTACCGAAATTTTGGGGGACGAATATTTCGGCAAATTGAACGTCCAGCAATCCGAATATGTGGTCGACGTATTGGCGTCATCCCAACAATTACTGGCGCTGGTCAACGACATCCTTGACTTGGCTACAATCGAGGCCGGCCAGATGTCTTTGTCGTTCGAAACCATCCACGTGCATGACATGCTGAGCAGCGTGGTGAAGCTTTCTGGCCGTCGAGCGGAACAACGGGAACTGATTTTAGTGTTGGATTGCCCCAACGACATCGGGACGTTTGATGCGGACGGAAGCCGCATCAAACAAGTGCTGTTCAACCTGGTGAACAATTCCATCACATTCACCCCAAAAGGCCGGACGGTCACTGTGTCTGCTATCCGAGAAGGCGACGAAATTGCGCTGACCGTGGCGGATTCCGGCGAAGGCATCGCCACGGGTGATCAGCGCGCCGTATTCGAAAAATTCCGCCGCAGCCTTGATAGCCGCAAATCCGGCGTCGGGCTGGGTTTATCTTTGGTGAAAAGTTTTGTGGAATTGCACGGCGGCCATGTGGAATTGGATTCGGTGCGCGGGGCCGGCACCCGGGTGACCTGCTGGCTGCCTATCACCCCTAGTCCGCCACTAAACGTGTAGCGGTCAGCGACAGCTAATCAGGCCTAGATCTTGCCGTTCAGAGTCACGCGCTCTCATCGGGCGCGATCTGCACTAGCTCGCCGGGACTCCCTTGGTGGTGGAGTATTCGAAATGCAGCTCTTGATCTGGATTGATCAACGGATGAATTGCGTGGGCGGCCATGGCGGCCTCGGAAAACCCGGTCAGAATTAATTTCAGCTTTCCGGGGTAACTGGCGATATCCCCTACGGCGAAAATCCCGGGTAAATTTGTAGCGCAGGAATCAGGCTGTACTACCACGTGGTTGTGATCCAATTTCAGACCCCATTCGCCGATAGGCCCCAAATTGTTGGCCAATCCGAAAAACGCCAAGAGCACATCGGCGGGAAGGATTTTTTCATCACCATCAAGCGTCGCAGCGGTCACGGATTCCAGTTGGCCGCCGGTGCCTTGAAGTGATTTCAGCTGATACGGGATGACCATCTCCAGGCGTCCAGCATCGGCGGCTTCGTGCATTTTCCGCACGCTTTCCGGTGCCGCACGGAATTTATTGCGCCGGTGGACAACGGAAATGTGGTCGGCAACCCCGTCCAGGGCCAGCGCCCAATCCACTGCAGAATCGCCCCCTCCAGCGATGACCACCCGTTTGCCGGCCAAGTCCCTTTTTCTTTGAACGACGTAAAACAGGCTTTCCCCTTCGAAATCCTCTGCGCCGTCCAAGGGCAATCGCACCGGGCCGATCGCCCCGCTCCCCGCGGCGATTATTACGGCTTTGGCGGTGATTTCGCCGCCGCCGCCCAATCCCACGCGCCATCCGGGGTTTGCTTCGCTGGCGGGATCAATGGGCTCTAGCCGCAACACCGGGTGGCCCAAATGATAGTGGGGGTGAAACGGCGCGGCTTGGGCCAGTAACTGGTCGACCAATTCAATGGATTCGATGGTGGGATAGGCCGGAATGTCGAAAATCGGTTTTTCCGGGTATAGAGCCGCACACTGGCCCCCAGCCACATCCAACACATCCACCACGTAGCACTCGAACCCCAGCATGCCGCACTGAAACACCGCGAACAAGCCAATGGGGCCGGCGCCAATGATGACAACATCAGTCGAACCGCTTGACGCGGCGGAACTTTTATTCATCGGGGTTTACCAAACTTAGGGGCACCAAAACGGCCCATAGAATGGCGGTGGATGATGCGCTTCGCAAGAAGACTCATACGGGGTGGCGGAAAATTTTCCGCCACCCCGGTCAGGGTTGTGACTGCCCCCAACCGGGATTACAACGGCCCGATGGGTTTGAAATCGGCACCAGCACGCAAAATCCCCATCGAAATCAAAATCGCCGATCTTCGCGGATTGGCTGAATTAGCCGCTGCCACCTCGGAACAAACACTGCCTGGCCACATGATCGGCCTGTCCGGCCCACTTGGGGTGGGAAAAACCGAATTTGCCAGGGCCTTGATCATGGCTAGATCCAAGGTCATGGGTGTGGCGCACCCGCGCGAGGTCCCCAGCCCCACGTTCACATTGGTTCAAACTTACGCCATGGGGGACGAAGAACTGTCGCATTTTGATCTGTATCGGTTGGATGGCCCCGATGATGTGCGCGAGCTGGGTTTCGATGACGCCTTGGATGCCGGGCCGGTGTTGGTGGAATGGCCCGATCAGTTGGGGCATTTGGTTCCAGAAAACCGCCTGGACATTGCCTTTACCTTTGGTGAGCAGGCCAGCGCCCGAAACGTCACCTTTGTGGCCCATGGAGATTGGGTAGGTCGCCTAAACGACTTGCTCGCCAGCTGCAACCGTTAAGGGTAAAACAAAGAATGGGCGCACGGGTTTTCAATATTCCAACCGGCATCCCGTTCGCCGACGCTTTGTCGGCGGGGCTGCTTGAACGACACGTTGGCGATCCCAATCGGTTAAGCAGGGTGACGGTGTTGCTGCCTACTCGGCGGGCGTGCCGCAGCCTGCGCGAAGCCTTTATGCGGGTCCAATCCGGCACCTTGCTGTTGCCGCTGCTGCGACCACTGGGTGATGTGGAAGAAGACGCCCTGGCGGTTTCGGGGTTCGGAGATCAATGGGAAGGCGATACCGGTCAGGCCCTGGACTTGCCGCCCGGCATCATTCCTCTGCGCCGCCAAATGATGTTGGCCCGCCTGGTTTTGCAGACGGAAGCTGGGATGGTCCCGGACCGGGCGCTGTTTTTAGCGTCAGAACTCGGCGCTCTGTTGGACCTGATGCAAACCGAAGAAATTGGCTTCGAAGCACTGGAAGACATTGTCCCCGCTGATCTTGCAGAGCATTGGCAAAAGACCCTGAAATTCATGCGGCTGGTTACCCACCATTGGCCGGAAATTCTGGCCGAAGTTGGAACCCTGGACCCTGCAGAGCGGCGCAAGCTGTTGATGAAAGCCCAAGCGGATCACTGGCGGGCTGCCCCTCCCGCTGACCCTGTTTACGCCGCGGGTTCCACCGGCACGGTTCCGGCCACCGCCGAATTAATGGCGGTCATCGGCGCACTCCCCAACGGGGCAATTGTCCTGCCCGGTTTGGATGTGACCATGGATCGGGCGGCATGGGACGCGATCGATCCCACCCATCCCCAGGCAACCATGAAGCATTTAATCGGCCGCTTGAGCGTTGATCGTGACGATGTTGCGGAATGGAAACACCCCTTGGAAGGGCTCAAGTCGCCAGATCGAGTTGCCCTGGTGGCCCAAGCCTTGCGCCCGGCGGCAGCATGGGATGCCCCGAATCCCGATGGCCCGCCTAGTGACGAACCGGCGTGTACTCCCGGCCTTCATTACATGGAATGCGCCGGCCCGGAATCCGAAGCCCGGGCCATCGCCGTGGTTTTGCGGGAAACGCTGGAAACGCCAAATCGCACCGCTGCCTTGGTGACACCAGATCGGGATTTGGCCCGGCGGGTGGCTGTGGAACTGACCCGGTGGGGCCTGAAAATCGATGATTCCGCCGGTGTGCCGCTGGCCCAGACTCCGGTGGGGTCGTTTTTACGCCTGACCGCGGACATGATCGCCCAGCAGATCGCGCCGGTGCCGTTATTGGCGGCGCTGAAGCATCCGTTGGCCTCAGGCGGCATGGAAACCGGCACCTTCCGTGCCCAAGTCCGCCGATTGGAGCGGGCGGTGTTGCGGGGTACTCGCCCAGCCCCAGGATTTGAAGGTATAGATGGGGCGCTGAAAACCCTGAAAGAACCTTGCCCGGGGTTGCGAGATTGGTTGAAACCCATCGCGGCGGCGGCGGCTGAATTCGAAGCGGAAATTGCCAAGGACAGCGGAAGTTTGGCCTCGCTGGTTCCCGCCCATGTGAAATTCGTTGAATTCCTGGCTGGGTCAAACGAAACGCCCGGGAACCAACGCCTGTGGGCACACGCCGACGGCGAGGCGGCTTCCGCATGGGTTTCCGAGGTTTTGGCGGCGGCAAGCTCCGCCCCGAATATCGATGGCGGGCATTATCCGTTGGTGTTGGATGCGTTGATGGCGGGAATTGTTGTGCGTCCGGCCTATGGGCGGCATCCCCGGCTGCATATATGGGGAACTTTGGAAGCCCGCCTGCAACACGCCGATGTGTTGGTGTTGGGTGGCTTGAACGAAGGCACCTGGCCCATGGAGCCCAGTCCAGACCCATGGCTTTCCCGGCCCATGCGTGCCGCCGCAGGCTTGCCGTTGCCGGAACAACGGGTCGGCTTGGCGGCCCACGATTTTGTTCAGGCGATCGCGGCCCCGGTGGCGGTGTTGACCCGGTCCACCAAAGTTGCCGGGCAACCCACGGTGCCGTCCCGGTGGCTGGAACGCCTGGCTGCAACCATGAACGGCCGGGGTATCCATTTCGCCCCGTCGCCGTGGCTGGATTGGCAAAATGAATTGGACCAGCCCGACCCGTCTGAGGCAGCCCAAATTGAAGCACCGGCACCGACGCCACCACTGGCCGTTCGGCCCAGGCAATTGTCCGTCACACAAATCGAAACCTGGGTGCGCGATCCGTATGGAATTTATGCCCGCCACATTCTCGGGCTTCGGGCATTGGACGCAATCGACGAAGACCTCGGGGCGGCAGATCGAGGCACAATTATCCATGATGCCTTGGACCAATTCGTCAAAAAGTTTCCGACTGAGATTCCAGATGACGGCGCTCAAATCTTGAAAGGAATAGGTCGCCAAGTCTTCGGCGATCGATTGGATCAACCCGGCATTTGGGCGTTCTGGTGGCCGCGGTTCGAACGAGTTGCGGAATGGTTTGTGGACCACGAACGGGTCAGGCGATCGCAGGCGCAAATCGTCGGCAGCGAAGTGGAAGGTTACCTGGACTTTTCCGCTCCGGCTGGGACTTTTCGCGCGCGCGCCGTTGCCGACCGGATCGAAAAATTGTCAGACGGCACTTTGGCCATTATTGACTACAAGACCGGCTCCGCCCCGCAAAATCAGGAAATCGAAAGTGGCTTTTCTCCCCAGCTTTCCGTAGAAGCGGTCATCGCCGAGACGGGCGGGTTCGAAAATATCGACGCTGCCGAAACCAGCGAATTCGCGATCTGGCAGCTGAATGGCGTCGGCAATGGCGGAAAGGTTTTCGCCTTCAATGACCTGGATGTGCCTGAAACGGTCGCGAAGACCCGGCAAGGACTTAGCGCGTTCGTCGCGGCGTTTGATGATCCAGCCATGCCCTATCGATCACGGCCCAGGCCGGACAATGGGCCGCGGTTTTCTGACTATGATCATTTGGCGCGGGTCATCGAATGGTCGGCGGTGGGGGAAGAAGACTAGGCGATGAATTCTGTAATCGCCAACCGACCAAGACCTGCGCAAAGCGCTGCGTCCGATCCTTCGGCGTCTGCCTGGGTCACGGCGTCCGCAGGTGCTGGTAAAACCCGGGTATTGACCGACCGGGTTCTGCGTCTGCTGTTGGCGGGCACACCGTCGGGCAAAATATTATGCCTGACCTTCACCAAGGCCGCCGCCGCCGAAATGCGTTCACGCATCACCGATCATTTGGGCGATTGGGCGGTCATGGAAGAAGTTGCGTTGGGGCTCGATCTGCAACGTCTGACCGGGACAGCAAAACCCGATGGGGCGCTGGCGGCAAAAGCCCGCGGCTTGTTTGCGGCGGTGCTGGATGTGCCGGGGGGCATTAAAGTTCAAACGATCCACGGGTTTTGTGAATCGTTGCTGGCGCGGTTCCCACTGGAAATCAAATTGACGTCGTATTTCCGTGTGGCCGAAGAAGCTCAAGCAGACGAATTTCTTCGGGCATCCCGGGACCAAGTGTTACGCAGCGTTCGGGATGATCCTCGGCGCGGCCAATCTTTGACCGACCTAACCCTGCGCTTGAACGAAGGCCAATTCGCCATTGCGGCGAAAGCACTTGGCTTGGATCGGGCCCGCCTGGATCGGTTGTTGGCGACCGGGCTCGAAACGGTCAACGCCCGTACCCGGAAATTGCTTGGGGTTTCCACAGGTGAAACATCCCAATCGATCGCTGCAGACGCGTCCACGAATGGTCAATTTGATCGGGCTGGATTGCTGACGGCGGTCCAATCTCTGGCCAAGGGTACATCGATAGACATCAAGCGCAGCGAAATCATCGCCCGCTGGTTGACAACGGATGATGCGGGCAGGGCGGGCATGTTCCGGGACTATCGATCAGAGTTTTTGACGGCAAAGGGAGGGATCCAAAAAGTCCTGGCCACCAAGGGCGTAAAAAAGGCCGCCCTGGATTTAGAAGCGGTCATGGATGCCGAGGCCCAGCGCATACGGTTGGTCGACCAACGCATGCGCGCCGTCGACGTGGCAACGGCCACCGAGGGGCTGCTGGCGATTGGCGGTGACTTGCACCACCGCTATGCCGAGGAAAAAGCGCGCCACGGGGCGCTGGATTTCGACGATTTGATTTTGCGTTCGGCGGCATTGTTGCGGGAGCCGAGTATTGGCCCTTGGGTGTTGTATAAATTGGACGGCGGCATTGATCATATTTTGATCGACGAAGCCCAAGACACCAGCCCCGAACAGTGGGAATTGATCACCGCAATCACAGGGGAATTTTTCTCCGGTCTCGGCGCCCAGGAAGCCAATCGAACCGTGTTCGCTGTGGGCGATGCAAAGCAATCAATCTATGCGTTCCGCCAGGCTGATCCCGGTGCTTTCGCCGATCAGCGGAAAAATTTTGAAACCCAAGTGTTGGCTTCTGAAAAACTTTTTCGGCCGACGGAGCTGGCGGAATCGTTTCGCTCCACCGCACCGATTCTGAAAGCTGTGGACGCGATTTTCGCCCAAGACGCGGCAAAACCCGGCATGCTCATTGCGGAAAATGAAGTCCGCCACATCGTCACCCGCACCGGGCAGGCGGGCAGTGTGGAGCTGTGGCCCGTGGAGCCCGCCCAATTGGGTGACAATGCCGATGCCTGGGTTCCGCCCAAACAACAGCAGCATTCGACAAGCGCCTCGGCCAAGCTGGCGGACCGCATCGCGACAACGGTGCATGGGTGGATCGGCTCTGAAGCGCTGCCAACCCGAAACCGCAACGTGCGGGCAGGGGACGTGCTGATCTTAGTGCGCCGCCGCACGACAAAGTTTGTCCAAGAATTGTCCCGGGCGTTAAAGGCGTTGGGCGTGCCGGTGGGTGGGTCAGACCGTATGGTGCTGGCTGAACAGCTGCCGGTGATGGATTTGATGGCCCTGGGTCGGTTTGTGTTGCTCCCCGAAGATGACCTGAATTTGGCGGTAGTTCTAAAAGGCCCGTTTGTTGGCTTGGGCGAAGAGGCCCTGTTCGAATTGGCCCACGACCGGGCGGGAAACTTGTGGCGAGAATTGCGGGCGAAGGCAGATCAACGGGGTGATTTTGGCCAGGCGTTGGAAATTTTGTGGGGGCTTTTGGCGAAAGCCGACACCATGCCGCCGTATCAATTCTTCGCTGAATTTTTAGCGCAGGGCGGACGACGGCAAATCGTTCAGCGTTTAGGGCCCGAGGCCAACGACCCCATCGACGAGTTGTTGGGGGGTGCCTTGGAGTTCGAGCGCACCCATCCGGCGTCGCTGCAAGGTTTTCTGCATTGGCTCGACAAAACCGACACCGATATTAAGCGCGATTTGGAAGATGGTTGCAATGAAGTACGGATCATGACCATCCACGGGGCAAAGGGATTACAGGCGCCCATCGTCATTTTGCCCGACACATGTGGGTTGCCGCAAAATTCCGATCCTGTGTTGTGGGACGACGACGGAAAATCGGTGGTGCTGCGGCCAAACAAAGCACGCGCGGACGATCGTTCCCTGGCGATGATGGCAGCCGCGGATCAAAAGCAAATGGAGGAATACAACAGGCTTTTGTATGTGGCGCTGACCCGTGCCGAAGATCGTTTGGTGATCTGTGGTTGGGGCACCAAGAATGATCGCAAGGATACCTGTTGGTACGATTTAATCGAAAACGGTCTAAAAACGATGCCGGGCGTGGAGACATTGCCGGGCGGTGTTTTTCGCTGGTCCCAGGCCCAAACCGAAAGCCCTGATATGGATCAGGGCGGCGACGTTGGCGGCGTTGAGTCACTGCCCGTGCCGGATTGGCTGATGACTTCGGTCGCCCCGGCGGAGCCTTATCCAACCTGGCCCATGGCGCCCTCCCGTCCCGACGGCGAAGAACCCACCGTCATTTCGCCGCTGTCGCAGGTGACTGGCGCCGGTACGGGATCAGGCCTGCGCCGGGGGGTGTTGATCCACCGCATGCTGCAATTGTTGGCCGACATCCCCGATGATCGGCGCGATGAGGCTGCCGCCAAATTGATTGCCGGGGCCGGGAGGTCAGGATTTGATGCCGCCGCACGCCAGGAAATGGTGACGACAACCTTGGCGGTACTGCGGGACGACGGCTTTGCCGAAGTGTTTGGGCCGGGCAGCCGAGCCGAGGTGTCGGTTGCCGGATCGGTGGATGGGACGGTCATTTCCGGCCAAATCGACCGGCTGGTGGTGACGGATCACGAAATCCTAATTGTTGATTTTAAAAACCACCGACCGGCGCCGACGGACGATTCCGATGTGCCCAGAATTTATCTGCGACAAATGGCGGCATACCGCGGCGTAATCCAGCAAATCTATCCCGGAAAAACCGTGCGTTGCGCCCTGTTATGGACAGATAGCCCCCGGCTTATGGCTCTGGCGGATCAGGCCATGTATGCCGCCGCATCTTGACGCCAAGGGCGTCCGTGCTAATCTTTTGACCAACCTTTGCCTCTGTGTTCGCGCTGCCCAGGTCTTGGTTCTTGGGCTCACCGTTCGACCCCGGGAGCTTTCGATTGATTGGAGTATTTGGCAATGAGCATGACCCACATCAGCGATGAGTCCTTCGAGGCCGATGTTCTGGCATCCGGAACACCCGTTTTGGTGGATTATTGGGCTGAATGGTGCGGTCCTTGCCTGCAAATCGGCCCGGCGTTGGAAGAAATCGCCGCTGAAATGGACGGGCAGGTGACCATCGCCAAGCTGAACATTGACGACAACCCGTTGACCGCCACCAAGTTTGGCGTGCGTGGCATCCCGACTTTGATGTTGTTCAAAGACGGTCAAGTTGCGGCGACCAAGGTCGGCGCGGTGCCAAAGGGCAAGATCGTCGAGTGGATTGAATCGGTGCTCTAAAGCATTTCAAAGCCGTCTGCGGACAACGCAGTCCCGGCCAAATAGAGCGATCCACAAATCAAAACCCGGGGCGGGACACTGGTCCGGGTTTTTGCGATGTGATCCAGGGCGGCTTCCAGGCTGTCTTTGATGCCCATTGTCAGCCCAGCGTCAGACGCCATGGATGCCAAGGAAGCAGGGGAAAGACTGGCGTCCTCGCCGACAACTGGTACCGCCACCATGGCGTCGGCATCCGCAGCCAGGGCGCCCAAAAATTCCCCGGGGTTCTTGGTTTGCAGCATGCCCAGCACCAAGACCAATGGCTTGGGGTCGGTGGCGGCCCAGTCCCGGGCGGTTGTGGCCAGGGCCCGGGCAGCGGCCGGATTGTGGCCCCCGTCCAGCCACAGTTCCGCACCGTCGGGCAGGCGCGCCGCCAAGGCACCGGTCAGCCGTTGCAGGCGACCCGGCCATGTTGTGCCCAACAGGCCGCGGCCCATGGCGTCATGGTCCACAGGTAAATCTGGCAGAAATTGCAAGCAAGCGACGGCCAGCCCGGCATTTTGGATTTGATGACTGCCGATCAGGGCGGGCCCGGGCAGGGTGTGGGTCGCATCGCCCACTGAAACGGTCATGTTTGCGGGGCCATCGGCCGTTGCGGTCCAGGCCGACCCAAACAGGGCCAATGGGGCACGTATTTTGTATGCGCGATCTTGGATGGCCGCCAAAGCCTGGGGAACTTGGGGGGCGATGACGGCTTGGACCCCTGGTTTCAGGATCCCGGCTTTTTCCCCGGCAATACCGCCTAGATCCGGCCCCAGAAACCCCACATGGTCCACCGAGACCGGGGTGATCACCGTCAATGCGGGGTGGTGGATGGTGTTGGTGGCGTCCAATCTGCCACCCAGGCCAACCTCCAAAATCAGCACATCGGCCGGGACCCGTGAAAACGCGAGAAATGCCGCCGCTGTCGTGACTTCGAAAAAGGTGATTGGCGCATCCCCGTTTGCGGCCTCGCATTCGTCCAGGGTGGCGGCCAGGGCGTCTTCGTCGATGAACGCGGAAATGCCCGGCCCCGTGGCCAAGCGGATGCGTTCGTGAAACCGCACCAAATGCGGCGATGTGTATGTGTGAACCCGGTGGTTCGCGGTCTCTAACATGGCGCGCAGCAGGGCGATTACCGATCCCTTACCATTGGTGCCAGCCACATGGATGACTGGGGGCAGCTTAGTTTCAGGATTTCCTAGCCGACCCAGCAGGTCTTCAATGCGGCCCAGGGACAGATCGATCATTCTGGGGTGCAGCTGGCCCAGGCGGGCCAGAATTGCGTCACTCGGCAGCGCGTTTCAATCCCATGTTTTCGTTGGACGCCGGGCTGCCCTCCGCCGGGGACACCTCCACCCAACCGTCTTCGGTTTCCACCGCCACCGCCACCGCCAGCTCCGGAATTTCTAATGCCGCGCTGTCCGCCGTTGTGGCAACCATTGCCCTGGGCTGGTTGCGCAGCAGTTTCATCAATCGGACCAAGGTGTCGCGCAATTGGCTGCGGTGCACCACCATGTCGATCATGCCGTGCTCCAACAGGTATTCGGCGCGCTGGAAGCCTTCGGGCAGTTTTTCTTTAATGGTGTTTTCGATCACCCGGGGCCCGGCAAAACCCACCAAGGCCTTTGGCTCGGCGATGGCGATATCCCCCAACATGGCATAGGATGCGGTGACGCCGCCGGTGGTGGGATCGGTCAACACCACGAAATAGGGCAACCCGGCTTCCCGCACCTGGGAAATTGCCACGGTGGTCCTGGGCATTTGCATCAGCGACAAAATTCCCTCTTGCATGCGGGCGCCGCCGGCGGCGGTAAAGACCACCAAGGCCGTGTTTCGCTCCACGGCTTCGCGGGCGGCAGTCAGCATAGCTTCGCCCCCGGCCAGGCCCAGTGACCCGCCCATGAACGAAAAGTTCTGCACTTCCACGACCACATCAAGGCCGCCCATTTTACCAACGGCCACGCGCACTTCTTCGGTATCGCCGGTTTTGGCGCGGTTTTCTTTCAGACGGTCCGCGTACTTTTTGGAATCTTTGAATTTCAGCGGGTCCTGGATTACTCCGGGCAGCGGGATCGTTTCATAGACCCCGTCGTCGAACAGGGTGCCCAAGCGCTGATCCGGGGTGATGCGCATGTGGTGATCGCAATGGGGGCACACGTGTTGGTTCGCCGCCAGATCGCGGTGAAACAACATTTTTTCGCAAGAAGAGCACTTGTGCCAAAGATTATCGGGGACGTCCCGTTTCGAAACGAGATTGCGGATTTTGGGCCGGACGAAATTGGTCAACCAATTCATGCTGGGGTTTAGTGCCTCCAAATTGGGATTAGACGATCATGCACCATTATTAACCAAACTGGAATCACAACTGGTGTCTGTTTGTTTTTTCGGTTTTATCGGCGCGGCGCACCCCTGCGGCCAGTGCGGCGGTCAGGGTTTTTGCCGCCTCGACCACCTTGGCGGTGCCGCCGGGGGCGGCCTCGGCAATGGCGTCAATCAATGCCGACCCGATAACCGCAGCATCGGCAACTCCCGCGATCGCCTCGGCCTGTTCCGGGGTGCGAATGCCGAAGCCAACGGCGATGGGTAGGTCGGTGCTTGCCCGGAACCGTTTCACTTGGGCCTCCACCGCTGAAACGTCCACGGACCCGACCCCGGTGATGCCCGCCATGGACACGTAATACAAAAACCCTGACGTGTTCGCCAACACTTGGGGCAGCCGCTGGTCGTCGGTTGTGGGGGTCGCCAATAGCACGAAGCTCAATCCGATGGCCATGGTTGGCAGACACAGGACATCGTCTTCTTCTGGCGGTACATCCACGACGATCAGCCCGTCGACCCCGGCGATCTTGGCGTCCGCCAGGAATTTCTCGACCCCATAGGAATGGATCGGATTGAAATAGCCCATCAAGATCACCGGCGTTTCCGTGTCGTGTTGGCGGAAGCCGTGGACCATGTCCAACGTCTTTTTCAGGGTAATGCCCGACACCAAAGCCCGCAGATTGGCCCGCTGGATGGCTGGGCCATCGGCCATGGGGTCGGTGAACGCCATGCCCAATTCGATTATGTCGGCACCCGCTTCTGGCAGGGACCGTAAAATTTCAGCCGAGGCTTCCGGGGTTGGGTCGCCAGCGGTAACGAAGGTCACCAGCCCAGCCCGTCCCTCGGCCTTCAAGGCCGCGAACCGCGCATCAATGCGGGCGGTGCCGCCAACCACGGTCATATTTTGAACCCCAGGGCGTCGGCGACCGTGAAGATGTCTTTGTCGCCTCTGCCGCACAAATTCATCAACAGGATGTGGTCACTGTTTTGCTCGGGCGCAAGCTTGGCCACCTGGGCCAAGGCGTGGGCGGGCTCCAAGGCCGGGATGATGCCCTCCAGCTTGGCGCACAGCTGGAAAGCGTCCAGGGCCTCGGTATCGGTGATCGACACGTAGTTCACCCGGCCCGTGTCATGGAGCCAAGAATGTTCCGGGCCAATCCCGGGGTAATCCAGGCCCGCCGAAATGGAATGGGCCTCGGCGATTTGGCCGTCATCGTCTTGCAGCAAATAGGTGCGATTGCCGTGCAATACGCCGGGCCGTCCGGCGGTTAGTGACGCCGCGTGCTCACCGGTGTCGATTCCGTGGCCTGCGGCTTCGACCCCGTAAATTTCGATGGCGTCGTCGTCCAAAAATTCGTGGAACAATCCCATGGCGTTTGATCCGCCGCCGATGCACGCCACCAGGCTGTCCGGCGCCCGGCCTTCGGCTTCCATCATTTGACCCCGGGCTTCGCGGCCGATTACCGACTGAAATTCCCGCACCATTGCCGGGTACGGGTGGGGTCCGGCGACGGTGCCGATGATGTAGAAGGTATCGTCCACATTGGTCACCCAGTCGCGCAAGGCTTCGTTCATGGCGTCTTTCAGGGTCTTGGACCCGGAGGTCACCGATCGCACTTCGGCCCCTAGCAATCTCATCCGGAACACGTTGGGCTGTTGGCGTGCAATGTCGACCTCGCCCATGTAGATGGTGCAGGGCAGGCCGAACAATGCGGCCACGGTGGCGGTGGCCACCCCATGCTGGCCCGCGCCGGTCTCGGCGATGATTCTGGTCCGGCCCATGCGCACGGCCAACAAAATTTGGCCGATGCAATTGTTGATTTTGTGGGCGCCGGTGTGGTTCAGCTCGTCGCGCTTAAAATAGATCTTCGCCCCACCGAAATGCTTGGTCAGGCGTTCGGCGAAATACAGCGGGCTTGGGCGGCCGATGTAATGGGTGTTCAGGCGCTCAATTTCTGCCTGAAAATTTGGGTCGGTTTTGGCCTTTTCGTATTCCTGCTCTAACTCTAAAATCAGTGGCATCAGGGTTTCGGCAACGAAACGCCCGCCGTAATCGCCGTAATGGCCATAAGCGTCGGGCCCGCCCCGAAAGGAGTTTGGTTTATTCGCTAATCCCATAACCGCCGCAATCCTTAAACCCTGTTCACCGCCGCTAAGAACGCCAGAATTTTGGCACGGTTTTTCATCCCCGGTTTGTCCTCCACACCCGACGAAACGTCGACGACCGTGGCCCCCGATGCGGCCGCTGCGGCGCTGACGTTTTCTGGCGTTAGACCTCCTGACAGCATCCACGGGCGCGAAAAACTGCGCCCTGCCAAAAGTGTCCAGTCAAAGGTCAGCGCATTCCCGCCGGGAAGCGCAGAGGCCATGGTTTTAGGGGGTTTGGCGTCGAACAGCAACCAATCCGACACCGACTCAAACTCCCGGACAGACGCTAAATCGTCGGCGCCCGCGACCCTGATCGCCTTCATGACTTTGACGCCAAATGTGGCGCGGATTTCCGCCACCCGTTCCGGTGTTTCATGGCCGTGCAATTGGATCATATTCAACGGCACAGATTCCAAGATTTCGTTCACGTCGTCATCGGATGGGTTTACCAACACAGCAACTTTTTCGATGGATTTCGGGATTAACGCGGCCAGCGCCGCCGCTTCGGTGAGGGAAACATTGCGCGAGGACTTCCGGAAAAAAACCAGCCCCATGAACGCCGCCCCGCCATCAATGACAGCTTGGGCGGTGTCGGGTGAATTCACGCCGCAGATCTTGGTGGCCAAGGCCATGCTTCAAGCCCCGGCGGGTTGGGTGGTCTGGGCCGATTGGACAATGGCTGATGCCGCGGCCACCGGGTCATCGGCTTGGGTGATGGGTCGCCCCACCACCAAAATGTCGGCCCCCAATGCCATGGCCTCGCCGGGGGCCATGGCGCGTTTCTGGTCGCCCGCATCCGCACCCTCGGGGCGGATGCCCGGTACCACCAAGGTAAAGTTCGGCCCCAAATCGGCGCGTAGGGCGGCAGTTTCGTGGGGCGAGCACACCGCACCCTGACACCCCGCCTGTTGGGCCAAGCCCGCCAGTCTGCGCACCGACTCCGTTGGTCCGTCGCGCATGCCCACGGCGTCCAGGTCGCCATCGTCCAGGCTGGTCAGGATGGTCACGGCGATGATTTTCGGGGAATGGGCCGCGTCCGCCGCCGCGGCAACCGCCGCCCGCATCATTTCCGCGCCGCCCTGGGCATGAACGGTCATCAAATCCGGCTCGAATTCCGTGCAGGATATGACCGCGCGGCCCACGGTGTTGGGGATGTCGTGCAGTTTCAGGTCCAAAAACAGCGGCATGCCGGCGCGCACTTGGCGCACCCCCTCCGGGCCCCGGGCAGTGAAGAATTCCAATCCCAGCTTCAGGCCGCCGATCACCCCGCGTAGTTGCGATGTCAGAGTAGTGGCGCGGCCAAATTCCGCCGTATCGACCGCGCAAAAAATCGGATTGGGCGGGTCGTCAACCATTAGACCGGCTCTGGATCTGGTGCAGGTCGCTTTGGGCCTCCGGCACGCCGTTCAGAGCGATTGATGCCGCTTGGGCGCGGATTTGTTCCATTTCGCCTTCCAGGTTTTGCACTTGGCGTTGCAAAGCCCGGGCTTGGCGTCGCCATTTGCCTTGGCGCATCCACGCCGCAGCGCCGCCGACAACCAGGCCGATCAAAATTGCCCCCAGGACCCAAACGAACAAGGGCAGGGTAATAGTGTAGGGAATGGGATCAAAATCCAGGGGGGTGGCATCGCGGTTGTTGACGGCGAAAAACCCCGAGAAAACCGCCAACGGCAACACCACCAGCCAAAAAATCAGGCGCACGGCGGGCTCTGCAGTTGGAAAAGGTCAAAAAATGGAAGCGCCACCACCCCAGCTAGCTGTCCTGGGAAGGGGGTTGGCCGTTCAGCCGTTGGCGCAGTTCTTTGCCGGTTTTGAAAAACGGCACATGTTTTTCAGCGATGTACACCGCTTCACCGGTCCGCGGGTTGCGCGCCTGGCGGGCCGCCCGGCGCTTGACGGAATAGGCGCCGAACCCGCGCAATTCCACCCGGTCGCCACGGGCCAGTGCCCGGGAAACTTCTTCGAATATTGTCGAAACGATGCGTTCAACGTCGCGCTGGTACAGATGCGGATTCTTTTCCGCCAACCGTGCAATCAGTTCCGATTTTACCATATGTCGCGGCTCCGGGTTTCTCGTCCCACCGACCAGGAGAAATTTTCCAGCGTAGGCAATCCAATAGCCCCGCCGAAACTCCACTATCGTAGAGATTCAGGGTGCCAGACCGACACTAGGCCGTCAAGCCTAAGTGTTTCAGACAACAACGTTTTTCGCCCCAAAGACAACAAGTCCACGGCCAGCGAAACGCGACGTTTCCGGTCCAGTTCCAAGGTCGGCAGGTCGCGGTCGATGCCATAGATGTCTCGCAGCCAATCCCGGGCCTCGTTGATGCCGCCAATGGCGTCCACCAGGTTATTGGCCACGGCTTGGCGGCCCGTGAAGATCCGGCCATCGGCCACTTGCAGGGCTTCCAGGGGTGTCAGATCCCGGCGTTCCGCCAATACCTCCACAAACCACCGGTAGATGTCATCCACCGCCGCTTGGGCCGCCTGCCGGGCTTCCGGGGTTAGTGCCTCTAAGGGGGATGGGGTGGCCTTCAGCGGTGAGCTTTTGATGGCTTCAGCGGAAATACCCAAAAGCGCTAAGAATTCCGTGATGTCGGCGGTTTGGACCAACACCCCAATCGATCCGGTCACCGAGCTTTGGCGGGCAATGATGTGGTCTGCCCCTAGGGCGACCAGATACCCCGCCGATGTCCCCATATTGCCGATGACCGCCACAACGGGCTTGGATTCGGCGATGTCGCGGATGGCCAAATAGAGTTCTTCGCCGGCGACCACGGTGCCCCCGGGGCTGTCGATATGGACAATGAGCGCCCGAATGGCGGGGTCCTGGGCGACCTGCGCCAAGTCGGCCAGGCGCTGGGAATCCCCAACCATGACGCCAGTGACATTGATCTGGGCCACATACGACCCGGGGGTCAGGGCACCGGACCGTAAAATCAAAACGGTGGCGAAAAGCAGAATCGCCACGATGGTGGCCAGTCGCCACACCACCAATTGGCGCTTGATGCGCCGGCGATCAACGATGGAGTCGGCATCCAAAGTCATGGCCCCGGGGACACTCCTTCAGAACCGGAGGGGTCAGTTACGACCCCTCCTGGGCCCTAATCACTGTCCGTGGCGTCAGCGGGTTTGTCTTCCGCGTCGGCTTTTTTAGACGTTTTCTTCGCCGCGGCCTTTTTGGACGGCGCTTTTTTTGCTGCGGCTTTCTTGGTCACTTTCTTTTTGCTGTCGTCCGCGGCGTCGTCCGCGGCGTCGTCTTTGGCTTCGGCCTTGGGCTTGTCACCCCGTGCTTTCATGGCGGCACCCAGAATGTCGCCCAGGCTGGCACCAGAATCCGAAGACCCATACTGGGCCAGGGCTTCTTTTTCCGTGGCGATTTCAAGGGTCTTGATCGACAGGGTGATTTTGCGGGCGGCGGCGTCGATGGTGGAAATCTTGGCGTCCACCTTGTCGCCCACGGCAAATCGGTCTGGCCGTTGTTCCCCGCGATCCCGTGCCAAATCGGCCTTGCGAATAAAGCCCGTCATGGCGCTGCCAAAGGTCACGTTGACGCCGGCGGTCAGGATTTCCGTGACGGTGCAGGTGACAACATCACCCTTTTTGAAGTCCTTGGACGAGGCAAACGGGTCTTCGGTAAGGTGTTTGATCCCCAAGCTGATGCGTTCTTTTTCCACATCCACGCCTAGGACTTTGACCTCAACCGTCGATCCCTTCTCGAAGCCGTTGATGGCTTGCTCGCCCGGCTTGTCCCAAGACAGGTCCGACAGGTGAACCATGCCGTCCACACCGCCATCCAAGCCCACAAACAGGCCGAATTCGGTGATACTTTTAATTTCACCGGAAATTACCGTGCCTTCTTCGTGGAAGTTGGCGAACGATGCCCACGGGTTTTCGTCGCACTGCTTGATGCCAAGACTGATGCGGCGGCGGATTGGGTCCACGTCCAGGACCATGACTTCGATTTCCTGGCTGGTGGAAACGATGCGACCGGGGTGCAAATTCTTTTTGGTCCAGCTCATTTCAGACACATGGACTAGGCCTTCGACGCCGGGCTCCAATTCCACAAACGCGCCGTAATCGGTGATGTTGGTGACCCGGCCTGTGAATTTGGTTTTCACCGGGTATTTGGTGTCCACCCCATCCCATGGGTCGGTTTCCAGCTGCTTCATGCCAAGGCTGATGCGCTGGGTTTCGGAATTCACGCGCACCACTTGGACTTTGACCGTGTCGCCGATGGACAGCACGTCGGTGGGGTGATTGATCCTGCGCCATGCCATATCGGTGACGTGAAGCAGGCCGTCGATGCCACCCAAATCCATAAACGCGCCATAATCGGTGATGTTTTTGACCACACCTTCCAAGACTTGGCCTTCGTGGAGGTTTGAAATCAGCTCGTTGCGCGCCTCGGCGCGGGTTTCTTCCAGAACCGCCCGGCGCGAAACAACAATGTTGCCCCGGCGGCGATCCATTTTTAGAATTTGGAAAAACTGTTCAGAGCCCATCAACGGGCCCACATCGCGCACCGGACGCACATCCACTTGGCTGCCGGGCAGGAATGCCACAGCACCGGACAAATCAACCGTAAAGCCGCCTTTGACCCGGCCAAAAATCATCCCGGTAACGCGCTCGCCATCGGTGAAGGATTTTTCCAATTCCGTCCAGGATTCCTCCCGACGGGCTTTTTCGCGGCTAAGAACCGCTTCGCCCTGAGTGTTTTCCATGCGTTCCAGGAAAACTTCGACCGTGTCGCCGATTTTAAGCTCAGCCGATGCGCCGCGGCCGGCAAATTCTTTCAAGGGGACGCGGCCTTCGGATTTCAGGCCAACGTCGATGACTGCCACATCATTTTCGATGGCAACCACGGCACCGGAGATGACCGTGCCTTCAAGGCGGTCACTGGCACCAAAGGATTCTTCCAGCATTTCTGCGAAATTTTCTTCCGCTCCTGGCAACTCGTTTGTAGACGGCGTCATCGTGCGCGTGCCGGTTGGTTGTTGAATGTCATGCTTGTCCTGATCACTCTATGTTTCTTGCGGTGCGGCTTAGGAGTTTCCCGCGGTTCGCAGTTTGGGAACCATTTCCCGTATCTGGGCAATCAACCCTGCGCCCACGCAAGGTTAGGCCCGTTTTGGTGTTCTTCGAACATAAGCGCTGCCCAAGCCAAATGCGGCGTATGGGGCAAAGCCCACAGGCACCGCGACCGTAGCAGCCTCAATGTCGTTCGACCCGCGCCTTAGCGGTCTGGCCCGGAAATATAGGCCTTCGCAGCCAGGAATGCTGCGTCTATATCCAATTCAGTGGTGTCAAGCAAGTAGGCATCTGGGGCTTGAACCATGGGGGACTGGGCCCGTTCGGTATCCCGTTGGTCGCGATCGACCAGAGCCGACAGCACCTGGTCCTCGGTCGTCGGGTCCCCGGAGGCCGAAATTGCCAAAAATCGCCGGTGGGCGCGAGCTTCTGCCGTGGCAGTGATGAACAACTTTTTGTCGGCGTCGGGCAGGACCACCGTGCCAATGTCGCGGCCATCCATGACCGCGCCGCGCTTGCCGTTCAGGGGGTTGGCGGCAAAATTGCGCTGAAAGGCCAGCAGCGATGCGCGGACCCCTGGCATGGCCGCGACTTTGGATGCCAGTTGGCCGGTGGCTTCCGACCGCAGTTCGGGGCTTTCACGGTCCGCGGCCGTGATGGAGTCCGCCGCCTTTGTCGCCTGGTCCTCGGTCGGATCAGGGTTGCCAACGCCCAACAGGCGCACGGCGGTGGCTCGGTACAGAGATCCCGTATCCAAGTAGGCCAACCCGAAATGCTCGGCTAACGCCCGGGCCAGAGTACCCTTTCCCGACGCCGCCGGGCCGTCCACCGCAATAATCATGACACCGCCTGGATGTCGGCGCCTAAGGCACCAAAATGATCGGCAAACCCAGGGAAACTTGTGGCGATTGCCTCGGCGTCGTCCACCTGCACGGGGGCCTTGGCTGCCATTCCCAGAACCAAAAACGCCATGGCGATGCGGTGATCGAAATGGCCGCGCACGTTGCCGCCCCCGGGTGGTGGTCCGCCGCATCCCTGAATGACCAACGTGTCCTGGCTCGAGTCCGATTGAACCCCGCATGCAGCAAGGCCGTCTGATATGGCTGCCAAGCGGTCGCTTTCCTTGACCCGCAGCTCGGCTAGGCCCGCCAATGTGGTGGTACCTTCGGCGCACGCCGCCGCCACCGCCAGAATGGGATATTCGTCGATCATCCGGGGGGCGCGATCAGCGGGGATAGAGACACCGTGCAGACGAGCCGATTCGACCGTCAAATCTGCCACAGGCTCGCCGCCCTCCTCGCGGGGGTTCTCAACGCGGATGTCCCCACCCATTTCCACCAATGTGTATACCAGGCCGGTACGCAACGGGTTCATGCCTACCCCTGAAATGTGCACAAGGGAATTCGGAATGACTGTTGCGGCCACTATCAAAAATGCAGCGGAGGACGGGTCGCCCGGGACTTGAATGTCTGTGGGCACCAGCTCCGGCTGACCAACCAACGTAATACGGACCCCACCGTCACGGGGGGCCACGGTGATCCCCGCCCCAAACCGCGTCAGCATTCGTTCCGTATGGTCGCGGGTGGCCTGAGCTTCATACACCGAGGTTTCCCCGGGAGCGCTGAGACCCGCGAACAGAACGGCGGATTTCACCTGGGCTGACGGCACCGGCATATCATAGGAAATGGGAATCGGGTGCTGTGGGCCAGTCACCGACAAGGGCATGCGATCCCCGGACCTGCACAGAACGGTGGCACCCATGCGCCTCAAGGGGTCGGCAACCCGCGACATGGGCCGCTGGACCAACGACGCATCGCCGGTGAAATTTGTGGTGAACGGGTGGCCCGCAGCGATGCCCATTAACAACCGTGCCCCGGTACCGGAATTGCCCAGGTCCAGCACTTGGTCCGGTTCCCGCATTCCACCAATTCCGACCCCGTCCACATGCCAAGGGCCATCGGGATTTTGGCCGATAGACACGCCCAAAGCCCCCAAAGCCGCCGATGTGTGGGTCACGTCGTCGCTGGCCAACATCCCGAAAATCTTTGTCCGCCCCGCCGCCAGAGCGGCCAGAATCAGCGCCCGGTGGGAAATCGATTTGTCCCCTGGAACGGTGGTTTCGCCGTTTAATCCGGTGGACGGGGTGGCGCGGAATTGGCTCAACTTTACGACCTTTGCTGGTGGTGGCGGGTGGGCGCGGGCCCGACATTGGGGCTGCCCCGGAAATGTTTTTTGACAGAGCCCGCTGATCATGGCAAACCCGCGCGCCGGATTTTAATACACAATGTCAAAAAAGGGGGTGCGCGTGGCGAGACCCGAATTAGGTAAAAAACACGACTGTGCAGAGTGCAGCGCCCGATTTTACGACCTGAACAAGGCCCCTTCCGTCTGTCCGAAATGTGGAATAAAGGTTGCCTCACCGACCAAAGCAAGGGCAGCTGCCAAGCCCGCGGCGAATAGCAACAAAACCAATGGCAAGGATGAGAGCAAGGCTGCTGCAAAAAAACCAGACGATGAAGCCGTCGAAGCCGATGAAGACACCGACGACGATATGGACGATGATGACACGCTCATCGACGACGAAGACGAAGATGAAGATGAAGATGAAGATGTTTTCGACCCGGCCGAGGGCGACAAAAAGTAACACCAAAATTTCGGGGCCATAGCTCAGTTGGGAGAGCGCTTGAATGGCATTCAAGAGGTCCGGGGTTCGACTCCCCGTGGCTCCACCAATGAAAACAAGGGGTTAGGCTGTAATGGTCTGCCCCTTGTTTTATTTAGGTCACCACAAAGTCACCTATTGGACCCAATTCTTGCCCGGATTCGGCAAGGTATTCGGGATCCTCGAAGAAGCCACCGCACCGCTGGTCACGCCATTTTCCTAAAGCGCGGTGACCTAGATGGTTGCTCCGAATTAGGGCGTTGTTTTCTCACCGGCAAGTTTAGCGGCAGTTGGCCGGCCTGCGGCTAGGTCGGGCCTCAGGGTGCTAGTACCCTGCTTGTTGCTGAGGGTGTTCTAACCCTGTCGCCAGAATTAGCCGTGAAGCCACTGCGCTAGTCCAAGCATCCATGCTGGGCGGGCGGCTGAGCCGTCTCCCCCCCCCTCCCCAGAGGGGGGACCTTTTCCACCGCTCAAAGGCGGAGCGGTACTCTAGTAGTCGGCGAGTGGGTGCCATAACCCTCAGCAAGGCGGAATATTTGTATGGCAGAAGATAGTGGGAGAGGCCGTCCGAGAGCGGCAAAAAATAATATAGGATTTCGCTACCGAATCCGTCCCTTTGCTGCCCGTCCAGCGGGGGCAATAGTCGAGGGCTTATCGTCGTGGCCTGCCGAGCGGATGGACGCCTCTACGGTATAGACGAGAATGCGGTGATGATCCCGAGTTGGCGCTGAAGACTGCCCACAACCGAATGAGTGGAGAGGACAACGACCACGAACAGTGGTGACCCCTACCAAGGTTTCGAGCATGCGTTCCAAGATCATTGGCTGGAAGCGGACGATTTGCAGGTAACTAAGGGGTTCTCCAATGAAGAAGAAATTGGCGACGATCTTGTGGTAATGGGCCACAAGATAAATTTTTCGCTACGTCGCCGGCACTGCCCATAGCGAGGACGCTGTCAAAATTATCGGGCAGGACATTAGCACGAACAAATTCACTTGTAGACTTTCAGCGGATCACCAACTTAGGGAAGATGGAAAACATTCTCGGGCGTGGTGGTGGGATTACCAAAACTTCAAACTGGAAAGTGAACCCGGGGAAGTAGCGGATTTTTTTCGGCGTCGAAATTCCAGACTTCTGGAAGGACACCCAACCGCATTGCTGGCGAGGATCGAAGCTGATGCAGAAACTGGAGTTGCAGACGACTGGTTATTGGAGTGCAAGGTGCCAATCAACGTTGTTGACAGCCTCATTGATGACATTCTCGCTGACAGAGTGCAGGGAGTGGGGATCGGGGTCGAGTGGGTTTTTAGACTAGTTAGTGATCCGCACGCACCACCTGCCGCCCGGAAAACTTGGGGGCTATTTCCCGACCACGATGACCGATCAATGTCCGGGAACTTGGTAAACCTGAAATGGACATTGGTCGGCGGTACCCGCCCGGTATCAAGATTGGAATAGCCCGCGACGATCTTTGCGGAGTCAAAGTGATGGATTTTTCTGCTGACGAACGATGATTCTAAACCGAAACCGAAGCAATCGCGGCGGGTTGGGGGCGATAACAGCAATGACAAACACTACCAGCCAGATACAACGAGTCACCCTCCCTAGCCGTTGCCCTGGAGCGGCACCCGACCGACTCTTTTGGCCGATTTCGTTGGCCAAGAGCGTGACCAATTTTGTGGTATTCGGGATGCTGGGGGTGCTGGTCGCACTTTTTGTCTCCGCCGCTCTCGGCGGCTAGAACTTAGCCATGGTCTCTGACATCGACATCTACCGCTCCGCCAACCTCGTGGTTGCCCAAAACGGGGACCATCCCGGTGTATCATCCTCACATGGCGCGCTTGGGGATTGCTGTTCTTTTCATGGCCTGGGCGGTCGCGGCCTTGGCCCAGCAAGGCCCTGCCAGGGTCATCGACGGCGATACCATTGACATCGCTGGTGAACGCATCCGCCTTCACGGCATCGATGCACCTGAAAAGGATCAGACCTGCACCATTGGTGGCCGGGAGTGGGAGTGCGGAGTCGCAGCTTGGGGCTACCTAGTTCAACTACTTGCCGGTCAAGCTGTTCAATGCGACTCCCGGGATGTTGATCAGTACGGACGCACCGTGGCCGTCTGCTTTGCCGATGAGAAGGACATCAACGCCGCCATGGTCGCCGAGGGCTGGGCGCTGGCCTACCAGGAATACTCCCTGGACTATTTGCCCCAGGAACGCGCTGCCGAAGCTGCTGAGTTAGGATTGTGGCAAGGAGACTTTGTGCCCCCATGGGAATGGCGTCGAGGGGACAGGCGAGATACCAACGAAGCCCTTCCAGAATGTGCCATCAAGGGCAATATCGCCAGGGATGGGGAACGCATTTACCATGTTCCTGGTGGACGGTACTACGGTGTCACGGTGATGAATCTCGCCGCTGGTGAACGGTGGTTTTGCACAGAACCGGAAGCAGCCGCGGCGGGTTGGAGGCGTTCTCAGCAGTGACGTCTGACAATTGATTTCCACGTCGGTCCAGCGCAAGGTTGGGTGCATGAAGCGGATAGCACCCCTAGTCTTCATAGCATTTACCGCCATCAGGTTGCTGGGCACCCATCCGGATATAGAAACTAGTCCTTAGATACCCGCTATGTAAGGGTTGGTCAGAGTCGGTATTTTGGATGTTTGCAAAACATATTACCGTTCTTGGTTTTTTACGGGTTTGGATTGTAGGAAACTCGCCAGATAGTTTGACTCGTGTCATCAGCAACTAACAAGCTGCCGTCGGCAGCTACCGCCAGTCCCACAGGGCGCCCGAACACCTGGGCTGGCGATGTACCTCGCAGCCAAAATCCAGTGAGAAAATTTTCGTAATACGCCGCTGGCCCTTTGGCATTGAAGGGGATACGAACTACCTTATAACCCGTAGGTTGTGCAGAATTCCATGATCCGTGCAATGCGACAAACGCATTTCCTTTGTATTCCTCAGGGAACTGCTGCCCTTCATAGAAAACTAGTCCTAGAGGGGCGGAATGCGCCTGGAACATCAAATCTGGAGCCTTAGTGAGTGCAACAAGATCGGGTTTAACCGCGCCCCATGTTGGCGCGGGATGCGCCCCAGAATAGGCATAGGGCCAACCAAAAAAATCGCCGCTTTGAACGCGGGTAAAGTAATCGGGCACTAGCCCGTCCCCTAGACCATCGCGCTCGTTGACCACTACGTACAAATCATTTGTGCCGGGGCGAAATGCAATTCCTACCGGATTTCGTAGACCACTGGCGAAGCTGGCCTGGGCAGTACCATCCAGATTAAACCGCTGGACCGTAGCTCGGGGTGCAGGCTCGATGCTGATATTGCTTTGGCTACCCACGGCGACAAAAAAGCTAGCGCCGTCGGCGGCAAAAGCAATGTTGCGGGTCCAATGGCCGCGGCCGTCGCCAAGCATGCCAGGGAGTCCAATAAGCTCCGCCGGGCCACGAGCCATGGTGTCGCCGGGGGTATAGGGAATGCGGAAAATATTGCGTGGCGTAGTTACGTACAGATAGGCGCCGCTGATCGCCATGCCATGGGGCCGATCTAGTCCTGAAATAAAGATTCCGCCTGTATCGGCTCGGCCGTCGCCAACTGTATCTCGCAACAACGTCACTCGTCCGGCGCGGGGTTCCGCCACAAATACATCACCATTTGATGCCACCACTAGCCACCGAGCGTGAGATAAACCTTCGGCAAACACATTGACTTTGAAGCCTTCTGGGACCGCCAAAGTTGCATCGGAAGGTTGACGTACCGCTCGAGGTCCGTTGAAAGCAGACCGGGTTGCCCCCGGTGCTGGGAGATCCTGGAATTGTATTGAAAACCGTTGGCCGGGATGATCAGCCGCTGCAGTTGGTAGGGCGATTACAGCAAGATATAATGCCGCCAAGGTCGGCCCCACACGCCAGAACCTTAAGGCATGGGATCGTGCATGGCGGTGATAATTTCCTCGCATATTTTTTACCTATCTGGCTAGTTCCAACGAACCGGGCAAGCATGTATTCCAGACCAAGATAGGCTGCCCAATGTGCCATGGTTGGGCCGGAAACGGATCGCCGGAGGCCCGGAGGCGCTAATCTCCGCACAACCGCGATGGATCGGGACACACTCATGACCGTATTCAAGTGTGGACTGCCCGGAACATCAATGCCTTTCTTCGACCAATACTCGTACACCGACGACCGCTGCTATGGGATGACCGCTGCCCAGATCGAACAGATGGCCGAACGCAAGGTGATGTTTAGGGCTTTCAGGTAGGCCCACTTGCCGCCCGGCCAGCTGGGGGCGATAGATGGGGAATGCGCGTCAATTCTGCATTCAAATTTTCGCTCCGCTAGGGGTGGGTTTTGGACCGTTCAGCGGGTCCCACTGTCTGGCATTCAATAGCACCAGCCGCCGAGCTAGCGTTCTTCAATGCTGGTGGCTAGGCGAACAGTTGGAGAAAACTTTGGGGCCCCGCATTGGCGATCGCCAGAGCCTGGACGCCGAGCTGCTGTCTAATTTTATGCGCCTGGAGGTTTGCGGTTTCTTCGGCCAAATCGGTCTCCACAAGGTTGGCAACACCATGCTTCAAAATGTCCCTCAGTTGGTCGGTAAAATTCATTTGGATATCGATCCGCTTGGCCGCAGATCCAAAAGCGGCAAGGGAATTCGACACTGTGATGATCGCCGCATCGATGACAATCAATGCCGCGGAGGCGTTGGTGGCGGTGGCGACGTCAATGGCGCCAAAACCCATGTTGACGGGTTGAATTTGCTGGGCCGAAACTGTGATTGTGCTGCCGTCCATGGTGCTAAGAACAACGTGATTGGAAGCCCCGCTCTTGATCAAATTCTTGCCGCCGAACTCGGCGCTGGCGATGACGGAATCAATCTGATCGCGCAGAGAAATAAAATCGTCGTTCAGCGCTGCGTAGGAATCGGCACCCAGACCCTCCTGGCTGGCCTGAACGGATTTCGCTTTAATCTCGGACAATAAATTGGCGATCGCTACGCCTGCATTAATAGCCACGCTGACAATTGATTTGCCCAGAGCCAAGTTGGTCGTTACAGCGGCCGCACCGGCGATGGCTCCACGCATGTTTTGGGCGATGGCAAAGGTGGCCGCGTCGTCCTTTGGGCCGTTAATCCGAAGTCCTGTAGTAATCCGGAGCTGGGTCGTACCGAGCATCGTGTTGATCTTGTTGAGGCTTTGCAGCCCTATCATCGCGCCGGCATTGGTGTTGATGGACAACGCCATGGGCAGTTCCTCTCCTCGCGAGCAACGATCCAAGGCAATCCGCAATTGTCATGCCAACGGCATGAGGGGCCTAACCTGTTGTTCAATATGGATATTTTTTCTCAGAGCGGCGGGAAAGTCGCCGTCGAGCGAGGATTAGTAGGCAGAAATTACACCGCCGTGCTGCCGCACTCCAACCGATCTACGCGCCCACACTTTTGGGGAGCTGACCGTGCGCTCAGGCGGGAATTGCACTGTCGCGGTCGTCCCAGCACCGGGCTGGCTTTCAATATGTAACGTTCCCCCATGAAGCCGCGTGTGCTCTGCGACAAGCGGCAAGCCGAGTCCTGTGCCGGTGTTCTTGCGATCTAGGCCCAAATCAATCTGACCAAACTTGGCGAGTGCTGTTGGAATGTCCCCATCGCGCATTCCGATTCCGTTGTCCACCACAGAAATCGAAAATCCTGCCGTGGGTCCAGCTACCGCTTTTACACAAATCTTTCCACCGTCTGGCGTGAATTTTACAGCATTGGAAAGAAGATTGATCAGGATCTGTTTCAACATTCGGATATCAGTGTTTAGCAACGGCAATTCGTCCGGGATTTCTGATGAGATCTCTACATTCGCTAACGTGGCTCTGTCTGCGACTAACCGCAAAGCGGACTCAACCGCTTCTCGAATTTCGACAGGTTCCGAATGGATTGTTACGGCGTTGGCCTCGATTTTCGAAAGGTCAAGGATATCGTCTATGACGCTGAGCAGGTGGAGACTGGATTGGCGAATATCGCCTGCGTACTCATGCTGTTGCTCGGACAATGGCCCGGAAATCCCGGTCGTGAGCATTTCCGAAAATCCGATGATCGCGTTAAGCGGGGTGCGAAGTTCGTGGCTGATGTTCGCCAAGAAATCGGTTTTTGCTCGGTTGGCGAAATTTGCGTCCGCCAAGGCCGCGTTCAACTCAACAGTCCTGTGCGGATTTTTTCTTCGGCTCTTTTTCGGTCGGTGATGTCGATGATACTCACGGGGACGAAATTCTCCCTGGCTAAAGGAATTCGAAACGAAATAACCGCAACGAAGTCGCGCCCGTCCAGTGTTCGCAGGTTCGCCTCTGACTTGAACTTTGCATCGCCCTCCCATATGGCGATCAGCTCCTTCTTTAAGACCTCAATCGCGTCTGGTCCAAACGCCGCTAATGTCCCAAACTATCGTCTGAGTTGGGGGCAACTGTGACAGACACCGATCAACCTGACGCGGCCACTGGCGCGTCTGAGGAACCTGGGGCCGACCGGCCCTTTAACAAAACCACCGCGTTGTGGGTGCTGCTGGCAACGATCATGGCGTCGGGCATGGCCATCGTCGATTCCACCGCCGTCAACGTGGCTTTGCCAGCGTTGTCCCAAGGACTGGGGGCGTCGGAAATCCAGCTGTTCTGGGTCGTTGTGGCCTATCTGCTGTTCTTGTCGTCGCTGATCCTGGTCGGTGGGGTGTTGGGGGACATGTATGGGCGGCGGCGCGTTTTTGCCATTGGTGTTGGCATATTCGGCGCCACATCGGTGTGGTGCGGACTGGCGCCAGATCCAACCCAGTTGATTGTAGCCCGGTCGTTCCAGGGGATCGGGGCGGCGCTGTTGGTGCCGGGTAGTTTGGCGATCATCACCGCCTATTTCCCAGAGTCCGAGCGCGGCAAGGCCATCGGCTGGTGGTCGGCGTTCTCGGCGTTGTTGGTGGCCGTGGGGCCCGTGTTGGGCGGCTGGTTTGTGGATCAATTCACATGGCGGCTGGTGTTTTTCATCAACGTGCCGTTGACCGTGTTCGTCCTGTGGGTGGTGGCCCAGCATGTGCCCAAAAGCTTTGGCGATTCCGCCGACCAAGCGGTGGATTGGATTGGTGCTGTGCTTGCCGTGTTGGGGTTGGGCGCCCTGTCGTTCGGGCTGATATACGGCGGAAAATTCGGCTTTGCCCAAGCTTTGGGGGGCGGGGCCATCGGCGGCGGCGTGGGGGCCCTGATCGCTTTTGTGGTGGCCCAAGCCCGGGTCCGGGCACCGATGATGCCGCTTTCCATGTTCAAATCAAAAAACTTCGCCGGAGCCAACTTGCTGACTGTGTTGCTGTATGCCCCGTTGGGCGGCGGGACCTTGTTCCTGCCCATCCTAATGATCGAGGTCTATGACTATTCGGCCCTGGCTGCGGGGGCGGCCCTGTTGCCGGTGGTGTTCCTGTTGGCCACCTTTTCCCGGTACGCCGGTGGCATGATCAACCGCACCGGGGCGACGATCCCCCTGGTCGTGGGGCCAATCATCGCTGGCTTGGGCTGGGCTTACTTCGCTCTACCATGGTTTTCGGGCAACTACTGGACCACGTTCTTCCCCGGGTTCGTGTTGTTGGGTCTGGGCATGTCCATTGCGGTTGCACCCTTGACGACCGTGGTGATGACGGCGTTTGACCAGGGCAAGGCAGGGGTGGCATCGGGCATCAACAATGCTGCGTCCCGGGCCTCTGGGCTGGTCGCGGTGGCGCTTTTTGGCGCGTTGGTGATGCTGATTTTCAATAGGGATCTGGCCGTGGCCGTGGCTGGGATCGACCTGCCGGCAGCAGCGTTGGCGGCCCTGGACGCCCAAGACAATTTGCTGACGGCAGCGCAAATCCCTGAAGGACTTGCCCCGGACATGGCGGCCCAGTTGAGAACAGCAATCGACGAGTCGTTCTTAGCGGGCTATCGCGCCGCAATGTGGCTGTCCCTGGGGCTGGCAGCCGCCAGTGCGCTGTTTGCTGCCGCCATGATCCGCTATAAGCCAGAAGCCCTGGAATAGGGCGCATTGGGCCGCTAAGGGGCTTGATTTCGGGGCGATCATCCCCACATTCTGTCTATCACCGGGCTGCCCATTTATTGGTGGCTTGATCCGGGTTCGGTGCCACATTTGGGCCGGGCCCTTGGTTCTCGCTCGCTGCCGAGGAGAAAAACAACGATGGCACTCTTTGAAAGTCCCTTTCTGCTTGGTTTTGAACAGTTCGAGCGCACGTTAAATCGTATCTCGAAAACCACCGGGGATGGCTATCCCCCTTACAACATCGAACAAGTGGCCGAAAACGGCATCAGGATCACCATCGCCGTCGCCGGTTTTGCCCGGGACGATCTGGACCTGACCGTTGAAGACAACCAGTTGGTGGTGCGCGGCAAGAATTCTGCCGACGCCCCCGATCGGGTCTTTTTGCACCGGGGCATCGCCGCCCGGCAGTTCCAGCGCAGCTTCGTGCTTGCAGATGGGATCGAAGTGGTTGGCGCGGCCCTGGACAATGGCCTTCTAAGCATTAGTTTAGAGCGACCAATCGTCGCACCTGTGGTTCGTACCATCGATATTCAGACGTCCGATGCTGCTGAGCCGGCAACCATCGAAACCCGAACGGCTTCAGGCCGCTAGCCCCAGGAGGACATCATGGGCCCCGTAGAATTGAGCAACCCGCATGTCCCTGCAGAGCTTTTGGCGACGTTTGGCGAAGGCACTGCCGCGTATATCAAACGCATTGAGGTCGATGGCGCTACGGCGTGGGCCATTCACGGTGCGGACGGCGAGGAATTGGCCGTGATGGGCGACCGCGATGTGGCATTTGCCGCAGCGCGCCAGCACGACTTGGAGCCGTTCAGCGTCAATTAATGTTGTTTTGAGATTGCCCCGGTGGGGCTGGGAATGGCTTACGCCGCGTGGGGCGTGGCGGACTCGGTGAGTAAGGCGTACAGGGCATCAGGGTTGCCGGACCCACGCAGTTTTTCGCACATGCCGCCGTCGCGCAACAAGCGCGATACTTTTGCCAACGCTTTAAGGTGATCAGCCCCAGCGGATTCCGGCGCCAACAGCAAGAACACCAAATCAACCGGTTGGCCGTCGATGGATTCGAAATCCACCGGCTGATCAATCCGTGCAAAAAATCCGTACAGGCGATCCAATCCGGGAAGTTTTCCGTGGGGGATGGCGATGCCGTTGCCGACGCCCGTGGTCCCCAGTCGCTCGCGTTCCGTCAGTACATCGAAAATCTGGCGTTCAGCCAGGCCGGTGATGTGTGCTGCTCGCGCGGCCAACTCCAGCAGAACTTTTTTCTTGCTGGTGGCTTTCAGGCCCGAGGAAACGTTCCCAGGTAATATCAGTTCGCTCAGATCCATGATCATCCCAATTTACCGATCGCTGTCTTTACGCTTTGTCCGCCTACGAACCGTTAGGCTGCACCATTTACCTATGCGCCGAGCGTTAACAGAGCGTTCATACCAAGGAATTTTTAACGGCGGCTTTTGTCCATTTCGGGGTAGCAAAACCAAACCCCTTATTCAATCGCGTGCCGATTATCCAGGGCGTTGTCGCTTTAAAATGTGCGGTTTTGAACGGTCCCAAAGGTGACCTCACTTTGTGGACGGCGGGACCATAGTTCCGGGCTCGCCAAGAGTCAACTAAGTGCGCTCAGGCCATTTTTTTGGCCCGGCGACGGTCTACAGACGACGGAATCCGCATAGAATCACGGTATTTGGCCACTGTGCGGCGGGCGATTCGAATGTCCACGGTGCGTAAAATCTCGACGATTTTGTCGTCTGAAAGAATGGCGTTTGGCAGTTCATCGTCGATCATGGCCTTGATTCGGGCTCGGACGGATTCCGCAGAATGCACCGCCAAACCGTTCGTAGAAGCGATCGCCGAGGTGAAGAAATACTTCATGGGGTAAATGCCCCGGGTGGTGCTCAAATATTTGTTTGCAGTGACCCGGCTGACGGTGCTTTCGTGCATTTCAATCTCTGTGGCGATGTCGCGCAAATTCAGCGGCCGCAGGCGTCGAACCCCGTGGGTCAGGAAGTCTTCTTGCTGCACCACGATTTCGGTGGCGACTTTCAAGATCGTGTTGGCGCGCTGGTCCAGGGATTTGATCAACCAGTTCGCGGAATTCAGCTTTTCGCTGAGATAGGCGCGGTCTGTTTCGCTGTTCGATTTGCTGCTGATGCGCGAATAATACCGGGTGTTGACCAAAACCCGAGGCAGGGTGTCGCTGTTCAACTCCACCATCCAGCCGCCGTTGGGCCGGGCGCGAATGTACACATCCGGCACCACGGTCTGGGCGACTTCGCTGCCGAACGCCAAGCCGGGTTTTGGGTTCAGCGCCTTAATTTCCGCCATCATTTCCGCGATATCCTCGGCGTCCACCCCGCACGCCTTGGCCAAGGCCGTGGCGTCGTTGCGTGCCAACAGGTCCAAATTGTCCAGCAGAGCTTCCATGGCTGGGTCAAACCGGTTGCGGTCTTTCAGCTGCAAGGTCAGGCATTCCGCCAAGCTTCTGGCGAACACCCCAACAGGGTCGAAGTCCTGGAGTTTTTCCAGGGTGGCTTCCACTTGTTCGGGCTCGCACCCTACCATGTCCGCCACTGCATCTAGGTCGGCCGTCAGATACCCGGCTTCGTTGACCATATCCACCAAGTGCACCCCGATGATCCGATCGATGGGGCTACCTGCGTCCTCTCCTAGTTGGGCGGTCAGGTGGTCTTTCAGGGAAATGTCCCCAGAAAGCGACTGGTCCATGTCGAAATCGTCACCACCGTAATCAGATCGCCCGCCGCCGGACCGGATTAAGCGTTCGGAATCCAGGGACTGTTGCCCGGCCACAGGCTCGTCCGATCCCAGGGCTTCGTTCATGTCCATATCCAAAGGCGTGTCGGACGTGCCGCCTTCGGGGCTCATCTCTGACATCTCCAGGCTGGACACATCGGTATCTGCCGATTGTTCAGCGGTCTCGGATTTGGCTTCCGCCGTGTCGCCTTCCCGAGGGATTGCGCCGGGCTCGTCTTCCCGGCGTTCTCGCGGCTCGTCGTGCTCCAACAGCGGATTTTGCTCCACCTCGGATTCAACGTATTCCGCCAATTCGAGATTACTCAGTTGCAGCAGCTTAATTGCCTGCTGCAACTGGGGGGTCATCACCAGAGCCTGGCTTTGACGAAGTTCAAGTTTCGGGGAAATGGCCATGAGCAGGCGGACTAAAGGTTAAACCGATCCCCCAAATAGACCCGGCGCACGTCTTCGTGGGTGACGATTTCGGAGGGCGGCCCTTCCATCAGGACTTGACCCCCATGTAAGATGTAGGCGCGGTCGATGATTTCCAAGGCCTCGCGTACGTTATGATCGGTAATTAACACACCAATCCCGCGATCCTTCAGATGCGACACCAAATCGCGGATATCGCCGACCGCCACCGGGTCAATTCCCGCCAAGGGCTCGTCAAGCAACATAAAGCTGGGCTGGGACGCTAAGGCCCGGGCGATTTCAACGCGCCGCCGCTCGCCCCCAGACAAAGCCTGAGCATTGGTCCGGCGCAAATGGCTGATGGAAAATTCCGCCAACAGATCGTCCAACATGGCTTCGCGGCTGTCGCGGATCGGCTCAACGACTTCCAAAATCGCGCGGATGTTGTTTTCCACGGTCAGGCCGCGAAAAATTGACGTTTCTTGGGGCAAATAGCCCACCCCCAACCGCGCCCGCCGGTACATGGGCAGACCGGTGATGTTGTGGCCATCCAAAAAGATTTCCCCGTAATCCGGGGCGGTCAGACCGGTGATGATGTAAAAACACGTGGTCTTTCCCGCACCATTGGGCCCCAACAAGCCAACGGCTTCACCCCGACGCACAGTCAGGCTTACATCCCGCAAAACTGGGCGATTGCGATAGCCCTTGCCTATTTGCTCCACGGAAAGACCACTGTTTTCCGCGACTAAACGCGGACCTTCCGAAGGGTCTCGGCCGGGGTATGTGCTAGGTGGGTTTTGATTTGCCATGAATTCGGGCTTGGGTTCGGTTACCTAGTTGGCGGGGTTGTTGGGGATGAACACGCCACGCACTCGGCCACCGTCTTCGGCTGTACCGCCGTCCACTCTGCTTGTACCGTCCAACAAGTTCAAAACCAATCGGGTGCCTCGCAATACATTGTCGCCTCGGGTCAATGCAACGTCGCCGGTTAAAGTAATCATACCATTTTCCACATCATAAAGACCGGCGTCGCCCTGGGCAGTCTCGAAATTCGTAGAGAAAAACACGCTCCCTTCGGCTTCGATGGTGCTGATCGCCTGGACCCCATCGCCGCCGCCTGCTGCATAGTGGACCACAACCCGGTCGGCGTTCAGCAAAATCTGCCCCTGGGTGGCAGCCACATTGCCGGTAAAGATCGCCAGCTGTTGGTTTTGATTCACCTCCAGCGCGTCGGCGACGATTTCGATGGGCTCAGTGGTATCCAGCCGCGCGGCGCCTTCTTGGGCCATGGCGGGCGTGCCAAGGGTCATTGCGATCCCCAACAAGGGACCAAAACCCAATCGCGAGGGGGTCCGGGCGTTCATCGGCCCACCCCGGGATTTATGGATACGCGGACATCGCCGGTGAAGATCAGGATGCCGGTGGCGTTGGAAAAGGTCACTCCTCGGGCAGCCGTTATGGCACCGATGGGTCCATGACCCTGAACCGGGCCGTCGCTGATCATAGTGCCTTGTTCCAGATCAAGACGCGCTTGGTCCGCGTGAATTTCGTACCCCACATCCGTAAACACGGAAATGGGTCCGGCCAATTCCAAAATTCGGGCGCTGCGTTCAAACCGCCCGGTGGCGGCGGAAATCGTAACCCAGGTCCCGTTGGCAAGGGTCAAATCGGCCTGCAAGGTTTCCAGGGCGAACACATCGAATCCACTGGCGTCCTGGGTGGCGTATTCAGCAGTCACCAAGAAGGGCCGACCGAAGCGGTCGGTGCCGGCAAATCGCGCCCGAGTAATTCCCAAATTGCCATCAGCATCTGGGGCCAGATCAGCAATGGACAAGCGAAACCCGTCGCTGTCTCCGTCGATCCCGGGCCATCTAACCATCAGCGCGATCAAGGCCACGGCCGCCAGCAGTAAAACGAATTTCATCCACCCGACAAACCGGCTGTATCCCCGGTCAATTTTTGTGGCGACCCCACGGCGACGTTGGGTCAGGTTGTCGGCAATATTCATGCGACCCCGGCGGCCAGGCAATCATGGACGTGCAAAATCCCCACCGGGGTTCCATCTTTTTCCACAAACAAACTGGTGATGTGGGCCGCGTTCATGGCGCCTAGGGCTTCGGATGCGAGGGCGTCCCCATCGATTGTTTTTGGCCCCGGTGTCATGAACTCGGCGGCGGTACGCTGGACAAAATCATCATCCATCATCCGCCGCAAATCGCCGTCGGTGATGATGCCCAACAGCTTGCCCACTTCGTCGGTGACCCCCGCACAGCCAAAACTTTTTTCGGTCATCACCACAATGACCTTCGACATGGGCATGTCTTGGGGCACCAGGGGCACTGCGTCGCCGGTGTGGCAAAGATCACTGACCTTGACCAGTCTGCGCCCCAGTTTTCCGCCCGGGTGAAAGGCGTGGAATTTTTCTGGGGAAAAGCCTCGGTGGTCCAGCAAAGCCACTGCCAGGGCGTCGCCCAAGGCTAGCATCATGGTGGTGGATGTGGTTGGGGCTAAGCCCAGGGGGCCTGCCTCGGTGATGTCGGGCAAGGCCAGGGTGATGTTAGCGGCGGCGCCTAAGGCGCTGTCAGCCTTGCCCACCATCGCCAGCAAGGGGATCGAAAATCGGTGGCAATAATTGACCATATCGGCCACTTCGGGGGTCTCCCCGGAATTGGACAAAACCAGGACAGCGTCCCGGGTTGTGACCATGCCCAAATCCCCGTGGCTGGCTTCCCCGGCATGCACGAACAACGCCGGTGTGCCGGTGGAGGCCAGGGTCGCGGCAATCTTGCGCGCCACATGGCCGCTTTTTCCCATGCCACTGACCACCAGACGGCCATGATCTCCCAAGGCAAAAATCGCCTCCACGACGGCGGAGAATTCGTCCCCCAAGGCGCCTTCCAATTCCAGAATGCCCGCGGCTTCAAGACGCAAAACCAGGCGGCCAATTTCTAGGCTTTTGTTCACCCCATTACGCTGGGGGTTTGATTTTTCAGCTTGGGCACTCACCTTTGAGCTCCGTCAGTGCGCGAAAATATCCATTTCGGCCCACCCGGAAAGATCCAATTCAGACCGGATCGGCAAGAAAGCGAACGCGGCGGCGGCCAAATGCTGGCGGCCTTCCCGGGCTAGCATACCATCCAACGCGCCTTTTAATTGGTGCAGATACAGCACATCGGATGCGGCGTAATTTTTTTGCTCTTCGGTCAGGGTGTCAGCGCCCCAATCCGATGACTGCTGGGTCTTTGACAATTCGACGTTTAACAACTCGCGACACAGATCTTTCAGACCGTGGCGGTCCGTGTACGTGCGGGCGAGCCGGGACGCGATTTTGGTGCAATAGATTGGCGTGGCAAGGACGTTCAAGTGATAGCGCATCATCGCCACATCGAACCGCGCGTAATGGAACAGCTTGGTGACCTTTGGGTCTTCCATTAACGCCGACAAAATGGGGGCGTGGAATTCGTCTTTTTTTAACTGAACCAGGTGCGCATCGCCGTCGCCTACGGAAAGTTGGACCAAGCACAGCCGGTCGCGCACCGGCAACAGCCCCATGGTTTCCGTGTCAATCGCGACGATGTTGCCGAAATTGACGTCGGCAGGTAGGTCGCCTTTGTGCAGATGAATGGTCATGTGCGTCCTTGGTTCGATGATCCAAATGGTGGCGGAAAATCTTTGGTGCCCAGGAGAAGACTCGAACTTCCACGACCTTGCGGCCACTAGCACCTGAAGCTAGCGCGTCTACCAATTCCGCCACCTGGGCTCTTGGGGAGTCGGGTACCGCCGCACAAGGTCAGTGTCAAGCGGTGTCAAAGTTGGGGATGCCAAATGGCGCCCTGAAGCCGGACGGTGTTAGAATGGAAACCAAAGCGATTGCGTTGGAACAAGCGGAGCACGTATGAGCCAGGGCTTGGTGACGGTTTTTGGTGGTTCGGGATTTTTGGGCCGGTATTTGGTCAAACGCCTGGCCGCCCAGGGTGGCCCGGTTCGCGTCGCCGTGCGTGACCCCGAAGCTGGACTGTTTTTAAAGCCCATGGGGGCCGTGGGCCAAATCGAATTGATCCAAGCCAATGTGCGCGACCACGACAGCGTTGGCCGGGCGGTGAACGGCGCCGACTCTGTGGTTAATTTGGTGGGCACCTTGAACCAGTCCAGGCGTCAATCGTTCACCAGCGTCCATGCCCAGGGGCCAGAGCGCATCGCGATGGCTTGTGCCGCCACCAGGGTCAGCCGCCTCATTCACGTGTCCGCCGTGGGGCCAGACGCCCATTCCGCATCGCAATATTTTCAGTCAAAGGCCGACGGAGAATCCCGGGTGCACGCGGCGTTTCCTAATGCCACCCTGGTGCGGCCCAGCGTTGTGTTTGGACCAGAAGATGGGTTCTTCAATCGGCTGGCCGCCCAGGCCACGTGGTTGCCGTTCATGGCAATTTTTGGCGGTACCCAGGGCGCAAAATTCCAGCCGGTGTATGTGGGCGATGTCGCCGACGCCTTAATGACAATGCTGGGCGATGGAAGCACGAGAGGAAAAACATACGAATTGGGCGGCCCCCAAGTGGTGACCATGCGGGAGATATTGGAACGCATCATTGTGGACACTGGCCGTAAGCGGATGCTGATCCCAGCGCCGAACTGGGTTGGTACGGTGTGGGCGTGGAAATCGGCAGTCCTGCCGTTTCCCAGTGCGCTCAACATCAATCGGGATCAGTTGATCCAGCTTGGGCTGGACAACGTTGTGGCTGACGGAGCAAAAACCCTGGCTGATCTGGGGATCGCCCCGACGCCGTTGGCGGCTGTGGTGCCTGGGTATCTTGCCCGGTACCGGTCATCTTCGGTGCCGGGTGGTCAGGCGACTGAACCAGGGCCCCAATAGATCCAGTATAACAGCGCCCCGCCGACGACGACCCGGTAAATCACAAACGGCGTGAAGGTGGCTGTTTCCAGCCATTTCATCAAAAATACAATGGCCCCATAGGCCACGGCAAAAGCGACGACTGCGGCCAGAATGGCATCGACCCCAAGCTGCCAATTGCCGTCACGGTAAATCGAAAAAGCGTCCCAGCCCCCGGCCGCCAAGATGACCGGTAACGCCAACAGCATGGAAAACCGCGACGCTTCGGTGCGCTCGTACCCCATCATTCGGGCGGCGGTTATGGTGATGCCGGCGCGGCTGGTGCCGGGGATCAGCGCCAAAATCTGAGCGATGCCGATGATCAGTGCAGACCCACCGGTCATGTGTTCGATGCGGCGCACGGTCATGCCCACGCGGTCGGCGAACCACAAAAGAATACCGAACACCAGCATGGTCCAGGCAATCACCACCGGGCTTTGCAACGCGTCGGCCAAGTCCAACAGCACCAGCGCGGCGCCTGCGCCGATGACCGGCACCCCAGCAATGAACATATGAATGGCCAGGCGCGCGCCATCGCTGGATCGACCGATAAGCAAATGGAACAAGCCCTTGATGACCGCCCAAATGTCCCGGCGGAAATACAAAATCACCGCGCCTAGGCTGCCCACGTGAACGGCTATGCGAATCTCCAGCCCGGCGTTTGGCCAGCTGGCAAAATCGTCCACCAGGATCAGATGGGCTTGGGAACTGATGGGAAGAAACTCGGTGATGCCCTGCACGGCGGCAAGAACGAGGATTTGCAGAAGCGCCAAAATTGCCTCGTCGTGCGGCGTCGGGTTGAGCGGCCATGAGTTTGGCCTATTGCCTGGAGGAGTGCAATCTGTACGATCCGCCGGGCTGGCGCAAACTGGCTGGACTGAAGATCGTTGATTCGCACCCTGTACCACGGCTGGCTTTCTCCGTTTTCCCGCGAAGTGCGGATTGTTCTGGGCGAAAAAGGCCTGGATTTCGATTTGGTCGTGGAAAAAGTGTGGGAACGCCGGCCCGAATTTTTGGCCATGAACCCCACGGGCGAGGTCCCGGTGCTGGTGGAAACACAGGGGCAAATTTTGTCCGGGGCCGGGGTCATCTGTGAATTCCTGGACGAAAGCCACCCAAAGGACACATTGATTGGGTCTGATTTGTTGGTGCGGGCGGAAACCCGCCGGCTGCGGGATTGGTTCGGGCCGAAGTTTTATTCCGAGGTCACGCGCAATCTGGTGGATGAAAAGCTGTACAAACAATTCATGGGTATGGGCGCGCCGGATTCGGTGGCGATCCGCGCTGGCCATGAAAATTTAGGCCCCAATCTGGCCTATATTTCCTACCTCACCGAACGCCGCCGGTGGTTGGCGGGGGAAAACTTCAGTTTGGCGGATATCGCCGCCGCCGCCCAATTGTCCTGCTTGGATTACATGGATGACATTCCCTGGCCTGAGGTCCCGGCGGCAAAAGATTGGTACGCACGGGTCAAATCCCGGCCAAGTTTCCGGCCGCTGTTGGCGGATTTGATCCCTGGTTTGAAGCCGCCGAAGCACTATAAGAATCTGGATTTCTAATGGGCGCCGGCGTGGAAGCTACGATTTTGCACCACGCCCAAAGCCTGGGGTTTGACGCCGTCGGCATCGCCGACCCCGCCACGGTCAACGGCACCGAAGATCGCCTGGCGGCGTACTTGGCTGATGGTCGCCACGGCACCATGGAATGGATGGACAATCCGCGCCGGTCCAACCCTGCCGCCCTGTGGTCGGACGCCAAAAGCATCGTGGTCGCGGCCGTGAATTATGGCCCCGGCCCGGGTGATGTTGCCCCGGCTGCCACCCAGGGGGAAATCGCCACTTATGCAAGAGGGCGCGATTACCACGACGTGATGAAGCGTCGGCTCAAACGGTTGGCCACATGGATCGCCGATGAATACGACGCCCAGGTGAAGGTGTTTGTGGATACCGCCCCGGTGATGGAAAAGCCTATCGCCGCCCAGGCGGGCCTCGGCTGGCAGGGCAAGCACACAAATTTGCTGTCCCGGGACTACGGCTCGTGGCTGCTGTTGGGGGAAGTATTCACGACCCTGGATCTGAAACCATCGGGCCCGGTGGACGGCGAATGCGGGACGTGCACGATGTGTTTGGATGTGTGCCCTACAAACGCTTTTCCAGAACCCTACCAATTGGATTCCCGGCGCTGCATTTCCTATTTGACCATTGAACACAAGGGCCACATTCCACGGGAATTCCGGGCTCCCATGGGCAACCGCATATTTGGCTGCGACGATTGCCTGGCGGTTTGTCCGTGGAACAAATACGCAAAAATGGCCAGGGATCAGGCGGTATGGCCGCGCATCGAATTGACCGCCCCACGGCTTGGGGACTTGGCTGCATTGGATGACCAATCGTTCCGAGAAGTGTTTGCCGGATCTCCCATCAAGCGCACTGGCCGCGATCGATTCGTGCGCAACGTATTGATCGCAATGGGAAATTCGGGGGAGGCCACGCTGGTGCCGCTTGCCGCAAAATTGTTGGATGATGCCTCGCCCCTGGTGCGGGCCATGGCGGTGTGGGCCCTTGGCTGCCTCGACCACCCAGAATTCGACAAACAAAAAGCGGCCCGCCTTGGCACTGAAGCCGATGAAGCCGTGCGCGAGGAATGGTCGAACTGATGTCCCATATATTTTGTTTTGGATTGGGGTACACCGGCATCGCGTTGGGCAAATCCCTGGCGGCCGACGGCTGGACTGTGTCGGGAACCTGTCGGACCGAAGAGCACCAAGACGCCCTGGGCGACGCCGGGATCACCGCCCATCTGTTTGACCGAGATCGCCCCCTGTCACCCGATGTCATGTCGGGGGCGACACACATTTTGAACTCGGTGCCACCTGACGCCTTTGGCGATCCAGTGCTGGATTCTATGGCGGCCCATGTGGTGGAGGCGCAGGCTCAATGGGTTGGCTACCTTTCCACCACCGGGGTTTACGGCGACCGAGGCGGTGAATGGGTGGACGAGACATCGGAATTGACCCCCACGGCGGAGCGATCCCAGCGCCGGGTCATGGCCGAAGGCACCTGGTTCGTGCTGTGGCGGGAAGCGTCAGTGCCCGTGCACATTTTCCGGCTGGCGGGCATCTATGGTCCCGAGCGCAGCCCTTTGGATCAAATTCGTAACGGCACCGCCCGACGCATCAACGTTCCAGGTCACACATTTTCCCGCATTCACGTGGACGATATTGTCGCCGTCCTGCGCGCCTCGATGGCCGCCCCGTCGCCCGGGGCGGTGTACAACGTCTGTGATGATGAACCGGCAGCTTCAGCCGACGTGACGGCGTTTGGCTGTGAATTGTTGGGTGTAGAGCCGCCGGCGCTGGTGGATTTCGCCGACGCCGAATTGTCGGAAATGGCCCAATCGTTCTACCGCGACAACAAGCGGGTCAGAAATACCAAGATCAAATCTGAGCTGGGCGTCGACTTAAAATACGCAAATTACCGGGCCGGGTTGGCATCGCTTGTGTGATGTTCCAACGACCGGCACAAACCTTCGACCGTGGCCAGAACGACGTCCAATTCGTGGGGTTCAGACATGCGGTGACCAGCGCCCCCCACCTGGGTGAATTTCACGTCGGTGCTGGTTAGGGCTTCCATCAATCGTTGGGATGTTTCCAATGGCACCACATCGTCACCGGTGCCGTGGATCAACCGCACCGGTACCGGTATTGGGATGGGCTCACTCAGCATCAGATGTTGGCGGCCATCTTCGATCAAGGCCTTGGTGACGATGAATTCGCCGTCGCCGTCGCCGTATGGCTTGCGCCACACCCCGTCACGCTCGAAGGTCTCGCGCTCGGCATCGGTGGCTTTGGCCAGCAACAGGTCTTCGGTGAAATCCGGGGCCGCGGCGATCCCCACCAATCCGGCCACTCGGTCGGGGCGGACCAGGGCAGTGAGCAAGGCGATCCATCCGCCCATGCTGGATCCAACCAACACCTGAGGGCCGTCGGTGCATTGGTCCAACACGGCCACGGCATCAGCGAGCCAATCAGAGACCACGCAGTCTTCGAAATCACCGGCAGACTCACCGTGGCCAGAATAATCGAACCGCACATAGGCGCGGGTTTGGGCCTTGCAGGCGGCCTCTAAAGCCACCGCTTTTGTCCCGGACATGTCGGATTGGTAGCCGCTCAGAAACACCACGCCGGGGGAAATACCCGACGATTTGTGGTACTTAAGGGTGTTGTGTCCGTCGCGGTGCAAGCGCCGGGGTCGATCAGAATTCATGCTGCCGCCGCTAGATTGAAGCAATCAATGACCGTATCCGATTTTGCCCAGGCATCGCGTTCTAGCATTCAGGCTGAACAGCCGGAAGCCCAGGCGCCGACAATCCTGCAAGTCCTGCCGGCACTGGTGGCGGGCGGAGTGGAGCGCGGTGTGGTGGACGTTACCGCCGCCATCGTCCGGGCGGGCTGGAGGGCGCTGGTGGGCTCCCAAGGCGGGCCCATGGTGCGCGACGTCCAGCGCGTCGGTGGCACACACTTTACCCTGCCCATTGGCACCCGCAATCCGTTGCTGTATCGCCGCAATGCTGCCCTGTTGACTGGTTTGATCCAGGACAACGCCGTTGATTTGGTCCATGCCCGAAGCCGCGCCCCGGCATGGAGCGCCATGCAGTCGGCGCGCGCCACCGGAGTACCCTTTGTCACCACATTCCACGGCACCTATGGATCGAACAACGCTCTGAAACGCTGGTACAATTCGGTGATGACCAGGGGCGATCGGGTGATCGCGATTTCCGATTTCGTCAATCAGCACATCCGCGATGGCTACAAAATCGATACCGATAAATTGGTGACCATTCACCGGGGCGTGGACACCAGCCAATTCGATCCGGCGGCGGTTACGGCGGCCCGGATCATTCAACTGTCCCAAGCTTGGCGGCTCCCCGACGGGGTCCCGGTGATCATGCTTCCCGGTCGCATCACCCGGTGGAAGGGCCAGCAAATTTTGATCGAAGCTCTGCACCGACTGCCCCACCGGGATTTTATTTGCGTGATTGTCGGCAGTACCAAACGCCGTGCCACATACCGGGATGAATTGGAAAAGATGGTGGCTGAACGAAGCTTGGAACCCGTAGTATCTTTCGTCGATCACGAAACGGATATGCCGGCCGCATATATGTTGGCCGACGTGGTGGTGTCGGCGTCCACGGACCCTGAGGCCTTTGGCAGAGTTGCCGCCGAGGCCCTGGCTATGGGTCGCCCGGTGGTTGCCACGGATCACGGCGGATCGCGGGAAACGGTGGTGCCCGGGGACACCGGATGGTTGGTCCGTCCCGGGGATCCGGCGGATTTGGCCACGGCAATTACCGAAGCCTTGGACCTGAACGCCACCGCCCGCCACGCCATGGCCCAACGGGCCCGCAATCGCATCCGTGCAAAATTCGATGTTACCCGAATGTGTAACTCCACCCTGGGGGTCTATTCGGAAATGCTGGGCCGCCCTTGGAACAATTAAACGATCTAGAGCACTACCCGACCACACGGGTCCAATTTGATGGTGGTAAATCGGCTTTCCGGACAGGCGCGGTGCGAAGAGCGATGCCGAGCCATGGGGCGAGCGCCGCAACGAATCCGGGGAGCCGGTTAGCCCCACCGGAGGCCGGGTTCTTTTACCAAATGGCGTTGTTGTGTTTCCTTGCCGATGTAGCGCATCGCCATCGGAAACGTGCCTGGCCACAGCGCAAAATTACTCCGGTCAAATGGTTCCATGCTGTCGGGTAGCGCTCTAGGCCATGCCCCCCGACGCATTTTGGTGATCCGCCACGGGGCCTTGGGGGATTTTATCTTGTCCACCGGCCCATTCCGGGCCATTCGGTCCCATCACCTAGCCGATCACATTACCCTGTTAACCACCGCGCCGTTCGGGGAACTGGCTGAAACCAGCGGCCTGTTCAACGATGTGTGGATCGATTCCCGGCCCGGCGTGTTTGCCCCATGGAAATGGATCGCCTTGTGTCGCCGCCTTCGGGATGGACAGTTCGCGCGGGTCTACGACGTGCAAACCTCGGGGCGGTCCAGTTTCTATTTTCGCATGTTCGGCACACTCAGGCCGGAATGGTCTGGCATTGCCCCTGGTGCCTCCCACCGCCACACAAACCCCCGGCGTACATCGATGCACACCCTGGAACGCCAACGGGAACAGTTGGAAATCGCTGGGATCAGCCATGTGCCGCCGCCGAATTTGGATTGGCTGACTGGGGACTTGGCAAAATTCGCTCTGGGTCGCCCTTATGCGTTGTTGGTACCGGGTGGGTCCGCACATCGGCCGGAAAAACGCTGGCCGCCTGCGCATTTTTCGGACTTGGCTGGGCGGTTGTTGGCGGCGGGGCTGCGCCCGGTGGTGTTGGGCACGGCTTCTGAGCAAGCCCTGGGTCGCCAGGTCGCATGTGCGGAGGGCTTGGATTTAACCGGCCAAACATCGCTGGCGGACATCGCGGAACTTGCTCGCGGGGCAACCATCGCAGTCGGCAACGATACCGGGCCCATGCACATGGCGGCCGCAGTTGGGTGCCGGTCCATCGTGCTGTTCTCAGACGTATCGGATCCGGCTTTGTGTGCCCCACGGGGGGACCACGTGCTGGTCATCCAAGTCGCCACGTTGGCCCAACTCACCGTCGACGAAGTCGCCCGCCCTGCCTTGGGAGTAAGGGATCAGTGACTGCGGTTGACAGCAGCCTGATACCCCGTACTTTCCCCAGCGTTCCTGCCGCCGTCTTTTTGCAATTTGGAATTTAGCCGTGATTGCCATCACCCTTCCGGACAACAGCGTCCGCGATTTCGACGGGCCCGTGTCCGGGGCCGACATTGCCGGTGCCATTGGCCCCGGTCTGGCCAAGGCCGCCATTGCGGTGCGGGTGGACGGCGACTTGTGGGATTTGTCCCGGGCCATCGATCATGACGCAGGGGTGTCTATTGTCACGCTGCGCGATGACGACGAAACGGTGTTCGATTTGTTGCGCCACGACGCCGCGCACATCATGGCCGAAGCGGTTAAAGAGTTGTTTCCGAAAACCCAGGTGACCATCGGGCCGTCCATCGAAGATGGCTTTTTCTATGATTTTTCTCGGTCCGAGCCGTTTACCCCAGAAGATCTGGAAGCCATCGAGGTGCGCATGCGGGAAATCGTCGGCCGCGATGAAACTTTGGTTCGCGAAGTGTGGGGTCGCGTCGAAGCGATCGCCTTTTTCAAGGACATGGGTGAGCACTATAAGGCGGAGATCATCGGAGATCTGCCGGAAGACGAGGAAATCACTTTGTACCGCCAGGGGAATTTCATCGATCTGTGCCGGGGCCCGCACCTGCCCTCCACCGGCAAGCTGGGATCGGCTTTCAAGCTGACCAAACTGGCCGGGGCCTATTGGCGTGGGGATTCGCGCAATGAAATGCTGCAACGCATCTACGGCACTGCCTGGCGCACCGACAAAGAACTGAAAGCCTATTTGCACCGCATCGAAGAAGCGGAGAAACACGATCATCGGCGGTTGGGCAAACAGCTCGATCTGTTTCATTTTCAGGAAGAAGCGGCGGGCATGGCGTTTTGGCACCCGAAAGGCTGGACCCTGTATCGGATTTTGGAAAATTACATTCGCGGCCGCCTGGATAACGCCGGATATGTGGAAGTCAAAACCCCCCAATTAGTGGACCGCAAACTGTGGGAAAAATCCGGCCATTGGGAAAAGTTCGGCGAGCACATGTACACGACGGAATCCGAAGAACGCACGTTCGCCCTGAAGCCGATGAATTGCCCGGGCCATGTACAGATTTATAAGGCCGGCCTGCGCAGTTACAGGGACCTGCCCTTGCGCATGGCGGAGTTTGGCGCCTGCCACCGGTACGAGCCGTCCGGGGCGCTGCACGGCTTGATGCGGGTGCGCCAGTTCACCCAAGACGACGCCCATATCTTTTGTACCCGGGAACAAATAACCCCGGAAACCGAGGCGTTTTGCCGTCTGCTGCTGGATGTCTACAAAGATTTTGGCTTCGAAGATGTGAAAATCAATTTCGCCGATCGGCCAGAGGTACGGGCTGGCAGCGACGAAGTTTGGGATCAGGCCGAAGGGGCGCTAACCGAGGCCGCCGAGGCCACCGGGATCGAAATCGGATTGAACCCCGGCGAAGGGGCGTTTTACGGCCCCAAGCTTGAATTCATTTTGACGGATGCCATTGGCCGGGATTGGCAATGCGGCACGTTGCAGGTGGATTTCGTCCTACCCGAACGACTGGATGCCAATTACATCGGCGAGGATGGCCAACGCCACCGACCGGTGATGTTGCACCGGGCGATTTTGGGATCGCTGGAACGGTTCACCGGGATTTTGATCGAACACCATTCCGGTGCCTTCCCCTTGTGGCTGGCGCCAACCCAGGTGGTGGTGGTGACAATCACCCAGGATGGTGATGCATACGCATCAAAGGTCGCCGCTGAACTGCGTGGGGCAGGCCTGCGGGTGGAGTTGGACCTGGCCAACGAGAAAATCAATTACAAGGTCCGGGAACATTCGTTGGCGAAGGTTCCGGCGATCATTGCCATCGGTCAGCGCGAAACCGATGATGGCACAGTTTCGGTGCGCCGCCTGGGCAACAAGCGCCAAGAAGTCCTTGCGCTTCGTGATGCCGTGGATACACTCGCCGCCGAGGCAAAAATTCCGGGCCAATTTGTTGGGGGATAGAAAACTTGGTAGGGCAGGGAAACGAATGAGGTGCGGAGATCGTTAGACGTCCAGTAACAACGCCGCCCGTACGCAAGGGACCGCGCGTCAATCAATTCATTAAAGTTGCAGAAGTGCGTTTAATCGACGAAACCGGTGAGAACGTTGGAGTCCGCAGTATCGAAGAGGCCAACCAAATGGCCATCGACACGGGTCTTGATCTTGTCGAAATCTCACCAAATTCTGATCCGCCTGTCTGCAAGATCCTCGATTTTGGTAAGTTCAAATACGAGGAACAGAAGAAGGCGAATGTAGCGCGCAAGAAGCAAAAAACCATCGACATCAAGGAAATCAAGATGCGTCCCGGCATCGATACCCATGATTACGATGTGAAAATGCGGTCCATGCAAAAATTCCTGGGCGAGGGCGACAAAGTCAAAGTTACCCTAAGATTTCGTGGTCGGGAAATGGCCCACCAAGAACGTGGCCTGACCGTACTGAACCGGGTCCAAGAAGACTTGGTGGAAGTGGCCAAGGTGGAGCAATTCCCCGCCATGGAAGGCCGCCAAATGACCATGGTGATAGCGCCGCGCTAGGCGGCTTTGCGCGATCGCAATTCCCCGTACGCTTGGCGGATCACTTGCCATGCGGCGCTGATTTCTAAAGCAGCAATGCTAAATCCCCCGGCCAAATCCGGCCACCGGGTGGCGGTGGCGGCGACCAGCACCGCCGCCACCAAGACTGCAATGTTGTTGATGGCGTCGTTGCGAGTGCACAGCCACACGGACCGAATGTTCGAATCCCCGTGGCGGTAGCGGTACAGCATCAACGCCACCCAAACATTCACCACCAGGGCAATGATCGCCCCCCCCCCCCCCTGGTCGTGGCTTCGGGGATTGCCGGGTGAAACGCCCGGTACCCGGTTATTGCCAGCACACCAAAACCGAATCCGGCCATCAATAACCCTTTGGCCAGGCCGGCCCATGCCCGCCATAGCAAGGACC
>Ga0315336_1000427_pt1 | contig 120573 bp, 107 predicted proteins | sample ASW5metaG_FD_204512 | JGI IMG/M metagenome (GOLD analysis project Ga0315336, IMG submission 204512) | Ammonia-oxidizing marine archaeal communities from Monterey Bay, California, United States - ASW #5 | ecosystem: Environmental > Aquatic > Marine > Intertidal zone | place: USA: California... | reverse complement strand
CGCGAGCGTCGCAACAACGGCTGCTGCGCCTACTATCTCACCGACCGCCCCTATAGCATCCCAGTTCATTGCCCCCTCCCACCCAGTTATTCGTGGAAAACTACCGTATCAAGGGGCGCAGCCATATGTCAGCAACGGGCACGAGTTTCCAATTTCGCTGCACAGCTCCGCGATGACCACTCACCCTAACGAATAGAGAAGTGTTCTAGTCGGCCAACCGCACAGAAATCGACGGCAATGCTGAATTGCGCGACCACTCGTTCCAAGAACCGTAGTAGTTGCGCACGTGCCTGAAACCCGCGAGCTTCAAAGCTACCCACGTATTCGATGAGCGGGCTCCTTTGAAGCAATACACAATGATGTGATCGTCTGGGTAGAGCCCGGCCTGTGCGCACAGGGCACGAATCTGGTCGGGCGCTTTGAAATGTGTTGTGCCCTCTTTACTTTCCATGAGCTTGTGCCATTCGATCCAGCGCGCACCCGGAATCCGCCCCGTACGCGGCAGGAAGTCGGCGGGGTAGAACTCGGTGGGTGCGGACGTAATACCGAGCCATTCCTGCTTGTCCCGGTTGTCCAAGACCTTAACCTCATTGTGCTCTAGAGCAAAGATCACGTCGTCAACCGTAGCCATGCAGGAGCGATTGATACGCGGGGTGAACACGGCGGGTATCGGCTGCGTCGGCTTCGAGTCGGTCGGAAATCCCTCGATGCGCCAGCGGTCGAAACCGCCGTCGAGTAATCCCGGGTTGGGGTGGCCGAAGAAGCAAAGCTGGAAGTATCCACGGCAGGAGCCGCCGAACTGAGTGTCTAAGTCATTTTCGTAAACTATGACCGTTTCACCACCGCTGATGCCCGCCTTGCGCAGGAGCGGCACCAGTACGTCTTCCATTTCCTGCAACCCGGCCGGCGTGGTCAGCGACAGTGTTAGGAAAAGCTCCGGTATGTTAACGGCGCCGGGAATGTGCTCGGCCGCATATTCATCCGGATCGCGAATATCCACGAACACTACCGGTGCCGACAGGCGCAAGCGATTCGCTTCCAGGGGCGAATACATGACCTTGGAGGCAGCCAACGGATCGTCGTTGGTGACAAACGTAGGAACGCTTTCGGGGGCAACCTCGCGACGCCGTGCCGTGGCTGGGCTCACCCCGAATTCCCGCCGGAAAGCGCGCGCGAAGGCATCCTCGCTTTGGTAGCCGCACTGCTCGGCAACCGCGGCGATGGCGTCGGTGCCGTCGGTAATGAGGTTGTGGGCGTGGTGCATGCGCCAGCGCGTCACGTAGTTCATTGGCGGGCTGCCTACGAGTTTCTGAAACCTTTCGGCGAACGCCGAACGTGACATGTTGGCCTGCTCGGAGAGTTCCCCAACGCTCCAGTCTCGTCCGGGTTCCTGGTGAAACGCCGACAGCGCGCTTCCGATGCGCGGGTCTGCAACGGCTGCGAGGTAGGACTCGTGGTGAGTCTTCTTCGCGTAGCTGCGCACCACCTCAATGAACAGAATGTCGGCCAGACGATCGATGATCACCTCGGAGCCGGTCTCTGCGCGTTCGCATTCGTCCACGATGGCTTCAATGGCCTTGCCGAGCGTGGTCTTGCTGGCTTCATCGGCGTGCACGATGAGGTATTCGGGTAGGGCTTCCACGAGCGGATTCCAGTAGTTCTGGCTGAAGCTCACGGTGCCGCAGACCAGGGTGGCCGAGGGCCCGGACACTTCCGCGGCCGGAGTGTTTACCGGCGTGTCGGGCGTTGGCGGTTCCTGGCTGTAGGCGATCAGGTGTGGCGCATTGTGGGGCAGGAACAGTAGGTCGCCTTCGCGCAGCGCTACGGGCTGTGTGTGCGGTAAATGCAGCCAGCAACCTCCGCGCGCGATCACGTGGAAGGTAGCCACCTCAATGTGGCCGATGTCGATTACCCAGGATTTGCAGAAGCTGGCGTGCAAAAACACCTTAGCGTCCAAGCGCAAGGTCGCCAGTGCGCTGCTCAATAAATCCATCAATTCCCCCAATTCCGGCTTATTGGTCGGCCATTCCGGATTTTCGGTCGATAAACCGCCAACCCAGCGCACCTACCGGCGTTGCGATCAAGTAATCAGGACGCCCTGCCTTATAAGTCTCCCACCCCAATCTTTACATTGGGGTCACCGACTAGCAAGCGCTAGAACGCAACAAAAGGAACACACACGATGACTACCAATATGCTCTATACGCCGGCCGAAGCAAACGCGCTGATTCAATCGGGAGATGCAGTGCTCGTTGACGTGCGCGACCCTGAAGAGTACGTCGCGGCCCACATCCAAGGTGCTGTGAACATACCTGAGATGTTCAGCGAACTCTCAATGACAACGCCCGAAGGCATTCAAGAGATGGTGGACGTTTTCGTGCCTTTGTTACAAGCGGCTGGTATTCGCAAAGATCAGCGGTGCATCGTCTACGAAGACTGCCTGCACAGCCGCTATGGTGGTTCCTGTCGCGGCTTTTTTCAGCTATCCCTATTCGGCCACCCACATGTCGGCATTCTCGACGGCGGGTTATCGCAGTGGCTGGAAGATGGATTCAGCGTTACCGCCGAGCCCACCGTGCGCGAGCCGTCAAACTTTCAGGTCGAACTGCAAACTGGGTCACTGGCCACGTTGGATGACATGAAAGTCGCGCTTGAAGATCCGTCCATCAAGCTGCTCGACAATCGTGACAGCGATGAGTGGCGCGGCATTAGCTCGTCCCCTTATGGCATAGACTTTGCGCCCCGCAAGGGCCGAATTCCCGGTGCGCGTTGGATAGAGTGGTACGACTTCATGACAACCGGCGAAGAGATTCCACACTTCAAAGGAGTCGGCGAAATTCGCGAAATCTGCGACCGCGTTGGCCTTGGCGTGGACGACGACATTATCGTCTACTGTTTCAAGGGCGCGAGGGCATCGAATACCCACGTGGCGCTCAGGCTTGCAGGATTTGAAAATGTGCGCAACTACTACGGCTCTTGGAATGAGTGGTCTCGGCGGCCCGAGCTACCCATCGACGACGCGGTCCTGGTAGCGTAACAATCGATATGAGGTCTGTACTGTTTCTCCCACGTGTTCTCGGATCTGAGCATTTCGGTTGATCCTGAGGCACAGGGTGGCGGTGTTGGACGGCGGCTGTTCCAGTGTCTGCTCCATCGAGTAGTCGCTGAACAGCCAGCGATCTCACGAGTCGAGCTTGTGGCCCGAGAATCGAACAGGAAGGCCCTGCGCTTTTACGAGTCGCTGGGCTTTGCTGCGGAAGGACGCCTGGTGGGCAGAATCAAGAACCTCGACGGTACCTTCGAGAGCGACATATCGATGTCCTGGGCTCCTGACCGCGGATAGGTAGGATAAACGAACTTAGCTATCTCGAATCGAAGAACGACCGGAGTGGGTCGATGTTTGCCAGAGGAAAAATCGAGGCTATGTCTGTTAACCCCGTAAATTGCCGTTCGCTCGTTTGATTTTATAGCACCGCAACAAACGCCCAAGCTCAGGTTCACGGTGCCACTTAATGAATTGTTCCGAAACCCTTTCTCCCAGAATCGGGTCGCTACTGCTCCTAGTGTGAGGGTGACGAAGTCATTGCGTCAGCGTGCTTTCTTGTAGCCGCACGATCTGTTGTTCCAGAACTTTGGCCAGCTGAACCACATGGGAAGGGAATATGCGTGGCGGCCGGTCGTAGGACGGGCCATCAATGTCTTCGCCGCTCATGCGCAGGGTCAATTCCGCGAGATCTGAGACGAAAGTCGTGGTCAGGTCGAAGACCGTACTGGGACTTGCACCCCCTTCGGCGGCCTCACCGGGAATGATGCGGATGAGTTTGAGGCTGACTTGTTCTGCAGATGGGCGAGCCGCCTCCATGGCTGCCGCCAACGTATCGAATACGTCCTGAGGCATCTTGCAGCATTGAAACGGTGGCAGGTCCGGGTAACGTTCGTCTTCTGCAAGCACGCCGCCGACGTAGGTAGTCGCCTGAAATACCCGGTCGTAGATCTGCGGCCAATCGACATGCTGGTCCGTTAATTGATTGAGCACGTAGCCCGCCTCGATAATGTCGTGCATGACGTCTGCCGGTTGCCTGCGCCGTTCGATCTTCGGCACCATTGCATCCTGGTCAATCGCCAGAGCTCTTTTCACATAAGCCAGCTCGTTGCGTGCCTGATCTATAAGCGCGTACACGTCGTCCGGACTAATAGCCTGCTCCGGTGCCGGCGGTGGTGCGCGCCGCGATATTCCCGCCACTTCCTGGGCAAGCGAGTTGCACTTGCGAAACAGGGTCTGCGCTTGAAAGTAGACTTGCCTGGGCTCAACGTCAGCCAACGAGAAACTGCGCTTACGCGGCAGGCGTTTACCCATGACCTGGCGTATTTGCTCGAGTTCGTTGGCGAGGGTTCCAACATTCTGATAAAGCTGCGGTGGATTGATGCCTTCAGCGTGTGCCAGTGACCCGCATACACCAAGCGCGCCAAGCCAGACCGAGACCGATACTGCAAAAGCTGAATGAATATTCGTCTTCATAGTAACGTACCTGCGTGACCATCGATGTGACCGGTGATTCGAATTACTCACGCCGCGCATGCCGCACCGGAGTTATTCGGGGCCAGACACACCTAAAACGATACTCCTCTCGCAGACGCCTGCACAGCTATTTAGGTGCCGGATGCGGAGGTATGGTGGACCAAGCGGATCAGAGACGGAGACTAGACATGAGCGAACTGAACAAAACCTTTCGCAACGAGCGCGTTGAACTTCACGGGCGTTCGTTTCACAACTGCACCTTTGAAAACTGCGAATTGGTATTTGATGGTGACCGTCCCCCAACGTTCAAAGACAACCGCTTTGTCGACACGGTATTCGTGTTTAGCGGCGCTGCCACCAGAACGCTGTATCTGCTGTCGAACATCTATCATGCCGGCGACGGTGGCAAAGAAGTCATAGAGGAGACGTTTTCGGCGATCCGCGACCGAACCATGCACGGTCACGAGATTCGCACCACTGTGCCGCACACCCTGGATCACAGCCTAAGCTGATTACATTTGATCAGCACCCTCACTCAATACCTCCCAGCGGGTATAGGCGGCCTCAACGTCATCGCTTAGTGTCTGTAACTGCGACAAGATCTTTTTTACTTCAACCTCAGGCTTTTTGTAGAAATCCGGATCCATAACAAGCGCTTGAACTTCGTCGCGCGCCGCTTCCAGCTCCTCGATCATGTCGGGAAGGGCGTCTAGCTCGCGCTGCGCTTTGTAACCCAGACGCTGATTGCGTTTTGACTCATTCGAACGCTTCTTAGATGTAGCGTCAACGACGGGAGCTTTTGCGCGAGTTGATTGGGCCTGTCTTTGCCAGTCCGTATATCCGCCAACATATTCTTTGAGAGATCCGTCGGCTTCGAACACGATGGTGCTCGTGACCACCGCGTCGACAAAGGCGCGGTCGTGACTCACCAGAAGAATGGTGCCGGGAAAATCGGCCAACAGCTCTTCGAACAGTTCCAGGGTTTCTATATCCAGGTCGTTGGTTGGCTCGTCCAGAACCAGCATGTTGGCAGGCTGGGCGAACAGCTTCGCCATGAGCAACCGATTCTTCTCTCCTCCTGACAGCTTTGCTGCGGGCATGTTCAGGTAGCTCGAAGGGAACAGAAAGTCCGCCAGGTAGCCAGCTACGTGCTTGGTGGTTTCCCCTATCTGCACATGATCGGAGCCACCGCCAACATTGTCGCGCACGGTCTCGCTGTCGTTGAGCAGGCTGCGTTGCTGATCGAAATAGGCGATCTGTAATTTAGTACCGCGGGTTACCAGGCCTGTTGCTGGTGTCAGCTCGCCCAGGATCAACCGAATCAACGTCGTCTTGCCGCTGCCGTTGGCGCCAATAATGCCAATACGATCGCCTCGAGTTATGCGGGTGGAAAAATCCTCGATCAGGGGCTCGTCGTAGCCGAAGGAAACACGCTCTAATTCGGCAACGATATTCCCGGATTGCTGTCCTTCGTCAAGTTTTAACTTGACGTTGCCCTGTTTGCTCACGCGTGCGGCGCGTTCCTTGCGCAGCGCCTGCAGGCGCCGTACGCGGCCTTCGTTGCGCGTGCGACGCGCCTTTATGCCTTCGCGAATCCATGCCTCCTCGTTCGCCAGTTCGCGATCGAATTTTCGATTTGCCACCGCCTCGTCTGCGTCAGCCTTGTCTCTGCGCGCGAGGTAGGTCGAAATATCGCCAGGAAAACTCGTCAGCACGCCGCGCTCTAACTCGACGATGCGCGTTGCTATATTGTCCACCAGCGTGCGGTCATGACTGATCAACACCAGGGTCGTCGCGGAAGCTTGCAGTCGCTTTTGCAGGGCGTCGATGGCGGGGATGTCGAGATGATTGGTGGGTTCGTCCAGCAGCAGAAGGTCAGGCTCGCCCACCAGAGCTTGTGCGAGCATGGTGCGCCGGCGCAGGCCTCCGGAGCTTTCGCGCATGGTCTGATTGGCGGGAAGAGACAGTTCGTCGATGATTCGCTCGACCTTATGCTCAATGTTCCACTGCTCAGGTGAGGTTTCGAGGCCCGCCCGGACCACATCGATAATTGACTGGTCCTGGGCCAGTGGCAGATCCTGGCTCAGGTATGCAATCCTGATACCGTCCATGCGCCAGCACTGCCCATCGTCCAACTGCGTGGCGCCGCTGATTACTTTGAGCAGGGTTGATTTGCCGGTCCCGTTGCGCCCGATGAGCGCGATCTTTTCGCCCGTCTCGATGGTCAGAGATGCTGCGTGCAGGAGCTTCTGTTCGCCGTAGGCCAGCTCAGCGTTATCGAGGCGCAGGATGTTCAATGCGAAACGATCGTCGAGCCGGGTGCCCAGCCATAGATGGCTGACAGGCTACCTCCCATCAGGGCGTCCTTATCGGTGGCGGACAGAAATGATGTATCGCGAAACGCCTGCACCGATTGCAGGGGATCCACTACTTCTACCGCGCGGGTCCAATCGGTCCCCCACAGGCAACGCTTGAAGCCGAAGGCTGCGAAGATTTGCGCCAGTGGCTCCCAGATGTCGTCGAATGGATAACCCTCGCGCGACAAGGTGCAGGCTCCAGACACCTTGATCGCTACGTTCGCGAATTGCGCCAGTCCCACTACCTTAGCCAGATCCCGGAAGGGCTGTTTGGGAGCGGGTGGTTCGAACGGCTGCAGCATGCCAAGGTGGTCGATGACGAGCTGGGTGTCCGGATGTCTGGCCGCTAGGCTGGCGAACTTTTCCAGATTTCCCCAGCACAACACGTTCACGGGCAGACCGGTTTGAGTCGCTGCATTTAGTATCCGGTCAACGCCGGCGGGTTCGGCATTCTTGGATGCGGGTGCACCGAGCATGATGCGTGCACCGACTACGCCTTCCTCGCGCGCCCAGTCTTCGACTTGCTCGCCAACTGCGGGTTCGCTGGGATCAAATGGCTTGATCAATGCAAATCGGTCAGGGTGGCCGGCGTGTGCGAGCTGCGCGTAGCTACCGTCGTAGCGATACATGGACCACGGCGACACCAACAATGCGCCGTCGATACCCGCGCTGTCCATAAAGGCGACCATGTCAGCGCCGGTGACTTCCTCGGGTCCGTGCAACGTGCCGGCCCATGGTCTTTCCGGCCGGTTGCGCTCGTAGCAGTGAATCTGTGAGTCGATGACCGGAGTGGGGTTGGGCATGTGCGTACAATTTCCTGGACAGTTCCAAAGTGGCTTTCACGAGCCTAACTCGTTACAGTCGACAGGCCAACAAGGGGGGATCGGCATGCTCAAGTGCTCCACGCTTTTACTCGGCCTATTGCTTTGCGCCGCAGGCCACGCTGGCATCCAGCCCGAGAAGATTAGCCAGGAAACCATGGGCGCACCAGGCCCCACCTGGTTTCTGGTGCGTAGTGGGCTGGGTTCGCAGTATGTCTTTGATGTCGCCACGGGCGAGATGCACGGGCTACTGCCCATCACTTTTTATACACCCGCAGTTGAGCCTAACCTGGCGCAAAATGAAATCTACGCTGCGGAAATTTACTACTCGCGTGTCCACAACGGCACGCGCACGGACGTGGTGACGGTTTACGATGCCGAGACTTTGACCTCCAAAGCGGAGATCGAAGTGCCGCAAAAAATTGCCTCGTTGCCGTTTCGCCACTACATCGCACTGCTGGACGATGCTCAACATCTGGCGGTGTTCAACCTGACGCCGGCACAGTCGGTGAGCATTGTTGATGTTAAGCAACGCAATTTCGTGACAGAAATCTCCACGCCGGGGTGCGCATTGAATTTCGCGACACCCGGACGGGCGTTCCTGCAGATTTGTGGCGATGGCCGTTTGCAGATGATCCGTCTGGACGAACAAGGCAACGAAAGTCAGCGTGTGCGCAGCGACCGATTCTTCAACCTGGAAGAAGATCCAGTGTTCGACAAGCCGGTGCGGACGGCATCTGGCTGGTTGCTGGTCTCCTACCAGGGAGATGTGTTCGAAGTGAGCGTGGATGGCGACGATATTGAGATCAACAAGCCGTGGTCTCTCGTCGTGGAAAAAACTGAAGGGGAACTCGCCGGCCAGCCATGGGGGCCTGGTGGTGGACACTTCTTAAGCTACCACCGGGATCTGGATCTACTGTTCGTGCTCATGAACACGGTGGGTGAATTCGGGCAGGACAGCGCTGGCGAAGAAGTGTGGGTGTTCGACGTCAGCGAGCAGAGTCGGATAGCGCGCCTTGCGCTCGAACACAAAGCTGAATTTCTGCACGTCAGCCAGAACCGCGATGCCCTGCTGGCCGTCAGCGGTGAGGATCTCAATCTACATATATTCGATGTGAAGACTCTCAAAGAAGTCCGCACCATCGACAGTGTGGGCGCCGCTGGCGCAGGCCACATTCAAGGATTTTGATTATGAAGGTTACCGATTGGCTCGACTCGACCATCAATCAATCCAGCAGAAAGCTGGCACAGCAAAGTTCCCGGCGCGGGTTCATCGGGCGTCTGGGAAGTTTTCTGGTCGGCGCTGCGGTACTGCCACTGCTGCCGGTATGGCGCGCATCGGCGGCCACGACGGATGCAGAAGGACTGCAGGAGATCGGTGATCCGCAAAGCTGTGATTACTGGCGCTATTGCGCGTTAGGTGGAACGTTGTGCACTTGTTGTGGGGGCAGTGTAACCTCATGCCCGCCCGGCGCGGAACCCTCGCCGATCAGTTGGGTGGGGACCTGCAGGAACCCGTTGGACAACAAAGATTATCTCATCTCATATAACGACTGTTGCGGTAAGGCGACATGCTCCCGTTGTTTCTGCCATCGCTCGGAACGTGACCTTCCGGTGTATGCGCCGGCTAAGGCCAACGACATCCTGTGGTGTTTCGGCACCGAAAGTAACGCCTATCACTGCACGGTAGCGGTGGTGATGGGCGAGGCAACAGCCTAGCCTGAGTTGCGATGACCGTCCGGTGGTTTGTCATTCTCGGCCTCTTGGCCGCTCCGGCCTTGGCCGATACCCAGGCGGTTTATTTACTGCATTGCGGAGGGTGCCATCTTGCTGATGGTCGCGGCGTCCCACCGGAAGTGCCGAGCCTGCGCGGTGATCTGGGCCACATTGTGCAGGTGCCTGGCGGGCGCGAGTACGTTGTGCAGGTGCCCGGGGCTTCCCAGGCGCCGGTGTCTGACGAGGTACTCACGCAGATCATCAACTGGATACTGGTTGAGTTTAATGCCAGCACGCTAGCGGAGGAATTCGAACCTCTTTCCACCCCTGAAGTCAGCCGGTCGCGTAAGAGGGTGTTAGCGGACCCATTGAAAACGCGCAAGGAAGTCTGGCGCGGCTACGAATAGTCGAATATCCCCGGCGGGCTGTCAGTCCTGTTCTAGATTGTCGTAGTAGGGCATCTCGATCTGGGAAAGGTCAGCGGCTGCGCTGTGATACGGTAGCTTTGCGAGTATGACCTGCGGTGCAAGGCATGATGAAAGCCTGCCGCCAATATTTACATCACGAAGGGGTAGGTACTGTATTTGCGTTGGCGCGTAATCACTTTTGTTGCAGTGGTCTTTACAGGCTTGACCGTGGTTGCCCTGCACATGTTGTTGCCGCGTCTCCTATCGGCACAATTGCCTGCGCTGTTGACCCGGGTGATGGATAAGCCTGTCGAGATCGGTGAAATCTCCGTGAGCCTATTGAGTTTGCGCGCTGATGCTTCTCGCATGGTCGTTGGCGCACGTGATGCACCGGCGTTGTTTGCCGAGAATGTCGAAGTGGCGCTCGACGGCCAAGCGTTCTTTCAAGGCGAGATTCGCCTGCGCGAGATAGTCGCTTCTTTCACCAGCGTTGACCTCAACAGTTGGCGAGGAGATGGCAGTGGCAAGCCGGTGGATCGACGCATTGTTAATCGTTGGCTACCGGCGCATGCGCACATCGAGACGCTGGCGATTCGGTCTGGCGAACGCCTCGTATCCGTGACAGACGACGTTGACTGGCAGAGGCTTGCAGCCGCACGGCAGCAACTGGCCTGGACTCAGGTGGGCTTATCGTCGCCTTTAGCCGTGCGTCTGGAATTTTCCCCGGTGTTCGCGCTTTTGCAGGATCAGCACGGAGAGATTCGACTTGAAGTTGTACGCGTGGATGAACCGGAGGCAATCCTGACCGCTGAGATTGCAGTAGCACCCGCGGCAAGCGGTGGCGCAACGAAAATGATTCGGCTGGATAGCCAGGCGATTGCTGGGACCTGGTCGTTTACCTCGGACGAGTTGTTTGCATGGCCGCAAACAAGCGTGATGCGCGTTCAGACATTGGACGTCGACCGTATCCAGGAGGTGATTACCCAGCTGGTTACGGACCCCGCAGCGGAACCGCGCGATTGGCTGCAATCACCGCTGCCGCAGCTTGCACTGCCATCGCACCAGGTTGACTTGGAAATCGACGAACTCTCGATAGATGATGAAGCCATCAGCGGGATCGCCGCCAGGCTGGTCCTGCGGCCTGGCGATGAGGAGACGCCACCAGGCATCGAAGTCAACGATCTGTTTGCTCGCCTGACTGATGCCGATCTATCCGGTGATATCACTTTTACGGTGGGTGCACAGTGGGCAATGGCCATAGATCTAAGTGCCGCAAGCCAGGATCGTGATGGTGGTCTTGAAGCATTTTTTGAAGGCTCAGATTGGCGCTGGCAGCGTGGCCGCGCGGACTTTACTAGCCAGGGCACCAAACCCATCGAGTTGTTTGAAAATGCGCGAGGTATGTTTGAAGCCGACGGCGTTTTTCTCGCGGCGCAGGCGCTGCCGTTGCATATTCGCGCTAACTTCAAGAGTGAGCGTGGATTACTTGGATCAGATGCACTGGAATTGCAGATCGGTGGGTCGAGAGTCACCGGCGCATTGTGGACCGATGATTCGAAACGGGCTTTGAATGCACGCTTGTCGTCACCCTATTTCAATATCGACGAACTCCGCGCACATGAAGTACTCGAGGATGACGGCCCGTTTGACGTCGTGATACCCGACCTGCGATGGTTCCCCTCAGATTTGCCGATTGATGTAGAGTTTGCGGGCGACGTTTTGGACTTCGCCGGCCGTCGCTTTACCGATGTTGAGATCGGTTTGCAGCACAGTGCCGAGCGTGCGTCCCTTGAAGTGTCCTTTTCGCCGAGTCCGCAGGGACGCATAAGCCTTGAGGCCACAGCGCAGCGCTTCGACGTTGAACGCGCCCTGCAATTGCGCCTGGATATGGCCGGTGTTGGTTTGGAAATGTTCGGAGTGGATGTGCCCGTGAGCATCGCTTCGGCGCACCTGGCGTTGGCTGGTCGGGGGATCAGCCTGCCAGAGATTGTACCTGACCTGTCTGGAAAGCTGGAGTTACGGCTCGCGACCAATAGTCTAACTGGAGATATCCTGCTTAATGCCAAACCCTCGATTGCTACCGAAGCTGACAAAGTCTCCACAGTTTCGCTGGCCGAGATAGACCTACATCTGGGCGATAATGCGCACGCCCAGGGTGGAGTGCAGATCGGCGTGAGTGAGCTCGGCGTAGCAGGTCATATCAGCTCTGACTCGCTAAACTTGGATACCCTGATAAAACCAGCTAGTGGTAGCGGGCCACGGTTCGAGATTGCGCCGCAGCTACAAGGATTGGTCCCGGTAGATCTCGAATTACAGTTGGGGCGATTTACGCTTCAAGGACAGACACTGTCCGATGTTGCGCTGTCGTTACATGCCAGCCACGGGCGTTTGGATTTTAGTGATGCCAGTTTTGCCAGCGATTACGGCGCCGTGGATTGGCAGGGTAGCCTTGTTGCCAACAATGGCGTGGGAGACCTGAAACTGGACGGTGATCTACGCGGTCTGGAAGTAGCATCGCTTACCGAGTCGCAGATCAAAGATCTCCTCGATAAGCCGCTTGCAGGTTCGGTCGCCTTGCAAGCGCGAGGCGCAAACTGGGCAGATTTGTTCGGGGATGCGCGTTTACAGTTACAGCTCAAAGAATCAGTTGACAGTCCAAACCGACACTCTGAGTTCGACGTCGACGTCGAGTTGCGCCGATTTGCCGATGGCAAGTTGCAGGCGGATATCGCTGACCTGCATTGGCGCGACAGCGATGTCCGGGGCGTCGTGACCTTTCGCGGTGTGCAGCCGCCGGAATTACGCGCAGACCTTACCGCTCGTTATCTGGACTTGACGTCATTGAGCGAAACGCAAGCTGCGGCCGACGCGGAGCAAACGAGTGGCGGGTTGATTCGTTCGGTGACAGATACGGCCTCGCGAACTTTGGGCTTTCTTTCCGGCACCTTGCGCTCGAGTTTGCGGGCTAGCGAGCAAGCATCCGATTCTAGCAGCGCGAAGTACTTCGACCAGGCTCCCTTACCGGTCGCGTTGTTGGATGAGTTTGATGTCGACATCAGGATTGCTGCCGAGCGCGTCAAGGCGCGACGCGGCGAGGCTCGTGGTGTAACCTTCGCGGGCAGGTTAGGTGATCGTACCCTTGCCGTTCACACTAAGAGTTCGAATGCGAACGGCGGACCGTTCGATTTCGTACTGGCCTACGATGCGGCGCAGCAACCAGCTCGCGCGAAGGTTGCGGCAACGCTCGAAAACGTTCGGCCGAATCCATTGCCCGGCGTTGCGCCGATAAGCGTGCATGTTGACCTCACCGGCCACGGTAATAGTGAAAGCGCAGTGGCGAGTTCGCTGACTGGCCCAATCTTTATTGCAGTGGGGCGCGGCACGACAAGACTAGCCGAGGTTGGCAGCGGCATTCTTTCTGGGGATCTGGTGCAGAGCATTATGGGTCAATTGGTGCCTGGCTCTGGAAAAGCACCGCGGTTGAGTTGCGCGATCGGCTACGGTGAGTTGGTCGACGGAAAGTTTGCATCTCCCGCGGCTATCGTATTGCAGACGCCCAAAGCGAACATCCTGGTACAGGCACGGGCGGATTTGGGGCAAGAAACGATTTCGGCGCAATTTGACTCCAGAAGTCGCACCGGTACAGGGCTAAGTGTCGGCAACATTTTTTCCAACACCGTGCGGCTGGAAGGCAGCCTTGGCGCGCCAAGGGTCGTGACGAACAGAGCGAGCCTGCTATGGCGCTATGGCGCAGCGGTAGCAACGGGCGGGTTGTCGCTCGTTGGTGAAAGCCTATACAAACGTCTCATGGTGGATCGCGCCGCTTGTGCCACTATGAAAACGTCGCTGCAATCGAAAGTCTGTGTGTCGGGGTCGCCTTTGGTGGAATCGACATTAGTATGTGGTTAGCACGCGGACAGTTGGTCGCGTAATAGGGACTATCTCAGGCGTCGTCAGCGTACGGTACCCGGAAGAACAGTGAATATAATACGGGGACGAAGAACAGCGTCAGAAGAGTGGCGAAGCCCAGACCTGCCATGATGGTGATAGACATGTTGACGAAGAAAACATCCTGCAATAGGGGAATGAGCCCCAATATGGTAGTGGAAGCCGCCATCGCGACCGGGCGCATGCGGCTCACCGTACTGTCTAGAATCGCGGTGAGATGTTCTTTACCCGATTCGATCTGCTGATCGATCTCGTCAATGAGCACGATGGCATTTTTGATGAGCAGGCCGATCAAGCTCAGGGCACCCAACAGAGACATGAAGTCGAATGCCCCGTCGAAGCCGAGCAGGCCCGCAGTGATGCCAACGATCGCCAATGGCACCGTCAGCCAGATGATCAGCGGCTGGCGGACCTTGCCGAATAACAGGATGCTGGTGAGAATCATCAATATAAATCCGCTGGGTAACACGCGCGCCAAGCCGCCTTGGGCGTTGGCGGAGTCTTCGTACTCACCACCCCACGAGAGTTCATAACCGGCCGGCAATTCGATGGACTCGATCTGTGGCCGCAAACGGTTGAACAACGGTGTTGCTAATTCTTCGGTGGGATTACATGCCGCGATGATCGTCTGAATGCGGTTGCGCCCGCGAATTATGGTGTTTTCGAATTCGGTTTCGAAAGCGTTGACAACCTGCGAGATGGGCACAGACGCTTGCAGAGCCGGGCTCCACACACGAATATCCTGAATATTAGCCACGTCGCCGCGCTCTTCCATAGGCGGCCTCAGCTTGATCGGTAGCATGCGAATGCCGTCGCGATACATGCCGACGTCAAGCCCCTCGTAGGATGCTTTGAGCGCGGAGGCCACGTTCGCACGGTCGATACCCAGTTGGCGTGCGACGCGTTCATTGAAAATCGGCCGCACCAGGGGCACAGGCTGACGCCAATCATCGTTAATTTCCGTGGCGGTGGGATCTGCCCGCATGATGGCCTTGGCTTTGTCTGCCAGTCCACGTAATAGCACAGGGTCAGGGCCATGAAAGCGAGCCTCAATTTTGCCGTCGCGTCCCGGGCCGATGCGGAATGCCTTGAGGATCGGATCCAGGTGCGGGAAATGATCGCGCATGTATTGCGTAACCGCGGGTTTAATCTTCGCAATCTGATCAAGATTGTCTGTCTGAATAATGATTTGTGCGTACGCGGGGCTTGCCTCTTTCGGTTCGTAAGTCAGCGCGAAACGTGCATCGCCGCCGCCGATCAATGATACCGTTGAGCGTACGCCTTCCTGTTCACGCAGAAAGTTGGATATAGCCAGAGTATCTTTGCGCGTCTCTCGTATATCCGTGCCTTCCGGTTCCCAGACATCAACAAAAAACATAGCGGTATTGGAGTTCGGGAAGAAGGCATTCTTGATGGAACCGAAACCGAATATCGCCAAGCCGAACATGGCGACGACTATGGTCACCGCGATCATGCGGTTCTTGATCACGGATTTCAAAATGCCGCGAAAGGTTTTGAAGAAACCTTGATCATAGGGGTTGTCCTGGGCGTCACCAGGGGCTCCCGGCTTCAAAAACATAGCGCAAAACAGCGGCGTGGTACTGACCGCGGTAACCCAGGACAGCAACAGTGAAATCAGAATGACGTAAAAAAGAGAACTTGCAAACTCACCGGTGTTGTCGGTAGATAAACCAATCGCGGAAAAAGCCAATATGCCAATGATCGTGCCGCCCAGCAAAGGCCACATGGCTTTGCCCACGGTTTCTTCCGCTGCTTTGGTGGGTTGCATCCCTCCCTGGATTCTCACCAGCATGCCTTCGGCCACCACTATGGCGTTATCTACCAGCATGCCCAGCGCGATGACCAGCGCGCCTAATGAAATACGTTGTAGCTCGATGCCGTATAGGTTCATAAACAGTAGCGTACCGGCCACCGTAATCAGCAGCACCGCACCGATGATGAGGCCGACACGTAAGCCCATAAACAACAGTAGAACGGCAATGACGATGCCAATGGCCTGGCCGACGCTGATGATAAAACCGGATACTGATTTTTGTACTTCTGCCGGCTGGTTATAGATCACCTGCAGATCCATGCCGACGGGAATGGTGTTGGCGAGTTGACGGAAGCGTTTTCCAAGCGCTTCACCGACCGCCACCACGTTCTCCCCAGCTTGCATAGATACGCCGAGCGTCAATGCCGGTTTACCGTTGAAGTAGATCATCTTCGCAGGCACTTCTTCATAAGACCTGCGGATGGTTGCGATGTCTTTGAGAAAAACGAGCTTGCGCTCGTCCGAGCTGATGAGCACGTCGCCGATGGCTTGTACGGATTGAAATTCGCCGGTGGGATGTATGCGTATGTAGTCACTGCCGACTCGCACCTTGCCGGCGTCCGAGACTACATTTTGCGATTGCAAAATGGCGGCGATTTGCGACAGCGGAATGCCGAGCTCGCCGAGGCGCGTGCGAGAAATCTCCAGATAAACGACTTCTTTCTGCTCGCCGCCGATAACGATCTTGCGTATACCCGGCACCAGCACCAGTTGCTTTTTCAGATCGTCGGCGGTGTCCTTAATGTCACGGGCGCTGTAACCGTCGCCCGTCAGCGACAGATAAATGCCGTAGACGTCGCCAAAATCGTCGACGATGCGCGGCCCGAGGACGCCAGGCGGTAGCTTGCTCCGCATGTCCTGCATTTTTCGTCGTAGCTCATCATAGATGTCAGGAAAAGCAGGCGCCTTGTATTCGTCTTTGAACTCGATCGTGATGTCAGACATGCCCGGCCGGGAGATGGACATTTTTATGCGCTTGAGCTGACCCATCAGCTGTAACGCTTCTTCCAGGTGATAGGTGACCTCGTCTTGTACTTCTTGTGCTGTGGCGCCTGGGTACAGCGTGATGATTTTGGCTTGTTTGATCGTGAAGTTTGGATCTTCGAGCTTGCCCATTTGCTGGAAGCCCACGTAGCCGCCAGCGACCATGATGATGACGATGAGCCAGGAAATGACTTTGTTCTCTACCGAGAAAGAGCCGATATTCATAACGTTTCTTGTTCTCTTTACGCGGCTGTAGGCGGCGTTTTAGCTGGTGGCCTGATCAGTGTCGTCGAGGGGCTCGGCTTGTTCGCTTTGTTGCATGAGCGTGACCTTCATGCCTTCGTCGAGATAAGCAGCCCCGGCGGTAATGATACGCAAACCTGGTTCTAGACCGTCGGTCACTTCAATCTTTGACCCCACCATCCGGCCGAGTGTTACTTTGCGTTCGTGCACGGTCATGCTTTCGTCATCTATCGTCCAGACCCGCGGCGACATTGTGTTGTCGCCAACAATGGCGGTCAGCGGCAGGTAGTAAATGGCTTGCTCGTCGACCAGCGCGGAAAGATCAACCGTAACGCTAGCGGTCATACCGGGCAGGACCGTGACATCTTCCGGCTGAGCTAGGCTGAAGGTTATCTTGAAGGTCTGTGTCTGCGCATCGGCGCGGGTCGCGGCTTCCTTGAAGCTCATGGGAAAGCGTTTGTCTGCGCCAACGTCAAAGGATGCCCATACCTTGACGTTTGAGGCGTTTTCGCCTGGCTCGCCGCCGGTAGCAGACAACAGTAATATGATGTTCTCGGGCACATCTATCTGGACTTCGAGTGACTCGGCGTCGATCAGGGAATATATCGTCTGTCCCGTGCGTACTTCTTCGAACGTGTCCACGTGACGTTGTGCGACTTGACCTGCAAATGGCGCGCGAATAAAGGTGTATTCGAGGTTTTGTTTCGCCTGTTCCAAGGCGGCGTCGGCGGTTTTGAAATTAGCCTCGACTCGATCGAAGTCGCGTCTGGAAATGGCGCCTTCGGCGACAAGCTCTTTACCGCGCTCGAAGTCTTTGCTCGCTCTGTCCCAGGTTGCTTGTCGGTCTTTCAATGCGATTTCGAAGTCGGTCTGATCAAGCCGAGCCAGCGTTTGTCCGCGCGTGACCTGCGCGCCTTCCTGAGTTGCCAGAACCTCGATCGTACCGGCTACACGGAAGGCGAGATCTGCCCGGTTTGCCGACTCGATTCGCCCCGGAAAATTACGCACACCGCTGCCTTGGGGTGCATCGACGATCTGGCTTTTGACGGGTCGCGCGACCGGCTCCAGATTTTCTAGTGGCGGCTCGCCGCAAGCGAACAGGGTCATGAGCGAGACGCCGACACAAAGCGCTGGCTTGGACATTGGGAAATCCTGAGCTGACAGTAATGAAGCGTCTAGTTTATGACTTTGGCAGGGGGACCGCGAGTTACTAGTGTTCGAGCAGACTTGCAGGTCGGTCGTAATGCGGTTTTGGAAACACGCATAGGAAGCGAATGTCGATACTGGTGCGCTCAGGCGCATCCGGCGGCGAGTTGGGATCGACAAAGGACGCATGCGGACAAACCACAGCTCTGCCTGGGCGCGATTCGAGCTGTTTGAAAATGAGTACTTCGTCGGGCCGCATGTCAGGCACGTAGTAGAGGCGTTGGCCTTCGCCATGCACGGGCAACGAAACGCGGGGGGATTGGCCATCTGCAACCGGGAGATACGCTATGAGTTCTTCGCCGGCCAGAGTGCTTGCGTCAATCAGCACGAGCGGGTTTTTCTGTACTATGTCTTCTAACGGGCGCCACAAGTTGTAGCAGGCAAAGTCCCATTTCTGCATCGAGTAGTCTTTGTCGTGCTGTTTTACGACACTGCGGGCGAAACCTTGCCAATCTCTCAGGTCAAAGTCGCAATGCATGTAGAGTGAGTAGCCGTTGAAGAAGTGTTGCGGCTGGCTGCTGCGCACCTGGTAGAAGCCGACGTCCAGCACGTCGTGGGCGCCGGTGAGCGACTTCATGAGGCGGCGCATGTGTGGGAAATAGGAGCTGCGCACGTAGGATTTGTCGTTTGCGTCGTCAATTTCTACAGGGTCATCGAGTAGCACGAAGCCGCTTTCGTCCAGGTTCAGATCCGCCGCTTCCTGACGCGGCCGCGCGTTGTATATGACCACGTCCCGTGGGCTGGTATTGGCCAGCCGCGATGCTCGAGAAAAGATGCGCGGGGCTTGCGCCCGTTTCTTCCACTCATCGTTGACGAAGGCCACCTGAGCCTCGACGGAGTCAGCCTGTTTGTTCACGGGCGGCGGACGCTGTTGCGGCCATGAAGGCATTGGATAATAGCGGTCGTGAGTCCGCGTTGACGCCCAGACAATTTGCCAGTCGATCGAGCGAACATTGCAATGCCACGGTATTGAACACGTCGACGTAAGCAGCGTCGTCCAGGCCGACATCCCTGAACCCTTGTGCGTCTTTATCGACTATTTTGTAGGGAAAGCGGACCAACTTTTCGGCGAATGCCAATACGACCTGTTCCTGGTCGTTACGCGCTAGCGATCGAGGCTCCGGTAACAGGTCGGGGTACTGAATGTCGCCTTCGAACCTGTGCTGTAGATGAACAGTTATGGTGGGGACAAAATAATCGCACTGATCCAACGCTACAGTCGCCGCCCGGGCCAATGCATGCAGAGATGGCGACAAACTCGTGGAGTGCGGCTGTTCCAGCAGATCGAGTGCAAGTTGGTGCCGCGGGTAGAAGTCTGCGCAGGCAGAGATCGCGCTAAACAATTTCGGCATCAGGCCGTAGCGAGATTTCGCCTTCGTTGCGGCGGCTTCATAGGCGTCGCCGCTGCATGGTGCGGACAGCCATCCATCGCTTGCGGCGTCGCCTGCATCTGCAATGCGAGCTTGTTTTTGCAAGCGCCGCTCGAAGCTGGCAGAGACTTGTGGCGATTGGGCATCGCGATCGTGGTAATAGCTGCGGTCCCGGTGCAAGGACGAAAACTCCGACAGCGCCGAACCTGAGTCTTCCAGTTCGCTTTCAAGCGGAATACCGCCGGCGTCGGCGATACTGACGAGGTACACCTGCAGGCTGGCCATATTCAGCATTTCCGCAATATCGCTATCGCTGGCGCCGTGTGCTCTCAGTTGCTCCAGATCCTCGGCGCTGGCGTCCCAGGAGGTATTGACGAACTTCTCCAGCCAACGGAAGACCGCCTTGTGCAATTCCGGGATATCTGCGCTTTGTGGATCCTCGCCAACCGCGGCAACGGTAGCAGCATCGGGATAAATCATCGGCAACACGACCGACGTAGTTTCAGTTCAGTAAAAACAACTCGAGTGCTGTGAAACCGCGAATGCGACTAGTTGGCCCGGCACGTCGCCCGCGAGGCGCGAGTTCGTGCCGCTTAAGGAAGTGCAGTCTACGTGTACTACGCAGTAGCGGAAATAGTCTTCCAGCAAGCTGGTTGAGCGGTATACCTGAGGAACCGGAACGGGCTGACCGTAGATAGCGCTGTAAAGTTTAGAAATGGAATCGTAAGCTTGCCTGAGAGTGGCGGATGCGTCCTTTTCATTAACGATTCTGATAAAACTCATGAAAGTGCTCCTGATCGCTGTTTTTCAGCACTAGCCGTCGTCGATCACGATTCTTGCATCTACCGCGATCGCGCCGTCGGCGTAGACCATCATTGGATTGAGGTCGAGCTCGCGCACATCCGGATTGGCTTGCACGAACTCGGATACTTTTAGGAGCGCGCTCTTGATGGCCACCTTATCCGCTGGTGGCTGACCGCGAACGCCAGCCAGGATCGCGCTGCCTCTGATCTCGTCGATCATCTGCTCGGCATCGCGTTCTTCCAAGGGTACGACGCGAAAAGATACGTCCTTCAGCACTTCCACCATGATGCCGCCGAGACCGAACATGACTACCGGACCGAACTGTGGGTCTGTGGTCATGCCGACGATGACTTCCGTGCCGGCAGGCGCCATGTGCTGTACCGCCACGCCGGTAATGGTAGCGTTCGGTACGGCATTGGTTGCGTTGGCGATGATTTCATCGAAAGCCGTGCTGACTGCATCCTCGTTTTCTAACCCCACGATCACGCCGCCGACATCGCTCTTGTGGGCAATGTCAGGTGACACGATTTTGAGCACCACGGGATAACCTACCTCGGCGGCCTGAGCCCGGGCTTGCTCCTGGGTGGCAGCGAGTACTGTGCGCGCAACGGGTATGCCTGCCTCATGCAATAGCTGCTTGGCCTCGATTTCGTTGAGGAGGCTTCGTGCCTCGCTTCTGGCTTGATTTACTACTGACTCGACACTCATTCGAATATATCCGGTAATCCTTTGCGGTAAGCCTTCCAGTCCAGCAGCTGGGCCACGGTGCGAGCGGCTCGGGCGACGCTGGAATACAGACCGATACGCTCACGATGCGCGGCCTCAGACATGGAGTCGGCGTCCATGCCCATCATGCGCGCCATGCGGCCACTACGCATTATGCCGACTACGGGCGTTCCGGTATCTTCTTGAAGCCTGCGCATCTGGCTGGCGGCCTTGGTCGCAATTTCATCTTTTTCGGCCTGGCTGGCTTCTTCGTCCGACGTGGAGCCTGGCGGCGGGGGGCGCCACCCGGTCATGGGCGACATGAAAACGGTATCGATGCCTTCGGCGTTTGCCACCAGGCGCAGCATGCTTTCCAGGTGCTCTTCGGGAGGAAAGGCGTCGATGGGGTTGTTTACGCTGCTGCCTGCCACGGGGATGTACTCGCGCATCTCGTCGATCGCGGTCTGGGGCAACTTGGGCACACTCAAGCCCTCGCGGTCGATTGCATCGGCAGACAGGACGGCAAAGCCGCCACCACCACCGCCAAACAGTGCCACGCCGCCGCCGGTGACGAGCCTCGTGTTGGTGGATGCCGCCACGACCAGGTCGTGGAGCTCGTCCATGGTTTCTGCCCGCGCCGCGCCGGCCTGACGACAGGCGGCGTCGAATACTTCGATGGACCCGGCCAGAGAACCCGTATGCGAGTGCGCTGCATGGGACCCGGACTGCGTACGCCCACCTTTGAGAATGACCACAGGTTTCACCCGGGCGCAGCGTTTCAGTGCGGCAAAGAATGCCCGGCCATCCTGGACGCCCTCGATATAGGCGGCGACAACTTCTGATTCGGGATCGGCGGCGGCATAGTCGAGGAAATCGTGTGCCCGCAGATCAGCGCCATTTCCGTACGAGATGGCTTTGGAAAACCGAACGCCGCGGCCTACCAGGCCGTGTACGATTTCGCCGGCGTTCGCGCCGGATTGCGATAACAGGAAAACGTTACCGGCTTCCGTGGGGAACCCGCTCATGAAAGCGAGCCGGCTTGAGGGGACATACATGCCCATGCAGTTGGGACCGATCGCCCTGATCCCAGCCTGGCGCAGCTTTTCGATCATCTGCAGTTCTACTTCGGCCATATCCGTATCGCCGGTCTCGGAAAACCCGGCAGTGAAAAAGTGGATAGACCGGACCTTTTTAGCAACACACTGATCCACCAGTTCCGGCACTACAGCCGCGGGGACCTGTGAGATCACGTGATCCACCGGGTCGGGTGTGTCGAGGAGAGTCGGATAGCATTTCGCGCCCCTGTATTCGCTGATCTTCGGGTTGACCGGATACAGACCGCCAATCGATGGAAAATCGGTTTCCAGTAGCGAATCGTAAAAACTCCCCATCATGCCCGTGGCTTGGGTAGAACGTACGCCGACTACGGCGACGGCCCGGGGATGGAATATCGGATCTAGCGGATGTTCAGACACGTCTGTAATAACTCGTGGGTAAAACAAGGAAAAAAATCGTGAATAGGACAGGATAACCGATGTCCCGGGCAACCCACAATTTGCGTTCTATAGCAGCAGGTCTTCGCCGATCGCGTGAAACGCGCTGGCGGCCTGGACCAGCGAGTTAGCGGAGAGACCGGGCACACCATACACATCTACGCGGACGTCGAAGCGCCGTTTGATCTCATGCACCAGCAAATCGAAATCTCCATCACCCGAGAGCAGGGCGATACGATCTACGTGTTCGGCGGCATCCAGGACGTCGATGGTGATACCGACATCCCAATCGCCCTTGGCAGACCCGTCCGCGCGCTGTATGTAAGGTTTGAGCTTGACGGTGAAGCCGATGTGGCGCAGCGCATCCTGGAATTTGAGCTGGCCGGCGTTGCCGCTGTCGATTGCGTAGGCAAAAGCCGTAGTGACATCACCGGTCGCGCTAATGCGATCCCATAACGCACGATAATTGAACTGGCGTCCGAAGCCGTCCCGCGTGGTGTAGTAGATATTCTGCACATCGGCAAAAATTGCGACGCGTGGCCTTGGATGGGTCGTAGGCGGGTCGCCTGCGCTGTTCAAAGCGCGTGCTTCGCCAGGGTGTCGAGGAACGTCTGGCCGTACTTCTGCAACTTGGCCTGGCCAACCCCGGATATCTCCAACATGTCGCTCAGACTGGCAGGCCGATGCTGGATCATCTCGAGCAGGGTGGCGTCGTGGAAAACGACATACGGCGGCACATCATTGTCTTCAGCGATCTCTTTTCTCACACTCTTCAGCGCCTGCATCAGGTCTTCGTCTTCCAGCTCTAGGGTATAGGTAGTTTTGCTGCGTCGGGCCTTGGGTTTGTCAACGTCCTCGCGCAGCGACAATTGCGTTTCGCCGCGTAGCAGGCCTCTGCTGGAATCAGTGAGGCGCAGAGCACCGTAACGTGTGTGATCGACACTCAAGAATCCACCGACGACGAGTTGGCGAAAGATTGAGCGCCATTGTTTGTCGGAAAACTCCGCGCCGATGCCGAACGTGGTGAGTTTGTCGTGACCGAAGTTTGATACCTTGTCCCGGGACTGGCCGCGCAACACATCGATGACATGTCCGGCGCCAAATCGCTGGCCGGTCCGATACACACAAGAAAGGGCCTTCTGGGCTGCTTCAGTACCGTCCCACGTGACAGGTGGGCGCAAACACACGTCGCAATTACCACAATCTTCCTCGTGCTCCTCGCCGAAGTAGCCGAGTAAGTGGCGGCGGCGGCAGGAAGTGACCTCACACCAACCCAGCAATGCATCGAGCTTGGTTCGTTCCACGCGTTTGTGCGCAGTGTCGGCCTGAGATTCTTCAACCATGCGTGACAGACGCACGACATCCTGCAAGCCGTACACCATCCAAGCTTCCGCCGGTGCGCCGTCGCGTCCAGCGCGCCCGGTCTCCTGATAATAGGCTTCGATGCTTTTGGGCAGGTCCAGATGCGCCACAAAGCGCACGTCTGGTTTGTCGATGCCCATGCCGAAAGCGATGGTAGCCACCATTATGACGGCGTCTTTGGCGAGAAAACGTTCCTGGTGAGCATTACGTTGCTCTGCCGACATACCGGCATGATAGGGCATGGCGTTAAAGCCCTGGGTGTGTAGCCACTCTGCGGTGGATTCCACGCTCTTGCGGGAAAGACAATAGATGATGCCGGACGATTGCTGGTGATCCTTGAGGAATTGCAGGAGTTGCTGGCGCGCATCGGTCTTGGGTTGCACCGAATAACATATGTTCGGGCGATCAAAGCCCTCGATGAACAACTTCGGGGCGCTTAGATTCAGGCGCGCAACGATGTCTGCTTGTGTGCGCGCATCAGCAGTTGCGGTCAGGGCGATTCTTGGCGTGTTGGGAAATGCCGGCTGCAGCCGGTGCAGCTCCAGATAGTCCTGACGAAAGTCGTGCCCCCATGAGGACACACAGTGGGCTTCGTCGATGGCGATCAGGCCGACTTCGCAGCGCGCAAGTTCAGCCAGGGTGGCCGGCTGAAGAACGCGCTCCGGGGCGATGTAGAGTAAATCCAGGCCGCCTGTTTGCGCGCGCTGCAGGACGTTGTCCTGTTCGCTACGGCTCAACGTCGAGTTCAGATACGCCGCGCGTATGCCCAGAACCGTCAGCGCTCTGACCTGGTCGTGCATAAGCGCGATGAGCGGCGATATGACGATGCCCAGTCCGGGTCGTACGATGGAAGGAATCTGGTAGCACAGGGATTTGCCACCGCCAGTGGGCATGACCACCAGAGCGTCGTTGCCGGAGCAGGTGCTGGCAATGATTTGCGCCTGGCGTCCACGAAAAGCATCGTAGCCGTAAATGCGGTTGAGAATGTCCAGGGCTTGGTCGGAGTCGTTCAGTTTGCTGGCTTCCGCCATTAATGTTTTTCCATAGTGTTCAGTTCCAGCCAGCTCGATCTCCCATGTTAAGCTTTTTGCGACGTCTACAGGAGAATGTGGTGACACCTGAACTGCAACAACAACTTGAAGAACAGGAGCCGTTGTTCGGCCCGCTGATTATTGAGCCGGAAGGGGTCACCTTCACGCGTGACGAAATAGCTGGCGTGCCGGTGGAAATCACGGTGCCCCTTGAGGGTGTGAGTGAACCCGATCTGGTGGTGCTTTATCTTCACGGGGGTGGTTATTCCAATGGTCTAGCCGCCTGGGCTCGGCGAGGCACCGCGCGCCTTGCGTTGGGCTTAGGCTGCCGCATTGTCACGCCGGACTACCGGTTAGCACCGCGGTTTCCATTTCCCGCAGCGCACGAGGACGTGCTCGCGGTGTACAAACACCTGATTAATGCTGCCGGATATCGTCCGGGTCGGGTAGCGGTCGCGGGCGATTCTGCCGGCGGAGCCCTCACTGTTTCTTTGTGCGCCGATGCCCGGGACCTGGGCATCCCGTTGCCGGGATGCGGGATGCTCAATTCGGTGTGGGCAGACCTTGCGATGAACACGCCTTCACTGGATGACCCGATACGCAACGGGTTTGATATCCGCCGCGAGGTGGTGGAAATGTTGTGCGAGACACTGCTTGCGACCGGCGGAGTAGATCCTGCGGATCCGCGCCACTCCCCGGTCTACAGGGATCTGACTGGACTACCGCCGCTGCTCATCCAGGCTGCGGGACGTGACGTGTGCCATGATGACAGCGTTAGACTGGCTGCCTCGGCGCGTGCTGCGGGCGTTGCCGTCTCCATCACCGAGTATCCCGACGCCGAGCACATCTGGATACTCAATGGTCCGTGGCGGATGCATTATCCGGACGATTTCCCGCAGCAGCCGGTGCGATTCGCAGATTGTGGGGTGGAAGCGCCGGAAGCGATAACGGCGATCGACGAGATGGTCGCATTCGTTAAACTGAATTGCTGCTGATCTGACGCACTCACATCAGTTTGGGTGACGGGTCACTGGGCTTCGCCCGTCAATCCCGCCAGCACCGGTACTTCTGCCAGGCCGCGTAGCAAATCGTTGAGATGCGTACAGCCAAGCGTGCCGGGCAGCGTATCGATTACTTTGGTGCGCATTTCCACGAGTGGTGTCCCCAGCAGACGTTGGATGTTGCCTACCGCACCTGGACATTCCGGAAACGGCAGCACATGGGGTGTGGCGGTGATTTCCTGCAGAACCCCGGTTCGGCCATCGGCGCGCCCGGAGACGCGGTATTCGTGGATGGCGACCCGTTCCAGATCAGGGTCCGATGCGCTGTCCTGAAAGCCGACGTCCATCATGATGTAGCCGTCCTCGCGCCACACATCGATGCGCCGCGCGCGACGAAAACCTACCCCATTCACGGCGGGTAATGAATGCCAACTAAATTCGTCGTCAGGTCGCGCCAGGGGTACAACCTGGGGATTGTTTTGTGGGGCGTGGTCTACAGACAGCGCGCTCGACCCGGTGGCGAAGCCGGTGCAGATGTTCTCCATCATGGCGTGGCGTTCGTCGACGTCACCGAAAGAGCTTTCGTCCATCCAATCCTCGCCCCACCGTGACCACGACCAACCCGAAACCAGGCTGACGCCGGAAATGTCATCGAGTATCAGATACAGAGGCGTCCCGTTGACGCGCTCAGCGTGGATGTGCTCGTCGAGCACGGCGCGCAGGTGGCCACCACCGCGGGCGCCCAACAGCGGAGTCAGGTCCACGCGCTCGTTCTCAATCTTGTGAATCACGCGATCCCATCCTAAATGCGCGACCATGGTGTCTTCCCGGGCGATGCGCGTGTCCTCGAGAGCAGCACCCGTCGTCAGGTCGCGGCACCGTCCTTCGATGCGCAGATCGCCTTCGCGGCCCGTGGGCCATGTGCTGTCCAGGGATGAGGTGCGCCGCACAGAGTGAGCGCGGCGCACAGGGGCGCTGCCAGCAGGATTGCATACCAGTTCAGCAGTCATGGAATCTCCGTTGTTAGTTATTTGCCACGTCGGCGTCGAGTACGATCTCGATCACCACCAGCGAATTGGCAAACCAGCGCCAGGTAAATCCCGCAAGCAGGCGACCGTATGTTTCCCGTGTTGCCGGATCGTCGGTAATGGGTTCGGCCCAACCAGCTTTGTTTTCACCCGCCACAAGCACGTTAACGGCAGCGCCCCCTTCCAGGTTGCGCCACCAGCTTGCCTCGGTGCTGATCACCAGCGTACCAGATGGCGTGTGCCGATAGTTCACCGGGAATGTATATCGCCGGCCACTCTTGTGCCCGGTCATCGATATGAGCAGATGATTGTTGTTGAGCGAACCTTGGGGGTTCGCGCGTAGCCGTTGGGCGACGAACGTGTTGAACAGTTTGCCGTACCAGCGTGTCAGGGCTTTTGCCGTCATAGGGTGGTCGTCCGCATAGCGCGCTTGCGCACTATCATAGTATTGTTAGGGACGCTCTGGAGAATTTAGGTGCTCCAGAGGCACATAGGTAATACCACAGGGGGAAACGATGCGATTTGGCATGCTTTACGAACTACAACTGCCCAAGCCCTGGGCGGAAGACAGCGAACAACGCCTGGTGAACGACGCCATCGATCAGTGCGTACTCGGCGACAAGCTCGGCATAGACTATGCCTGGTCGGTGGAACATCACTTTCTCGAGGAATATTCGCACTGCTCAGCGAGCGAAGTATTTCTGTCGGCGATTGCGGCGAAAACCGAACGTATCAATGTTGGGTTTGGCATCAGACAGGTAATTTCGAACTACAACCACCCCGCGCGTACTGCCGAAGCTGTCGGCATGCTTGATCTGGTTTCGAACGGGCGCGCCCAGTTCGGAATTGGCGAAGGCGCCACGCGTCTGGAACTAGGTGGGTTCGGCATTCAAGCCAAGCGCAAACGGCAGATGAGCCTGGAAGCCGCTCGGGAAGTCTCGGACATGATGGTCATGGAACCGTATCCCGGCTATGAGTGCGAGGACTGGGCTCTGCCTTGCCGCAATGTCTTGCCCAAACCGATACAAAAGCCTCACCCGCCCATGTGGATGGCCTGTACGAACAGAGACACGATCAAGGTAGCCGCACAAAATGGCCTTGGCGTGCTGGCGTTCAGCTTCCTGGATCCAGAGGAGGCTAAAACCTGGAGCAAGGTGTACTACGACACCATCATGTCGGACGAGTGTGTGCCCTTGGGGCACGCGGTGAACGCCAATATCGCCATGGTTTCCGCGTTCTCGCTGCATGATGATCATGAAGAAGCCGCCCAGCGCGGCGAAGACGGGTTTCGCTTCTTCGAATACGCTGTGGGCGCCCTGGTCACTGACGATGTGCTGCCTGGGCGCAGCCAGTTGTGGGATAGATTTCAGGAGCGCAAAGCGGCCCGGGCAGCAGGCCACGAAGTGAAAGACACGGCTTATGGTGGGGGTGATGTAAACCCGGATCGCAGCATGACGCGATCTCCGGGTATCGGCACGCCTGCAGAGTTTCGTGAGCACATGCAGGGATTTGCCGATGCGGGGGTAGATCAGGTGATATTCCTGCAGCAAGGCGGCAAAAACAAGCACGAACACATATGCGAGAGCCTGGAGAAATTCAGCGCCGAGGTTTACGACGATTTTGCCGAAGGCCGCGAAACCCGCGAAGCAGACAAAGCAGAAAAGCTTGCCCCCTACATCGAAGCGGCCCTGGCGCGCCGTACAACCCGGCCGCCGCTGACCGACGCAGAAATCGACATAGTGCCAGCTTCGCGTCCTAAGCCTGCGTCCGCTGGCTGAAGCTACAGGCGAACGCTCTGGCGCTCCTGGCGGCGCGCTAGGAGGCGTTTTCCTCTTTGTCCAGCGCCATGGCGACGCCGCCAAGGCGGCGTGCCTTGGGGTCTGAATCTTTGGCGCGTACCGACCCTGCCAGCTGCATCATCATGTAGCTGGAGTGCGCGGCCTGCACCGCGTTGCGATAGCCCATCGCATCTTGCGCGGCGTTGATGGACTGTTTCAGCATGCGCAGCGTGAGCGCATCGTTAGAGGCGATGCGTTGCGCCTGGGCGAGAGCTGCGTCCATCAGATCGTCCGGCTCTACGACATCGCATACCAGTCCCAGTTCCAGGGCTTCGTCCGCATGTATGAACCGGTTTTCGTAGAGGATCTGTTTGGCTTTGCGTATGCCGAGATCCCACGGCGCGGTAAACAGTTGCAGGTGCGCGGGGAGAAATCTGGCGTTGTCCGCAGCCACGATCAGATCCATGCACGAGGCGATGAGATAACCACCGAAGATACAGTAGCCCTGCACAGCGGCGATGGTGGGTTTCTTCACATCGCGCCAGCCAAGGCTCGACTCGATCATCAGATGCCATGAGCGGTTGATTTCGCCAAGCGTGCCCGGACCGAAAGGTTTCGCCTCACTGTCGGCGACCTCTTCGGGCGTGCCAAGATCATGCCCGGATGAAAAGTGCTCGCCGGCGCCGCAAAGAACGATGGCGCGCACTGAGGTGTCGTTGTCGGCGCTGGCGAATGCGTCGTTCATTTCCTCCAGCAGCACGCGCGATTGCGCGTTGCGGTAGCGCGGCCGGTTCAGTCGAATAACGGCAACCCGGTCGTGCCGTTCGGTCTCGATCTGCTGATAACTCATGAGCGTGTCTCCCCAGTGCCGGTGTTGTTCGTGGTGCGGGCCGCGAGGGTATCGTCGCGTACCTTTTGCCCGATCTCCTTTATCTTGTCGAACTCTGCGCGGCGTCGTTGGATTTCCTCGGCGGGAATGCGATCTACGTTCTGAAAATCCAGTTTCCAGGAGGGATCGTCAGACCATCGCTGTGGCGATTGCACAGTTGTGCGCGGCCCCGGGGCACTCTCCAGAACCTGCAAAGCGAGCTCCAGAGTCTCCGCCTGAGAAACACGGTCATCTGGCTTGCCGGCCGAGTTGCCCAGTGGGAAATCACTGTAAACGAATCGCGGGACCCCGCAATGCTCGACGATGTCTTTGGCGGAGCCGAGGATGACGGTTGGAACGCCGTGTGCTTCCAGATAGCGTGCCGTCAGACTCACGGTCTGGTGGCACACGGGTCAGTTGGCGGCAATCAGCGCGGCGTCGATTTCGTCATCCTGTGCGAATTGCAGCACCTCGGCGCAGTCCTGCTCGATAGTGGTTACCTGGCTGCGGTTGGTTGGGGTGCCATAGAAGCGCGGCGATATGTTGGATATTCGGCCCTGGGAGGCGGCATCGCGCAGCGCCTGCAACGGAAAGTAGGCGTTGATGTCCTCTGCACGGGTGTATTTTCGATCGTAGCCCAGGTGGGAAATGCCCAGGAACTGGTCCTCGTCGGTACTGGCGGTGTATACCGTATAGAACTTCGCCGCCGCGTTGTATGGTGCGCCTGGCCCTTGATCGCCTGCCCCCTCTTTAAGCGGTGCCGCGGTGGTGACCAGGCCAATGCGGGATTCCGCCAGGGGCTTGGTCAGAGGGCTGAACGGTACGTCTGAGTACTGTGCCCAGCGATACGGATTGCCGTAGCCAAGCGCCAGGTAGTAATTGCGTAGCCGTTGCATATAGGGAACGGGTACATCGTGGGGGGTGGTGAAGCCCAGGGCTTCCTCTGCGAGACTCATGGCATAATCCCCTGATTATCAGACTCGATTTGTAATCCACCATTGAAAGTAGCTGGAACCGACTCGTACTCAAACCATCTTATAATTTGGGATCAGAGTTCGCCAGCACGGAGACTTGCGCATGCGAAACGAGCCGATCACGACCGCTAGCTGGGGATTCCCTCCGTATAACCGTCAGGGATTCCAGATGGTTCAGGCTCTGTTTCCCACCGCGCGTATCTGTCGTGGAGGGGGTGAGGTCACACCGTTCGTCCGCGACATCGCTTCGTTGGATGGCTTGTCGTACGCGGGGCTCGACGGAGCACAACGCATGGTTCGGCAGATGCTGGACGACAGCTACACGGACTCGTTTCTGGTCGCAAAGAAAGGGGTAATCCTGGCTGAGGAATATTCCAACAACATGGGGGCGGACAGCCATCATCTGATGAACTCCGTGTCCAAATCGTTCATCGGTATGTTGATCGGAATCATCGCCGACGAGGGCAGTTTGAATGTCGATCAGCGCGTCGCCGAGTACGTGCCGGAGCTTGCGGATACTGCTTTTCGTGACACAACGATTCGCACGGCATTGGATATGTCGGCGGCGGTGGAGTTCGGCGAGGACTATGCCGATCCCAATGCCGATTTCTGGGTAGAGACATCGGTGGTTGGTTGGCGCCCGGCATTAGTGAAGCCAAACGCACCGCTGACGCTCTTCGAATTCGCGCAATCTCTACAGGCCACCGATCAGCGCGAAGGGGAGGCTTTTCACTATCGCACTGTGTTAACCAACGTGCTCGGCATGGTTCTGGAGAGGGCGACGCAAACCAGCTTGCCTACTCTGCTGCAGCACAGACTCTGGTCTAAGCTCGGACCCGAGCAGGATGCGTGCATAGTGGTAGACCGCGACGGGTTTCCGTATGTAGGCGCGGGCATGAATGCCTGCACCCGGGATTTGGCGCGATTTGGCCAAATGGTGCTTCAGCAGGGATATTTCAACGGCCAGCAGATCGTTCCAGCGACGTGGATAGACGACACGCGCTTTGCGGATGACCAGGCGAAGAGTAATTTTGCAGCAAGTGACTACGGCGATATGTTTCCCGGCGGGCACTACCGGAACCAGTTCTGGGTGTCTGACGCGCAGCGTGGAGTGCTGGTGGCGATCGGCATACATGGGCAGACCATCCATATGAATATGAGCACGGAAACCGTCATCGTGAAGTTCTCGTCGCATCCTGAGTCGGCTGCAATGGAGATATTTGCCGATACTTTCGTGGCTATGGATGCGATTTCAGAATCTCTCTAAGCCAGCCGTAACGCGCCAACTGCCATTGCAGAGCCGGTCTGTTAGAATCTGGATTCATCTGGAGTCGTTACCACCTTAGTGAAATATTCGCTCGCAATCGGCATGTGCCTGTTGTTCGCACTGTCCGTTCGGGCTGAACAGGGCGCGACCATTGTTCCGCTAGGCAACGGCGATGCGATCGTGGTAACAGCTGACGCTAACGCTGACATTACGGTCGACGGAAGGGTAGACGAAGCGATCTGGCTCAAGCTCCCTGTCTACGACAACATGCTCGTCTCCGACCCCGACACGCTGACGCAACCTCAGTACCCCACCCACACGCGCTTTCTGTATACCGAATCGGGATTGTATGTGTCGGCAGTGATGCAACAACCGACGTCGACGTTGGTGCGCAGGCTGTCTGCAAGAGATGAAGAACTGAACCGTGACAGCTTTGGCATCACCCTGGATACGTCCGGCGAAGGACTCTATGGGAATTGGTTCGAGGTGAATCTGGGTGGATCCAAGGCCGACGGCAAGGTTGCTCCGGAACGCAGTTTTACCCGCCAGTGGGATGGGGCGTGGCTAGGCGAGACCGCGGTCACAGACGACGGGTGGAGCGCCGAGCTTTTCATTCCCTGGTCGATATTGAGCATGCCGAGCGCGACGGACAAGCGTCGTCTTGGGTTCTGGGTGCAGCGCAAGGTGGCCCACGCGAACGAGCAGTACGCCTGGCCGGCGCTGCCGCGGTCTACGGCGCGGTTCATGTCGGCGCTGCAACCAATGGAGGTGACCAACATCAATCCACGCCAGCAATGGGCAGTGTTCCCCTACGTGTCTGGCACCGCGGACGAAATAGAGGGTGAGACCGACTTCAAGGCAGGTGTGGATGTATTCTGGCGTCCGAGCAGTAACTTCCAGGTCACCGCCACAGCCAATCCTGATTTTGGCGCCGTCGAATCTGACGATGTCGTCGTCAACCTCACTGCCTTCGAGACATTTTTTCCAGAAAAGCGTTTGTTTTTCCTCGAGGGCACCGAGGTGTTTGTCACCTCGCCCAGATCGAACCCCACGTTTGTTTCCATTCGCAGCCAGGGTGGTCGCCAGCCGCCTCACTTGTTCAACATAGAGCCTACGACATTGTTCAACACCCGCCGCATTGGCGGGTCGGCAAAGCATGTGGAGATACCGGATGACGTTACCGTTGCCGGCGTCGAACTTGGTAAGCCGAGTGAACTGGTGGGGGCGGTAAAAGTGGTCGGGCAGGCGGGCAATCTGCGCTACGGCATCCTCGGCGCCCAGGAAAAGGAGGTGAAATTCGATGGCGTGCACGATGTCACGGGTCAGGACATCAGGATACGGGAGGATGGGAGAGATTTCGGTGTGGCCCGACTCCTCTATGAAGATTCCAGCGGCGACGGACGCAAATCCATCGGATGGATGGGAACCCTGACCGGTTTCCCCAACAAGGACGACGCCGTGGTGCATGGAGTAGATACGCACTGGCTGTCGCGCGACGGCAAGTGGTCCTGGGACACGCAGTTGGTGGCTTCCGATGCAGACGAGGAAAAGGGCTACGGCGTGTGGACCGACATCAGGTGGACGCCCAGACAAGGCTACGGTCATCGTCTTGCGATCGATCTGTTCGACGACAAACTCGACATATCTGACCTTGGCTTCCTGCGCCGTAACGATGCATTGGGTTTTCGCTACAGTTTTTTCCACAGCACCGCGCAGAACCTGCCAGAACACCTGCAAAGACGCAGTCGAGGCATATTCATCAGTTCCGGCAGCAATACCGATGGTTATCTGGCCCGTACGTTTATGGGATATTTCACGACCCTGGTATTTTCAAACAGCTCGGAGTTTCGCACGGAGATCGATTTCCTGCCGGCACACTACGATGATCGCAACAGTCACGACAACGGAACCTACAAGACTGAGCACGGCTATTTCTTCTCCATGTCCTACGGTACTGACTCGTCGAAGGCGTTTTCGACCTCTATACAGGTGGGATCGCGTGCTGAGGACCTCGGTGATCCCCAATATTTTGTGGATTGGGGCTTTACCTGGAATCCGATTGACCGTTTTACACTGGATCTGGACCTTCGCTGGAAAAAGCGCAACGACTGGTTGATCCACATGGAAGATCGGGACATGACGAGCTTCGACGCCATCGAGCTTGCTCCGACGATGTCGATGGATTTCTTTATCACTGCCAAGCAACAGCTTCGCCTGACCATGCAGTGGGTCGGCATCAATGCGGATGAAAGCGACTTCTTCACGGTTCCGTTGAGTCCCGGTGAGCTGGATCCGCGGGTCAAGGACCCGGCAGCTGAAACCGATGATTTCACCATATCGCGGTTGACGGCCCAATTGCGCTATCGTTGGGAAATCGGGCCTTTGTCTGATCTTTTCATCGTCTATACTCGAGGGGCGAACCTTGAGAATCGCGTCGATGACGATTTTGACGACCTGTTTCGCGATGCGCTGGATGAACCGATTGTAGACACTCTTGTGCTCAAGCTGCGCTACCGGTTTGGCTCATGACCCGAAAGGAGGATCTTCGATGAGTACTACTGCTCTTGGCTTGCTATCCCTGGCGCTTCTGGTCGGGTCTGCCGCGGTTTGGTTTCGCGGCGCCATGCGCGTTGCGGTGCCTGAGAACCGCACTGTTTATGTTGTCATCTGGTTCACGGCGGCTGTATTGGGAGTTACGAGCCTGGTCATTGGTGTTGGTTGGTTGGGCGGTATTGCGGCAGGCATCAGCGCCGTGGTTGGCGCTCTACTGTGCATGCTGGTAGGTATCAGCGGCCAGCGTGTGGGCGAGAATGGCATCACGGTGGGCGCAACCATACCTGCGTTCAGCGCACCCAACGACGACGGCGAGTCGTTCGAGTCCACGAGCCTCTCCGGACATACGGCTTTGATCAAGTTCTTTCGGGGGCATTGGTGACCTTACTGTGTCGCCGAGTTACGGCGTTGGGAAGAGCTACGACCCGAGTTCGATGCCCGGGGCGTAAGAATAGTGACGATCTCGACGGATACGCCGGAACAGATCAAACGCGGCCGCGTGAAGCACGGTCTTGACGCGCAAATGCTCTCGGATCGTAAACTCGAAGTGACCGACCGCTTCGGGCTGCGCAATACAGGGGTTCATTCAGGCATTCCAGGCCAGGCAAAGGCGCTCCCGGTGCCGACTTCGCTGCTGGTGGATCACGTGGGCAAGGTGCTGTGGATGGACCAGAGCGAGAACTACCAACGCCGTTCGGACCCGGACTACGTGCTTGGCGCCCTCAAGCAATACGTGCCCGTGAATTGAGGCGCTAGGTGGCTTTCTCGTGTTGCGCGCGATAGGCGCGCCAGTACTCGAATGACGCCGCGATCTCGTCACCGCGTTTCTGCACGATGGGAGCAAACTCCGGGTGCGTGAGAATGTAGAACTGATCGTGCAAAACTGCATGTAGCACGATGTCGCCGATTGCGCTGGGATCCATGACATTCATCTCTGCGGGTAAATCACTACCCTGCGCAGTCATGGATGGCGTAGCGGAACCGCCAAATATGTCCGGACGATTTCGCTCCGAGCTGCCGATGCCGGTGTCGACAATGCCCGGACACAACACGGATACGCCAATATTGTCCTGGGCCAGATCTGCACGCATCGACTCTGAGATCCCCACTACCGCGAATTTGCTGGCGACATAGACGCTCAGAGTTGGAATGCCATACTGACCGGCGATCGAGGCGGTATTCACAAAATGGCCGCCTTCGTTGTGGGATTTAATGTCATCTATGAACGTCACTATGCCGTTGATCACGCCGTCGAGGTTGACCTTCATGACCCAGTCCCAATCCTGGTAAGTCATATCGGCGATATTGCCGTTGAGGGCGACGCCGGCGTTGTTGCACACCACGTGCACCTTGCCAAAGGCGTCGAGGGTACGTTGGCGGGCGTCGGCCATGGCGTCGCGGTCCGTCACGTCCACCTGCATGGTGATGACCTCGGCATTGGTATTGCTGAACGACTCTGCCGCGGCGCGCAGGGCGGATTCTTCGATGTCAGCAATCGCAACTTTCATGCCGGCTGCTGAAAAGGAGTTCGCCATGGCCAACCCGAGCCCGCTTGCGCCGCCGGTGATGAAGGCCACCTTGCCTGCTACGTCTTTCATAGTACCGCTTGAAAAGTTTTGATGAGGTGTAGTCTCGGCCAAACTGGCGGACAATTAAAGCGCCGCGTGGCGACGGGCTGGGTGTTGCAACAGGCCGCCACTAACTGCCATTCAGCCCGAACAGATTCGCTGCCAGCCCGCCATTGATCTGGCTTTCCTCGGATGGGGAAAAAGCGGCTTGGGAAACGATGTCCATGGGATTTTTGTCACCGATAGGAAATGGGGAGTCCGACCCCATCATGATTCGCTGGGTCCCGACTATATCAGCCATAAAACGAAGCGCGTGTGAGTCGTGCAGAATCGTGTCGTAGTAGAGCTGCTGCAAAGCCTGGTCCGGATCCGCGAGGATTTCACTCTGCAACTCATAGTTGCGGCGCAGTCGACCCAGTACGTAAGGGAGCCCGGCGCCGCCGGTTACCGCCACGAGCCTGGCGCCGTGGTAGCGCGATACATGACCGGAAAATATGATGCGTGACATAGCAATCAGCATGTCGGTGATGCGACCCACGGCGTTGGCCATGCCATAGTCGTGGACGCGATCGTCGCCAGCGTCAAACACGGGATGGATGTAGACGATCGCCTGGGTTGCATGTGCCATTGCCCAGAAAGGATCCAGATCGGGGCTGTCCAGCACGCCGCCGGCTGCGTCTGGCTGGGTACCGATCATCACGCCCTTGAAACCGTCTGCCATTGCCTCCTGCAGAACGGCGGCGGCTCTGGCTCCGCTCTGCAGGGGTACCGTTGCCAGGGGTATGAATTCGCGGTGGCGGGCTGCGAAGTCCGCCATATGCTGATTGATCATCTTCGACCACGCCTCTCCCTGGTCGCCAGGGAGTTCGTAACCAAACATATCCAACCAACAGCCCACCACTTGCCTGTCGATACCCTTTGCGGACATCCAGGCTTTGCGGCCTGCGACGTCGCTCAGAAAGGGCGCCACCGGTCTTGTCGGTGGTTTTCCGCAGAAACTGAAAGCAAGCGATTGTTCATTCTTCATCAGCAGCTCCACTGAAGCGAAATCCTCTTGACGTGAGCGGATATCGGATAGGAGGGCCTCTGGAACCAGATGGGCATGTGCGTCGATAATCATGCGCTTATTCTGCAAGAAAGCATTCGACCACATCCATTGAAATATGAGCAAAACGAAAATCACAGCCATGAAGGCATAGGCTCGCCGAAGCTCAGGGCGGAAGATGTACGCCTGGTGAGCGGGCAGGGCACTTTCGTGGATGACGTTACCCCGGCGGCGGCCTGTTACGCCGCGATGGTGCGTTCTCCCCACGCACACGCAACGATACTTGGTGTGGACGGCGCCCTCGCTTTGTCCCAGCCTGGCGTCCTGGCCGTGTTGACTGGCACGGATGTGGCGGCGGATGGGTTGGGAGCCATTCCGCATAATGTGAGCTGGAGCGGACCGCCTGATGCAGAGCTGCGCGTGGCGTCTGATTTCGAGGTCTTCGTGCCCGAGCATATGCCTCTGCCTGCGGACCGCGTGCGCTACGTCGGCGAGGCCGTTGCCATGGTCGTGGCGGAGACAGCCCAAGCGGCAATGGATGCTGCGGAAATGGTGGATGTTGCCTATGCGGAACTTCCGGCGGTTACCCAGGCAACCCAGGCGATGTTGTCCGATGCGGCTGTCGTGTGGCCGGGTTGTCCGGGAAATCGTTCTCTCAGCTGCGAAGTAGGCGACCGGGCTGCGACCGAACGCGCTTTCGAACAGGCGGCACACGTCGTCAACTTCCGTGGCGTGATCAATCGGGTGACCGGATCCCCAATGGAGCCGCGTGCGGCTATCGGTGAATATGACGCGGCCAGTGCCCGTTACACACTGCGGGCGGCCTCGGGGTCCGGCGCGGTGCGGACGCGTGAGCGGCTGGCGCAGATTCTGGGTGTTGAACTCGAGCAATGCCGGGTGGTGTTCGGCGACATGGGGGGCAATTTCGGCACCCGCAACGCCTTCTATCCGGAGTTTGCGCTCATGCCCTGGGCCGCGAAAAAGGTTGGCAGGCCGGTGAAATGGACGGCCACGCGCCTCGAATGCTTCTTGAGCGACTACCAGGCGCGTGATCTGGTGTCCGACGCCGAGCTGGCGCTAGACGAGCATGGCAATTTTCTCGCTCTGCGTGGCGTAAACATATTGAATCTGGGCGCCTATACCGCCTATTTCTGGCCGTTGCGTAAAGGCCTGTCGATGATGCAAGGCGTATACCGCATCCCCAGCGTTTCTTTCGAGGGCCATGCGGTGTTTACCAACACCATGCCCACCGCGGTGTATCGAAGTGCGGGACGCCCGGAGGCGATCTATATGATCGAGCGACTGATCGATCTGGCAGCAGATACTCTGGGGATGGACCGAGTCGAGCTGCGGCGCCGCAATCTCATCTCTGCGGATGCGATGCCGTTTACCACGGGCGTTGGTGTCACGTATGACAGTGGTGACTATGCAGCAGCCATGGACCGTGCGCTCGAGGAAGCAGACTGGGCTGGATTTCCGGTGCGGCGTGCAGACGCCGCTACGCGCGGGCGCTGTCGTGGTATTGGCATCGCCAACTACATAGAGGTCACCAGCGGTGTGCCTCGCGAACGCGCGGAGCTCAATGTGCTCGACGATGGATGTATTGAGCTTGTGGTGGGGACCATGAGTAGTGGGCAAGGCCATGAGACAAGTTTCGTGCAGCTCGTTTGTGAGTGGTTGGGCATCGCGTTCGGGCAAGTGCGGTTCGTAGCAAACGACACCGATCGGGTGTCAGTGGGCGGAGGTTCGCATTCCGGTCGGTCGATGCGGCTCGTTAGCATCGCGGTGTCCCAGGCTGCGCAGGAACTTGTTGCCAGGTCGACCGCCATTGCCGCACGCCTGCTGCAGACTACGGATGATGAAATCTCGCTGGTTGGTGGCATGTTCACCGCACCTGGTGGCGCCAGCGTGGGATTTGGCGCCATCGCACGGGCCGCGCGTGAGCTCGATAGCCTGCCGCCGGAACTGCATGGGCCGCTTTGCGCGGCGGGCGACATTACTAACACTGCAGGAGGCTACCCCTATGGCGCCCATGTTTGTGAGGTAGAAATCGACCCCGACACCGGCCTGCTCGACATCGTCGCCTGGACCGCCGTCGATGATGTGGGCCTTGCCGTCAATCCGCTCATTCTGCATGGGCAGGCACACGGGGCGGTGGTGCAAGGCATTGGTCAGGCCGCATGTGAGCAGATCATCTACGACACCGATGGACAACTTATAACCGGTTCGTTCATGGATTACGCCATGCCGCGAAGCGACGCTGTGCCGCCGATCACAACGGTCGTCACCGAACACCCGGCAAGCTCACATCCGTTAGGGATTCGCCCCGGAGGCGAAGGCGGCACAACGCCGGCCCTTGCGCTTCTGATCAGCGCAATTGCAGACGCCTTATCGGAATTTGGCGTTCGTCACATCGACCTGCCGGCAACGCCGGAGCGTATCTGGCGAGCTATCCAGTCTCGCAAGGCTTGAAGTAGGGTACAAAAATATCGTCGGAACGTTGCTCGAATATGACCTCCACCGGCAGGTCGAAGGTGACATCTGCTGCTTCACAGTCACGCAACACCGATAGCATGGTGGGGCCCTCTTCGAGGGTCACCAGCACACTGACAAATGGGACCTCGGCTTCGAATCCGGGCGCGCCCGGCGCCACCACGGTGCTCCAGCTGCGGATCTTGCCGCGACCGGATGCACGACGCCACGCAACGTCCTGACCAAAACAGCCGGAGCAGAGTTTGCGCGGTGGATATTGGGCGTGGCCGCAGGTGTTGCAGTGCTGTAAGCGCAGTTCGCCTTGCGCGCATCCGGCCCAGAAAGGCTGTGTTTCGGGGGTGGGTTTGGGTACGGGTTTGTTTGTCATAACGAAGCCTCGGTGCCGAGGATAAGAGTTGCATGGCTCGACAACACCCCACCCTGGCCGTGCACCAGGCCGACCTCCGCGTTCGGTACTTGGCGCGCGCCGCCGTCGCCACGCAGTTGCGTGACCGTTTCTGTTAAGGCGAACATCGTGCCGGGATGGCCGGTGTGTGAGTGCGACAACAGGCCGCCGTGGGTGTTGATTGGAATTGTGCCGCCCAGTTCTATATTGCCGTTTTCCACGAAGCCGCCACCTTCGCCTTTGGCGCAGAACCCTAAGTCTTCCAACTCCATAATTGCGACGGGCGTGAAACAGTCATACACCTGAGCGAAGTCCATATCCTCAGGCGCAAGGCCCGCCATGGAAAAAGCGCGCGGCCCGGATTCACACGCCGCGGTGGCAGTCAATGAGCGTGCTTGAAACAGGTGTTCGTGCCAGTGCCCTTCGCCGCAGCCGAGAAAGAACACTGGCTTGTTGGGAAAGTCTTGCGCCCGCTCCGCGGCTACCACGACGACGGCGCCGCCGCCATCAGACCACAGTGAGCAGTCCAACGCGTGCAGCGGGTCTGCGACGACGGGAGAATTGAGCACGTCCGCAATAGTGATGGGTTCGCGCATTTCAGCTGCAGGGTTGAGACTCGCGTGTTTGCGCGCCGATACGGCCACCTGTGCGAACTGCTCGGAGGTGGTCCCGAACTCGTGCATGTGCGCTCTGCCAGCCATAGCGTAGCCGTTCGTGAGCGGTACGCCGTAAGGCAGCTCGAATTGTGGATTCATGGTCGTGGTCATCTTGGCGCCGGTCTCGGAGGCGGTCATACCGGTACGTGGATTGTCGCCATGCGTGATCAGCACGGTGGTGCATACGCCGGTGGCGATGGCGCTGGCGGCACGGAGCACCGCGGTCAAGGTGGTCGCGCCGCCGGCGTTCAATGTCATGCAGAAGCTGGGGAATATCTGCATGTACTCGCTGAACATTTCCGCGTGGTACAGGTGAGGCTCGACCCAGGGATTGCAGGTGACGAGACCGTCGATGTCACCCTTGGTCAAGCCCGCGTCGAGCAGAGCGCGCCGGGCGGCCTCTGCGCACAGCTCGCTTGAGCCCTGGCCTCGCAAAACTCCAACTTCAGTTTCTCCCATGCCGACGATGGCCACGCTGCCTCTTAGATTTGTTGTCACCGATGTGGCTCCTCTTCTGGGTTAATTGTCTTTGCAGGCAGACTGGCGGTATACGGCGCCATGTCCATGCCGTGCGGTCCGTAACGCGCTGCGACCGCAGCTATGGTCTGGGCACTCCAGTAATCGTGCCCGGGCGGCGGAAAGCCCAGGACTGCGCGTTGCGCCACTGATGCTCGAGCGATGAGCTTTTCCATATATTGATTGCGCCGATACATCGACCAGGACCAGCCGGGATGCAGAACGTTGATCCATTCGCTGGCAGCTTTCTTGAACGTCATGTTGTGTACCAGGCGTAACGCGCCGTGGGTGACCGGCGTACCGCGGTGCCAGGTATCGTGCCGATAGAACAAAACCGAACCGAACTTATACCTGGCGTGAACTTCCCGAGCATACAAATGCTCTTCGCGAAACTCAGCCACAGCCGGGGCGGTGTCGCGCAGATAAGCCTCGGCGTGTTGTTTGTCGTTGACGTAGTTCAAGCCTGCAACACCCGGTGTGTTGACGATGGGCCATTGGTAAGCAGGGTCTTCAGGCCCGGTGCGGGGAACCACCGCGGTACCGCCGCCGCATATGGCGAAGTCCGACAGATAAATAATGATTTCCACGGCATCCGGTTGATCCCATGGCGGAGGATGCGTGAGCGAGTGATTTGGATAATCGCAATGAATGCGCTGATCTGCATTGTCCAGATCGTTGGCTCCGGGTTCGCGCCCATATTTCGGCCACAGATCAGACTGGGTCAGCCGCAGTTCACCGATTTCCTGGCCGAGCAGTGTTGCTACCGCGGCAAGCAGGTTCGGGTGCAAGGTTATGTCGTTGCATGCGGTGGATACAGACGGGAACACGAACCCCTGAGCGCTGCCGAAGTTGGTGAACTCAGCCGACGCCTGGGCATCCGGCGGCGGGTAGTGGGCGGCTGCATCGGTAGCGGCCGCGCGCAGAAGGGGATCCGGTAGCAAGCCATGCACCAGGGCGAAGCCAGCGTCGCGCCATTGTTGCACGTGGGCAGGGTCCAGCTTGCTCCCAGCGACTGGCTGCGAATCCGCCCAACGAGCAGGTTCAGTCATCATACGCGGAGGATGATGCCTTCATCATGCGTCCCTGCATACGCATGGTCGCCACCAGTTCGTCCGCCTCGTTGTACGCCTGGGTTTCGTACCAAACATACTCCGTTTGCGGCGACTGCCCTACGCAGATCACCTCGCTGGTCATATGGTAGTTGCGATTCAGCAGGAACGGACCGTTGGTGTAGCCGATCTCAATGGCGCCGAACAAGCCGACGGCACCTTCCGTATAGGGGTCGAGGGCTTTGATCGGATACCCCCAGAGATACTGGATGATGGTGCATGGCGCCGCGACAACTTCATTCCAGCGCGAATTTTCCCTATACCAGTTCATTGGGTCACTGATCAGCCCCTGATCATAGCGTTCGAACTGTTTTTCCGGCGAAGCGAACACGTCGTATTCACCCAGAGACAGGCCCGCATGGACCTGCTTCAGAATACGTAATTCCGATGGATCGCAGGCACGCAGATCTTTGCTGCGCAGCTCAGACTGGCCGTGATCTCCCACCGCCGCTGTGCCCTGTGCAACCAGTAATCCGTCCTCGCGCTCCATCCACACGCGGGTCTGGTTCGCCCCTGCCTCTGGGACCTCGACGAACGCCTGAACCTTCTCGCGGTCGACCGTTGCGTTCTTGAAACTTAAGGACAGGTTGCCGCACTCGAACCAGCGGTCGCCGAACACCTCGACCAGCACAGGAGGAAACTGGTTCATGTGCACGTCGCCTGCCACGGTGCCGCCGCGAAAACCAAGTTCTTCAGCGGTATCGTCATCGTGAATACTGCCTGCGCCCGCGTCAGCGGACCAGTTCCGTGCTGACCAGACTGGCCCGGTGATAACTTCAGCCATGTCGTTCTCCGTTGCCAGAACCCTAAACCGGATGCAGGCGCACGGGTACTTCCCTGATCCCGCGAATGAAGTTGTTGGGCAAGCGCACGATGTCGCCCACCAGCTCGACTTTGCTGAAGCGCTGCATGATTTCTTCCCACAGCACGCGCAATTGCATTTCAGCCAGACGATTGCCCATGCAACGGTGCACGCCGAAGCCAAATGAAACGTGGGCGCGCGCATTGGGTCGGTCGATGATCAGACGATTACCGTCGGGAAACACGGCCTCGTCGCGATTGCCGGACAGATACCACATCACCACCTTGTCGCCTTCTTTGATCTGCTGGCCGCCAAGTTCGATGTCCTGGAGTGCGGTTCGTCGCATGTGAATGACCGGCGTTTGCCAACGGATCATTTCCGCCACCATGCTGGGAATGAGTTTGGGGTTGTCTCGCAGCTTCTGGTATTCATCGGGAAACTGGTTCAGTGCCATGACGCCGCCGCTGATGCTGTTGCGCGTGGTGTCGTTGCCGCCCACGATCAACAGCATGATGTTGCCCAGGAACAGTTCCGGATCCTCGTTCATGGTCCGGGTTTCCTCGTTGTGCGCGAGCATCGAGATGAGATCGAACTTGGGCGGCGCAGCAGCGCGTTCCGCCCACAATTGATAGAACGCGCCGGCAGCTTGCATCAGCTCGGCGTAGCGTTCGCCCATATCGATGCTGGTGTCGCCGGTTACTTCAGGTACCGCGGTGGCGAGATCCGACCAGTGGATCAGCTTATGGCGCTCTTCATATGGAAAGTTGAACAACGTCGCCAGCATGCGACCGGTCAGCTCGATGGATACTTCCTGAACCCAGTTAAACGTTTCGCCGATGGGCAGGTTATCCAGAATGTCGATTACCCGCTCGCGTATCAGGGGCTCCAATTCAGCGAGATTGGTCGGCGCTACCGCAGGTGCTACTGCGTGCCGTTGCGGGGCGTGCTGAGGCTCGTCCAGCCCGATGAAGCTTTTGCCAACGATCTGGCCCTCTTCGACTGCATATGGGTCGGCTATCGCAATACCGCCTGCTTCGGAGGAGAATACCTGATGATTGGAATCCACCTGCTTGATGAGGTGGTGATTGCTTACCGACCAGAATGGGCCATTGACGCTGTCCGCCAGGTAGTGAACCGGCGCTTCCTCGCGCAGGCGCGCGAACCAGGGCTGCCAGGTATCGTTCTGAAATAGCTCCGGTCGGCTCACGTCGATCTCGTCCAAAGGGGTGGCTGCTGCAGCCGCCTGCTGTTCTGCTAGTGCGCTCATGGTTTCTCCGCTGGTGCGTCGCAATTCTGCCAGTGTGCAGTCTGCCTATCTAGTGCGCGGGGAGAATACGGGCTAATCTGTCACCGAACGAATCCTTGGGGGGAACCGATGCCGTACGTTGCGAATGAAAAACTGGAAGGATGGCTGGCGCAGGAATCGCCGGAAGAAGTACTGGAGCCTGGCTTGCCCATTGTCGATCCGCACCATCATCTGTGGGACATACGACCCTTCACGACTGAGCCGTATGCCAGTTTTGCCCAGAAGGTGTACTTGTGCGAAGAGATCGTGAACGATATCCGCGACTCGGGTCACAATGTCGTGCAGACCGTGTTTGCCCAGTGTGGCGCGTTCTACCGCGCAGATGGCCCCACGCAGATGAAGTGCGTGGGTGAAACTGAGTTTGTTCACGGCGTCGTTGCCATGAGCAACTCAGGCATTTATGGCGACACGCAACTTTGTGCGGGAATTTTCGGCAGTGCCGATCTGCGGGTTGGTGCGGCCGTCGAAGAGGTGCTGCTCGCGCATATGCGCGCATCGCCAAACTTCCGCGGCGTACGCACTGCGTTTCCCAGAGATCTCAATGCGGACTTCATGCAAGGGTATGCCCAGCTGGCCAAGCACCAGTTGTGCTACGACAATTTCTCGCCGGACGTGGAGCGTTTGCCCACCCTGGCTAAGCTTGCGGATGCCAACCCTGATGTAACGGTTATCGTCAACCACCTTGGCGGTCTCATCGATCCGGAACCCTCAGCAGACTCGATGGCGCAGTGGCGAGCCGGTATCGATGCCATCGCCAAAAGCCCTAACGCGGTCATGAAATGCGGTGGCGGACAGATGCGCGTCGGTGAGTGGGAACCGTCGTTTCACATGAATCGACGTGCCAGTCCAATCAGCTCCGAAGAACTGTGCGAATTGTTGTTGCCCTACTATGAGTACGTTATCAATGCGTTCGGGCCGGACCGCTGTATGTTCGAGAGCAACTTTCCAGTGGACAAAGAGTGTGTCTCCTATCGGACATTGTGGAATGCGTTTAAGCGAATTGCTGCGCATCTGGGTTTGAGCGAATCGGAAAAGGCCGCAATCTTTGCCGGGACCGCGGCCAGGGCCTACCGTCTGTCGCCCGTGAATGGGCGCTAACGGCATGGCATCCGAGCAGGAGGGCGCGCCCTTTCACTTTGAAAAGCGTGACACGGCCATCGCGATCATCTCCACCAACGATGATCCGCTCAACCGCATGTCGCTCGAGTACATTGATCAGTTAGAAGACGCCATTGAGGAAATCGCCAACGACGACGACATTCGTGCCTTTGTCATCACCGCGGACGGTTTATCCAACTTCTCGGTTGGCATGAATCTCAAGCAGTTACAGTCGGGCATGGCGGAACGGGGCGGACGGGATGAATTTTTCGATCAGCGTCTCAATCTGATCCGTCGCATAGAAACCATGGGCAAACCCTCGGTGGTTACGCTGTTTGGATATTGTCTGGGCGGTGGATTGGAGCTTCCATTGGGGTGTACGTTTCGCCTCGCGGCCCAGGAAGGCGCGCAGATTGGTCTGCCGGAATTTGATCTGGGAGCGGTGCCGGCCTGGGGTGGGAGTGCGCGCCTGGCAAAATGCGTCGGTGCCAACCACGCGTTGGACATGATTTTGCGCAGCAAAAAAATCTCCGGTCCGCGTGCATTGGAAATCGGCCTCGTACATGAAGTCTGGCCGCTTGAGGAGCTGAAGCAACGCGCCGTTGATTTGGCAGAAGAGCTTGCCAGGGCGCCACGGCTAGCGGTTCAGGCAATGCTGAAGTCGCTCATTGGCAGCGAAGACAAGAGTCTGGATGAACTACTGAAACTGGAACGCGAGGGCGTCAATGCGACCTCCGGGACAGCGGACGCACGCGAAGGGATGTTGGCGTTTCTCGAGAAACGGGAGCCGTTCTTCAACCGGGAGTAGGCCTCGATCCGATCGTTGGTTTTAAGTATCGCGCCAGATCTTGCCGCGGCGCTGCACGGGTTCCAGCATTGACCAATCACCCTGCGCGACCTCGAAGCCATTCGGGAACGGTGGCCGCGGCTCCATCCCTAAGGCCTGCATGACCCGATCGTCGCGGTAGTAGCATTGCATGACCAGGGTGACGATCGCTCCCATTTCGGGGCGACCCTGCAATCGCGCGGTGGCATCGCCGAGAGACTCCAGAGTCGCGGCGAGATCAAGTCCGAGGCGTATATCGTCTGCCTGGGTAACGGCTGAGCGACTGATGTCGGCGAAAATCAGGTCATCGTCGGCGCCCGGCACCCCGAACTCGTCGCTTGCAGGGATGATCAAGCCGCACAGGGCTCGCAGCAGGTCCCGCTCCTGCGCGTTGAACGGATTGTCGGTGGCAATGTTAGTAGTCATGATTCAGTCGAATAGATTGGTTAAGCGCTTTTTGATCTGATCAGTTATATACAGCGCCAGGGTTTGTATGGTGCGCGTCGGGTTTACGCCGGCGCTGGTGACGAACACGCTGCCGTCCACAATGAACAGGTTGCGCACGTCGTGAGCCCGACCCCAGGCATTGACCACCGATCGCTGCGGATCGGCACCCATCCTCGCGGTGCCCATCAGATGCCAGCCGCCCACTGCCAGAGGTGATTCGATGATGAGGTCGGTGGCGCCTGCAGCCTGCAGGGCCTCTGATGCGCGTTCGACGGAATAATCCAGCATCTTCTCGGAGTTTTCGCTGATCGTGTAGGTCATTTTGGGGGCCGGGATGCCGTGGGCGTCCTTGAGCACCGGATCGAGGGTGACGGTGTTGTGTTCTTCCGGCAGGTCTTCGCAGATAGAAACCATGCCTGCGATGCGGTTATGCAGCTTGCGGTAGGCGGCATGATGACCTGCACCCCAGGGGATCCGACCTGAATGCACGCCGGTTAGCGCGGTCGCAACCGGACCGCGGCCGCGACTGAATTCATAGGTGTAGCCGCGCACGAAGCCTCGTGTTTGTTCGGTCTCGTAGAATTCCTGGCTCCAGATGCTGTCGTGGGGCCCTCGATAGCCGTCGAGTTCGTCTTCGAAGATGCCCTGGATGGAAGCGTAGGGGTGCAGCATGAGGTTTCTGCCGACCAGATCGCTCGAGTTTGCAAGCCCGGTTGGGAACTGTGGTGAACACGAGTTGAGCAGGATGCGTGGTGTGCCCACACCATTGCAGGCCATGATGACTACATGAGCTGGTTGAAACTGCTCGACATCGTCCTCGTCGAAATAGACCACCCCCGCGGCCATGCCGCTATCGTCCACGGTTATCTCCTTCACCCTGCATTTCGTGCGCAGTTCGACCCCGGCACGAATCGCCTCGGGCCAGTAGGTGATATCGGTGCTGGCTTTGGCGCCCTGGGCGCAGCCGTGGACACAATCTCCGAGGTTGATGCATTGGTCCCGCCCTGCATAGGGCTGGGTGGCGATGGCGGAGTCCGACGGCCACCAATGCCATCCCAGTTTGTTGAATCCTTGCGCGAGTTTCTGGCCGGACTTGCCCATGGGAAGGGGTGGCATGACAGATTGTTTGGCCGGGTAGGCGGGGTCTCCGGAAAGACCCGAGACACCGGTCATGCGGTCGTTTTCGGCGTAGAAGGGCTCTAAGGTGTTGTAGTCGATGGGCCAGTCGTCCGCCACGCCATCCAGCGACTTGACGCTGAAGTCGGATGGGTGAAATCGTGGGTAGTGGCCGGCGTACAGGATCGTACCGCCGCCGACCCCATTGAAGTTGGCGATCTTTATGGGCGAGTCGTCATCGTTGACGGGGTAGTCGCCCGGGTTCCTGCGCTTGTTAGGATTGATGCTGAAGTCCGTTTGTGCGCGTGTTTCCCAGTCGCGCCCGGTGCTGGGATACTCAGACGGCTTGGTCCAGTCACCCTGTTCCAGGCAGACGATACGCATTTTTGTTTCGGCGAGATTCCACGCCACGGTACCGCCGGAGGCGCCCGCGCCGATGATCAGAACATCGGCGGGTGAGAAATCAATTGGATCGTCCATAACGCACGAGGATAGCACCCGCACATGTCCTTGGCGCGGTCGCTATTTGAGGAAGGGCGCTGCGATCCGCGCGAAAAGACTGGCAATCGTCAGGCCGCCCAGATAGTGGCGATCTTTCGCCAGGGCCTGGGCGCGTCGCAGGAACAGCTCCAGCGTTCCTTCGTCGTCGTTCGAGGTATCGAGCAGCGACTGGTAACAATAGATGCGCGGAATCATTTCGTTCACTGCCTTTTGAAAATCGCGCATGAGCAGCTTCTTGGTATATGTTTGGATGCCGAAATCCGCCAGCTCGTGCAGGTAACAATCGATCATGCGGGCGCTGAACTCTTTCCTGTCAGCTGTATCGACGCTGGTCAGTAACCAGTAAGCAAGGTCGCGTGCGGGGTTGCCGCGCTCTGCCGCTTGCCAGTCAAATATGATGGCTCGTGAGTCGGTGCAGTGAACGTTTCTGGCATGAAAGTCACCATGAATCAGGGTGAACGGGTTCTGCGGCTTGTCATTGCTCGATGGCATCAACGCGGCCAGCTTGAGAATCTTTTTCATGCATGCACTGAGATACTCGAAGCTGTATGGCGCCCGCTCTTCGATTTCGATATTCGTGCTGATCAGCTCAACCGTCTCTTCGTTAGAAAGCTGGGATTGAAGCGGCGCGAACTTTTCCGTGTTCACTTCATCAGATTGCCAGTAGTGCGCGTGTATCCGGCCCAGGGCTTTGGTTGCAGCGAGGGTAGTTGTCAGACTCGAGTGGAATGATTGGCGCGATATCTCGCCTAGGTCTTCCATCAGAATGGTGAGTTGTTTTTGGTGCGAATCGAAATCCGAGAAGTAAATCTCAGGAATGATCTCGCTCACTTCGTTGCTCACCATTGCATAGAACAGGGCTTCCCGGTACATGTTGTCGCCGTGCAGGAGTTCGAGCTGGTTCGGGTTAGTAGTGGCAAGTTTCAGTATCACAGAGTTAGGCACCTGATTTGACGCGCCATGGGTCAAGCTCACGCGATACATGCGGCTCGCGTAGCCCTCTCCGAGAATTTCTTCGCAACGGAAGTCGGACACATCGGCCCCGAGGGAGGCAGATAACCACGCCGCGGTGAGCGCCTCCGCGTTCGCCAGTACGGGAATATTCGGCATGCTTATCTCCGCGGCAGGATTCGGTGGATGGGGCCAGAAGATAGCATATGCGGTATCTTTAGATTTAGCGCCAGGCAGGGGGCAGGCTGACAGATGAACACCGGTACCGGATACGACCTCGAGACGCCTCAACACGACGCCACGTTGACCGAAGTTGAGCGCGGCACCCCGATGGGCGAATTGCTGCGACGTTACTGGCATCCCATTGGGTTGGTAGAGGACGCGACGCTCACGCCACGTGAGGTTCGCGTGCTGGGTGAAGATCTGATTCTGTTTCGCGATGGGAGCGGGACTGCCGGATTGGTGCACCATCGATGCGCGCATCGCGGAGCGTCACTGTACTACGGCAAAGTAGAAGCGCGTGGCATTCGCTGCTGTTATCACGGATGGTTGTTTGACGTTGAAGGTCACTGTCTTGAACAGCCCTGCGAACCCAACCTGGGAGAGCGGCGCGACAATGTTCGACAACCGTGGTATCCGGTGCAGGAACGTTACGGTTTGATATGGGCCTATATGGGCCCGGCGGACAAGCAACCGCTGCTGCCGCGCTATGCGCTGCTCGAAGAATTTGATGATGGCGAAATTCTAGATACCGACGATCGCTCCATCGGCGGGGGTGGACCGGTGATTCTGGATTTTAACTGGTTCCAGCACTTTGAAAACGTGCTGGATCCATTCCATGTCGTGATCCTGCATGCCTCGTTTTCGGGCACGCAATTTGTCCCGGCCATGGCCGAGATGCCGGACTGTCACTACAGCGACCAGGAATGCGGCGTGCGGCTCACTTCTTATCGAGACCTGGGTGACGGCAAACGTTTGCGTCGCGTATCGGAAACCGTAAGCCCGACCTTGCGCATCGTGCCCAGCCCGCGTCTCGATCCCGGCCGCTGCAGCATTCTTGGCTGGGTGCTACCCATCGACAACACGCACTTCCGGGTCTATTCCGCCGGGCGCGTGCAACACGAAGGCGATCTGCAGAAGATCCGCTCTCGAATGAACGACAAGCTGTGGGAAGACCTGAGCGAAGAAGAGCACCAGGTTTATCCGGGTGACTACGAATCGCAAAAAAGCCAGGGCGCCATTACCTGGCACAACCACGAAAATCTGCGCACCACCGACCTGGGCGTGGCTAAGCTGCGCCGGTTTATGCTGGATCAGGTGAGCGTCGTGGCCAGCGGCGGTGATCCTGCAGGGGTAGTGTTTACGCCGGGCGCGGAGACGGTACAGACGCCGGCTGGTAACTGGATCGAAGGTGCGGAGACGACGTGAACATTGATACCGACGCGGTCCGTCGCCTGCGCGACAATCTTATGGTGTTTGAACAGACCGAAAGCGCCGCAGCCAGCGCTGCGATTAAAGCCGCCATGATTCGGCGCGTGCAACCCTTCGCGGAAACCATGTATCAGGTCATGGTCGCGGATGGGCGTAGCGATCCCGCGGAGGTGAAGGCGTTGGTTGCAGCGCTTGGCGTGCTCTGTGGTGGAAATCTTCCTGAACACGACATCGCCACGATGCTGGCAGGATTCGACAATTCCGCTGCAACGGTCGAACCTCGTATCGCCGCGCTTGGCGCGACGCTCAGCGGTGATCGAGACGATCGGGAAACAGCTTTTATGTTGGCGGCTGTGGTCGCCTTAGCAGACGACGTCGTCGAAACTGTTGAAAACTCGGTGCTGGAATTGATAGCTGAATACTTTGGTATCTCTTCGCGGCGTGCGAGCCAACTTCTGGATGATATTGGCTAGCTTGTTTGAGGTAGCAATACTTCGGCTATATTTACCTCTCCAGGGCGCACCGAGACTGATAAATGATGTCGATGAACGTCGTCGTGACCGCTGAAAATACGCGGTACCCGGGCGGCGTTAACATACTCGATACCCGCAGCCCTGGTACGCCATGTCCTGTCTTCGCCAGACTTGGTTTTCACATGCATGTGGCCGGCAATCACGGCCAACACCTGTTTGTGGCTGGCTACTGCATAGTCGATGGCGGCGGTCAGATCAGGGTCGCCCCAATCGCCGCCGCCGGCCTTGAAGTCGGCGCCCCAGATATCCAGAGGGTCGCCGCCAAGTCCGTTCGGGCCGTTGTGCGAAAGAAAAATCAGCTGCTCGGACTTCGTGTCTTCAACCAGAGACATCAACCGATCTTGCGACTCCTGCAGGCTTCGTATGCCATAGGATTCATGCATGTAGTCAGGAAATGAAAGCTCGGGCCCGCCCATGCTATGCGGCCTCCCGGTGACCAGCGTGACATCCAGCTCGCCATCACGCTGATAACGGTGAGTGCTGTATCCGCACACCTGAACATGCGGGCGCGACTCGGCGCGGTCCGTGGGTCGAGCGCGCATTTCCGAGAGGGCTGCAATACCGGCGCGGTGGGTCAATTCGGCGGCTAACTCGGCGGTGTCGATGGTGTCGTTGTTGCCGGGCATGACGAGTGCGGGCTTGCTGAGTTTAGAGATCGTCCTTGCGACTCTGACGGTGCTATCCGGCGTGCCGCCACCGAGATCGCCCGTAAAGAAAATGAGGTCGTAAGGGCTTTGGTCGAACTGGTGTACGTCAATGTCGTCCCAATGCGTATGCAGATCGCCGACCACGCCAATCTTGAATTCGCCCACCGCGCCCCATCCTGCAAATCTTGAACCGAGATCGGAGTTTGCGCCGAACCGGTTCGAATGTCAGTCGCGCATTTGCAGCTGACGTCTGCCATGGGATGATGGTCACTTCGCCGATTGCAGGTGCTGTGCGCTGAGGTTGCGCTCTGATATCTTGGCTGAAATCAAAGGTAGGACAGACCATGGAAAGAATACAAGATGCCGACAAAGATGCTTTCTTTGCCGCGGTGGATGAAGCCTGCAAAAAAGCCGTTTGGTGTGCCATCGCGACGGTAGACGGTAATCAACCAAGAGTCAGAGTGGTCCATCCGACCTGGGATGGCGACGTGCTCTGGTTCGCAACCGGTCCGGACTCTCCCAAGGCCAGGCATCTCCGCGACAATCCAAATGTCGACGTGCAATATCAGGTTGCGCCGCCCGACTTCGTACACGTCATGGTGCGTGGCGTTGCCGAGCTTGTCGCGGATCAGGCCAGTAAGAACCACGCATGGGATGCAATCGACTACGATCTAACCCAGTTCGGTTCTACCGGGCCAGAAGACCCCAACTTTCTACCGGTGAAGATCTTGCCAACTCGCGTCGAACTATCGGAAATGTTCGGCTCTCTCAACAAGCGCGTGTGGCGCGCCTGACCAGAAGACCTACTTAGTCTTGCGTCGTGAGCCGCTCTTCGCGGTGGCAGGTGCTTTGCGTGCGGCTCGTGCAGCCGTCTTGCGCGGTGCCGCTTTGCCGGCGGCTTTGCTGGCCGTGGATTTTTTCCTGGTCTTGTTGCCCACGGAAGCTTTGAGCGCTTCCATGAGGTCGATGATCTTTGCCTCTGCGTGTTCAACTTCCGGGACGCTGATTTCCTGACCGTCAATCTTCTGCTGGATGAGTTCCATCATGCGGGAACGGACCGCGTCTTCATACTTGTCAGGCTCGAACTCATCATTGACCCGCTGTTCAATAATTTTCACGGCCAGTTCCAACTCCGACGCGTCCACCTCAACCTTGTCCAGGGGAACATCGCCGAATGGTCTCAGCTCGTCCTGATGCTTGAGTTGTTCCATTACCAGGCCATCGGCCATGGGTCGAATTAACACGAGATAGCTCTTGCCTCGCGCGGCGTAGCTGGCCAGAGCGGCGCGAGCGGTGGTGCTCAGAGCTTCGCGTAACAGATGGTATGAACGGGCGGCGCCCTTGTCTGGGCCGAGATAATTCACTTTTTCGATGTAGATGCGCTCGATCTCAGCCAGAGGGATGAACTCGGCGATTTCAATGGCATTGGTGGAATCGACGTTCATGGCTTTGATTTCGTCGGGCGAGAACAATACATACTGCCCTTTGGCGAATTCGTATCCCTGCTTAAGATCTGCTCGAGCCACGGATTCGCCATCGTCGGCGCGCACGTATTGCTGCTTCACGCGTGAGCCATCTTCAGTTAAGTAATTGAATTTAATAGCTTTTGTGCTATCAACCGTAGAATACAGTTTGACCGGAATAGAAACCAATCCGAAAGAAATTGTGCCAGATCCAGTAGCGCGTGCGGCCATGTCAACTCTCCTTTGGCAGGGCCGAGCGACTATAGCGTACCGTTGTGAGCCCCTCAAGATGGCTGTAGCGCAAGTTGACAAACGGCAGAGTGTCGCCGATATGTGGAGTATGGCGCGTCAACACGACCCACAGCTAACCACTTATCGCGCGAAGCGCGATCAGCACAGCACCCCGGAACCCTTCGGGCGCATCGACATCCCGGCAACAGGACAGCTTTTCGTCGTTCAGCAGCATGCGGCGCGGCATCTGCATTTTGACCTGCGTCTGGAGGTGAATGGGGTCCTGAAGAGCTGGGCGGTACCCAAAGGTCCCTCGGATGATCCCAAAGACAAACGATTCGCGGTGGAGACCGAAGATCATCCGCTGGATTATGCGGATTTTGAAGGCGAGATTCCCGCCGGCAACTATGGAGCAGGCCATGTAATCGTGTGGGACCGCGGCCGCTACACGGCGCTCAAAGACTTTGCTGACGGATACGCCAAAGGCAAATTGTTGTTCGACCTTTACGGCTGCAAGCTCTCCGGGCGTTGGACATTGGTACGGCTGAAGACGCGCGCGAGCACGGGCAAGGAGTGGTTACTGATCAAAGAACACGATGCGTATGTCGCAGCCAATGGTCCGTCTTATGAGCATGGCTCAATATTGTCTGGGCTGACCGTTGCAGAGCTTGAGAATCCCAAGCGGAAGGGTGCCGCCCTACGTAGAGCTGCGTTGCGACTGAACGACACCAAACCCGTGTCCGCCAGCGGCGTGCCTGGCAAGCCGATGCTCGCTAGCGCTGGTGAAGCGTCGGATCGCAAGGGCTGGTTGTGGGAACTGAAATATGACGGGTACCGAATTCTCGCCGCAAAAAACCGAGGCGAGGTCACGCTATTCACCCGCAACGGCAAGGTCGTGAGTGAGCGATTTCCGGAAGTTTGCCAGGTGGTGGCGCATCTGCCGGTCAGTGAGTGCGTGATTGATGGGGAACTGGTGGTGAATGATGCGGGTGGGCGCCCTAACTTCGCTCTCATGCAGCAACGTGCGCGCCTTGCGAACACGCATCTGATAGCCCGGGCGGCCGTGTTGCAGCGCGCTACTTACTACTGTTTCGATCTTCTACAGATACAGGAAATCGATTTGCGCGACGCGCCTCTAAAGCAGCGCAAGCAGATGCTGCGCCGCTTGCTGCCGTCACATTCCGTCCTCACTTATTCCGAACATGTGGTGGCCGCCGGACGTGAAACTTTCGCAGCCGCACGCGCGCTGGGTGTTGAAGGCGTGGTGGGGAAACGCGTGAACTCGAGATACCGCGCCGGGCGGTCCGGCGACTGGGTCAAGGTTCGAGCACAACGTGCCGGCGAGTTTGTTGTGCTGGGTTGGTCGCCCACCAAGTCGCATGCTAGCGACATCGGGGCCATTGCCCTTGGCGAGTATCGTGGCGGTGTGCTGAGCTACGCGGGGCATGCCGGTTCCGGATTAGGCCAGGAGGTACGCGCCGATCTCGTCCGCCGGATGAAAAACATCGGGCGCAAGACCAGCCCGTTGTCGGCGGGATCGAAGTCAGTAGACAAGCCGACGCACTGGGTGCGGCCCAATCTGGTCGTTGAGGTTAGCTTTACGGAGTACACGCCGCTGGGATTGTTGCGTCATCCAAGCGTAGTTCGAGTGCGCGATGACAAGACCGCAACGGAGTGTGTGGGTGGCTTCGACGACGTGGGCGGTAGCCTGGATGGCGCGAGTTCCGGACCGATCGACAAAGTGGTCGTGACCAATCCGGACAAAATATTTTTTCCGGACCCGAACTTCACCAAGGCGGATCTCGTGGCGTATTACAGGCGAATTGCGCCATGGATACAGCCCTATCTGCAGGACCGGCCCATCGTCCTCACCCGATTTCCTGACGGCGTTGCTGGCAAATCGTTCTATCAACGCGACGTGCCAGACTATGTGCCGGACTGGATAAGACGCGCGGCATTGTGGAGCGATTCGACACAGCGCGAGATCAACTACTTCGTGGTCAACAGCGCCGAAGATCTTGCCTATCTCGCTAACATGGGCACTCTACCCATTCATGTCTGGCACAGCCGAGTGGCGGACTTGGAGCATCCGGATTGGTGTGTTCTCGACCTGGACCCGAAGGGTGCCCCGTTTACCGATGTCGTTAAGCTGGCGCAAACCATCGGCGACATTGCCCAGGAGATTGGCGTACCGTCTTATCCAAAGACCAGCGGCGCCAGCGGTCTGCATGTGCTCCTGCCATTGTCCGGTCGGCTTACTCATGAGCAATCGCGAACTCTCGGAGAGCTGCTGGCGCGCCTGGTAGTCGATCGTCACCCTGATATCGCGACCGTCGCCCGCTCAGTGCGAGCCCGCAACAAGAAAGTCTACGTTGATTATCTGCAGAACGGACACGGGCAGCTGATAGCGGCGCCGTTTTGTGTGCGCGCCGAAGCTGCGGCCAACGTGTCGATGCCGCTCAAGTGGCGGGAGGTGAATGCGGGTCTACGCAACGCCAGATATCACATCGGCAACGCCGTCCGGCGCATGCAGCGGCTGCGCTTAGATCCGGGCCGGGGCGTGTTGACGGATGAGCCAGATCTGGAGCGCGGTCTTGCGCGGCTGGCGGAGATGCTGGGGCAGTCGGGTCAGGATTAACGCCGCCGGACCTGGTCGCGGCGGCGCTACCCCATACTACTATATCCGTACTAGAGAGGTTCGCTAGAGTCTAAAACTATCGGCCTTGGAAGCTGAGCGATCGTGATACGACAACGAAGCCCTTCTGCTGAAATTCCTGCGCCAGCGCCTGGTAGTCTGCGCTAGGAACCACGTCCGAGTCTTCGGCAAACGCAGCCATGCTTGGATATCTCAACGAAACGATGAGTACATTACTCTGCTGGCCCGCGTAGGCGTTGAACCAGAGGCTGCGCACGGCAGCGCTGTCATGTGCTTTGTAGACTTCACTGAACCGATCGAACATGGGAGGGAAGGGTTCGCTGGCCCCCCGGGCATCAATGATGACGACTTCCATCACGTCGTTTGGTGCTTCTTCTGCGGCCGAGATCATCGGCAGGAACAATGCTGCCAGCATGGCTGTTATAAATCCGAGTTTGATTCTTCTCATTGCGGTCTCCGAAACTTTTAGGTGTCCTTCGTACTATGGGTAAAGCCCACAGGTAGCTGAGGCTACGCTGATGTAACGTGTCGATCAACGTAAATCGCGGTGGGCCCGTAGTAACGCCGCTGCAAGCGGCATTGCTTGCGTCTGACGTGTACGATTACCTGTTGTAGCGTCTCGCCTGGTCGAACATATCGCGATAGGTACAGAGTTCTACGGGCACCACGGCACTGATGCCCATCGCGTTTCCATGTCGAGTGAATGCCACGTCTAGCGCCGTCAGCAATCGTTCACCTGGGATGTCGGAATGCTTGCCGGTCACGAACGGCGGTGCGGGCGCCGCGGCGCTTCTCGCCAACACCTGTAGACCGTGGGTGTCGAGGAATTGCCAGCTGAAAGCGTCGATGGCTGCGACGTCTGCCTTTGCGCTCTGCAACGCGTGGACGCTGCGTGCATGGGAACCGGTCGTCTCGAAGGCACAAGCACCGCCATGGTTGGTTGCTAGCCAGACCTTGATGGCGGTGCTTCCGGAGTGTGACGCGGGGTCGTTGATTACCACGCGCAGAGGTTCCAGTAGGTCGGTAAAGTCTGCGCCGGTCCGCGTTACAATGTAACTGTAGTAGTAGCCGTTGGAAGCGTCGAGAGTGGTGATCACGGGCGCGCCAACCGGCACAATTTCGTCGCTGTAGGGTTGCAACAGATCGAGGCCACAGCATTGGCTGAGCAGAAAGTTGCCACCCGCCGCCAATTCTCGAAACGTGCGCTTATGATCCAATTGCTGTGGCAGATCAGAATAACCGTCACCGGTGAGCTGCGCTCGAACCTCGCGCCAAACCCGATCAAGAGTGGGTCTTGTGGATGCGAAGTTGTACCAGGGCAGTGAGGCAGCACGCTTCATGAGGGCAATTCGTCAATTTGCTCGGGGGAAGGCGATATTACCATCTGATTATGTGTTCGCTCGCCCGCGTGTGATGCCACGAGATGCGTGCCTGGCCATGTTGCGGTAACGTTGGACAATGATCGCAACGCTGAAGCTCCATCCCAGATTTAACACGGGTCCAGTGAGCCCGCTTCTGTTTGGCGGTTTTCTCGAGCATATGGGGCGATGTGTGTATGAAGGTGTGTTCGATCCCGCGTCGCCGCATGCGGATCAACACGGCTTTCGCAGGGATGTCATGGATGCGCTGCGTGCTCTTGAGATGACAATCATGCGCTACCCAGGTGGGAATTTCGTCTCTGATTACCACTGGCAGGATGGCATTGGCCCGCAATCTGAACGGCCGGTGGTGAAGAACCTGGCATGGCAGAGTCTTGAATCCAATCAATTTGGCACCGACGAGTACATGCGGCTGTGTGGTGTCATGGGCTGGGAGCCAATGATCGCTGTTAATCTTGGCACTGGAACGCCTGAAGAAGCACGCAACTGGGTGGAGTATTGCAACTCTGAGGCCACGACGCGTTACGCCAGGATGCGCGCGGACAACGGGGTCGAAGCACCGTATGGGGTGAAGTACTGGTGTCTGGGAAACGAAATGGATGGCCCCTGGCAAACAGGGCATGTGCCGGCCGAGCACTATGCTATTCGAGCCCAGCAGGCCGCGCAGATGATGAAAGGCTGTGATCGCGGGGTCGAGTTGGTGGTTTGCGGGTCTAGTGCGGTGGAAATGCCGACTTACCTCGACTGGGACCGCACCGCGTTGGAACGGGTAGGTTCCTTCGGCCGCTACGTTAGCCTGCACCGGTATATGCGTAATGACAACGACGATGTGCAGGAATATCTCGCCGCAGGGTGCAGTATCGACGAGCAGATCGAATCCGTTGACGCTGTGTGCCGCTACGTTCAAGCCCGCCGCGGCAGTCGCCGGCGTGCGTACCTGTGTTTTGACGAATGGAACGTGTGGTACAAGGCCAGAAGCGCGGCAGACATGGATGGCAAGGACCAGTTTGCACCCCACCTGGTGGAGGAAGTCTATAATCTGGAAGACGCCCTGGTGGTGGCGCAGTTCCTCAATAGTTTTGTGCGCCATGCAGACGTCGTGAAGATTGCTAACCTCGCTCAGGTGGTTAATGTCATAGCGCCGCTACTCACTCGCGCGGACGAGTTGTTGAAGCAGTCTATTTACTTTGTGTTTCAACTGTTCTCTGAAAAGAAGGAGGGCGTCGCGCTACAAATAAGCGTTGATGGTCCGAGTTACGCAACGCAGCGATATGCAGATGTAGGCCTGTTGGACTGTTCCGCGATTCTCAATCGCCGTGACCGTGAACTGTCGCTCTTCTGTGTCAACAGGTCTCCCAACGAGGCATTGGACCTGGAGGCTGATCTCACAGACCTTGGCGTCACATCGCTCATCGACGGGCAGATCATTCAGCATGCCGATCTTAAGGCGGCCAATAGTTTTGAGCACCCCGATCGCGTGGTGCCTGAGCGGTTCGACGATCTTTCCGTCGATAGCGGAGTGGCAATAGGGCAGCTGCCACCTGCAGCGTTTGTCAGGCTGGTATTCCGCCTTAAAGAATGATCGGCTGCGACCTACCTGGACCGTGTGCGCATTCCAGGCCCAAAGTGCGAAACAACGCACACTTTAATATCTTGCTCTGGGCGAGAATTGTTCTACAACGGATGCCTGAACCAGGATGGTCATGGAACAAACGCTACAGGATGCAGCACCTTCCCACCCGAACCGTAGAAAGATTGGCAACTTTTTCTTAAAGCCAGCCTACAACCTCAAGTTTGGATATCGCTTAATCATGGCCGGATTTCTGTGTTTCGGCGCAACCGCTTGGTTGGTCTGGCAGAAACTTGGCCAGTTCGACGCGCTGATGAACCAGAATTACGCCGACGTATCTCCCGTCGCTGCGGCCGAGATCATGGCCCAGGCGGCTGAAATAACCCTGGGCGGCTTTCTCTGTTTCGTGCTGTTTGCTTCGATGTATGCCCTGCTGATGTGCCACCGGGTCGGAGGCCCGATGGTTGCGATCATGGACACCATCCACCAACTTCAAGAAGGCAACTACGACATCAATCGGCGCTTGCGTAAACGCGACGAACTGCACCCGATACAGAATTCGTTGATCGAACTGGCGAGGAAACTGAAAGCGGAGCAGGAAAATGATCACGCGGAGTGACGGCTTCAGTTTATTGGAGCTCATGGTCGTTGTGGGCGTTATCGGCGTGTTGCTGCTTATTGCGATTCCGCTCTACAGCAAATATTCCGACAGCGCGAATATGGGCATTGTGAATCAGCATTATCAGGAAGCCATCCGCATGGCCAAGGGCGAACAGTTGAAAAACAGCACTGCGTTAGCGATTCGTTCAACCAGAGTGGCGCCCACGACCGCGGCCGACTGGATAGCGGCGTTCGGCGTAAATGAGGTAGCACCGGGCGGCGGTCCTGCTTATGTGCCTGTCGTGCTCGGTGATGCCGGTACCGGTGCGGTGGGTATCGGCTCACTGTCTCCCACTTCCGTGTCGATTGCGCGTCCTGCATACCTGGACCTCGACGCGTACCAAGCCATCGTTGAGAACGGACGCGTTAACGAAGCGAAGCTCTAGAGAAAGGGTTTTCACTCGCGCTTTGCCGGCGCCGAAATATACGTATGCGTACGTATATCTTCTTGTCACCAACGTTCAGTAGGCTGATGTTTTGCCTTTATAGGTAAAACATTGGACTTAGTGCACCTGTTCATTTCGAGCGATCACAATTTTGTCGGCCACCACGGACAACCTCCTGGCGATACGCCGATACGCGAAGTAGATGCGGTTGCGTGCGTTGCTGGCAAAGGCATACGGGGTGATCGGTATTTTGCTCACGAACAGGATTTCCGCGGGCAGATCACTTTTTTTGCGGTTGAAACACACCGAGACCTTTGTGCGCGCCTCGGTGTGCAAGCACCACTGTCAGTGTACCGGCGAAATGTGATTACCGAGGGCGTGGAGCTCAATGATCTCATTGGCCGAGAGTTCGAGATTCAGGGTGTTCGCTTCCTTGGTACTGAGGAGTGCCGGCCATGCTATTGGATGGACCGGGCTCTCGCGCCAGGGACGGAATCCGCACTGCGTGGAAACGGAGGACTTAGAGCCAAGGTCCTTTCGGACGGAAAGCTTACGACGAACCGGCAACGCCGTTCGGTATCCCCTTATATCGGAGATGACAGCAGTCTGATTTATTAGCAGTCGTGGCCTATCAATAGGGGAACGCAATTGGCGGTCGGTGGGTGTTTACGATACGGCAGAGGTATTGCGCTTAGCGCCGCGGTCTGGGTCCTGGCTATGCCGGCAATATCGAACCAGGCGATTGATGACTTCCAAATGGCCTGCGCAGCTTGTCACACTATTGGTGGCGGACGATTGGTCGGCCCAGACCTGGTCGGCGTCGGCGAGCGCAGATCGAGGCAGTGGCTGCACCAGTTCATAAAGTCATCGCAAGCCCTGATTAGCAGCGGCGACCCCGATGCGGTAGCGATATACAACGAGTACAACAATATGATTATGCCGGATACGGTATGGTCCGATGCGCAGATCAGCGCAGTTGTAACCTATATCGCGGACGTGAGCGCCGCTGCGTCTAATAGCGCCGCGGCGTTTATGAAAGAGGAGGATGACTCTGAGTTACCTCTGAAGCCGGCCGCCCAAACTGATGCTGTACGGCCGTCTGCAGAGGATGTGAACGCGTTGCCTGAGACGGTCGCGGATGTTGATCTAGGGCGTGCCCTTTTCCAGGGAACCACACGATTATCCGCCGGAGGCGTTGCCTGCAACGCTTGCCATGACATCAACGGCGAGGGCGTGCTCGGCGGAGGATCCTTGGCACGTGGGCTCACCTCTACGTATTCCACGATGGGTGATGCCGGCATCCATGCCGTCATCCAACAACCTCCCTTTCCAGTCATGCGGGCAGCCTACGAGGGCCGTCCACTGGCAGACCACGAAGTGTCCGCGCTGACGGCGTTCTTGAAACACGTCGACGCAAACAACGACCCGCGGCGAGCGCGCGACTACGGCGCCGTGATGCTGTCCAGCGGGGTCGTCGGCAGTCTCGCGTTGTTTGGTTTGTGCGGTTTTGTCTGGCGAGGCCGCAGAAAAGGATCGGTCAACCAGGATATATACGATCGTCAGGACCGTACGAGTTAAGGGGGTTGCCCCGTCAACTGCGCTAATAACAAATAGGAACGAACATGAGTTGGATAAAGGACATCGTCGCGCCGGAAACTCGGCAGTGGGAAGAGTTCTACCGCAATCGATTCCAACATGATCGCATTGTGCGTAGTACCCACGGTGTAAACTGCACCGGCGGCTGTTCGTGGCAGATTCACGTCAAGGACGGCGTGGTCGTGTGGGAGACACAACAGTTGGATTATCCGTTGCTGGAAGACCAACTGCCGCCGTATGAACCGCGTGGATGCCAGCGTGGTATTTCCTTCTCCTGGTATTTGTACAGCCCGGTTCGCATCAAATATCCGTTAATCCGCAGCGCACTCATCGATGCTTACCGTGAAGAAAAGGCTAAGACCGGCGATCCGTTGTCGGCTTGGCAAGCACTGCAGGCCAACACCGAAAAACGCAAGGCTTATCAGCAGGCTCGTGGCAAAGGCGGCTTTCGCCGCGCTAGCTGGGACGAAGTTCTGGAAATAATAGCAGCGGCCAATATCCATACAGCTAAGGAACACGGCCCGGATCGTGTGGTCGGGTTTTCTCCAATTCCCGCGATGTCGATGCTCAGCTATGCGGCGGGCAGCCGATTCCTGCAGCTGTTCGGTGGGGTCAACCTGAGTTTCTATGATTGGTATTGCGATCTGCCGACAGCCTTCCCGGAGATCTGGGGCGAACAGACGGATGTTTGCGAAAGTGCAGATTGGTACAACGCAAAAATGATCGCCGACATGGGCGCGTGTTTGAACATGACGCGTACGCCGGATTGTCATTTTTTCGCTGAGTCCCGACACAACGGTACCAAAGCCGTGGTTTTCTCACCCGACTTTTCACAAGTCTGCAAGTACGCGGACCAATGGGTACCGTTGCACGCCGGCAGCGACGGCGCATTCTGGATGGCGGTATCGCACGTGATCCTGAATGAATTCCATCACGAGAAAAAGACCCCGTACTTCCTCGATTACGTCAAGCAGTACACCGATAGCCCCATGCTGGTGAAGCTCGAACGCGACGGTGACAGTTTTGTGCCGGGACGGCTGTTGCGCGCTAACGAGCTGAATGAGTTTGGCGACGTACCGAATGGCGAGTGGAAATTTGTCAACGTGGATGAGCGCACCGGCGGGTTTGTCATACCTAAGGGCGCCATGGGTCACCGCTGGGATGACGAGCAAGGCCATTGGAACATGAAATTTGAGAACTCATTGGACAATCAGGCCTACGATCCGATGCTCAGTTTCCTGGATCAGCATGATGAGGTGGTGCAGGCGGAATTTGTCGAATGGGGCTTGGATACCAGGAGCAAACGCGGTGTTCCGGTTCGAAAAATACAAACCAGTGCCGGAACCGAATATGTCACCACGGTATACGACCTGACCATGGCGCAATACGGAGTTGGTCGGGGCTTGTCGGGCGATTACCCCACTGACTACGCGGATCGAAACGCTGCTTACACTCCGGCGTGGCAAGAGGTCTTCACAGGCGTTGATGCAAATACGGTGGTCCAGTTTGCCAGGGAGTGGGCTAACACCGCGAATCTCACTAACGGCAAGTGCATGATCATCATCGGCGCTGGCATCAATCATTGGTATCACGCGAATCTGATGTACCGCGCGGGCGCCATGGCGCTCATGTTGTCGGGTTGTGTTGGTCGAAACGGCGGCGGGCTAAATCACTATGTCGGCCAGGAAAAGCTGGCGCCAATGGACTCCTGGAGTAGCCTCGCGTTCGCCAAAGACTGGCAGAAGCCGTCGCGCCTGCAGCAGGCGCCTCTGTGGCACTACATCAACACCAGTCAGTATCGATATGACGGTCAGTTCTCACGCTACAACACGGTGCCAAGCAATGAAATGACCGGGCAGCACACTGCGGATTCAATATTCAAAGCGGTGCGCAGCGGTTGGATGCCTTTCTACCCGCAATTCAAACAGAACACGCTGGATTTGTGTGACCAGGCGGTGAGCGAAGGTGCGGGTAGCGACGCTGAAATCTCGGATGTCGTGCTCAATAAACTGAAATCACGTGAGGTCGAGTATTCCGTCAGCGATCCCGAGGCGCCCGAGAATCATCCGCGCGTGTGGTACATCTGGCGTGGCAATGCCATTGTTGGCAGCATGAAGGGCCACGAATACGCCCTCAAGCACTATCTCGGTACCCACTCGAACGATATAGCGGAAGATTCGGAAGACCATACGTCCGAGGTGAAATGGCACGACGTCGCGCCGGTGGGCAAAATGGATCTGGTCGTCGACCTGAATTTCCGCATGGACTCTTCGGCGTTGTATTCCGACATCGTTCTACCGGCCGCCTCGTGGTACGAAAAAGCGGATCTCAACAGCACCGACCTGCATTCGTTCATTCACCCGTTATCACAAGCTGTCGCGCCGGTGTGGGAGTCCAAATCGGATTGGGAGATTTTCAAGGAGGTTGCCAAGGCTACCAGTGAGCTTGCGGAGCAGCATTTTGCGGCGCCACGCAAAGATATCGTCGCGTTGCCACTGGCACACGATACCGTCGATGAGATTTCACAGACCCATATACAGGATTGGTATACGGGTGAATGTGAGGCGGTTCCCGGTAAAACGATGCACAAGCTGGCCGTGGTCGACCGTGACTACACCAGGATCTACGAAAAAATGATTACCGTCGGCGAAGGCATCCGCACTGACGGTCTCGGCGCACACGGCAACCACTACGAATGTGCAGAACAGTTCGACGAGATGATCGACTCGGCGCACTTCCCGGTTAGAGAATTTGACGACAAGGTTTTGCCGTCCATCGAGGAGGCGGAATCTGCTGCCAATGTGGTTCTGCACCTTTCATCGCTCAGCAACGGTGAACTGACGGTGAAAGCATACGAGAACATGGAGAAAAAGACCGGCCTGGAGCTCGCTGACCTGGGTGCCGGAAACAAAAACGTCAGGATGACCTATGCGGAACTGCAGGCGCAGCCGAAACGCTACAATTCGTCGCCGCTATGGTCCGGGCTCATGAATGATGGCAGGGCGTATGCGGCGTTCACTTACAACACCGAAAAGCTCGTGCCCTGGCGTACTTTGACCGGCCGCCAGCATTTCTACCTGGATCATGAAATGTATATCGGTTACGGCGAGCATCTGCCGACGTACAAACCAGCACCCAAACCGGAACTCTATGGCGATCTTAAGCAGACGCTGAAAGATGGAGACGCGCTGGTGCTCAACTACCTGACGCCCCACGGCAAGTGGCATATCCATTCCACCTATATGGAAAACCTGCGGATGCTGACGCTATCGCGGGGTTGTGAGCCCTGCTGGATGAGCGAAGTCGATGCAGACAGACTTGGCATCAGAGACAACGATTGGGTCGAGGTTTACAACGACCACGGTGTGTACTGCACACGCGCGGTGGTCAGCGCCAGAGTGCCGCGCGGCGTGTGTATCGTTTATCACGTGCCGGAACGGACCGTGACCGTACCCAAGTCGCAAGTGCGTGGTAACAAACGCGCGGGTGGGCACAACAGCATCACGCGGATTCACCTTAAGCCCAACTTCCTGGCCGGTGGCTACGGACAATTCAGCTATCACTTCAACTACTGGGGTCCCATCGCACCGAACCGAGACACGCACGTCACGGTGAAGAAGATGGACAAGGTCATATTTTAAGGGGAACGCTCATGGACGTACGCTCACAGATTTCGATGGTGTTCCATTTAGACAAGTGCATAGGCTGCCACACCTGTTCGGTTGCCTGTAAAAATATCTGGTCCGACCGAAAAGGCGCGGAGTACATGTGGTGGAACAATGTTGAAACCAAGCCCGGTACCGGATATCCCAGCAAGTGGGAAGATCAGGGTGTCTACAAAGGTGGTTGGCAAAAGAAGGATGAGAGTATCGAGTTGAAGGGGGCTGGCAAGCGGATCGGCCTGAAGAATATCTTCCACAATCCCAATCTACCGGTCATTGACGATTACTACGAACCTTTCACATACAAGTACCTGGACCTGATCGAGTCGGACGCTGGAGACGATCAGCCGACAGCGCGACCCGTCTCGCTGATCACCGGTGAGCCGATGGACATCAAGATGGGCCCGAACTGGGACGACGACCTCGGCGGATCGCCTGACTTTGCGCGCAACGACCCGAATCTGGAGAATCTGTCACCCCAAGAGCAGGAGGCAATGTTTCAGTTGGAGCGCATGGCGTTCTTCTATCTGCCACGCATCTGTAATCATTGCCTGAACCCCGCATGTGTTGCTGCGTGTCCCTCGGGCGCCATCTACAAGCGTGGCGAAGACGGCATCGTGCTGATCAATCAAGACGTCTGTCGTGGCTGGCGCATGTGCGTGACAGCGTGTCCGTACAAAAAAACCTACTACAACTGGCAAACCGGAAAGTCCGAAAAATGCATTCTCTGCTATCCGCGTTTGGAGGCCGGGCACGCGCCGGCGTGCATGCACAGTTGTGTAGGGCGGATTCGCTATCTGGGTGCAATATTGTATGACGCCGATCGGCTGCAAGAGGTTGCGTCAGCCGATGAGGCGGACCTGGTAGATGCGCAGCTGGATATGATCCTTGATCCGTTTGATCCCGAGGTTGTGGCCGCGGCAAAGAGCAACGGCGTAGCCGATTCGACGATCAAGGCGGCGCAAACGTCGCCGGTGTACCGGTTTGTGAAGGAATGGGGGATGGCGCTGCCCCTGCATCCCGAGTTCCGCACCCTGCCGATGCTGTTTTACGTGCCGCCCCTGTTACCCGTCATGGCGTCCTTGGGTAAGAAAAAGAACGAGCAGCAACTTAACGATGTTGCGAAACGCTGGGACGATGAGTGGCTCTACGACACCAGCACCGAAGAGCTGTGGGGAACTATCGAGGACTCCCGCTTCCCCCTCGAATACCTCGCGAGCCTGTTCAGTGCCGGGGACACCGACAAAGTGAAGGTTAGGGTTAAGAAGCTCATGGCCGTGAGAATTTACCGACGTTTTAAGACTGTCGGCGACATTTCTGAAGATCGCGCCAATGAGGCTCTTGCGGAAGTCGGGCTTAATCCCGAAATGGCGGACGCCATCTACTATCTCACCTCACTTGCGAAGTTCGACGACCGTTTCGTGATTCCTCCGGCCCATCGTGAGGAAGCCATCGAGATGATCGAGAACACCGGAGACCATAAGGGCAATACCGGTTTTGGATTCAAAGAGGGAACGGCGAAGCGAGGACTTTAATGTGAGTAAGTACGCCCATTACAAGACCCTGGCCCATCTGTTTGAGTATCCAGACGCGATGTTCGTCGATCGCGTGCGCAACGTTCGAGGGCTAATTGAAGTCGGGTACCAAGATGCCATAGAGCCGTTGGATCGGTTCATTGATCTGTTGCCTGAAAATGATCTGCATACGTGGCAGGAGTTATTCACGCGCACGTTTGACGTGCAGGCCATCACTACGTTGGATATCGGTTATGTGTTGTTCGGCGATGACTACAAGCGCGGTGAGCTGCTTTCCAATCTTAATCGGGAACACATCGCGCATAGCGTCGATTGCGGCGTCGAGCTGGCCGACAATTTGCCGAATGTATTGCGATTAATGGCCCAGCTTACCGACGAGGAGCTTCGCAGTGAGCTGGTTGAGGAGATCGTTGCGCCGGCGCTGGCGAAGATGATTGCTGAATTTGATGATAAGCGTATTGAGGGCAAGCATCGATCTTATCGTAAACATTATAAGACGCTGCTCGAATTGCCAGAAACCGCCACCCGGGTCTCCACGCTTTATCAATACGCATTGCACGCCTTGTACCGCGTTGTGAAGCAAGACTTTGCGGTGGTTGAGCGCATACCCGTCAACCAAGCCAATGACTTTCTCAATGCTGTCGCTCGGGAGAACGACATCGAAGAAAACGCCGAAGCTTTCTATTAACGAATACACAGGGAACACATCGATATGACCTCGTTAGATTTAGTCCTGTTTGTTGCACTTCCCTATGTTGCTATCGCGGCCTTTCTGGGCGGAACCATACGAAGGTACATGCACGTCGGTTTTAGTATCACCAGCCTGTCGGCGCAGTTTCTGGAAGTGCGACAGGGGTTTTGGGGCACGGTCCCTTTCCACCTGGGCATTCTGGCCCTGCTCCTTGCTCACCTGATGATGTTTATCTTCCCAGACGCGATCATGTGGTGGAATAGCGATCCGATGCGGCTACTGATTGGGGAAGGTGTGGCGTTTCTGTTTGGCATCGTGGTGTTGGTCGCGCTGACGGTGCTGTTGTTTCGCCGCTGGACAAGCGCGCGCTTGCGAGTTGTCACGAGCCACATGGACGTGCTCATCGAGGTGCTTCTGTGGTTGCAGATACTGCTCGGGTGTTGGGTCGCATATGGCTACCGTTGGGGATCGGCCTGGTTTGCTTCCGATCTGTCGCCGTATTTGTGGTCGATTCTCAAGCTCAACCCGGATCTTGCGGCAGTCAGCGCCATGCCGTGGGTGATAAAGGCCCACATTGTGGGCGCATTTCTGATCGTATTGCTGTTCCCCTACACCCGCCTAGCACACATCCTGGTCGCGCCAGTGCACTATTTGTGGCGCCCCTATCAGGTCGTCATGTGGTATTGGGATCGCAAGAAGATCCGCAAGGCGGATACCGCCTGGCAGGAAGCGCGACCACGTAACAACTAGACCAATAAGAAGAGCTGGGGTAGCCGTGCAGGACTTAGCAGTTTCCGGATCAAGACAAGTCAGGGCATTGAGCCTGAGCACCGTCGCATTCACGGCTTGTTTTGCCGTATGGACGATATTCTCCATCATCGGCATCCAGCTGAAGGACGATCTCGGGCTGAACGACAGCCAGTTCGGTCTGCTGATCGGTACCCCTATTCTGACCGGGTCGTTGAGCCGAATTTTGCTGGGGATCTGGTCTGATCAATACGGTGGGCGCATCGTTTTTGTTGGTGTGATGCTGTCGGCGGCGGCTGCAACCATGCTGCTTACCTTTGCCGACACGTTCTGGCTGACCCTGCTTGCAGCGCTTGGGGTGGGTCTAGCGGGCGGATCTTTTGCCGTTGGCGTAGCGTACGTTTCGAAATGGTATGAACAGCACCGCCAAGGCTCGGCTCTGGGCATTTTCGGGATGGGCAATATCGGAGCGGCGATCACGTCGTTTGTTGCGCCGTTCGTTCTCGTCGCATATGGCTGGGAGGTGGTTGCGCAGACCTGGGCCGGCGTGTTGGTGGTCATGGCGCTCATCTTCTGGCTGTTTACTCAGGACGATCCGGACATCTCAGCGAGAAGGGCTCGCAAGGAGCCACCGAAAGGGTTCATCGAACAACTCGAACCACTGAAAAACGTCCAGGTGTGGCGTTTTTCGCTGTACTACTTCTTTGTTTTCGGCGCCTTCGTCGCCCTCGCGTTATGGCTGCCGCGGTATCTGATGGGCGTGTACGATCTGGATATCAAGACTGCGGGTATTCTGACCGCTTTCTATGTCATTCCAGGAAGCCTGTTTCGTGCCTATGGCGGCTACCTGTCTGACCGCTATGGCGCGCGCGTGGTCATGTATCTGACGTTTGGCGTGTCGGTACTGTGCACATTCATGCTCTCTTATCCCGAGACGGACTATGTGATTCACGGCGTAGAGGGGCCTATCGCGTTTTCCACCAGCATGGCGTTGGTGCCATTTGTAATCACCATCTTCATTCTCGGATTCTTCATGTCCCTGGGTAAGGCTGCGGTCTACAAACATATCCCTGTCTACTATGCCGATCACGTTGGCGCGGTTGGCGGGTTGGTCGGCATGGTCGGTGGGCTGGGAGGGTTTTTGCTGCCGATTGCGTTCGGCGTGATGAGTGATCTCACCGGAATATGGACGAGCTGCTTTATGTTGTTGTTCGGGCTGGTGTCGGTGGCGTTGTTGTGGATGCACTTCGCTATTCGTCGTATGGAGACCGCGGCGCTTCCTGAGCGAATGCGCGAGCTACCGCAGCTGCCGGAAATGGAAACAATTCATGTCCCGGAAATTCATCAGGAACAGTCCAGCCACACCCTCGAGGTGTGGGAGCCAGAAGATGAAACGTTCTGGGAGTCTACCGGGCGCAAGATTGCGCAGCGAAATCTATGGATCTCCGTGCCCTGCCTGCTGCTCGCGTTTGCGGTGTGGTTGGTATGGAGTGTGGTGGTGGCAAAGCTGCCGTTGATCGGTTTTGACTACAGTACCAACGAGTTGTTCTGGCTCGCAGCGGTGCCTGGCTTGTCCGGCGCGACCTTGCGGATTTTTTACTCGTTCATGGTGCCGATCATGGGCGGTAGACTTTGGACTACGATTTCGACAGGCACGCTGCTGATACCTGCGTTGGGTATTGGTTACGCGGTACAGAACCCGGATACGCCCTATCTCATTTTCCTCATTCTGGCTCTGTTGTGCGGTTTTGGTGGCGGAAACTTCGCAAGCTCCATGGCCAACATCAGTTTCTTCTTTCCCAAGGGTGAAAAGGGCAACGCGTTAGCGCTGAATGCCGGGTTGGGTAATGCCGGGGTCAGCATCATGCAGTTTGCCGTACCCCTGGCGATTGTTAGCGGCGTGTTCGGTGTGCTCGGTGGCGAGCCTCAGACCACAACCGCGGGTGGTGAGTTGTGGCTGCAGAATGCGGGTTTCATCTGGGTCCCGTTGCTGATCGTAGCGACTGCGGCGGCCTGGTTCGGAATGAACGACATTTCATCGGCACAAGCGTCATTTCAGGAGCAGTCGGTTATATTCGCGCGATCGCATAACTGGATCATGTGTGTGCTTTATACCGGCACGTTTGGTTCGTTTATCGGTTACTCGGCGGGCTTCCCGCTCCTTACCCAGCTGGAGTTTCCAGAGGTCAACGCGTTGCAGTATGTGTTTCTCGGTCCGTTGGTCGGCGCCTTGTCGCGAGCAGGGACAGGCTGGATATCTGACCGCGTGGGCGGAGGACGCGTCACGTTCTGGACCTTTGTGAGCATGATAGTGGCGGTTCTGGGTGTGCTGTATTTCCTAGCCAATAAAGATCAGCCTGGGGCGTTCTGGGGCTTTTTTGCCATGTTCATGGTCCTGTTTTTCGCCACCGGCGTTGGCAATGCTTCCACGTTTCAAATGATCCCGGTCATTATGGGCCGTGAGATCCCTCGTCTGATGCCGGAGCTAGACGCGCTCGCGCACCGACGCCAAGCCGATAAGGAGTCGGCCGCGATCATCGGATTTACTTCGGCGATAGCGGCGTATGGCGCCTTTTTTATTCCGAAGGCGTATGGCACCTCTATAGCGGCTACCGGTAGCCCTATGCTTGCCCTGTGGGTGTTCATGGCGTTCTACGTCGTCTGTGCGGTGGCTACCTGGTGGTTCTATACTCGCCCGCAGGGGTTGCTGTACGAGGTGGAGCGCAAACGCACGTCTGGGTCGGGCTCGCCCGAGATCGCGGCGCCGGGGTCATAGATGCGCTGGAGTCACCGGCGCGGCCGCGTTAATACGGCTTGTCTCCTCCTGCTGTGTCTTACGGGTCTGACAGGTGCAGCTAGCTTCGCCGAGGACAACGCGCAGGAACAAACTGATTGGCGCTCGTTTTTTCGCGATGCGGAGGCCAAATTGTCGTTTCGATACCGGTTCGAGAACGTAGACGACGATGGCTTTAGCGAGGAAGCCCATGCATCTACTCTGCGTTCACGGCTCACAGTGACATCTGGACGGGTGGGTCCGTTCAGCGCGTTTGTCGAGATCGACGACTTAAGCGAAATCGGTGCCGACAGCTTCAATGCTGGCGGAGGAAACACACCCTCTCGGACCAAATATCCCATCGTCGCCGATCCGCGAGGCACCGACCTGAATCAGGTCTATCTCAATTTTAGTACGGGCGGGTGGAACGTTCGCGTTGGGCGGCAACGCATAAATCTCGATAACCAGCGCTTTGTGGGCGGCGTCGGTTGGCGGCAGAACGAACAGACTTATGATGCATTCAAGCTCGACTTTGAGACTGAAAACTGGAACGCTCAGTACGCCTATGTCGACAAGGTACGGCGCATCTTTGGCCACGATGTACCGGCGGGAACGCACGAGCAGGACGGCACGCATCTATTGAACGTCAGTGCCAAGATCAATCCGTTCGGACAGATCAGCGGTTATTACTATCACCTGGACTACGAAGACGTTGCGGCTTTCTCCACTGCGACCTATGGCTTGCGATTAACCAATTTGCGGGAGGTGTGGGGTTCCGCCAAGCTGCGCTATGTGGCGGAATGGGCGCGTCAACAAGACATCTCCAACAACCCTGTCGGCTACACTAGCGACTATTGGAATGTGGAAGGTGCAGTGGTTGTCGGTCATTGGGATGCGGGGATTGGCTGGGAGGTGCTCGAAGGAGACGATGATGACCCTGGCGAAGCGTTCCGTACCCCACTTGCGACGCTGCATGCATTCAATGGCTGGGTGGATCGGTTTCTGCAGACGCCCGGCGCTGGCTTGGATGATCGCTATGCGAAGGTAAAGTTCACCCACAACGGCTTCATCGTGCAGGTTCGTTTCCACGTTTTCGAGGCTGCTGATGGTGGTACGGAATTCGGCGAGGAGCTGAATTTTCACGTAGGCAAGAAGTTTACTGGCCGCATTCGCGCAGATGTCCACTTCGCCCAATTCAATGGCGACGCTGGCTACGAAGATGTCACCAAAATATGGTTTACCGCTGCGCTGACCTTCTAGCGAGAGTGGCCGTACGCTAACGCACGGGCAGTGGATCGCCGAGATTGCCTATCGGGGATTTCGCGCGCAGGCCACCATCAACCACTATCGCTTCCCCGCTTACGAAAGACGACTGGTCACTGGCTAGCCAGAGCGCGGTATTGGCGATCTCTTCGGGCTTTCCCAGTCTGCCCATGGCATGGGCGTGGAGATTACGCTGTAGCACGTCTGGATCCTGATTCATGCGAATCACCGGGGGCGTCTCTATGGAGCCCGGGCAGATAGCGTTTACGCGTATGCCCTCGCGAGCGTAGTCGGTAGACAGCGCGCGGGTCAGATTGATCACTGCCGCTTTGCTGGCAGCGTAGACCACGCCATTGCCATCGCCGTGTAAACCCGAGATCGACGCCGTATTGATGATGGATCCGCCACCCTTTGCGCGTAAATGCGGAACAGCGTATTTGGCGCCGAGAAACACTGAACGCACGTTCACGGCCATTACCAAATCCCAATCCTCGACGCTCAACGTTTCGGCATTGCCCAGCCTGATGGTCCCGGCGTTGTTGTAGATGACATCCAGGCCGCCGAATCTAGCGACGCACTCCGCAACCATTGCGGCCACCGAAGCATCGTCTGCGACATCGACCTCGTACGCCTCGGCCACGCCTCCCTGGGCAGTAATTTCGGCCACGGTCTGCTCTGCCTTGTGGCCCCTAATATCTGCAACGAGCACCGATGCGCCTTCGGCCGCGAAGCGCATGGCGCTGGCGGCCCCGATTCCGGATCCCCCACCGGTAACTATGGTGGCTTTGTCTGCGAGTAGCATGCGAATCTCCTTGTCAGCAAAAATGTGCGCCCTGGGTGTGTACGTACACGGCGTAGATCGAGTGGCTGGCGGTCATGAACAGCCGATTGCGATGAGGTCCGCCAAAGGCGAGGTTGGCGCACAGTTCCGGCAGCTTGATCTGCGCAACGCGCTGACCTTGAGGATTGAACACGTGCACACCATCGTAGCCTTCGCCCACCCACCCGGCGCTGGACCATATGTTGCCTTCTATGTCACAGCGTATGCCGTCTGCGAAGCCCACCTTATTTTCGCCGTTCAGGTCCATGGCCATGGATGCGAAAATCTTCGGATTAGCCAATCTGGACTCGTCGACGACGTCCCACACTTTGATTACCGCCGGCACTTGCGCTCCGTAGTGTGAAGCGCCGGTGTCGGCGGCATATAGTTTTTTGTAATCCGGTGAAAAGCAGACGCCGTTCGGCTTAAAGATGTCGTCGGTGAGTTTGTGTAGCTTGCTGTTCTTCATGTCGATGCGATAGATGGCTTCTTTCTGATAGGGCTGTGGGCTGCCGGTATCTGCTGCGGTGCCTTCATAAAGCCCCAGGCCTCCGTATCCTGGGTCGCTGAACCATAGATCGCCGTTGGGGTGTACCACCCCATCATTCGGTCCGTTCAGGCTTTTACCCCCGTATTCATCGGCCAGCACGGTTGGTTCGCCAAGTGGTTCGTAGCGCACTACGCGGCGGGTGAGATGCTCGAATGAAATCTGACGCCCACGTTGATCAAACGTGTTGCCGTTGCTCATATTTGAAGGGTTGCGATAGATGGATACGTGCCCGTCTTCCGCCAGCCATCGATACTGCACGTTGTTCGGAATGTCGCTCCACACGAGATAGTTGCCGACGCCGCTCCACGCAGGTCCTTCGGCCCAGAACATATCCGGGCTGCTGTATAGCTTTGCAATGGGTGTATTACCGATGAAGCCGCTGAACGAGGGGTCGAGGGTCACCAGGCGGGGGTCGGGGTAACGAACGGGCTCGAACGCATGGAGTCCGGTTGTTGCCGCCGCCGCCAGCCCCAGCCCCGCGTGGAAAACCTGTCTTCTTCTCATGCTGTCCATTCCTTGCTGCGCCGGGTTCAGCTTACGACAAATCGCGGGTCGTTTAACCCTTGTTCACAGACCCCTTGAGGTACAATGCGCTCGTGGTAAACGATGGGATTTCGAACATGAGTGAGCAGCCAACAGAACAGGTAACAGCCAAATCATCTGAAGCGACAACCCGGCCGGTGTTTTCCTTGCAGGATAAGCCTCTGCCGCGAGATCCGTATGGGGTGTCGCTGGACGAGATCAACATGGTTGACGGCCGCTACTTCCAGCAGGATACGCAGTTTGAATTCTTTAAGCGTTTGCGAGACGAAGACCCGGTACACCTCAATGAGCATCCTTTCACCGGTCGCTACTGGTCGATTACTAAATTTGAAGACATCTTGTATGTAGACAAGCACCACGAGAAGTTTTCATCCGCACATGGCATTGCGCTGGGGCCTGCCATCGACGCCGAACTCGATCCGGAAGAGTTGGATTTGTCCATGTTCATCGCGATGGATCCGCCGAAACATGACTTGCAGCGCGCCACCGTCACCGGCGTGGTTGCACCTTCGAACCTGGCGTTGCTGGAACCCATCATCCGCGAGCGCGCTGGACGGATTCTGGATGATCTGCCTCTGGACGAAACTTTCGATTGGGTCGACCGCGTGTCGATTGAGCTCACTACCCAGATGCTGGCCACCCTGTTCGATTTTCCGTTCGAAGAGCGACGTAAGTTGACGCGTTGGTCGGACGTGGCTACGGCTGGCCCGGAGACAGGCATCGTCGAGTCGGAAGAGCAGCGGCGCGGGGAGCTGCTGGAATGCCTGGCATACTTTACGCAGTTGTGGAATGAACGTGCGGCCAAGGAGCCTGGCAATGACCTGATTTCGATGTTGGCCCATGGCAAAGATACGAAGGACATGCAGCCTTTCGAGTTTCTGGGCAATCTCATTTTGTTGATCGTCGGTGGCAACGACACCACGCGTAATTCGATCAGCGGCGGCGTCATCGCGCTTAACGAAAACCCGGGCGAGTATGACAAGTTGCGCGGCGACCCGAGCCTGGTCCGCAACATGGTTTCCGAGATCATTCGCTGGCAAACGCCATTGCCCTACATGCGTCGTACCGCCAACGAGGACATTGAATTGCGCGGCAAGACCATCAGGGCAGGGGAGCAGGTGCTGATGTGGTACATCTCCGGCAATCGTGATAACGAAGTCATCGACCGTCCTGACGAATTTATCATCGACCGGCCGAACGCGCGGCATCACGTGTCGTTCGGCTTCGGCATACATCGATGCATGGGTAACCGGCTCGCGGAGATGCAGTTGCGTATCGTTTGGGAAGAGATCATGCAGCGCTTCGAGTTTGTCGAGGTGGTGGGCGAGCCGGAGCGATTGCTGTCAAGCTTCGTACGCGGCATTACCAGATTGCCGGTACAGGTGCATCCGAAGAAGAGCTGATCCGGGCGATACCCAACATAAACCATTCGATAGGCGTTGTGTTGTAGGCGTTAGGTGAAAGGTAAGGGGGCCAGCCGCCATTAATCGCTCGGTCTTTTTCATTTCCGCCGCCACCGCGTTCAGCCTGCTGGGTGATCAGGTGTTGTACGCGGTATTGCCGGTGCTGTACCAGGATCTTGGCCTGGCCGCGATTGAAGTTGGCATTCTGCTATCTGCGAATCGTTGGATTCGGCTGCTGACCAACGAGCTGGCGCACTGGGCAGCCACGCGGGTCAGCGCGCGCACGCTGTTCGCGGGTGCTCTTGTTCTGGGAGCGCTAACCACGGCAGTGTATGCCTCTACCACCAGCTTCAGCATTCTGCTGATGGCGCGTATCAGTTGGGGATTGGCATGGTCGTTCATTCGACACGTTGGCGTAGGCACCGTCATGGCCAACACCGACGATGCTCAAGCCGGCCGCACTATGGGTTGGTACAACGGCATTTCCCGCGCCGGCTCCGTCGCGGGTCTTTTCGGTGGTGCCCTGCTGGTGGATTGGCTGGGATTCCACGCGGGTGTGCTGGTGCTCGCGGTGCTCAGTGGGTTGGCGGTGCCGCTGTCGTTCAAAGCAGTGGGCGATACGATTCATTCCAAAGAGGGCCGCCGCTCTGCCGCTCCGCCGTTTCTGCTGGCGCTTGGCGTTTCGCTTGGGGCGGTAGGCCCGGGCTTCGTCATGGCGACGGTAGGGGCGGCGATAGCAAGCTTGTTGGACGACTCAATGCGAACGCCTGCGGCGACGTTGACCGGCGCACTGCTCGCAGCGCGCTATTTGATGGACAGCGCGCTGGCGCCTTTGCTTGGCAGTAGCTTTGATCGCTACGGATTTGCTCGTGCAGCACGAATTTACTTTGCGATCGGCGGCCTGGCGCTCGGGCTTGCGTGCCTGGCGGCGGACGTGTGGTGGTTTGCGGTTGCGATCATTGTGTTCTTTACCTGCGGAACAGCGCTGCAAACCGGCGTTGCGGCAACCGCCAGCAGGCTGGGTAGCGGTGCCTATGCGCGCTATGTCACTGCATCCGATCTGGGTTCTGCCAGCGGCCCACTGTTGGGGTGGGGAGTAGTCGCGGTGACCAGCGATCCGTTTCACTCGATCGCCATTGGCGGGGTAGTATTCGCGCTCACAACTTTGGTGGTACGTCAGCCTCGCTGACCTGAACCACCGCATTACAGGGAGTCGGTGGATGAGTGACAGTTTGACGTTTGAAGATCAAGTAGTGGTCGTCACCGGCGCCGGTAACGGTATTGGTCGGGCATATGCACACGAGTTTGCCAGGCGCGGCGCCAAGGTCGTGGTAAATGACCTGGGTGGTTCGGTGTCGGGTGATGGCAGCGACACAGCCAGTGCCGATGGGGTGGTGGCGGAGATTACGGCAGCCAATGGACACGCCATTGCTGACTACCACTCCGTGGTCGACGGCGAAAAAATCGTACAGGCTGCCGTTAACGAGTGGGGACGTGTGGACGTCCTTCTCAACAATGCGGGCATCGCCTACGCGACCCCGTTCAGCGAGATGACGCCAGAATTGTGGACGCGCATGCTGGACGTACACGTGTTGGGCAGCTATGCCTGCACCCAAGCCGCCTGGCCGCATATGATTGAACAGGGATTTGGCCGGTTGCTGTTCACCTCGTCACCTTTCGGGCTATACGCGGCCGCCAATTTTGCCCACTACTCGGCCGCTAAGGCGGCCATGCTCGGCTTGAGCAAAGCGTTGGCCCTGGAAGGGCGCGAGCACAACATCAACGCCAACGCAGTAGCGCCGTTTTCCGCCAGTCGTATGACCGGGCGAACCAACGATGAACAGGCTGCCAGCCCCTTCGGCCCGCGTTACCTCGCGCAGTTGGCGGTGTGGTTAACCCATGCAGACACCAGTGAAAGTGGCGGCGTTTTCGAGGTCGGCGGTGGCTACATACACCGGGTGCGCAATGAACTAAGTCGCGGCCTACACCTGCCGGATGACACGCATACCGCGGAGAACATAGCGGCAGGTGTGGAGGTGTTGAGCGATTTCAGCGCCAGCATCCATCCGCAGCTGGGAGAGTCGTGGACCATCGGTCGGGATGTGTTCGGTGAGGATTGGTCGGAGAAATTCTAACGCGCAGGCGCCCCGGCTCGTAGAACAGGGAACTGGCGCAGCTCGTCGTTGCACGCGACGCGCTCGATCGTGCCGGCTGCGTTCTGCGTGACATTACACGCACCCTCTGGCGCGAATTGCACGATATAGCTCTTGCGCACATCGTCGGTGCGGTTTGCGCCTGTGGCATGCGGGGTCAGTGAGGAAAACACCACGATGTCGCCGGCGCTCGCCTCCACCGGTACCGCGTGCTGCGGCCACCCCTCCAGGCACACATAACCCAGATCGCTGGTGTGGTGTGCGAGCGTGCCGTGTTTGTGTAGCCCCGGCATAACCCAGGGACAGCCCCCCTCGAGGGTCGCATCGCTTAGCGCGACCCAACAAGTGAGATATTGCTGCGGTTCGATGAAGGTGTAGCCGTTGTCCTGATGCCAGGGAAAGGGCGCAGTCGTACCGGGTTTCTTGTATACGGCTTGATCCCAATAGAGTCTGACGTCAGGTCCCAGAAGGTCATGAGTCAGGCCTAGAAATACCGGATGGTGAACGAATTCTTCCAGCAGCGCAGAGCGGGCCACCAGGTGGGTGGAGAAGGTGATTTCGCCAGAACGCGCAATGAAGGCCCTCCCGCCGATGCTTTGTAGATACGCTTCGGTCTTGGCCTCCAGGGGGTCAATCTCGGCAATCAACCGCGACATCAGGGCTCGGTCGAAGGCTTGCTTCAGCAGAAAATATCCCTGTTGGTTGTACTGGTCCGCCTGTTCACCGGAAATTAATTGAAACGGACCTTCATTGTCAGCCCAGCGAAAGCCGACATTAAGTTCGTGAAGCCCAGGGTCAAGCATCGCTACGCGTCGGGCAAAAGCCCCAGCGCCACTTTGCCAACATAGGCGCGGGCTTCCGACGGTGAGTAGGGCTGCATGAATGGGCCCGCGCGTACATCGCGATACAGTCTCGATAACGGGTGGTTAGTCATGAAACCGCCGCCGCCGACCAGGTCCATCGCTTTGCTCACTATCTCGATCGCACCTCGGTTCACTACCCACTTCGCGGATTGGTAGTCCTTCATGAGCTCATGTGCGCCCTCTAGCGATGGCGGTTGGCCATCGAGTTCGGCGAAGTAGGTGTCAACGCGTGAACCAGCTTGTTGCAGGATGCTCCGGCACTGCGCCAGTTCGATCTCCATCTCGCCCACTATGTGATGTACACCAGGCTGAGCGCTTACCGGTTCTCCCAGACGTTGCTGGGAACGCATAGCATCAATGGCAATCTCATAGGCATGTTCTGCGATGCCGAGAAAGGCGGCCACCAGGGGTAGGTTGCCCAGCGTGCGCGTGATGAGAACGTTGGTACTCCAACATCCCCACGGCCCGATTTTGCGCACCGTAGACCTGGCGACCCTGACGTTTTCGAATTTGATTGACTGACTTCCCGAGGCACGCATGCCCAGGGCGTCCCAATCTTCCTGGGGCACGATACCGGGTAGACCGATTGGCAACATCGTAGTCGCCAGATGATCTCCCTGGTCGTCGCGCATGCGCAGGTTCATCGCGAGATGGGTGGCGATAGGGGACATGGTCACGAACATTTTGCTGCCGTCGATGCGCCAGCCGTCGTCTGTGGATGTGGCTTCGGTCATGGGGTGCAGGTTGTCTGTGCCGCGTTCTGTAGCTGTGGCGCAGATGAGCATCTCACCACGCGCTATTGCCTTGAGGGATGCGATCAAGCCCTCGTCGGAACCGCCCGCTGCCTGTTGTGCCTGCGCCAGGCCACGGCTTACGCCAAGGTGCATGTTGATGGCGATCGCGGTGGAGCCGTCTCCGCGCGCCAGGGTGGCAATACCCAAAAGCCAGTCATGCACCGAATCCAATCCGAATCCGCCGAATTGAGTAGGTACAAACGCAGCCGCAATACGGGTGCGCATCAAGTCCTGGAAGTTCTCGGCACACACCGTGGCGCTACGGTCGGCTTGTTGTGCACGCTCGCGTAGCTGGGGGATGAGTTCCGCCGCCGTTCTCGCAAAATGCGCGCCCGCCTCGGTTTTGGGTGTTAACTCGTATGTCATCTCGCAGTCGCGGTCGATCTCCTGTGCATAGCGCTACCTTAAGCTTCGATTTTGTAAAGCTTGGCGGCGTTGTCCCTGAGAATCTTGCGTTGCACTGTCGGATCCAGATCCTGGATCGCTGCGCGTGCGCGGTCGCGGCTGTCCGGATACAGGCAGGTCGGATGCGGAAAGTCGGTCTCAAACATTACCTGGTCTGCGCCAAGTTGTTCGATGGACGGGCCCAGCGTGCGAGTTTCAAACCAGAAGCATCCGTAGAATTGGCGCTTGAAATATTCAGAAGGCAGCATGGAAAGGTGGGACAGGTGTTCTGGCGCGGTTTCGCCAAATTGATAGTCCAACGCCTCCAGCAGGAACGGCAGCCAACCGATGCCGCTCTCTACTGAAACGAATTTTAGATTCGGGTAGCGCTCTGGCACATCGCTTACCAACAGATTGGCCATCCAGCGTAGTTGCCCGAGAAAGATCGCGGCTCCGCCGAGAGACAGTTTGACGTCTCCGGACCAGGTGTCGTAGGGCACTGCGCCGGACCAGTCTATGTCACCTTCGGATGCGCCAATGTGGAAGTTAATCGGCATCTCCAGCGCCTCGCACACTTCCCAAAAAGGGCGCCAATCGGTTTGCGCGAAGTTGGGCATGCCCGAGTCGTGGGGGTTGGAGCACATGACAATGCCGCGCGCACCGAGTTTTTTTGTGCGCTCGACTTCTGCCACGCAGGATTCGATGTCCCACCATGGCACCAGCGCCATGGGTAGGATCCGATCGCCCGAGCGGCGCTGCAGATCGTTCATCCAGTCGTTGTAGATCTGTACGCACGCGATGCGCAGGTCACGGTCTTCGATGCGCAGAAAGTTCTGATTACCGAATCCGCCGACATTCGGATACACGATGCCGTGACTGATTCCGAATGAGTCCATCATTTCCAGGCGTGCGTCGCAGTCGTAGGAAGCCGCGTGGACGCGCTCAATGTCTGCGCGCAGGAAGCGAAGTCCCAGCATCTTTTCGCCGTCCGGCAGAATGGCGGACACAGCAGAGTCGCCAGCGATGGGAATGTCACCGTTGACCACCCATCTGCGCCGACCGTTGTGTTCCTTGATCTGTGGCACAAGGTCCCTGTACTTGGCGGGGGCCAGGCTTGTCCACAAATCGTGGGGCTCGCTCCAGTGGGTGTCACTGTCGATAATTTCTATATCCGGCATGATCGGTTGGGTAGCGCTCATGGTAGCCACTCCTTTGGGTTCTGGCGGTATGGTTCAGGCTGTTCTATGCAGGCAGCCCTTGCACCTAGATCATACATCAGCCGACGAGTTCTTCCCGGGATATCCGCGTTAGAATGAAAGCGCTGTACCATCAACAACAAAGGGAGTGGCGGGTGAATAGCAGGTTAAAGGTTGATCCACGGGTGCGCGTGGTCCTCGTGATCATGCTGGCAACCCTTACGTCATCGTGCGCAGAGCCAGAGCCTGAACCAACGGCGCCGGTGCAGGATGAAGAATCCGTGCTGCTCGAGCGCGCACTTGCAATACATGAAGCCGCCCTGGTGCTTGATGCGCACGCCGACATTGAAATAGCAGGAAGTCCTTCCCGCTACGCGGGCCCGGACGGGGTCTCCCAGGTCGCCCCACAGAAGATGCGAGCCGGTGGTGTGGATGCCGTCATCATGGCAGCGGCGGTTGGTCCGGGGCCGAGAACGCCGGAAGGATATGCGGCGGCGCGTGCCACGGCGGACGAAGAAATCGCTGCAGTTGTCGCGTTGGCCGAAGATGCGGCGAACAATGCGGTGATTCCGCGTAGCGCGGATGAGCTGGTGGCGGCACATGAGCAAAGCAAGTCTGCGCTCATCCTCGGTATGCAGAATGCATTGATTCTGGGGGATGACATCGGGGTCCTCGACGCGCTCTATGCCAAGGGCGTACGCGTATTCGCCTTGACCCACATGGGGCACAACGATTTCGCTGATTCGTCTCGCCCTCTGTACCTGGGTGAACTCGGTACGCATGAACCGGCAGCCGAGCACGGCGGCTTGTCAGCGCTTGGGAGAGCCGCTATCGAGCGGATCAATGCCCTTGGTGGTGTGGTGGATATAACGCAGTTGTCCAGGCAGGCGGCAGTGCAGGTGATGGAGATGTCCACCGGGCCGGTGATAGCCAGTCATTCCAACGTGCAGGCGTTGTCGAACGTCAGCCGCAATCTGTCAGACGAAGAAATTGATCAGATTGGCGCGATTGGCGGTGTGATCCACGTTGCACCGTTCAGAGGCTACCTGTTCGACTCCTCGGACACGGGCCTGGATGCGGATATTCGTGCTGCGCGGCGAGCTGCTGGCGTTGAGGAAGACTACCTGTATCCGTTTGAACTTTACTGGGAAATTGATGACCAGGAAGTGCAGCGTGCGTTCTTGAGCGCGGTGAGCGATCTGCTGGGCCCCGGCAGTCTCGATGACATGTTGGATCACATTGACTATATCGTTGCGCGGATCGGCATCGATCACGTCGGTATCGGCACCGATTTTAATCACGGTAGTGGCATTACCGGTTTCAAGGATGCCAGCGAGGCGCTCAACGTTACCGTCGAGCTGTTGCGGCGAGGCTACAGCGCGCAGGATGTTGAAAAAATCTGGGGCGGCAATTTCGTCAGGGTCTGGCGTGCGGTAGAGGAAGGGGGTAGTGATGCTACATAGGGTCGATCGGATACAGATGAGCGCGCACAACGCGGATGCCGTCGCGCGTCGCTGGTGCGAGTTGTTGGACTGCAGCATAGCTGGGTCTGACCACGTTCAAGTTCTCAATGCCCATCGTGTAACCGTGCGCGTGGGAGATTCCCAGGTTGAGATCCTGCAACCCGAAGGCGACGGCTACGTCCAGGACCACCTGGCCTTTGGCCGCGGCGGCCCTTTGAGCATAGGTGTCAGCACCGACGATATGGACGGCATGCGACGGCATCTGTCGAGCTTGGGCATTCATGGACTGGAAATCGGCGAACAACTTTTTCTACATGAATCCGCCCTGGGTATTGCCGGGCTCAGCGTGGTGATCACGCCGCACGTTACCCGTGAGAGCGTTGGCTTGATGAAGAACCTCTACGAGGCGACCCATCTGGTGGCGGACGCACCGAAGGCGATTGCAGATATCGCCAGGGTGTTCGCTCTGGACGCTGCCGCCTTCGTGCCGATACATTCGGACAACTTCGGCTACGATGGTGCGCTCACATTGTTTGATGCCAGCGAATTGCATCGTGTCGAGACCATACACCCGTTCGACAAGCAAAAGACCATGGGGCGTTTCTTTGAGCGTTTCGGCCCGAGTCTGTACATGTGCTACGGCGAAACGGACGACCTGGGCGGCGTGCGCGAGCGGCTGCAAGCGCTTGCGCCAGGTGACTGGACCGGCTCGGATGAAGATAACGATGGGCTGTTCATTCACCCCAAGGCTCTCGGTGGGGTGATGCTAGGTGTGAGCCGTACCAGCCACGCCTGGACCTGGTCCGGCTATCCCGAAAGACGCGTCCCACTGCCCGGCGAATAGCATCATCACCAACCAGGGGAAAGTATGTTTCGAATAAGCGCAGTGGTGGCGGTAGTGGTGTGCATGGTGTGCGGCGCCGCGCCGTCCATAGCGGAAGTGCGCCATCCCAACATCGTGATTCTGTTTGCCGACGATATGGGCTATGGCGATCTAGCCAGCTACGGGCATCCCTATATACGCACGCCGCACCTGGACGAGCTGGCGCGCCAGGGTCAGCGTTGGACTGACTTTTATGTGGCAGCACCCGTGTGCTCGCCGAGTCGAGGGGCGTTGCTGACCGGCAAGCTACCGAATCGCACTGGATTGTATGGCCGTCGCATCAACGTGATGTTCCCCAACGATACCATCGGGATTCCTGCGCACGAAGTCACCCTTGCCGAAGCGCTCAAAGCGCAAGGCTATGCCAGCGCCATCATCGGCAAATGGCACCTGGGAGATGCCGTCGAAGCCTACCCAACCCGCCACGGGTTCGATTATTGGTATGGGCTACCGTACTCCAACGACATGGATTGGGTCGGGGTGAAGAACTTCGACGACCTCATGGCGTTGGCGGCACAGGGAAAAATGGAGGAGTTGCAGGAGGAGATTACCCAGCGCCAGAGCAAATACTTTGCGCCGAAGCTCGAGTACTGGAATGTGCCGTTGATCCGCAGTCGGGCAACACGTAGCGGCTTTGAAGATGAAATCGTGGAACGGCCGGCCCGCCAGCAGACCCTGACACAGCGCTACACCAGCGAGGCTGTTGGGTTTATTGAAGCGCACGAGAGCCAACCGTTTCTGCTCTACGTCCCCTATACCATGCCGCATACGCCTCTGTTTCGCAGCAAAGCGTTTACCGATCAAAGTCTTGGCGGCCGCTACGGAGATGTTATCGAGGAGATCGATTGGAGCGTTGGAGAAATTGTTAAGACCCTGACGAAATTGAATCTCGATGACAATACGTTGGTGGTGTTTACCAGCGACAATGGACCGTGGCTGACTATGGACCAGCACGGCGGCTCGGCTGGTCTGCTCAAGCACGGTAAGGGCACCACCTTTGAGGGTGGCATGCGCGTGCCTGCTATTTTCTGGTGGCCCGGTAAGATCGAGCCAGCCGTGATCAGTGATATCGGATCTACCCTGGACATTTATGCCACCGCGTCGTCCCTCGCCGGAGTTCTTCAACAGCAATCGACCGATAGTTTCGATCTGAGTGATGCGCTTTTGTCCGCGTCCCCGAGTCCGCGCACGATGCTCGCCTACTATCGCGGCGGTGAGCTGCGGGCATTCCGCCAGGGGTCTTACAAGCTGCACCTCATCAGCGAAGGAGCCTACCGGCAACCACCGCTAAGAACGGAACACGAAAACCCGGTGCTGCATCATCTGCCCAGTGACCCGTCCGAGCGTTTCGATATAGCGGCCCGGCACCCAGAAGTTGTGGCGGACATTCTGCGGGCCATCGACGAGCACAAAGCAGCGATGACGGAAAAACCACCAATTTTTGACCAGCGCTTGAGCGTTGGCTCAGACTGAAAAAGGATACAGACATGACTGTAATCGTTGCCGGCTATTTTGATTTTGTTCACCGCGAGGAAGTAGCCGACGTGTTGCGCTCTGCACGCCCGCACATCGAAGGCGCCCTGGAGGAAGAAGGGTGCATTGCGTACTCATGGACAGAAGATCACCTGACACCTGGTCGGGTTTGGGTGTACGAGGAGTGGACTTCGTCCGACACCCTTGCGGCCCACCTGAACAGCCACTGGTATCGCGACATGGGCGCCCATCTAGCCAAGTTCGAGCGCAAACCGCGGACCAATGTCATCAAAAAGTATCGGGTTGATCATGAAGAGCCGGTGTATGACGACACTGGTACGGCGCGGGGCGACTTCTTTACTGCGTAGGCAAGCGCCGCTGATACATGCCCGCTAGAGAAGTGCGCATGTCGCTTGGGTATTCGGGTGCTGAAAAGTCGGTCACGTCTGCCCATCCGGTGGCAATGTCATCCAGGGTGATGGGCTTGGAAGTGTCTACTTCCAGTCCTGCGCTGCGCTGCCATCGCACCTTCTTGTACACACCTGCCGAGGCTTCGAACAGGCCGCCGTTTTCCTGGCAATCCGGGTGCGCAAGGTAGCCGATCAGTGGCGCGACATAATCGGTTTTGATCACTGCTTTCATGTCTTCGCTCATGTTGCCACTGTTCATCTCGGTGGCTCCAAACGGTGCGACGACATTACAGGCAATATTCGACGCCGCGCCTTCCAGTTCGATGGAGCGGGCCAGGCCGTACATGCCGGCTTTGGCGGCCGCGTAGTTGGCCTGACCGAAATTGCCATACAGCCCGGAAGCCGAAGACAGAAACACCAGGCGTCCGCCGCCCTGTTCAAGAAAATGGGGCCATGCGGCCTGGCTGAGCAAAAAGGCAGCTTTGAGGTGCACGTTGAGTACTGCGTCCCATTGCTTGCTGGACATCTTGCGCAGGGTTTTATCCTGCACGAATCCTGCGTTGTGCACGATGGCGTCGATGCGCCCGCACTGTTCGATGATGGCGCCCACGAGGTCAGTGGCCTGTTCCACGCGGCCCGGCAAATATATGGCGGCGCCGCCGGCAGACACGATGTCGGAGCACGCCTGCTCGCCGCGGTCATCACGTTGGGTATTGTTGAGGATGACGGTCGCGCCGGATGCAGCGATAAAGCGCGCAAATGCGTTGCCTAACCCGCGGGTGGACCCGGTGACCAGCACGACTTCGGAATTGAATTTCACGTTCGCAAGCTCCTGAGTAGCAGCAGACCATTTCAATAGCCTGCTTGCGCTTCAACCATAGCCCATCTGAACATGTGTAACTATTAATGCGCGCGCGGGCGCGGCAGAATGGGCTTTTTTTAGGGACACAGCATGTTGAAACTACATTTTGCGCCAAATTCCCGGGCCGGAAGAATAATCTGGCTGCTGGAAGAACTGGAATTGCCATACGAACTCAACCGCATGGACTTTCATCCGAAAGATCTGAAATCGGATGAGCACCGGGCACGGCATCCATTGGGACGCGTACCTGTACTAGATGACGATGATGTGAGTATCTATGAGTCTGGCGCGATCGTTGAGTATGTTCTTGAGCGTCACAAAAACGGCGGATTGAAACCGGCGATAGACGCAGCCGAATTCCCGGCGTACCTGCAATGGTTCCATTATTGTGAAGGTATGGTGATGCCGCCGGTCAACACCATTGTGGTGCAGACGGTGTTGCTGCCCCCTGAGCGTCGTGATGAAACTGCCCTCAATCAGGCCCAGCGGTTGCTCACCAAGGCGTTGCAACCAGTGGACGAGGCGCTGGCCGGCAACGATTATTTGATTGGCGACTTTTCTGCCGCTGACATCATGTTGGGGCACGCTTGTTTCATGAGTAACCGCCTGGGTTGTGTCCCTGATGAAATGGCCAATTTAAAGGGCTATGTTGAGCGCATTGCCGCGCGTCCTGCGTTTGCGAAAGCCATGAGTGCTTAGCCATGGTGTACGATGGCGCGCGATAGATTAGACATGGAGTATTCATGAAAGTTGGACTTGCGTTTGCGAGCAGTATTGGAATCGATGGCCCTACGGCTCTAGAGATCTGTCGCCGGGCTGAAGCGGTCGGGTTCGAGTCGCTCTGGGGAGGTGAACACGTCGTGATGCCGGATTCGATTGAGTCCAGATATCCCTACACCCCTGACGGTAAGATACCTGCTGAACCGGACACTCCGGTGCCAGATCCGCTGATCTGGCTGGCGTTCGCTGCCGCCGCGGCGCCAACGCTGCGCTTGGGCACCTGTATCCTCATCGTACCCCAGCGCAATCCCCTGGTACTTGCCAAGGAGCTGGCCACGCTCGATCAACTGTCTGGCGGCCGCGTTGAGTTGGGCTTGGGCGTGGGTTGGATGAAAGAGGAATTCGACGCGCTGGGGGTTGCCTGGGAGCGCCGTGGCGCGCGCAATGATGAATACATAGCGGCCATGCGCGCCTTATGGGCAGGGCCGCACGCAGAGTTTCATGGCGAGTTCGTCGACTTTGAACCGGTCACCTGCAGTCCACGACCGGTGGATGGTTCAATCCCAGTCCTGGTTGGGGGAGACACCGACGCGGCAATCTCACGCGCGGTGCGCATCGCCGACGGTTATTTTCCCGGCGAAGGGGACAGTGAACGCCTTGGAGCGTTGATCACGCGCGTGCGTCACGAGGCCGAGCAGGCAGGGCGTGATCCGAGCAGCATAGAAATCAACGCGATGTTTGGCATGCAGATGGCCGATCCTGTGGCCGGCATAGAGCAAATGGCGGCGCTCGGAGTTGGCCGTATAATGGTGCCCGCTTTCTTTTTCGCCGGCCCTGGTGGCCTTGACCGCCTCACCGAATTTGGTGAGCGAGTAATTCCGCAGGAGACAGTCAAATGACAGCTGCGCACCCGCTACGACCTCTGCATGAGCAGGAAATCGTCGATTTCGATCGTGATGGAGCGGTATTGCTGAAAGGCGTACTGGCTCAAGAATGGACCGACCTGCTTGCGGCGGGCCTCGAGTATGCGCAAGAGCACCCAGACGGCATGTCCTTTGGTGTAGCGGCGCCGCTGCGCATTGACCAATTTCCCGCATCGCATTCGCCGGATCTGCAGCGGTTGATGGATGAATCGCCCATCGCCGAGATTGTCGGTTCGGTGCTCAACGCGCCGGTGCGGTTTTACATGGATCAGATGTTCTACAAGCCTGCAGGCATGATTGCCCCCAGCGCCTGGCATCAGGATACCTGTTACTACAACGTCGAGGGGCATCAGCTTGTACGCGCGTGGGTGTGTGCAGATCCGGCGCCGCGCAACGTGAGCCTGGAGGTGGTGCGCGGTTCGCACATGTGGAACATCACGTACCGGCCCCCCGTGGGCATGGACCCTGCATTGGACCCAAAGGCAGCAGCCGATCTGGATGAGGCATTTGCCAAAGGTAAAATTCTGATTGGCAAGGAAGCCCATGAAGAATGGACTTACTTCGACTCGTTTCTAGATCCTGGCTTGCCGAAGCTACCGGAGATTGACGCTCGCAGAGCGTCCTTCGACATTATCGGCTGGGACTATGAACCCGGCGACGTGTTGCTGTTTCACGGCAATATTCTGCATTCCGCTCTGGGAGGCGTAGAACTGCCCCACCCGCGGCGGTCCCATGCGTCATTGTGGGCGGGTCCAGACGTTACCTACCTGCGGCGCCGGAGCCAGGCTATCCCCGATCCCCGGGCGCTGTACGATTACCCGGTACACGACGGCCAGCCTTTGAGCGCATTCCCAGATGTGTTTCCCGTGAGGTGGGCGCCAGCCTAGTCGAAGCCTTGCGGGCCGGTGGCGCCGCCTATAGTAGTGGGTGGCCGAGGCCGCTGTTGCAGGGGCGGCCATAAGCACGGCATGCCTTCGCCGGCGACGCGCTCACCCACCTCCACGCCCGCGCGGTCCAACGGAAATGCGGGCCAGCCTTTTGCGCGCCTCGCGGTCGCGCTCAGATAGACCACGGTAAAAGCACGTCGCGTGTCGGCGGTGCTGTTTGCTGATGCGCAGTGAACGGTCATGCCGTGATGCCACACGACGCTGCCGGGATTTACCGAGACGGGCTGTGGCGCCCTGCCTGCTAAAGCTGGGTCCTCGAGGATGTCATAGGGATCGGTGCTGTGCGTAATGTCGACTACACGCAGGCGGCCGGCTCGATGGGAGCCTGGAACGTAAGCCACTGCGCCGTTGGCGGGATGGACTGGGTCGAATGGGATCCAGGCGCTGACTAAGGGGGCGTCGTCCAGGGGCCAGAATGTTTGATCCTGGTGCGGCGTGGTCTCGCGCCCGCCGGCTTCTTTGTAGAGTGCCTGATCCTGCCACATGAGAACGCTGGGAACTTTGAGGAGCTGAGCGGCAATACCCGCAAGGCCAGGGTGAAAGCTCAAATCCGCGACCTCGGGGCTCGTTTCCCACAGCCGCATGCATTGCACGAAAGACTGTTCGTAGGTGGTCTTTTCCTCAACACGGCGGGAGTCATCGGCGGTCCTGCGCGCTACCTCACTGTCTACCGCGGCTGCAAAGTGAGCAAGTTCCGCGCTGTCCAACACGTCAGGCGTGACGACGAAACCGCGCTGGTTGAACTCTTCGATAACGTCGGGTGCGAGTATATGCGGGTAGGGTGTGGTCATCAGTTGTTCATTGTACTGTACGTTTGTCAGTGCAGCAGCGACCAGTCGGGTTGTGATTCAGGATGGCTGAGCTCGCCATAGGCATTGCGGACCACACGACGCTGTTCGTCCAGCCAGTTCTTCCAGTCGCTACACGCCACCAGCTCATCGCAACGCCTGGCCTGATGTTCCGCCAGCATCTCCGTCAGCATGCGCTCGCTTGCCATGCCGCTTCCGGCAAGATTGTGTATCTGCAATGGATCTTCTTCGAGGTCGTACAGCTCGGTTCTGCCATTCAGCCATTTGGCGTAGGTGAATTGGCCCGTGCGCACGCCGCGCCACTCGGCGCCGTCGCGAAACCAGTCGAACCATTTTGAAAAGTTCATGATGAACGCGCTGTGTTCCGATGACGTGTTGTTCCACTGGGTTGCCAGGCTGGTGCCCTCGACGCTGCGCGGAATCGGCAAGCCGGCCAGATCACACAGGGTCGGGAAAAAGTCCACCATGCTGGTGATGCGTTCGCTGCTGCCTGGCGCGATGACGCCTGGGTAGCGCAAGATCGCCGGGACTCGAATGGACGCCTCGTAGGGATTTTTCTTCGACCATGGGTTCACGCCCTGGGATCCGCCCTGAGTGCCATGATCCGATGCGAACAGCAGGATCGTATTCGAGCTCAGGCCTTTGGCATCCAGGTAGTCGAGCAGACGCCCCAACATTTCGTCCACGGCCAGGATCATGGCCAGGTAGTGCCGGTACATGTCCGTGGACGCCGCTATCTGGTGCTCCGGTACGTTGGCGGGCAGGATGATTTTGTCCGGCAGCCCCTCATAGAAGCGTGCGGGTGCGAACTCGAAAGGTGTGTAGTGTGGTGGATGGGGTGATAAGAACAATAGAAACGGGTCATCGCCGACGCCGTCCATGAACTCGAAGCCGTACTTGAGCAGACCTTCGGTTTCATAGCCCTCCCAGCGCTCGTAGTTCCAGTCGTCTTTGTGAACGAAACCATCGAAGTAGACCATGTGCTGGTTGTACGCCCGCCAATATTCGAAACCCAAGCGGTCGCGACCCTCGGGTACCCAATCAGGGTGTTGTGGCATGCGGTCTAATGCCGGCCATAGCCCGGTATGCAGATGCCATTTACCCACCCATGCGGTTTTGTATCCCCAATACGCAAAGGTGTCGCCGATGGATATTTCCGAGTGGCGCGTGCGCGTGGTGTTGATGAGGTGCCCGGTTGTTTGTGGGTAGCGGCCGGTGACGAGCATCGCCCGGGCCGGCGTGCACACTGGGCAGTTGGCGATGGCGTTTTCCAGTACCAGTCCCTCGGCGGCCAACCGGTCGATGTGCGGTGTTTCGATCTGCTGCTCGCCGAATAGAGGCAGTGAGAGCGCCCGCAGTTGATCTGGAAACAGCACCACCACATTTGGCCGGTGTTGGTCTGCGGCGTCACTCATGCCAGTCTTTCCACCAGCAAATCCAGGAAACCGTCCTGGTCCAGCCATTGCGTGGCGCACCGGATCGTATCGCCAGTTTCATCTATCAGCGTCTTGCCGTCATCTGTCACGGTTATTGGCAGGTTTTCCATAACCAACAGGGATTCACTCATGGCCAGGTAGATCGCGACGCTGTCGAACAGCACCGATGTCTGGCGCTGCGCGTCCAGACCTTGGAGCAGGGGCCAGTCGCCGACGGCTTCGAACCAATCGTAATGATTGGCCAGGGCGGCCTGGGTGAGCGGGTTGTTGCTGCGCTTGATGGATTCGAAGCGCTCGCCGGACAGAACCACGGTTCCGCAAGTATCCAGCGGTGTGATGACTTTTTCCCATGGTGCCTTGAACGCAGTCTGACAGGAGAGCGCGTGTTGCTTCACGTTGTATTCCCGCATCGGCTTGGTCACACCCTGGTAACCCACGCGGAGACTGCCATGCATGCCGACGAACCTGCAGTTGTCCGCGATTTTCGGTTCCCGGGCCAGAGCCGCGGCAATATTGGGCAAGGGGCCGATACAGATCAGGGTTATGGGGTCGGCGGACGTGGTGACGGTGTCGCAAAGAGCGCCGATACCATCGCCGATCACCCGACCCGGGTAATCCACCTGGGCATAATCTCCCAACCAGGTCGCATGGGTACGTGGAGACTCATCCAGCGGTATGCCGATGCCAATGGGGATGTCCTGCCGACCCGCTACATCCAGCAACTTCGCCACCAGCCTGGCACGGTAGACGGTGTCCCCGGTGGTGGTCGTGATCAACTTGACGTCGAGTTCCGGGCACATCAACAGGAAAGCAAGGGCCCACACGTCATCAACGTCAAAGCCGATGTCAGTGTCCAGAATTACGGGTATCGCCAAGGACCGCGCTCCGTATGTCGAGTAAAGCCGTACATGTTAACCGCATCGCTCTATTGAAGGTACGCCGGGTGCTTGGCAAGCTATCATGTACGAAGAATGACAATGAATTCCCTTGGGAGGACAACATGAGCGTAGATGGAAAAGTAGCGATCATTACCGGAGCCGGCGGTGGGCTGGGACGCGAGCACGCCCTGTTGCTTGCCGCCAACGGTGCCAGAATCGTGGTCAACGACCTGGGCGGCAACGTGGACGGATCCGGACACAGCGATGCCGCTGATGCAGTGGTAGAAGAGATACGCGCAGCCGGCGGCGAAGCCGTGGCCAACAAGGATTCCGTGGCAGACAAGGCGGGTGCGAAGAGCATCGTTGCAACTGCCGTGGATGAATTTGGCACCGTCGACATTGTCATCAACAATGCCGGGATTCTGCGTGACAAGTCATTCAAGAACATGACCCTGGAAGAGTGGGACATGGTGATTAACGTACACCTCAACGGTTCCGCCTATGTCACCTGGAATGCATGGCCGATCATGTACGCAAAAAACTACGGTCGGGTAGTATTTACGTCATCGGTATCGGGCATATTGGGATCATTTGGCCAGGCCAACTATGGCGCTGCCAAGATGGGCATGGTGGGATTGATGAACAATCTTGCACGGGAAGGCTCTTCGCACAACGTGCGCACAAATTGCCTGTCGCCTGGCGCGGCGACCCGTATGACTGCCAGCGTGCCAGGCAGCGACATCGACCTCGATGATCCCGAATCGGGTAACCAGCCGGGCCTGGTAAGTCCCGCTGTACTGTACATGGCGGGCGAAGACGCGCCCAACGGCAGGATTATCCAGGCAGCTGGCGGGCGATTCGCCAGCGACATGGTGTTTGCCAACCCGGGTATCGACCTTGGCAGAGATCTTGACGCTGATGACTTCCTCGATGCGGCGGAAGATGCTCTGGACATGAGCGAAGCGGCGCCGAAGACTTCGTTCTGGCGCTAGTGTCCTACCAGACCATCGAATGTGAGTTGGCGGGCGGGATTCTCATACTGCGGCATGCGCGTGAGGATAAGCTGAATGCCCGAAATTCACAGATGTACGTGGAAATCATGGCTGCCTTGCAGGAAGCAAGTGAGGATGACCAGGTGGTACTGGTGGTACTTACTGGCAAAGGGCGATTTTTCAGTGCCGGTATGGATTTCAAGAATGAAGCCAGGCTTGCATACGATATTCTGCCAACGGATTCGTCACGGGTGCGCGCCATCAAGGAGAGTTTTCCGCAACGTGACCCCGACGACGTTCGAACGTGGCCTGCGGTCAGATTCATCGAGGCTTTCATCAACTTTGATAAGCCGATTGTCGGCGCCGTCAATGGACCGGCTATTGGCGAGGGGTTCAGCTCGTTGCTGCATTGTGATGTGGTCTATGCAGCAGAGTCGGCCTACTTCTGGGCGCCATTTGCTCGCGCCGGCGTCGCCCCGGAGTTCTGTAGTTCAAAATTGATGGCGCAAAGACTGGGTGCTACATTGGCGAATGCGGCGATTTTTCTGGGCAGGCGGATTTCCGTTGCGCAAGCCAAGGCAGCGGGTTTCGTGTTGGATATATTTCCTTCAGACGAACAGTTTGAATCCCGAATCCTGGGTGCGTTGCAGGATGGGTTATCGATGACCGGTCCACCAGAGGTTCGCGCAAACACCCTGCGTGCCTACAAGGAACTGGCGGTTGGAGGGAGAACGCGCGAAGAACTGACGCATATCTGTCATGAGGAATTCCAATTGATACGGCAGCGAGAATTGAGCGGAGATACGCAAACGGTTCAGGCGTACTACTCCCAGGAGTTGCCGCAATAGCCTGGCAGCGCATAGAGCGTAAAGACGACCTAGGGAGCAGAGCATGACCTATGCAGGCGAACGAACTATTTATGATGCGGACAGCCACCTCATGGAACTGCCGGACTTCCTGTATCGCAGCGCGGACGCTGCAACCAGGCGATTGCTGCCGGATCTGGGCGAGGCACTCACGGGCACGTTCGATGCGAATGCGTACGCGGGCCGCGAAGGGCATACCCAGGCGCATGCTGACCAACTCGCCGCGCTGGGCGACAACCTGACGAAAGGTCCGAAGTGGCATGACGCGCTGGGTGCGTTCAACGGGGCGGAACGGGCCCGGGCGCTGGACCTGCTCGGTTTCAAACGCCAGATCGTATTCTCTTCATTCTGCGCGCGACTAATTTTTGGGGCGGAATCCGATGCCGCGGCTTATGGTGCCGCGGCGGCCCACAATCGTTCCATGGCGGAGTTTTGTGGCGCTGACCCTCGGTTGATGGGGGTGGCCATGGTTCCTCTGCAGGACGTTGCGCGGGCAGGCGAAGAGATCGATCGAGCCATAGAGCTAGGACTGGCAGCCGTATGGATCGCAGCGGACGCGCCCGGTGGGCGTTCTCCCGGGCACCCCGAACATGATCCGGTCTGGGCGCGGCTAGCCGAAGCTGGTCTGCCGTTCATCCTGCACGTGGGCAGTGCGCCGTTGACCATCGATGACGAGTGGATGAACGACGGCATGCCAGAGACCGTCAGCGCACGCGGGGGCGCGGAAGTGATCGGCAGCAAGGACCTGACAGTCATACATCATGCTGCTCAGCGCTTCATCTCGACCCTGATCCTCGACGGCGTGTTGGAACGCTTTCCCAATTTGCGGGGTGGCATCATAGAGATCGGCGCTGGCTGGGTGCCTGACATGTTGCGGCGTCTGGACCACGCCGTGCAGATATGGGCGCGTTCGGAGCCGCAGCTTGCCGAGATGAGTCGTACGCCCAGCGAGCAGGCGCGTGCACAGCTCAGATTTACGCCGTACCCGTTCGAAGACGTCGCGCAATTGGTGTCGGAATCGTCGCCCGAACTGTATATGTTCTCATCCGATTATCCGCATGCCGAAGGCGGGCGCGATCCCGTTGGCCGTTTTAGCAGGTCCGTTGCCAGCCTGACTGCGGCCGAACAGAATTGTTTCTTCGCTAACAACTTTATTGAATTGTACGCAGGCAGTAAATCGCCTTAAACCCAGATTGAATAGCAGACCAAGGAGCTAGACCTGACCATGACCTCTACCGATACGCCCCTCATCCTCTATGGTGTGCCTTTTTCGCAACCGGTTCGCGCCGTTATGTGGCTGTTGCTGTATAAGCAATTACCCTTCGAGATGGTGCTGATCAATCCCGGCTCCAGCGGCGACAATGGGAGCCGCCATCCGGACTATCTGGCAAAAAATCCCGGTGGCACGATTCCGTGCATAGAAGAGCCCGACAACGGCTTCGTGCTAGCTGAGGCTCATGCGATTCTCTGCTACCTGTGCAACCAGCATGGTTGGACGGATATGTACCCGTCGGACCCCAGGCAACGCGCGCGGATTGACTGGTACCTGCACTTCCACCAACGCAACATACGCGACGCATCGCTGGGATTAGTGGCGCCTAAAATACGTAAGGATCTCGACATACCCGAAGCGTCTCAGCAAGCGGCTCGCAATACGCTCACCCGTGGATTGCAGGCTCTGGAGGAGGGTTGGCTGGGGCGATCGAGGTTCGTCGCCGGAGATCAATTGAGCATTGCGGATATGGCCGCATACGTTGAAATCGGGCAGCTGCAGCCCGGCTTTACCAACGTCTACGATTTCAGCCCATTCGAAAACGTACAGCGCTGGCTTGCTGACATGCGCGCGGTTGCAAGCCATGATGATGTACACACGGTACTTGCCGAACTCGGCGACATCAGCCAGCAGGCGCCGGACATGGACACCATTCGAAATGCCAACAAGCGCGCATTGTCAGTTTTGAAAGAACGCCTCGCGGCGATGGCGTAGCGCTGCCTTAGCCCAGGCCCGGCGGCATTGCGGCTTGCTCAGCTTCCATGCGCTGCACCACGAGGGGAGCGGCAAAAGCGCGGTCGAGGTAGTTGCGCACCCTGGGTGCAGACGCTCCGTCCACGTCGAAATCGCCATAGCGTGCCTGAATGAAGCAGGTGGTTACGGCTATGTCGGCGATACTCAGGCTGTCGCCGACGAGGTAGCCGGATTCCGGAACGACGGTTTCGAGGTAGGCCAGGCACTCCGGCATGGCGACGTCGAGAATGTTTGCAACCGCGGCTTCGTCAGTGGGCTCGTTCATCATTTTCGGCTTCAGCAGCCGTTCGCGAAAAAGCGTAGCGCAGGTTTCGATCAACCTCGAGTCAGCGTACTCCTCCAGCCACGACGCCTGTGCCTCTAGCTTGGGATCTGAAGGGTACAAGCTCTTTTCCGGTGCGATACGATCCAGGTAGCGACAGATGACGCTGGTGTCAGGCACCGTGAAGCCGTCGTGTTCGAGAACGGGGATTTTCCCCAGGGGGCTCATGGCGCGAAACTCTGGGGATTCGTCGCCGGGAAAGGTAGGTACGTTTTCGTACTCGAGCTCTTTGTAGTCCAGAGCCAGCAGCGCCTTGCGTGCGAAAGGCGAGAGTGGAACGCCGTATAGCTTAATCACAGTTTTTCCTCATTGTTCATTCCCCTAGGCACTGGAGCATAGCAACTATGCCTTGTCGACGGCAGTGGTCATCATGAGAAAGCCGGTGAATGCAGCGTTGTTAGGGGACAGCGAAGGGTTCGTTTTTGCTTTCATCGCATCGATAGCGTCACGGTAAGCGCAGTAGAATTCCCAAGTCGGGTAGGGGCGGTAGACCATGTCTTCCAGCTCGAATTGCCTGATGACGTTTTTTGTCGTGGTTGGCTTCACAAACACATCCTTGTGCGGGCGGAAATAGAACGGACAGATCGACACCAGGCTCCACTTCGCAAGCTTGGCCTCGCTAAGTACGTCCACCACATCGGTGAAACCACGCTCCTGCTTGCCGTGCAGGAGACGCTTGAAACCGGCAGCTAGAAACGCCCGGTCGTCGCGGTTCATGCCGTTGACATAATCACGAAATTTGGGCTTTTCGAACATGGAAACCATGGATGAACGTGAGACGATTTTTACGATGTCGTCGAGCACTTGAGCTTGACTGCCGAATTTGCTTCGCGCCAACGCCGTGCCGGCGTACTCTGCGAGCTTATCTACGTTGTGTTTCTTGCCGATTTTCTGCATTTCCTCGCTGGCGAATCCCCCTGGATACCGCTGTAGAAAAGTGGCTTCCGCCTCGCGTAATTTTTTTATGTTCATGGTCGGGAGTTAACTCGTCGCTGGTGGCGCATAAAGCATAAACCAAGTCGGACCGTTTAAAGTGCCTGGTTGAGCACGGAGGCCAGTCGAACGCCTGCGCGCAGCAGCCTATCTCGTGTAATGGGGTCATGTTTGCGCAGATATGCCTTGTCGACGCTCACACTTCTGCGTGCATTTTTCGGTCGGGTGATCTGGCGTGCTGCCGCGTTGAAGGCGCACCGCGTGCCCATGCGCTGGCAGTACGCTGTATGGGGCGCAGTGGCCAGTTGAAACGATTCGTCGGCCCATTGCCGGATATCGCTTGCGATCATCTCGGCCCGAGTCTGGTCAGTGATTGATTTGCGTGCCTGGCGCGCATATCTGATGATATTTTCTGCAGTTGGTTTACCCAGCAGGCGGAGTTTGATGATGCATCCGTCCCAGACGCTGTGCAGGTTGCCGCGGCAATCCCCGGTGGCGCTGATGTCGTTGCCGCCGCGATCGTCGGCGAAGCTTACATGCAGGGGTTGGTGTAGATCGCCGATCCAATGTCCCAGATATTTGATAGACGCCAGCCGGGCTTCATCGACGCCGGCTTGCCGTAATGTGCCCAGCTCTTTGTGAATGGCGCTAAACACGCAGTGCCGAGCTGCGGGACAGTTGGTGTGGGTTACAGATTCCGTGTCGCGCGGAAAGTTCACGTAATGCTCGGCGCGCCTGCCGTCGTCGACGGTGTCGGGGTAGTAGCAGGACGCCGCGTAGTTGCTGTACCCGGGGTCAAGTTCGATGAGCCGGTTGACTTCATTACGGGCGCGTACCGAGAGCTCCTGATACGCGATTTCACAGACGATGGCGTGACCCGTCGCATTCCACGCGTGACTCGCGCTGGGCGCGCAAGCGGCGAACAGACTCGAGGTGAGCAGGATCGGGACCAGATACTTGTGCATGGGCTAAACAATACACGATCCCCACGCGACCAACCCGTTGCCAACATGGCATACAATCTCTGCCTGGTTACCCAAACACAAGACAACAGGACGCTGCAATGAACGGTGCGCAGGACCCCGGCAACAGATCAGTAGCCGCCCACTACCTTGCACAATTGGCTGATCACGGCATACAGCATTTGTACGTCAACGCGGGTACGGATTTTGCGCCCCTGGCGGAAGCCTATGCGAGTAATGCAGACGGCAGTAATGTAAAACTGCCAGAGCCGGTGTTGTGCGCCCACGAGGGCGTGGCGGTAGGCATGGCCCATGGCGCCTACCTGATTTCAGGTCAACCTCAGGCGGTCATGTTTCATGTCAGTGTGGGTACCGCCAACGCGATCTGTGCCGTGGCGAATGCCGCCCGGGACAATGTGCCGTTGCTGGTGAGCGCAGGGCGAACGCCGATCCTGGAACATGGCGCCACCGGCGCCCGCGACACCATGATCCACTGGGCGCAGGAGATGTATGATCAGGCGGGCATGTTGCGCGAACTTGTTAAGTGGGACTACGAGCTGAAAAATGCCCGTCAGGTGGATCAGGTCGTAGACCGCGCCCTGGGCATGGCGCAGAGTCAGCCCCGCGGCCCGGTGTACCTCACCTTGCCCCGTGAAGTGCTCGCTGAGAGCATGCCCGAGGGCCACGCCGTTGCGCCGCGTACCGCTGTTCCCGTATTTGGCGCCCCGGACGAAGCTGCACTGCTGTCGTTGGCCAGGCAGATAGCATCAGCGAAATTTCCGATCATAGTGACTTCCGCCTCTGGAGCGGACCGCGACAGCGTCAAGCTGTTAGGAGAGCTGGCCCAACAGTACAGCATCGGGGTGGCGGATACGTCGCCGCGCTACATGAATCTAGCCTTCGAGCACCCGATGCATATGGGCGTGGCTCGACAGGCGCTGCTCGATCAGGCCGATGTGCTGGTGTTTTTAGAGTGTGACGTGCCGTGGATCGACGCTCAGATGGCGCCTGCGGAGCACACCTATATCGCGCACGCGGGCGTTGATCCCCTGTTCGCGCGCTACCCTATGCGTTCGCACCGATCGGACTTGAGTTTGACCGGCACGCCGGCGGCGATTCTGCAGGGCCTACTCAATGCACTGGAGAGCGATGCCGACGCCCTCGATGCGGACCGACGCGAGGTTATGGAAACCCGCGCAAGCCAGGCGCGCGAGATGATCGACGTGCAGCGAGCCCAGGCGCTGGAGCAGACCGGACCCATCACCAAAGCGTTCATGTCCGCGATGCTCGGCGCGCACCTGCCTGACGATGCCGTGGTGTTCAACGAATATTGGGCATCGCCGGAACTCCTGCAGCGTAGAGAACCCGGCAGCTATTTTTTCCTGCCACCCGCAGGCGGTCTTGGTTGGGCATTGCCTGCGGCGCTGGGCGCGCGGCATTCGACCGATCACCCGGTGGTGGCGCTGGTCGGCGATGGTTCTTATATGTTCGCGAACCCGGCCGCATGTCACCATGCTTCGGCCAAACATCATCTGCCGGTATTGACGGTTATCGCTAACAACGCCACCTGGGGTGCTGTAGAGCACGCCACCCAGGCTGTGTATCCCCAGGGCAAAGCCGTGGCACAGGGGGAGAAGCGCTTGTCGGACCTATCCCCGGCGCCGGCGTTCGAAGCGTACTGTGAAGCGTCCGGCGGCTACGGCGAACGTGTGACTGCACGCGATGAACTGGTGCCGGCTTTGCAGCGTGCCCTGCATGCGGTGCAGCAGGAACAACGTCAGGCGTTGTTGAACGTGGAATGCGTTTGAGCGTGCGGCGACGGCTGCGCCGGGATCACAACAGGAAGCTGATGCTTTCCTGGGCCTCATTAATGTCGACCAGCGTCACCTTCTTGGTGCTGATGCGCATGCCGTCAGCCGATTCCATCAGTTCATAATCGCTGCGACCCGCGTGCACCCGCTTGGCGTGGTTGCGCACTTCGGTGACCAGAAACCGGGCGGATGCTTGCACATTATCACCTTCGAAGCCTGTGACCTGCACGTTGGATATGAGGCGAGACAGCCTGGATTTAGGATTCTGAGCGAATGCCTTGCCGTCTTCCAGGCGCCCGACATATGCCTCGAGCCCTGAGCGGTCGAGATTCAGAATGGAAACGTGAGCATCCGGGTCCGGATCTTCCTCGTTGGAAGGTATCCAGTAGCGGGCGTCGAGGGCGAAAAGATTCAGCCAGTCAGAATAGCGATTCTCATCCATCAAGTGCGCCTCGTGGTAGAGAAACAGCTGTACTGCCAGATACCTATCCACCGTAATGCCTGCCGGCATGAGGCTATGCGCTGGCACTCATAACCTCGAGCCAGTGGCGCCACATCTCGCGCTGGGAAACTTCGTCGCTAACGTGGCCAGCAACGGTACCGTCCTCCATAACGACCTCCCGGCCGAGACCCCGTTTGAAAATAAGCCACGCGTCTGCCGCGCCGCGCACGCCGTCTGCGACACGGTTGAACATCTCAATATCGTCGTGAATGCCTCCCCCAAGTGGCGTGTAGAATCCTTCGAACTGGCGCAGGCGCAGCTGATTCAGTTCGTCGGGAACCCCGTCCAGAAGCGCGGGCGCCAGGTCGACCTCTGTTTTTGTGGCGTCTATCGGGCGGATATTTCTGACCTGCTGGTTCAACAGTACAAGATTTGGAAAGACGCTCATGTGGGTGCCACCAATTGCAATCACCTCCTCGGCGCGGTCCTGGCCGTGGGCGGCAACCATGTCCTGATAGTACTTCTGCCCCCAGTTGGTCTGTTGCAGGCGTGCGACGTGCGCTTCGCGCCGCGCCGGCAGCAGGTGGAAGTTACGAAAGTCGAGCATGGAGTGCCCGCGGCCCAATGCGCGACATTGCGCCGGCGAGTCTGCGTCGAACAACGTCAACCGCTGCCCCGACGATCGGGCCGACCATTTTACGAAGGATTGATGAGTGAAGTTGACGTGATAGCCGTCGATGGAATTCTCCATCTGCAGCTTCCAGTTGCCGGAATAGGTCAGCTTGGCCGCTCCGGCCTGAACCCGAATGCGCCCCAGCGGCGACAGGTCGCAGAAGAGATCGATCTGATCTCGCACCGGTTTGCCTAGAAATTCGTGTAGAGAATTGGATGTGCCACGTACGCAAGCAAAATAAAAGCCACGATATTCATCTACCTGGGACGGTTCGCGCAGGCCTGATGCGGATTGGTCCAGGTCGGTGTATGCGTCCGCATAGGGGAGGTGGGCGAGGGTGCCGTCCAGGTCGTAGGTCCAGCCGTGGTACTCACAGCGGAAATGCTCGGCATTGCCAGCTTCGTCCTGGCATACGGTCGCAGCCCGGTGACTGCAGCGATTGAAAAAGACATGCACATCGGCTCGTTTGTCGCGCACCAGGATGACCGACTGTAAACCGATGGATGAACGTTTGAAATCGCCCGGATTGGGGACTTCGCTCTCGTGCCCGATGTACACCCATTGCGCATCGAAGATCTTGTTGAGCTCATCAGCCAAGATGGACGGCTCTGTGTAGACGCAACTGTTCACTGCATCTGGCTTGACGATATCGCAGTACGCTCGATGCTGGGTCATGGTCGTTTCCATGGTGAACGCACTAGCATGCTAGTTGCTCTATATGCGACTCGCAAGAGCACTGAGCGGCGAAGATTCATCGTGCTAAGATTCCGCGTTACTGCAGGAAATTGGGACAGATATGAAACCATTGGAAGGCGTTAAGGTTCTCGAGTTTTCGACCATGATCACGGCGTCATTCGCCGCGATGATGCTGGCGGAGCAGGGCGCGACGGTGATTAAAGTGGAACCCATTGAGTTGGGCGACCCGATGCGCTTTCTGGGCACCAGCAAAGGTGGAATATCCGGATTATTTGCGAACTGTAATCGTGGCAAGCGATCACTGCGCCTGGATATCAAAGCCGAGGCGGGTAAGGAAGTCATCAAAAAGCTGGCGCAGGAAACCGATATTGTGCTGTGCAACTTCCGGCCCGGTGTGATGGACAAGCTCGGCCTCGGCAGTGAAGCCCTGCGTGGTATCAATCCGCGCCTGATTTATGCCGCAATCACGGGCTTTGGTATCGAAGGCCCTGACCGTGACAAACCGGCCTACGATCCGGTCATCCAGGCTCAGGCGGGTTTCGCCGCGGTACAGGGCCAGGGCAAAGAAGGGCCCGAGTTCGTGCGCAACCTCACCTGCGACAAGGTCACCGCATACACCGCTTGCCAGGCGGTTACCGCAGCCCTGTACGTCCGCGAGAAAACCGGTGAGGGTCAGCACATTGATCTGTCGATGATGGACGCGGGTCTTTTCTTTCTGTTTCCAGATGGATTCATGCATCGCACGCTATTAGACGACGACGTGGAACATGTGCTGCCACTGAGTGAGATTCTGTACGACCTGACCGTCACCAAAGACGGTGGCGTGACGCTGTCGGCCGCCAATCAGGCACAGCAGATTGGTCTGTTGTCTGCCATCGATCAGTTGCCTCTGCTGGCGGACGAGCGCTTCAACAGCACAGACAAGCTTGTCGCCAATATTGATGAGTTTCGCGAGCTGCTGAAGGCCGAGTTTCTGAACTACGAGACTGACCCACTGCTTGAAAAGCTCAAGGAAAATGATGTCCCGGCGGCCAAGTGCCTGGATTATGACGAGGTGCTCGCCCACCCTCAGTATGCCGCGAACGACAGTATCGATACCTTCACGCACCCGATCATGGGTGAGATGCTGCGAGTCAAGTCGCCGGCCCAGTTTGCAGGTGAGCGTCTTGCGCCGGCGTCTGACAGCCCCGCTCATGGCGAGCATACGGCCGAGGTACTTGCCGAACTTGGCTGGACGACGGACGCCATTGCCGATTTGATCGAACAGGGGATTGCGAGATAGCCGAGTACTCCATCAATTATTAAATTGATGGCGTACTAACGCCTGGGAGTTTGTAGGGAGGAGTCTATGCTTTTAGCGCCATACCGGGTCCTGGACCTGACCCATACCCATGGCGTGCTGTGCGCGCAAATTCTGGGCGATCTGGGCGCAGATGTGATCCAGATCGAACCGCCGGGCGGCGCGCCGGGCCGTGGGCTGGGACCGTTCCTCAATGGCGAGCCGGACCCGGAAGGATCGCTGTACTGGTGGGGGTACGCGCGCGGTAAGCGCAGCATGGAGCTGGATATTGATGCGCAACGGGACATTTTTCTTAAGCTGGTTGAGCGTGCCGACTTCCTGATCGAAGCAGAGACTCCCGGAAACCTGGAGGAGCGGGGCATCGGCTACGCAGAGCTGAGCCAGCTCAATCCCGGCCTGATCCACTTGAGCATTTCGCCGTTCGGCCAGGACGGGCCTAAGGCGCAGTGGGCGGCGTCGGACATCACCATCATGGCCAGCGCCGGCCCCATGGCCATAACCGGGGATGAGGACCGCCCGCCGGTGCGCGTGTCGGTACCTCAGGCCTGGCACTTTGGCGCCGCAGAGGGTGCGGTAGGGGCGATGCTTGCTTTGCATGAGCGTAACCGATCCGGGCGTGGGCAACATATTGATGTCTCTGCGCAGCAGGCCGCGGCGCTCGCGACCCAGGCCAACATACTGTCTGCAGCGGTAAACGAAAGCACTTTGCAGCGCATCGCTGGCGGCTTGAAGGCCGGCGACCTGCGCATTCGCCTGACCTACCCCGCGGCCGACGGGCATGTCTCCATCACCCACGTTTTTGGTGCCACCATCGGGCCTCCGACGCGGCGCCTAATGGAATACGTCTACGAAGAAGGGTTTTGTGACGCCGCCACTCGCGATAAGGATTGGGTGGAGTACGGTCTGCTGTTGGCCACCGGTGCAGAGCCCATCGAGGAGTTCGAGCGCGTCAAGCAATGCGTGGAAGCATGTACGCGGTCAAAAACCAAGGCTGAGCTACTGCGGGTAGCGATGGAGCGTCGCCTGTTGTTGGCCCCTATGACCAACATCGAGGATGTGGCGACCAGCGAGCAGTTTGCGTCGCGGGATTTTTTTGTCCGTCCCCAGGGGCAAGGGCGCTCCGCGCAAATTGACTATCCCGGAGCATTCGCCAAATTCAGCGCAACGCCCATGCAATCCCGCAACAGGCCACCCCGGATTGGTGAGCATACTGAAGAAATTTTGGCGGAGCTTGAGGCTACGCAGCCGCGCAATTCTGGGACGGATCAGGGGAGCTCTGATGAGGCGCCGCTCAAAGGTCTGAAGGTGCTTGATTTCATGTGGGCGCTGGCAGGCCCAAACGCAACCAGGACCCTGGCGGACTATGGAGCGACGGTGGTGCGGGTTGAATCTTCCAGTCGGCTTGACGTATGTCGCACCATACGTCCGTTCATCGATGGTGATGAGTCACCGGAAAAGTCGGCTATCTTCCACTCCACCAATGCCGGCAAGCGCATGATCACCGTGGATCTCACCACTGACCAGGGTCGCGAGGTGATTCTTGATCTAGTGCGTTGGGCGGATGTGGTTACCGAATCGTTCTCCCCCAAGGCGATGAAGGCTTTCGGCCTGGACTATGAGACTCTGCGCCAGATCAAACCCGAGCTCATCATGCTCAGCACCTGCCTTATGGGCCAGACGGGGCCGCTGGCGCAATTCGCCGGTTACGGAAATCTCGCTGCCGCTATTGCCGGGTTTTACGAAATAACCGGCTGGCCTGACCGGGAACCGGCAGGACCGTTCGGAGCCTACACGGATTACATAGCGCCACGCTTCAACGCAGTTGCCGTGCTTGCGGCGCTGGATCACCTGCGCCGCACAGGCACGGGTCAACACATCGACCTGGCCCAGGCGGAAGCGGCAATGCATTTTCTCACGCCGGCGTTGCTGGATTACACCGCTAACGGAAACATTGTGGGGCGCGTGGGCAACGAGGATGCAGATTTTGCTCCCAATGGCGTGTATGCCACGCGCGGCGATGACGAGTACATCGCTATCGCCTGTGAGACCAACGCGCAATGGGATGCGCTATGCACCGTGGTGCCGGGAATAGCCGATGCTGGCGACGGTCTAAATGAAATCGCGGGGCGGCTGGCGGCTCAAGCTGAGTTGGACCATCAGCTCGAAAAATTTGCGGCGCAAAGTGATCGCTGGGAATTGGAGAAACGGCTGCAAGCGGCCGGCGTACCTGCCTCGGTTGTGCAGAACAGCCCGGAACTGCTTGGCGATCCGCAGTTGGCGCATCGTGGCCATTTCGTCACATTGCCCCATCATGAAGGTGGAGAAACAGTGATCGAGGGGTCGCGCCTGCGCATGTCGCGTTCGCAGCCCATTGTGGACTCAAGCGCCCCAACGTTTTCCCGAGACCAGATGTACGTGCTCACCGATATCCTCGGCTACGATGACGAACGCGTGGGGGAGTTGCTGGTGGCCGGGGTCTTTGAATAGACCCCGAAGACGCAGAAGAGGCTAGTCCGACGACGGCAGTTTTTTGGTTTCTTTTCCCATGAGCATCGCGCCGTCAATACCGAACGAGCCTTCGCCGGCTTTAACGCATAGCAACTCCAGGGTTTCGTCCGCGTTGATGTAGCGCTTGCCGATAAGACATTCAAACATGTGTTCCGGATCAGCCTGCGCGTCTGCCGCCGCGTCTTCGCCGGGAGCCAGCATGGGTACCCCGCCGCAGGTGATGGTGCCATCGACATCGGCCTTTACCACCATGGCCTCGCCGTTGCATACGGCACTCTTAAAACGTAATCCAGGTTTGATTTCCGGCATTATTCTCCTCCGCCTAACGGCAATTTATTATGGATTCTAGTGTCAAATGCCAGCGTCGAACAACACTAGCGCCGTGCGACACGATTATACGAATGGGTTAGTGAAACCAATGGTCATGGAACGAATCGCTTCTTCCTGAGTGCTGTCTTGGATACGCTCAAGCTCACCGCCGTCGAGCCAGACGCCTTTGCACTTCGGGCAGCGATCGATCACGATCATGTGAGCGATTTCTTTCGCCAGCGCCTCGCCGTCGTTTGGGCAACTGCGTACCGTTTCGCCGGATGCATCGACCATCAGCGCCATTTCTTTCGCGCAGGCTTCGCATATTGGATGGTCATCTTCCTTGTGACGGGTTCTCGCACCGCAACGGTCACACTTCTGTCCCAATAACGCCATATCGATCGATCTCCCCCTATGAGCCACAAAGGCCATACTACTGCCCAATCTCGGAATGGCGCAATGTCTTTGTGAGGCTTCGATCTTCCGTACCGCGGTAGCCGGTTGCAAGCTGCTTCCAGGTATTGATCTGCATATCGTATGATAATGTCGATCAAGCATGGGGGGGACGATGCAGCAGGCACTTGAGGGGCTGCTGGTGGTGGACGTCGGCGGCACGATTGCAACTGGTTATTGCGCCAAACAGTTTGCGGACTATGGCGCCCAGGTGATCAATGTGGAACCTGCGGATGGCTTCGCCACCCGGTTCGAACCACCGTTGATTGACGACGTTGAGGTGCCTGACAACAGCGCTCTGCACGCGTATTTGAGTACCAATAAACGCAGTGTTGTTGGCTCGGCATTAAGCGACGTTGAACTCGGATCGGTCCTGGCGCGTGCCGACCTGATGTTGGACGACGGTCAGCTCGACGAACGCATTGCCGGGCTTTACGCCCCGCGCGCCGGGGTTCGCATGTCGATCACGTGGTATGGACAAAGCGGTCCGTACGCCGATTTTCATGGCACCGATGGGCAGATTTACGCCCTCAACGGCATGGTGCGCAGCATCGGACGCATTGCCGGCCCGCCGTTGATGCCCACCGGTTGCCAGGCGCAGATCGTGGGCGGCATGAGTGCCTATATTGGCGCCCTCGGCCATGTCGTTGCCAAGGATCTGGGAAATCTGACTGAGCCGGTACATCTGCACACCTCGATGTTCGAAGCCGCCATGTGCTTTACCGATGTCGGCGCCATCTCTCATTACAACACCGGCCTCGAAGCGCCGCGCATGGGCGTGAACCGATACCCCCCAACGTATCCGCTGGGGGTGTTCCCGTGTCGCGATGGGTGGTTGGGGGTGACCGTATTGACGCCCAGCCAGTGGCGGGCGTTCTGTAAACTGCTGGACATGGAAGAGTTCGCCGACGTGGAGCTGTTCCAGACGTCGATTGGCCGGATGGAAGCTGCCGATGTCATCGAACCCGTCATGCGCGACAGACTCTTGCTGCACTCGGCGGAGGATCTTTTCTATCGCGGGCAGCAAAACGCCGTACCGCTGGCGCGGGTACCTACCATGGAGGAGTTGTTCGCCGTGGATCAGTTCGTCGAGCGCCACGCGTTCAGCCGGGCACAGGTATCACAAGAGCGGTCGATCACGGTGCCGTCGGTACCTTTTCGACTGTTCGAAACGCCACCCTTATTCGGCGGCCCGGTAGCAAGCGTCGGCGCGCACAATGCAGAGGTGTCGCGGTGACATCGCCTGCTGCGCTGAGCGGGATTCGCATCGTCGACCTCAGCATGGGGTGGGCGGGCCCCCTTGCCTGTCGGCATCTGGCAGATATGGGCGCCGATGTCATCAAGGTCGAAAGCTGTGAGCGATTCGACTGGTGGCGCAGCTGGGAAGCGACTCCGCAATGGATAGCCGACGACGGCGCTGAGAAGTCAGTTGCTTTTAACATGGTGAACCGCAACAAACGCGCTATAACTTTGGATCTCGAACATACCCAGGGGCGGCACTTACTGCTTGAACTGGTGCGAACTGCACATGCGGTGGTGGAAAATTTCTCCGGCGGTGTGTTGCCAAAGCTCAACATCAGCTATGAAGTTCTCCAAGCGGTTAAGCCAGACATCGTGCTGGTTTCGATGCCGGCGTTTGGTTCTACCGGGCCGTGGGCGAATTTCCGCGCATACGGCTCCACGGTGGAGCATTCTTCGGGCCTGCCGCATTTGAACGGCTACCCGGAGGACCCGCCCACCATGCAACATGTCGCCTATGGTGACGCTGTTGGAGGACTTACCGGCGCATCGGCATTGTTGACGGCGCTGCGCCATCAGGCGCGTACCGGGCAGGGCCAGTTTGTCGATTTGTCCCAGGTGGAAGCGCTGCATGCGCTGGCCAGTCACGGCATCCTTGAATTTGGCGCGAACCGTCGGCCGTGGCCAAGGCAGGGCAACTTCTCGCCGCAGTTTGCTCCGCATGGGGTGTATCCGTGCGCGGACGCGAATGACACGTGGATCGTCATACAGGTACTGGATGACATCCAATGGGCGTCGCTGCAGCGGCTGGCCTCACCGACTCTGAATGCATTTGGCGATATAAGCGAACGCCTTGCGGCGGTTGGCGAGCTCGATGCCGCGCTTGGGTCATGGACTAGAAATCAGGCGGGCCGTGAGTTGATGCACCGCTTGCAAGGTGCGGGTATCCCGGCCGCGGTGACCAACTCCGCCGCGACGCTCCTGGATGATGAACAGTTGCAGGCACGCGGATTTTGGCAGTATGTGTCGCGAGCATTTGTGGGAGAGCAACCCGGCCCGTCGGCCCCGTATCGAATCGGCGCGCAGCCGCTACCGATAGTGGCGCCTGCGCCCACCCTCGGGCAACACAACCAGGAGGTGCTGGGCGGTATCCTCGGACTCACGGCGCAGGATCTGGATCGGCTGAGCGAACTCGGCGTTATCGGCACCAGGCCGCGCATGCCCAGCGGTGGTAATTAAACAGCGAAATTGTTACGTATTGGGAGAATTGTTATGAGTGACTTTACAAGCATCATCGTCGAAAAGGCAGACGGCTTGGCCACCCTTACCTTGAACCGGCCGCAACAACGCAATGGCATGACCAATCGTATGGTGCGTGAAACTCACGAGGCATTGAGTGAAATCGCTGGGGATGGAACAACACGCGTATTGGTCCTGACCGGTGCAGGAGAATCCTTTTGCCCGGGAGCCGACATTAAATGGGCCACAGATGCGAATGCCGATCCTGCAGATTCTGCACCTGCCGACCCTCGTTGTTTTCAGGTGGCCGCGTTGCTGCACGACATGCCCGCGGTGACCATTGCAGCGGTGAACGGGGCCTGTGCAGGTGCAGGCATTGGCTGGGCGTGCGGTGCAGATATAAGGGTCGCTGCACGTCGTGCGAGATTCAATACCGCGTTTATCAACGTTGCCTTTGCCGGCGACATGGGCATTCCCTGGAGTTTGCCGCGCCTGGTAGGCGCCGCCAAAGCGCGTGAACTGTCGTTTCTATGTGAGAAATTTGATGCGGATACCGCACAAGAGATAGGCCTGGTGGCCCGGGTGTTCGACGATGAAACGTTTGTTGAGGAAACCCGCCAGCTTGTAAAGGGCCTGCTGGCGCGCTCGCCCATCGCGCTACAGACGATGAAGGCGCATTACGTATCTGCGGAGCGCATGGGGTTCAGCGATTACATTGCGCTGGAAACCGAACATCATGCCAACATCGGCAGAATGGAAGACACCCAGGAAGCATTCAAAGCGTTCCTGGAGAAGCGCGCACCGGTATTCAAAGGGCGTTAGTACTCCATCAACCTAATAATTGCGGATCAGCGCAGAACAAGTGGTTTTTGGACTAGGCGCGGCTCGCCGGACAGGTCGGGTACCTTTCCAAGAGCCGCAACAACGGCCAAAGGCCACTTGTGCTGCGCCCTTCGGGAGTCCGCCTGCTTTGCGCTGACCGCGTTGCCGTTCGTCGCAATATACCCGATATTACTCCTCTCGGCGCCTTGCCAGCCCAAAGCAGGCGGGCTCTGATCCGCAATTATTAGGTTGATGGAGTACTAGCCGAGCACGAGTTCCGCGAACGTGCGCAACTGCCCGATACTTCGCGTAGAGACCAGCAGCGATGTGACTGGGGTGTCGCGCCATGCCTGCAGGCGATCTCTGATCCTTTCCACCGGGCCCACCAGTGATATTTCGTCGGCCAGTTCAGTGGGCACGGCGGCTGCGGCTTCATCTTTTCTACCGGCTAGAAACAGCTCTTGAATCTCCTCGGCAGCCTCCTCGAAACCCATCCGCTGCACGAGTTCGTTGTGGAAATTTCTGGATTTTGCGCCCATCCCACCGATGTACAGCGCCAGGTTCTGCTTGAGCGGTAGTAAAGCTTCTTCTACATCGTCACTGATGATCACGGATACGCCCTGCATGATCTCGAAGCCGGGCTTGGCGTGGGCGATCTGGTCCGCGTACACCTCCTGACGATAGGGCGAGTAGTACAGGGGCAACCAGCCATCTGCGATCTCGGCGGTCATGGCAACGTTTTTTGGCCCTTCGGCGCCGAGAAAGATCGGCAGATCTTCGCGCAGAGGATGCGTGATGGATTTGAGCGGTTTACCCAGACCCCAGGCGCCTTCGCCCGTATATGGAAGTGGATAATGCTCGCCGTCGTTGACCACGGGTTCTTTTCGCTGCAGGACCTGACGCACGATGCTGACATACTCCCGGGTGCGGGCCAGCGGCTTGCCGAAGGGCGCGCCATACCAACCCTCGACCACCTGGGGTCCTGACACGCCCATGCCCAGGATGACGCGACCGCCGGACAGATGATCCAGGGTGAGTGCGGCCATGGCGGTAGCCGTAGGCGCGCGTGCCGACAGTTGAGCGATGCCGGTACCGAGCCGGATGCGCTGCGTGTGCGCTCCGATCCAGGCCAACGGCGTGAACACGTCGGAGCCCCAGGCTTCTGCAGTAAAAATGGCGTCGTAGCCCAGTCGCTCTGCCTCCTGGGCGATCTCGACCATTTTCGGATTCGGACCCGCGCCCCAGTAACCGAGCTGCAGCCCGATTTTCAAATCGCCCATGTTGAACTCCTCAAACTTTACCGCCCTTGAGGACGGTTAATGCCGCATGATTCTGCAGTACTCGGACATCCGCCAACGGATCGCCGTCGACGATGACAATGTCGGCCAGCGTGCCCGCGGCCAAAGTGCCCAACTGCCCGCCAGGGTCCATGGCCTGACCGCCGTGACGGGTTGCGCATACCAATGCTTCGGCGGGCCGCATGTCGAAAAGATCAACGAAATATTCAAGATCCTTGGCGTAAGTGCCGTGGGGCGCGATGCTGATGCCGTAATCCCCGCCGACCACTAACCTCACGCCGGCCTTACGCAGCTTTTCAACGGTCGCCACAGTGGCCTCGATTTCAGCTTCGTAACCCTGATCACGCACCGTCTGTTTGCTGACGCCGAGGGATTCGCACTGTGCCACGTACTGCATTTCCCACGCGATAGCAGGGCCCACTACGATGCGCTCGTTCTGCGCTGCAAGCATGTCTACCGCCTGATCGTCCAGGTAATTGGCGTGGCCAATGAAATCCACGCCGGCGCGTACCGCCTGCTTCACGGCTGCGGCTGAGCGGGCATGGCAGGCGACGCGCAAATTGCGGCGGTGTGCTTCGTCGACCACCGCTTCTACCTCTTCGTCGCAGAACGACAATTCTCCCGGTGGGTTGGTGGCATTGATGGCTTCGCCGTCGATGAATATTTTTACCACGTCGACATGATCGCGGCGTTGCTGTCGCACGGCCTGGCGCAGCGCCCAGGGCCCATCTGCAATCTGACTCAATCCGCCGGGCGAATCGACGTTGCTTGCGGTGGCGCCCAGATCCCGGCCCGCCGCCAACAGGCGCGGGCCGGCGATGCGTCCGCTATTGATTGACTCGCGCAGTGCCACGTCGATTTTGTAGGTCGAGCCGAAGCTGATGGCCGAGGTGAAACCGGAGTTCAACATCAGGCGCGCGTTGCGCACTGCGGTAATGGTGGCTTCCTCAACGGAAGTGGCGCCGATGGCGAATGGACTTGCGTCGGCAAACGACAGGTGCGCGTGGCATTCCGTCATGCCGGGCATAATGAATTTGCCGGATGCGTCGATGGTTTCAGTATCCCCAGGCAGATCCGGCAGGGCTGAAGCCGGCCCGACGTATTCGATCGTGTCATCTTTGAGCAACAGGGCGCCGTCTTCGATGACGTCTTCGTCAACTGCCGTGAACAGAGTCGCGTTGCGATAAAGTGTGTATGCAGACATGTTGGCCCCTGGTTAGTCGGCGAAGAACGCGGTCTTTTTCTCGCCATTGGGCCCGTACACCGGTTCGCCGCGCTCTACCAGATAGGCCTGGTTGATGCTTTCCATTATTTTGGCGTCGGCCAGAAGTTCCACCATCTTCAAATAATTGGGGTGGGTGAAGTGAGCCGCCAGAGAGTCTGAATCGTCCCACAGTTCGTACACTTGAATGCGCGTGGGTACCGATGGGTCGGGTGCAAAACAGTAATCCCGACACCCATCTTCCTCCACTCGTGTGGCGAGCTGACAGTCGGTAGTAAGTTCGACGGCGCGGTCGCGGTCGGCCTGGTTTTCGAATTCGAGAGCTGCCACAACAATAATCATAAGGGTCCCTGGTTAGATCGATGGGTTAAAGATGGGTTTGACGGTCACGCGGCCAGCTCGGCTAGGGTCCAACGCCGGTGCGATGGACCGGTAGGACCGCGTGCTTCGCCTGCGTGCTCAGGATAGACGGATGCCGTGTACAGGTCGCCATGTGCGTCCATGGCGAGTTGATGGATGTAGATGGCGATGTTTTCCACGCGCTGCAGCACGTCGCCTGATTCTTCATCCAGAATAGCCAGGTTGCTCATTTTGTCGCTGGCGTAGATCTTCTCGCCATAGGCAGCCAAGCTCAGCGGCATGATGTGCGTCCACTCATCGATGTAGTTGCCATCTGCGTCGAAGCGCTGAATGCGATGCTGGCAATCGTCGGCGACGACGGTGCGGTACGGCTCAATCTGACCCGGTACGGTCATGTAGTCGTGGAAGTTGCCGCCGCACAAATCCGCAACCAACAAACGGCCTTTAGAATCTATGGTGAGTGCATGCGGCGTGTTGAATTCACCCGGACCGCGGCCCCACTGACCGACGGATTTGATGAACTCGCCTTCCGCCGTGTACCACACCAGGCGCGAATTCCAGTAGCCGTCCGCGACCACGATATTGCCGTTGTCCTGTACCGCCACGGCCGTGGGGCCATTGAAGTGGCTTTCGTCGTTGCCCCATTGCCCGAAAGTGCCGAGTTCGAGGAGCAATTCGCCGTTGGGGTGATACTTACGCACCGTGTGCCCGTCGCGATCAGTGGTCCAGAACATGCCGTCTTTTTCGATGTAGATGGTGTGCGCGCCCAGGGCGAATCCACGCTCGTCAGACGTCCCCCATTTACCGAGATAGGCGCCATTACGATCAAACATGGAGATGCTGCTCTTGCCCATCTTGTCTTTCATAGCCAGCGGGTGGGTGGCCCAATGTTCGATATCCCGGGTAAACAGATAGATGATGCCGTCGGCGTCCACCGCGACACCCGATCCCATTTCAAACTGCATGTCCGCGGGGTAGTGGGGCCAACTTTCCGCCAGTTTATAGCCACTGCGTGGGTCTGTAGTTTCTGTGTTGTTTTCTACATCGTGTGAGGTGCACATACGGTTCAACTCGAAGATCGTGTCATTCGAGACTATCTGCGGCGTGACATGTGCGCAACCCACCTGGTTTAATGTCGGCGCAATGATGGGGAGGTTGCAATGAACGCACAGGTGTTGACCGCGCAGAGAGCGCTCGCCGTCATCGGCCGGGGCTTGCTGGGATTGTATTTCATAGTGCCGGGGATCAGTAAAGTAACCGGTTTCGCTGCAACCACACAGTACATGGAGGCGCACGGCGTGCCCCTGATACCGCTGCTGCTCGTGATCACCATCGTGATCCAGATTGGCGGTGGGATCAGCCTGTTAGTGGGTTACCGGACCCAGTTGATGGCATTCGTGCTCGCTGGGCTAACACTGGTTATCAGCTTGTTCATGCATGACTTCTGGTCCATGGCAGAGGGCATGGAGCGGGCGCACGAAATGCAGAACTTCGTCAAAAACCTGGCAATCATGGCCGGTCTTCTGTATCTCAGCGGCGCGTCCATCCTGGACAAGCGTGAATAGCGCTAACTACTACTTTGTGAGCCGCCGCGGATTGGCAATATCAGCACCTCAGTATCGATCACGTCGATAACTTTGCGCGCGGTATTGCCGATGAGATTTGGCGAATCCTGTCGCGCGACACGCGCCAGAATCACCAGATCGCTTTGCTGTTCGGCAGCGGTATCCGCGATTACTTTCTCCGGCGCGCCGTTGGCAGCGGTGATCTGATTGCGCGCCAGACCGCATCGATCGGCGAATCGCTGTCGATCCGGGCGCTCCTCGGTGGAGTAACCCGCTACCGCGTGCATGGTGGCGCCGAGATCGTCCGCCATGCGCCGCGCAGATGCCAGGAGATCTTCGTTCGCCTGTTCGTATTGCTCGTTGTCGGGTCTGTGCTTCAACGCCACTAACACTTTTTCGATTTTGTACGGACGGCCGGTTTTCACTAACAGCACTGGGCAATTGCACTCACGAATCAACGTCCAGTCCGCAGTGTCGCGCACCATGCGGACGAAACGGGAGTGCTGGGTCATGTTTTTTACGACGATGGAACTGTTCTCGCGGATGGCGGCATCGACGATGGCCTGGCGCCAGTTGTCGTTCCATTCCACTTCTGTCTCGACCTCGATGCCTTCTGCGCGGGGCTCCGCTACCAGACGTTCGAGCCAGGCAAAAACCCGCGCCTGAGTGGCTCGTCTTACGTGCTCTGGATCGCTACCGGGAACCGGGGCTACCGAATCCGCGTTGATACAACAGTAGACATGCATAGACGCATCCACCGAGCGGCGCCGTTTGTAGACCTCGGCAATGTGCTCGCCCCAATCCAGAGCGGCCTGTTCCATGCAGGTGGGGTCCAGTACTACGAAAACCTTGGCGGTATCTACCATCTTTGTCCCGCAACAATAAGCGTAGGATCAAGATACAGATTCCGCTCTATTTCGATATGCGCACTTTCCCGTATGCGCGCTTGAGCCCTATGGCTGGCCGCGAAATGAGATGCGCACGGACGTACGCACGCTGATGGGGCGACCGTTCTTTAATACCGGTTCGAATCGCCATTTGCTCACTGCTCGTTGAGCCGCTTTCACGAAGCGGCGTGGCGATTGATTCTGTACCTGAATCTCTTCGACCGTCCCAGACTCTGAAATGTTGAACTCCAGGTCGACCGCGGCGTCATTCACATTCCGAGACCTTGGATAGACCGGAGGGACCTGGCGTAGCACGGTGAGTTCCGAGATGAGATACAGGCGGTTGAGATCTTCAATCACGGGTTCAGGGTTCAGGGCAGGGATCGGTGTTCGGGGCGACTCTACGCCGCCTTCCTGCAGGGACGCGATGATCGGCGGCAGCTCAAGCTGATCGCCAGCCAAAGGAAAGACCTGGGCGTTCACCGCGGCTGCTGCCTGTGTTGGCTCATCGACCGGCTCGGCGAAGGGCTCCGAGAATGGATTGCGATTTGTGGGCTCTAATTCAGTCGCGACATTCTGATCCACGATTGAGTCGCTGAATTCGCCAATTTTCCCGGCTGCGGAAGTGTCCAAGGGGCCAGGCGATGAATTGGCTTGCTCAGGGTCTAGTCCCGGCTCCACGGTAGCGACCGCTTGTTCTCCCAGGGACTCTCGCATGAGTGCTGGGGTCGTCACGCGCTGCGCTGGATCTGACCTCGATTCGCTGGCTAGATCTTGCACATCAGGTTGGGTGGCAACCGTAGCAGGATCCAGATCTGGCTCTGGCAACGACTCTGTCGCGATTTCGAGGATTGGTTCCGTCACGGGCGCTAGGATCGGTAGTGGCGCGGGTACCTCGGCAACGGCTTGGGACTCTCTTGCTGGCGCGGGTTCGGCCGTGGCGACTTGAGTGGCTGCCTGGGAGTCCGGTGCAGGCGTCGCTATCGCCTCCGCCATAGTATCCAGCGCTGTTGGGGGTTCAACCAGAGCATAGCGTTGCGGGTCCACGCCAATTGCGGCGATGACCATCAGGGTAGCCGCAGATGTCATTACGGGACTAATCCGCGAGGCCGCACCCCATATCAAATGTAGTTGATCGAGCCAGTTGGCTATGGCAATCCGCGCGACAGCGGTAGCCTCTCGCAGCGGTTCCACCACCATGACATCGCTCGGCGGAGCCTCCTCGGTTACCGGCGGCACTGCTGTGCTGTCGGGTTCCTGGAGCGCTGCGGGTTCCAGTACCGGTTCGATATCGGGTTCCAGCCGTGGTTCGATATCGAGTTCCAATGATGGTTCAATATCGAGTTCCAACGATGCTTCAGCTTCGAGCACCACAGGCACATCATCGGGTATGAGAGTCCAGGCAGTGGTCGGCGCCTGGGCAGTGGCTGCTCTGTCTTGTTCGAGCCAGATCAGCCGTATATCTACAGTGTCTCCGCGAGCGCCTTCCCCAGTGAGGTCGGTGTCCAGGGCAAGTACTGTGTTCAGGAGGTTCAGCCGGGATGCGGATTGCGGACCGAGTTGAACCATGCTGACCGGTTCCTGGCCGGACGGTTCGAGGGCTAGATCGTCGGAGCTGACCTGCAGCGTCAGACCGCCATCGTCCGGGAAGGAAAACTCCACCAGGGGCCTGGTCGGTTTAAGGCTGAGTTCGCCGCAATCGTCCACGCCGACGTGCATGCCGTCGTGTACACGGATGGTCGCATCTGGGTCGCTGGTGATCAGAAACCAGCCAATGGTCTGGGTCGCTGTCGCGTAACCTAACTTCATAAATAGTACGCTTAATTGACATAATTAGTGTACTACCACGCGATCAAATAGAACAGACCCTCTGAGTTTTCTTAAAAGTGTTATTTATCAGTAAGTTAGAAAAACACCGGTTAGGTCAACGCCATGCCCTGCAGCTCTCCCTGGTCCCGCCAGCTGGCCAGAAGCGCATTAAATGCGTTGATACCGGGCGCGTATGGGGAATTCTGCATGTTTCCGCCGCTGCCCTGACCCTCGCGGTTGTAGTACCCCGGCGTGCATTGTTCTAAGAAAGCGGTAGCCCCCGTCCCAGCCAGGGCGACAATCTGCTGCACCCACTCGTCCTCTGCTTCCGGCAGCACTTCGAATGCCTTTTTACCGCGCCTCATCACCTCATCGATGACGTAGCTCACGTGTACTGCCTGGTCATCAAACATGGCCGTCATGTTGGGAGACAACCCGTTCTGATTGATGCCAATGGTGAACCAGTTTGGAAACCCGTGACTGCTCAGACCGTGCAGCGTACGGTACCCATCATTCCAGTGATCATAAAGTGACACGCCATCGCGGCCCACGGTGTCGAAGTCGACCCGCCGGTGAGCCGACGTCGTGATCTCGAATCCGGTTGCGTAGATGATGCAATCCACCTCGTAGGTTTCGCCGTTGGCAACGACACCGTTTTCCGTGATGCGCTCCACGCCCTTGCTGTCCGATACGTCGATAAGATGGACGTTTTCGCGGTTGAACGTCGCCAGATATTCGTCGTTGAAAGTCGGGCGTTTGCAGAACTGCCGGTACCATGGTTTCAGAGCCTCGGCGGCATCATCGTCCTCACCAACAGTTGTATCAACACGCCCGCGTATTTCGTTCATTTTCTCGAAGTCCGCGATCTCCGCACGCAGCATGACTTCTTCCATGTCTAAATCGCCGGTGTCGGCGCTTCGACTCATGAGAGATATGCCAATACGACGGGCGATGTCCGTCCAACCGTCCGCGACCAGGTCCTCGGTAAAATTCTGGCCCAGCAGCACCGCGGCAAAGTTTTCTCTGCGCGCTCGCTGCCAGCCTGGCTCCAGCTTGGCGTACCAATTTTCGTCCGTCGGTGCGTTGCCCCGCAGGTCAACCGACGACGGTGTGCGCTGGAATACGTACAGCTCTTTGGCATGTTCGCCGAGAAACGGTACGCACTGGATGGCGGTGGCGCCGGTGCCGATCACCGCTACGCGTTTGTCGGAAAGCTTGGTAAGCCCGCCGTTGTGATCTCCGCCGGTATAGTCATAGTCCCACCGCGACGTGTGAAACGTGTGGCCTTTGAAATCCGTGATGCCGGGAATCCCAGGTAATTTCGGCCGGTTTGCCGGCCCCGTGGCCTGGATAACGAATTTGGCACGGATATTGTCATCCCGATGGGTCGAGACGCGCCAGTACTTGTCATCGTCCTGCCAGGCGACTTCGGTTACCCGGGTTTGAAAAATCGCGCTGTCGTACAGGTCGAAATAGTTACCGACACGTTGAACGTGTTCGTAGATCTCAGGCGCAAACGAATACTTTTCCTTCGGCATGAAACCTGTCTCTTCCAGTAAGGGAAGATAGCAGTACGACTCGATGTCGCATTGCGCACCGGGGTAACGGTTCCAATACCAGGTCCCACCGAAGTCGCCACCGGCTTCGATGATGCGGAAGTTGGTTACACCTTTTTCCTTCAGTCTGGCAGCCGCCATTAATCCGCTGAATCCTGCGCCGACAATGGCCACGTCAATGTCCAGATCTAAAGGAGCGCGGTCGTAGTCTGAGTCTGCATAGGGGTCGTCATCAGCGTAGTGGGCGAACTCCGACGCTGCTTCGATATATTGGTCTTCGCCGTCATCTCTGATGCGGCGCTCGCGCTCGACTCGGTATTTTTCACGCAGTTCGGTGGGGTCAAAATCCAAGTTTGGGAAAAGATTGTGCAGTCTTTCGCGTTCGGCGGACATCAGGCACCTCGTCTAGCAGTTGAAGATTTACATGCAGCACCTTGATTTTCGACCCCTCGGGAGCGGTTGTCCAGATGCGGTATGATTGGTGGCTTAGCAATCTTCAGGAACTTGATAATGGCCGAGCAACCCGTGATGGACCCGTTCTGGCTGCAGGATAATTTTGCGCCGGTAGCCGAAGAGTTGACCGAAACTCAGCTGAAAGTCACCGGCACTATTCCCGTGGAGCTCAACGGCCGCCTGTTGCGCAATGGTCCTAACCCGCAATCCGGTCAGTCTGCCCATTGGTTTTTAGGCAATGGCATGCTGCATGGGGTAGAGATTCGTGAGGGTGTCGCCAACTGGTACCGCAACAGATACGTGAAAACGTCCATGTTCCTCGACCCTGACGCGGACGTGATGAGCTCGTTGGGAGATCTGACCAAGTCTGCGGCGAACACACATGTCATTCACCACGCTGGAAAAATTCTGGCGCTGGAGGAAGGCCACTGGCCCTACGAGGTATCTGACGACCTGGAAACCGTTGGGCCGCACAATTTTGGCGGCAAGCTTGCGGGACCCATGACAGCACACCCCAAGACTTGCGGCGCGACCGGTGAGCTGTTGTCTTTTGGCTATGGCATGACAGAGCCGTTCCTCACTTACCACCGTACATCCGCCCAGGGCGAAATGCTGCAGGTCGAGCCAATCACGGTTAAGGGCGCGACCATGGTGCATGATTTCAACATTACCCGTAACCACGTGGTGTTCATGGATTTACCTGTGGTATGGGATCTGGCTGGCATGGCGGATTCCGGCTTGCCCGTGGTGTGGGACGAAGCCTACGGTGCTCGCCTGGGGGTGATGCCGCGCAACGGCACGGATGCGGACGTCGTGTGGTACGACATCGATCCGTGCTACGTCTTTCACCCGCTCAACGCCTACGAAGAGGGCAACAAAATTGTAGTGGATGTCTGCCGCATGCAGGATGCCATGAAACCCGGCTCGAGCTCGCCACCCATGTTGTTCCGCTGGGTGATCGATACGGACGCCGGCACGGTGTCCGAGACTCAACTGGATGACCGGGTGGTGGACTTCACGCGGGTGTGCGACACAGTAGTGGGCTTGAAGAATCGCTATGGATATGCCGCAGCTTTTGCTGGTGGCATGCCGGTAGCGGCAGGCTACGTAAAGTACGATCTGGATCGGGGCGATTCGCAATACCACGACCTGCACGGTGGCCAGGGCAGTGAACCTGTATTCGTTAAAGACCCGAACGGCCAGGCGGAAGACGATGGCTGGGTTCTAAGTTATGTCTATCGGCCCGAAACAAACACCAGCGAGCTCGTGATCGTTGATTCTCGCGGTTTTGACTCCGAACCGGTCGCGCGGATTCACCTGCCGGTGCGCGTACCGGCAGGTTTCCATGGAAACTGGGTGCCGGACGGCTATTGATCACGCGGTGATCACGAACCCACGATCAGGTTGCGCCCCCTGGAGTACATTCTGATAAACCGCGTCGACGTCGCTGAAGGGGTGCTCCTCGATGGTCACCCACTCGTCCACACGTTGCAGGAAAGCGCTGGTCGCCTCGCCTATTTTTTCCTGGTAGAGCGCGGGACCGAGTTCCTCGTGGCGTTTGACGATCTGTGACGGGGCGAAGAACATGCTTGGCTTGACGCCGGGTAGCTCAGCGGGTGCTTCACCCTCACGAGCCTCCCAATGCGTAATACCAACGCCGCAACTGTTACGCAGGTTGTCACCGAGATGGTGGTGAACCCGGGCCAACACTGCCCGGTTGCCGGCCATGTCGACATATGCACTTGGTTGCAGATCGAGGGACTCGACATCGTCATAAGTCAGCACCTCGTGATACAGGCCGAGCTTTTCCACGAAGGAGCGGTTGCTCGCAGAGGTCAGGCCGACCACTTTGAGTCCGGTTCGACGTTGCAGCATGAACGCTAATCCGAATGCGGTCTTGCTCGAAGCGCTGCCGAGAATCATAGTGGTGGCGCCGAAGAAATCGTTGTCGGCGAAAAAGTCGTCGAGCACGAATGAGGTGGTAAACAGGGGGCGGTACAGCATGTGGT